>Ga0209636_10003371_pt1 | contig 16302 bp, 17 predicted proteins | sample DeeMarSWOR152_54_FD_187464 | JGI IMG/M metagenome (GOLD analysis project Ga0209636, IMG submission 187464) | Marine sediment microbial communities from White Oak River estuary, North Carolina - WOR-1-52-54 (SPAdes) (version 2) | ecosystem: Environmental > Aquatic > Marine > Intertidal zone >...
ACGCTCTTCCGATCTCTCTCTCACCGCGAATTACTTCCTTAATTCAGGTAAAAATGACCAGATAAACTCCAGTCAGAAAAGACACAACATTGTCTTAAGCTTCTGGTATGCTCTGACAAACAAAGTTTCGATCACTGCTGCCTACACCTTCCTGGATGAGAAAATCGTTAACAGCCTCATTTACGGAACACAATATGAGTGGCAAGGTCAAAGGTTTGCCCGAGAGGATAAAGATGTTCCCTACAACAAAAAAGTGAATATTTTCTTGGTTGCTCTTGATTTCCGACCCTCTGATAATTTCTCCGTATTCGGTGATTTTTCGGTCACTGCAGGAAAATCAGACTGGGAATCAACAGGAATTGAGGGTGTAGAAGTCGATACATCAGAACTGGCCGATTTAAGTGACCAGGATATAACCCATTACAAGATTTCTGCAGGAGCAAACTATTTCTTCATGAAGAATATCTCGGTGTTTGGAAAATGGAAGTACGAAGACTATAAGGATAAAGCCTTTGTCATGCACGCTGCAGGGAGCTATGAGGATTCAGGAAGATACCACATTTTCTATTTTGGGTTTGGCTACAGGTTCTGATGAGATGAGAAGTAGATAAAAACAAGACAACTCATAAATTTTTTAGAAAAAAGAGAAGTCTGATGCTTCTCTCTCTCTCTCCTTTCCTCTACTGCTGATCAGAGAAGAAGCGGACTATCTAGATTATCATTAAAAAGAGCACAGATGTGAAGAAACAATCAAAGAGAAATTCCTAAAATATTTCTATTGAAAATATTATACTAACTCTATATTATTAGTATTTATTAATTTGTAAATTTAAAAGAATTAAGAGCACTGGTTTACTTTGACAATTTATAACGGCAATGGTATAAGATTTTAAGCTTTGATTAGGGGTAGGAAAAAGAAGAACGTCTTTCGAATAGATTAAAAAGGAGGTGAACCTTGAATCACAAGACTATGGCTGTTTTGCTGTTGAGCATTGCTTTCTGTGCAGGAGGATTCGCCCAGGAGTGTGTAAAGTGTCACAAGGATGTTACTCCTAATATCGTCACCGACTGGCAATTAAGCAAGCACAGTCAGAATGAAGTTAACTGTTCAGTTTGTCACGGAGAAGCGCATAAAGACCCTTATGATGTGGTCAAAGTGCAGATTCCTACGCCTGAGACTTGCGCTGAATGCCATGATGAGAAAGTGGACCAATTCAAGAAGGGCAAGCATGCTTTCGCCTGGGCAGCCATGAAAGCCATGCCCACCGCTCACTGGCAGCCAATGGCTCTGATGGAGGGAATGAAAGGATGTGGAGGATGCCATAAGATTGGATTGAAGACCAAAGAAGAGATAACAGAACTGAAAAAGGATGGAGCAGGTTTCGGAGTGGCCTCCTGTGATGCCTGTCATACCCGTCATGTCTTCTCAGTCAAGGAAGCTAAACAGCCTCAAGCCTGTCAGACCTGTCATATGGGTTTCGACCATCCCCAATGGGAGATGTATTCAGGCTCTAAACATGGCGTTCGATATCTACTGAAGCAGAACAAGACGCTTCCAGAAACAGTAGCCGCACCTACCTGCCAGACCTGCCATATGCAAGAAGGTAATCATGCTGTGAGAACAGCCTGGGGATTCCTGGCAGTGCGCCTTCCCATGCCCAAAGATGAGCAATGGACTGCTGACCGCGTAACAATCCTTCAAGGCCTAGGAGTTCTGGACCCTGAAGGCAATCCTACGGGAAGACTTGAAGTTGTTAAGGGAGCAGATGTCGCCCGACTTACCCAGGAAGACTGGCAAAAAGAACGAGATAAGATGATCAAGACCTGCAATCAATGTCATTCCTTGAATTTTGCTAAAAAAGAGCTAGAAAAAGGCGACCAGATGATTAAAGAAGCAGACCGCCTCATGGCAGAAGCTATTCGCATAGTGGCTGGATTATACAAAGACGATATCCTCGCTAAGCCCGAAAATTATGCCTATCTTTTCCCTGACTTGCTGGCCTTCCATGATGCTCCCACAGCTATCGAACAAGAACTGTTTGTCATGTTTCTCGAGCACCGGATGAGAACTTTCCAGGGAACATTCCACGCTAATCCTGATTATGCTTTCTGGTACGGTTGGAGTGAAATGCAGCGCTCATTGGGAGAGATCAAGGCCACGGCCAAAGAGATGCGTAAAAACCACCAATAGAACAGCAGCAGATACAACAACAAAGCGGAGAATCGATAAATCTAAGCTCTTCGGCAATTAGCCAGAATAACTCAAATCTTAAAAGTTAAAACAAGAGATTGGCAAACATTAAAGCAAAGTGGCAAGTCAGAATTTAGCTCGCTCATCTCGACTAAATGAGTGAAAAAAATCAATAAATCCTATATAATTAGTAGTGATTTCAAATCTTAAAAGACTGAAATTCAAATGAAATCTATATTGAAACTCTTTAGTTCTGTAAAATTAGTCATCGTTATGTTGATTATCATCACCTGCGCTTCTATCCTGGGTACCTTGATTCCTCAACAAAGGAGTAACGCCGAATATGCTGTTCGTTACGGTCAACTGGCCGGTCTTTTTACTCGCCTCCAGCTGACAAACCTCTACCACTCCTGGTGGTTCAATGGCCTTCTTTTTCTTTTTTCCTTAAATATCATCATCTGCACCCTAACCCGTCTTTCTCCCAAATTTAGAAGAGCCTTTAAGCCGAAGCTTCGATTCGAGGCAAAAAGCATCAATTCCTTAAAAATCAAGGAGAAATTCAGGAAAAACTGGAATCTATCCAATACCCAGGAAATGCTAAGAAAGGAATTCTCTACCAGGCATTATCATCTAAGAGAGAAAAAGGAGGGAAATAGAAGTTTCCTGCTTGCTCGAAAAAAGACTTTGGGATTGTTTGGTTCTGATATTGTCCATCTCGGCCTCCTCATCATCCTCGCAGGAGGTATCGTCAGTGGGCTGGAAGGATTCAGAACAGATTTAACTCTCTTCGAAGGACAAGTTCTTCCCGTACCCAAGGCAGATTTTCAGCTGAGGCTGGATAAATTCGAAACAGAATTCTATCCTGACAGAAGCATCAGAGACTGGAAGAGCACCTTGACAGTCATAAAGAATGAGAAAGCTCTATTCAGCAAAATCATCGAAGTCAACCATCCGTTATCATACCAGGGATTTGTTTTTTATCAGAACAGCTATGGTTGGGACTGGAAAAATCCTTCCTTGGAAATTTGGGTGAAAAAAAGAAGCAGCCCCTCATTCTTGAGGAAATTAGAGTTCAAGGTAGGCCAAAGAACAAGCCTTGAGGAGGAGGATATTCAACTTATAGCTCTCTATTTCCTCCCTGACTTTGTCATCAATGACAAAAATGAGATCTCTACTCGCTCTAATGAACCTAATAATCCAGCCGCTTTTATAGAAGGATGGCAAGGCGAGCAGAGAATTTTTTCAGGCTGGATCTTTGCCAAATTTCCCGATTTTGCCCGCATCCACTCAGAAAAGGAAATGGATTTAATCCTTGAACTTCGTGATTTCAAATCCAGCCAATTCTCTGTTATCCAGGCAGCTAAAGACCCAGGAGTAAACCTCATTTGGGTAGGGTGTGGCTTTTTAATGCTGGGGCTTGCCTTGGCTTTTTACTGGCCAACACGGGAAATTAAAGTCATTCTGGAAGATAGCTATGGAAAAACAGAAGTCACCGCCGGAGGAATTGCTTCCAAAAACAGGGATGCTTTCCAATCTGAATTCGAAACAATCATGAATTCGTTAAGGAGATTAAAATGAGTGAATCGATCCTTTTTCTTGTAACCTTTATATTCTATATTCTTGCAGCGTTTTTCTATTTCTCTTTCTTCCTCTTAAAAAGAGAAAATTTGGCTAAAACAGGCTTTAGCGTTGCTTTCATGGGATTATTCATCCACACCGCAGCCCTCATCTTGAGGACCGTTGAAAGCGGTCATGCACCTTTCACCAATATGTATGAATCCCTTTCCTTCCTAGCTTGGAGTGCTATTCTTGCTTACATAATTATCGAATGGAAATTCAGGATTCGAAGAGCAGGGCCCTATTTTATGCTGATCGTCATTGGCCTTATGGCTTTAGCTTCTTCTCCTTTGATGCCCAAGGAGGCCTCGCCCCTTGTTCCTGCGCTCCAGAGTTATTGGCTCTGGCTCCATGTCTCGGTAACACTCTTCGGCGAAGCTTTCTTTGCCTTGGCTTTTATCACCAGTATCATGTACTTGGTGGCGAATTCAAAAGAAAAAAAGGGAAAGGCAAAAAAATCAGGAATTTCCTCCGTGAAACTCGATTCTATCAGCTACAGATGTATCGCTATCGGCTTTCCTCTTTTCACTCTGGGAGGTCTTGTATTTGGCATGATCTGGGCTTATTATGCCTGGGGAAGTTACTGGAGCTGGGATCCTAAAGAAGTGTGGAGCCTAATAACCTGGTTTGTTTTTGCTCTCTACCTTCATACGCGAATCGTCATGGGCTGGAAAGGACGACGCTCGGCCTATATTGCTATTATCGGCTTCTTAGCTGCCCTCTTTACTTATTTTGGCGTGAATTATCTCTTGGCGGGACTTCACAGCTATGTCTAAATAACAATAAAAGCATTAGGAATTCTGGAATAGCGTGAAACGCAAAAATTATAGATAATAAAGGCTCTTTTGCGGAGCGCTGAAACTAAATAAAATGTCTAGACTGGTCTCAGAAAAACAGGAGGTGACTCGGTCATATTTTTAAGACTTGCTAATCTGAATCCCTAAATTGACAGGGAAGCAAATATTTCCTATAAATTTTATCTTTTTAATTTAATTAATAGAGAATTTTATGAAGAAAAAGAAGGAAAATAAGAAAAAGATAAAGAAGATAATCATCTTTTCTAGTATTGGATTTATCCTTGTTTTTCTGATTGGTTCTGTGGAATACACTTCTCATTCCGGATTTTGTAACTCCTGCCATTATATGAAGCCATTCTACCAGAGCTGGAAGACTTCCTCCCACTCTCACATCGAATGCAGCACTTGTCACTATGCACCTGGAGCACGATCGAAAATCAGGGCCAAGATCGAAGGAATTATGCAGGTGGGTCGCTACTGGACCAAGCTCTACCTGAAATCAAAGCCCTGGGCTGAGATTCCTGATGAAAGCTGTCTCCGTACAGGATGCCATGATAAAAGGCTTCTGGAGGGAAAGGTAAAATTTAAAAAAGTCGCCTTTGACCACAAAATTCATTTTGAAGACTTGAAAAGAGGGAAACAGCTTCGCTGTACGAGCTGTCATTCCCAAATAGTTCAAGGGGAACACATAACTGTCACCGAAAGCACTTGCTTTATCTGTCACTTCAAAGAGAGTGAACATTTCCCCAAAATCAGTGATTGCAACCACTGTCACCATAAAGAGGACTTGATTTCAGAAAAGACTTCTAGATTTAATCACGCTCTTGTTTACAACAGCGGTTTCGAATGCAACAAATGCCACAGCAACACGATCATCGGTGACGGTGAAGTCCCTCGAGAAAACTGCTACAAATGCCATTGGGAAACAGACAGACTCAATAAATACCAAGATACAGATCTCATGCATTACACACATATTGCTTCTCATAAGATTGAATGTAACTTGTGTCATTTGGACATTCAACACAAGATTGTAAAGGAAATAGATACGATAGCCGATTGCCAGACTTGCCACACCGACTATCATAAGGCTCAAAAAATCCTTTTTTCTGGGAGTGGCGGTAAAGGAGTTCCCCATCCTAAGCCCAATATCATGTTGGAAAAGGGGCTGAGTTGTAAAGGCTGCCACATTTTTCATGAAGAGAGAGGCGGGAAAATCATAAAAAGCGAGACTTTCGTCTCCAAAGCCAAAGCCTGTGAATCCTGCCATGGGAAGGGCTTTGCCAGAATCATGAAGGATTGGGAAATTTCCACTGAAAAAAAATTGAATGCGATAAGGAGAATTTATAATAGGGTCAACCAGGAATTAAAGAGGTCAAGGAGTACTAAAGAGGAAAAAGCTCAAAAGCTATTGGAGGAAGCTGCTTTTAACATTGATGTTGTGGAAAGGGGAAAGAGTGTCCATAATGTGACCTACGCTCAGGAACTGCTCTCCGCCTCCTTCGAAAAGCTGAAGGAAGTGCTTCGTCTCATCGGTTCTTCTTATGAACCTGAACGTTTCCTGGCCGTGTCCAAAGAAATCCCGACTCAATGCTCCAATTGCCATGCCGGGATTGAAGAAATCAACAGGCACGTCTTTGGCCTCGATTTTCCTCATGAAAAGCATTTAATAGACCAGAAAATCCAGTGCGACTTCTGCCATTCCAACGTCAGAAAACACGGAGAGTTTATCGCCACTAAACAAAGCTGTGCTGTATGTCACCACAAGGACACCAATAAAGACTGTACTGGCTGCCATCAACTGCAAAAAACTTTTTACCAAGGAGGCGATTTAAACGGTTTTAATATTCCACAAGATATAATGTTCGAAGCTGAAGCATCCTGCACAGATTGCCACCTTGATGCTCATAATAAAATTTTTCGCTCTGGGAAAGAAAAATGCCTCGATTGTCACGACGAAGAATACAAAGAAATTTTTGATGAATGGCAGAGCTCGATTAAAGAGTTTCTTAATACCTCGAAGATTTCTATTAAAGAAAAGAAAAAACTCAGCTTGTCGACCGATGAAAAAGCACAACTTCAAAATATTGAAAGAACGCTTCAACTAATCGAACTCGATGGGAGTTCAGGAGTCCATAATTACTCATTCCTGGAAGAAACCTTGACAAAACTTTATAAAACACTTAAATCTTTTAAGACTAAAGACGCAAATTGAAAAGAAGAAGCTTTATAAATTTTTTCCTCGGAGGGAGTTTAATAGGAACGATTGCTGCCCTGCTCTATCCTGTTATTCGCTATATCCTTCCCACCAAGCAAACTGAGGCTGTAGTAAAAAAAACTATAGCAGCAAAAGTAGATGAACTCGCTCCTAACAGCCATAAAATTTTTAAATTTGGAACTTCGCCTGCAATTCTGATAAGCACTCCTGAGGGAGAATTTAGAGCCTTTTCTGCTATCTGTACTCACCTCACCTGTACTGTTGTTTATGAAAGCAATACAGAGACACTTCTTTGTCCTTGTCATAACGGAAGATTCGATTTAAGTGGGAATGTTATCTCTGGTCCACCGCCTTCTGCTTTAGAAGCCTACGATGTAGAAGTCTCTGGAGGCGACATCATCGTCTCTAAAAGAAGCTAAGATGAAAAACTTCACACAAAAAGTCTCTTCCTATTTTGACTCTCGCTTTAAACTCTCAGACCTTGTTCAGCTTGCTAAAAAAAAGAAAGTTCCAGAACACAAGCATTCTTTTTGGTATTATTTCGGCGGTATCTGTCTTTTTCTCTTTGTCATTCAAGTTATCACTGGGATCTTGCTCCTCCTCTACTACACCCCATCCATAGATTCCGCTCACGAAAGCATTCGATTCATCATGAGCCAAGTCAAGTTTGGCTGGTTGATACGATCTGTTCATAGCTGGTCAGCAAATATTCTCATTGGTGCTATTTTCATCCATATGTTCAGCACTTTTTTTCTCAAAGCTTACCGACCGCCCAGGGAATGGACCTGGGTCACTGGTTTTTTCCTCCTTCTAATCTTCCTTGCCTTTGGTTTCAGCGGCTACCTCCTGCCCTGGAATGAGCTTTCCTTTTTCGCCACTCGTGTTGGAGCCGATATTGCAGGGACCATTCCTCTAATTGGAAAACACATCAAGATGTTTATCCTGGGAGGACCTGAGGTTTCTGGAGCCACTATTTCACGTTTTTATTGGCTGCATGTCGCTGTCCTCCCTCTATTCGCTACTATTATTCTTGGAATCCATGTTCTTCTCATTCAAATACTTGGGATGAGTAAGCCCATTGGATTAGGCAAAAATAAAGTTAGGGAGGTTTCCTTTTTCCCCAATTTCATCCTGAAAGATTCTCTAGGCTGGATGCTTATACTAGCTCTAATAGGGGTGCTCTGTGTTTTCTTCCCCTGGGAAGTCGGCCAAAAAGCTAACCCTTTTGCTCCAACACCTATCGGTATAAAACCCGAGTGGTACTTTACTTTCATGTTCACAACTTTGAAGCTCATTCCCTCTCACATTCTTATATTTGAAGGAGAGATCTTAGCTATTTTTGGATTTCTAGCAGGAGGTCTGCTCTGGATGCTGGTTCCTTTCCTGGATCGCAGTGCGGCCAAAGAGAAAAAGAGTCCTATTATCTCTTCCATAGGCCTCGTTATCTTTCTTTATATTGTCATCTTGACCATTCTGACTTATGTTCTGCCGGGCTTATAACATATGAAAACATCAAAAATGAAAAAAATATTTTTCATATCTTATCCAATCATCCTCGCCATAGTCCTCTCGCATCTCTCCTTGTATGCCCAAAGAAATTCTTGTCTCGACTGTCACCAAGAATTAGATGATGAACTCCTAGCTCCAGCCGTAACTTTTGAAATTGATATCCATCAGAAATTTGGATTGAGTTGTGTAGACTGCCACGGAGGGAACGCCTCAGAAGAAGATATTGATTTAGCCAAAGACGAATCTTTTAAGGGAGTACCCAAGAGAGCTCAGATCCCTGAATTCTGCGCGACTTGTCATTCTGATTCCAGTTACATGAGACGCTATAATCCCAGCCTGAGAGTTGATCAATTGGATTTATACTGGACCAGCCAGCATGGAGTCCTTTTGAAAAAAGGAGATACAAAAGTTGCTGGCTGTACTGACTGCCATAATGCACACGGCATTCAGGCAGCAACTTATCCCAAATCCTGGACTTTTGCCTGGAATATCCCTCAAACATGCAGCCGCTGCCATTCTGATAAAGAATATATGAAAGGCTATCAAATACCTGTCAATCAATTGGAAGAATACAAAGAAAGTGTCCATGCCACTGCCCTTTTTGAAAAAAAGGACCTTTCTGCCCCAGTCTGCAATGATTGTCACGGCAATCATGGAGCCTCTCCACCAGAAGTCGCTTCTATTGCTTTTGTCTGCCGGCAATGCCATCCGAGCGCCGGAGAGCTCTTTTCTAAAAGCCCTCATAAGGAAGCTTATGATGAAATGGAAATATCCGAATGCGAAGCCTGCCATGGAAACCACAGGATTCTTCCTCCCTCGGATGAAATGCTAGGCACTGGAGAAAAAGCTGTTTGCATCCAGTGCCATGAGGCTGATTCTGAGCCTCATCAGATAGCCTCCCGCATTAAAGAAAAACTCGATGGATTCATCGAAAAAATCCAGCATGCCAACGATCTCTTAGAAAGAGCAGATAGGCAGGGTGTGGAAGTGAGCGAGGCGAAATTCAGACTAACAGAAGCAGATACCGCCTTGATTCTAGTGCGTAATTTAATCCACAGTTTCTCTTTGATGGATATCGAAGAGAAGATTGAAGAAGGAGAAAAAGTCGTCGCCGAAGTCACCAAATCAGGAGAGACTGCTTTGAAAGAGGCGAAATTCAGAAAGACCGGACTGATTATTGTCACCTTGTTTATCTTTCTTTTAGCCATAGCCCTTTATCTTAAAATCAGGCAGATTGAAAAGAAAACCTAGCTTTTAGGATTAGACCCCCATAACCGCAATACTTGAAAATCATTATAGTTTTTTTAAATTAAATAAAATATATAGTTTAAATAAATTTTATAATTAATATAGAAAAAGTATTGACATGACCGACCGACTATGTTACGTAAAAAGCATAAACATAAAACAATGACATAGCTCATCCTAATAAGCCAAAGGAGGAATTCAACTATGGTCTCAATCGAAGAATTGAAAGAGTTTGAGGTCTTCAAAGGACTGACAGACGCTGAGTTAGAGAACATCAGAGTAATAGCGAAAAAAGAAGAATATGAAGCAAAAAAAGAATTTTTGAAGAAGACTCTTTAGCAACTAATATATATTTTGTATTGAATGGAAAAGTTGAGATCAAAAAGAGAGCCGATATGGGTTTGGAACAACTCACAATAGACACGATAGGTCCAGGCGATATTTTTGGTTGGTCTGCTGTTGCAGAGCCATTCACCTTCACTGCTGCAGCTTGGACAGTGAACAAGTCAAGATTTATTATCTTGAATGGTGAAGCCTTACGAGATCTTTTCAAGAAAAACAATCACATTGGTTACAAAATCATGTTTGAAATCTCTTCGGTTATTTCATCACGATTTAGACAATTAGGCAAAAAATTTGTGAATACTCTTTCAAAGAATAAATAAGAGCAGCAGCAATAATATCTTGATAACGTCATTTTCTTAAAAAGAATTCTGCTTTCTTCCCTTTTCTTTATCCTTCGGTAGCTGCTGTCTCCTTGGTCCATCCTTTCTGGTACATAATCAGTTTTATTACAACCTTTCTTCTTTCGACTCAACATGACCAAGGAATCCAGGATTAATATTTTTTATGTAAAATTACTCATGCGTCAATCTTTCAATTTTGGATTGACTCTCAAGGGAGCAATTCCTAATATTGACAAGAAAATTTACTTCTAATAGAATATCAAAACATTAAAACGGAGGATTTAATGAAGAAAGTTCCTCTCATCACAATTGCTCTTATTGCCATTGTAATCATTATCAGTCTTTTCAGCCAAGAATTCACTTATATTGGTGTCGGAAAATGCAGGACCTGCCATAAAAGTGAAAAACGAGGAAAACAATTTCCCATTTGGGAGGAAAGCAAACATTCGAAATCTTTTGCAGCCTTGACATCAGAAGAAGTCAAAGCACAAGTCCCAGATGCACCGGAAAATCCAGAGTGTCTCAAATGTCATTCCCCACTCCACGCAAAAGCTCCTGAGCTTAAGCAAGAAGGCATAACCTGTGAAGTCTGCCACGGACCAGGAAGCGCCTATAAAAAATTGAGCATCATGAGAAGCAGAGAAGAATCGGTGAAGAATGGTTTAATCCTTTATGATTCGACAGAGGCCATAAAGACCCAGTGCTTAACCTGCCATGAGATGGCCCACGACAAACCCTTTGATTTCGACGCCGCCTGGGAAAAAATTAAGCATCCTGTCCCCGATAAAAAATAAATAGAAAATTTAAATAATTCACAAGATTAAATCCCTAAGGAGCAATAAAATCTCTTTATAATTAGATCCTTGTAAATATTTAGGGTTACTCTATGTATTCTCAAGTCCTTTAAAAAATGCAGGCCAGAAAGGATCCTGACGGGGAATGGCCAGGGGCACTGTATTTCCATTAAGTCGGCGAAGGATTCTTGTTTTTGAGTCCTTGGTGACTCTTCCCACGATAGAAGCTTTTATTCCGACTTCTTTCAGCCGCCTTAAGACTCTTTCAGAATGAGTGGGTCGAACTGTGATTAAGAGGGAGCCTTCTGCTATGGCTGCAACAAGGTCAATGTCTAGCGCCTCGCAAACCATCCTCACTTCTTCAGGATAAATAAACAAAGATTCATCTATCTCCATTCCTGCCTCACTCGCATTGGCCATTTCAAAAAGGCCTCCAATCACCCCGCCTTCAGTTGCATCATGCATGGCTGTAACTCCACCTGCCTCCATGGCAACTAAAGCATCCTTAACGACCGTCATTTCTTTACAAAGACCCTTCGCTTTTTTGACAAGGGATGAAGGATAATTCTTAAGTAGTTCCTTCTCGTACAGGACAGAGAGAATTCCCGCCGTCTCTATAGCTGGCCCTTTGGTTAGGATGACATCATCACCAGGTTTTGCTCCCGAAGGGGTTACGTAGCGATCTTTATCAGCAAAAGCGAAAACAGTTATTCCCCCGATGGTCGGGGCAGCAAATCCCGGATAATAACCTGTATGGCCTCCAACGATGGTTATTTCAAGTTCCAGCGCTGTTTTATGAATGGAATTGACAATAATCCTGAAGTCTTCATTTCTCGTTTCTGGAGGCATCAATAGGGTATAAGTCATATATTTCGGTTTGACACCCATGACAGCCACATCACTTGCTCCTATGTGAACTGTATACCAACCGAACATCTCGAGTGGTTGCTTCGGAATAGAAAATATCGGGTCTTCAGCAACAATAAGTACTTTGTTATTTCCGATGTCGATGATGCCGGCATCAATCCCGGTCAAAGGAGGAACTAGGACAGATTTATCTTTTCGGCCCAAGCGTTTGAGGAGGAACGAATTAAATGTCTCAAAGTCAATTTTTCCCATCTTCTGTCTGGATTGAAAAATCCTACTGCTATTGTCTATTTGTTCATTCTTTTCCATGCAGCCTCCTTACCCCTCTACATTGTAAAGAATTTTTTTTATTATAACTATCTATTCAATAGAAATAATAGTATAATATTAGAGCTACCAGAAAAAGTCAATAGACATTAAATATGCTAGGTTATAGATAAGTCTTTTAAGGAAATAATGATATCAAATCTTGAAAAGCTTTGAGCGAGAGGGAAAGAATTCTCTGGAGTTACCTGTCCTATGATAGCCGATGCTATGACCTGGAGTTCGGATAGTCATTTTGTCTCATCTATCTCCTATGAGGGCGCCTCTGGCTGCCTAACTGAAGGAAACGATGAATTTGAAGAGCTCCAGATTGAGCTTGCTCAGAAAAAAAAGAGATTAGTTAATATTGATGGAGCAAATTGTGATTGTTATAATTGCGTTTTAGGTTCTTTTTAAATTTATATGGAAGGCATAAAAATGATTATCGCCGAATTTGCAATCTTTCCCACCAGCGAGGGAGTATCGGCAAGCAAATATGTAAAAGAAGCACTCAACGTCATCGAAAACTCAGGTTTTCATCATGAAACAGGTGGGATGTCCACAGTCATTGAGGCTCCTGATATGGACTCCCTTTTCAAAGTCGTAAAACAGTGCCACGAAGCTATAGTGAAATTGGGGGCAAGAAGAATTCACGTGGACTTAAGAATCGATCACCGTCTGGATAAAGAGGCCACAATCGACTCCAAACTCAAAGCCATCGGGAAAAGATAAGCTTAAAGACAAACGAACAATACTTCCCCTGATGCCCTTTAACTATTTCTCTATAATCCCACCACCGACTACGACATCTCCAGCATAGAAAACTACAGCCTGACCTGGAGTGATTGCCCTCTGAGGTCTCTCGAATTTCACTAATGCCTGGTTCGAATCCAAGGGCGTGAGAAGGGCTTTTGATTCTCTATGTTTGTATCTGATTTTTGCTTTTATCTTTAGCGGCTCTTTGAGCTTATCGATAGAAATATAGTTCACTCCTAAAGCCACTAGAGTTTCTTCATAAAGCTGCTCATTTGTCCCGACCACGACTGTATTTTTATCGCTGTGGAGAGCAAGAACATAAAGGGGATAAGGTGCAGCAATCCCCATACCCCTTCGCTGGCCGATAGTATAATGGATGATTCCTTGGTGACGCCCTAACAGTCGATTCTCAAGGTCTTTTATAGGGCCAGAACAAAAAGCTTCGGGTATTCTGGTGCGAAGAAATCCAGCATAATCTCTATCAGGAACAAAACAGATCTCCTGGCTTTCAGGTCTCTGGGCGACTGGAAGACCTAATTTACGAGCTTTCTTCCTCACATCTTCTTTGGTCAAATTTCCGATTGGCATCAAGGTGCAAGAGAGCTGATTTTGAGTCATGGAATAAAGAAAATAAGACTGGTCTTTTGTTTTGTCCTTCCCTTTCTTGAGGAGATACCGTCTGGTTTGAGAATTATATTCAATCCGAGCATGGTGGCCGGTGGCTAAATAATCGGCTTTAAGTCTTTTAGCTCTCTCCATCAGAGCTACGAATTTTATGTACTCATTGCAGCGGATACAGGGATTAGGAGTTCTACCTCGGGCATATTCCTCGCAGAAGTCATTTATTACCTTTCTTTCGAATTGCTCTCGAAAATCAGCCACATAATGAGAAATCCCTAAGGTGTGCGCAACCTTATTGGCATCTTCTACCGCTTTCCACCCACAACAACTCCTCAATTGCTCTAATTTGCAATATTCCTTTGGCAAGGAGTAGAGATTCATCGTGACTCCGATAACTTCATAACCCTGCTCTTGGAGTAGAGCCGCCGCCACTGAGGAATCCACGCCTCCACTCATAGCCACGACAACTCTTTTTTGCTTTGTCTTCATATCTCCATTAGGATACCAAATTATCTTTTGCTCCAAAAGCTTAGTTTAAATTGACAGACAGATCTTCCGATGTTATAAACTATCCCTTTCTCTCTTGCGAGATCTAAGAACAATCAAATTGGAGACATCTTCTTTAGGAAAGGAGTAATTCATAAATATGCAACAGAAAATCTTCTCCAAGAATATTCTGGAAGGCGTAGGCAGCACTCCTCTCATTAAATTAAATCAAATCACAAATGGGGTAAAAGCGGATATCTTTGCCAAGCTCGAATTCATGAATCCTATGGGAAGCATCAAAGATAGAATCGCCAAGTATATGATTGAAAAAGCCGAAAAAGAAGGAAGAATAAAACCAGGAGATACGATTGTGGATAACTCTTCTGGGAATACCGCTCTGGGACTGGCCATGGTTTGCGCTCTTAAGGGATACAAGTTAAAAATTGTGGCCCGGGATAGCATCAGTCCTGAAAAAATCGAGTTTCTCAGAGTTTTGAATGTGGAACTTGTCCTGATCGATCACACTCTGCCACCTGAATCTCCTGAGAGCTATAACAACATAGCTCCGCGAATTGCCCAAGAGACACCAAATGGCTATTACTTCGACCAGCATAACAACAGAGAGAATAATGAAACTCACTATAAAACAACGGGTCCTGAAATCTGGGAACAGATGGAAGGGAAAATTGATTATTTCGTAGCCGGTGTTGGCACAGGAGGAACGATCTGTGGAGTATCAAAGTTTCTTAAAGAAAAGGATCCAAAAATTAGAGTCATCGGAGTTGACCCTTTAGGTTCGATATTTTTTGACTATTTTCACACTAAAAGAAAGATAAAACCTTCTCCCTACTTGCTCGAAGGTTTAGGGGATGAATTTCTCATCGGCTGCGTTGATTTTAGTCTGATTGACAACATCTACCAAATCACGGACAAGCAGGCCTTCCAGATGACAAGGGAGTTGACAAATAGAGAATCCATTCTGGCGGGGGGATCGAGCGGAGCTACCATTTGGGCCTCACTAAAACTTGCTAGGGAAATCGACAAGCCAGTCCGTATTGTGACCATCTTTGCTGATTCAGCCAACCGCTACTTGAGCACGATTTATAATGATGATTGGCTTAGAGAGAAAGGACTGTTCTGACTCTATTTAAATAGAATATAGAATTGATAGAATGGGTAGACCCGAAGTAAAGATGAGATTGCTTTGCTCCGCTCGCAATGACGACGACAAAATAGTCTGGTGCCTCTTTTGCTAGGTTTGCAATAAAGGCGAAAAAATAGACTCTCCCCTTTTCCAGGAAATTATAAAAGTTATAAAGGCCTGACCCCACTGATTTGGATTAATATTCGTCCCAGGATTTTATTTTCAATTTATTCAGTTTGGTCCTGGAGATGGCATCGATAAATCTTTCGGCGAATTGCAGATTAGTGATCAATGGGATATTAAAATCAATGGCTTTCCTTCTTATGAGATAATCATTGGTCAACTCATCTTCCTCGATACTTTTCGGGATATTGATGATAAGGTCAAGCTTTCTATTCGCTATATAAGAGAGTGTATTGGGTTCTCTCTTCTCTAGAGGCCAGTAAAGAGCTTCCGAATGAATGCCATGATACTTCATATAGTCTGCTGTACCGCGAGTTGCGAAAAGGCTAAAACCCAGATCTTGTAGTCTTTTGGCGTTGGGCAAAAATTTGGCTTTGCTTTCGAAGGGACCTGTAGACAAGAGGATGTTCCTCTTCGGAAATTCAAAACCAACTGACAGCAGCGCCTTTAAAAAAGCCTCTTCAAAGCTGTCCCCGATGCAGGCCACTTCTCCTGTAGAGGTCATCTCTACGCTCAAAACAGGATCAGCGCCTTTTATCCTGGTGAACGAAAATTGGGGTGCTTTAACACCAACATAATCAAGCTCAAAACAGGATTTATCTATTCTTGGGATATCCTTTCCCATGATGAATTTTGTGGCTAAATCAATAAAATTCAGTTTGAAAACTTTGGAGACAAAAGGAAAGGACCTCGAGGCCCGCAAATTGCACTCGATGACTTTAACCTCATTCTCTTTGGCAATGAACTGAATATTGAAAGCTCCATTGATTTGGAGAGATTTGGCAATCTTACGGGCAATTCTCTTCATTCTTCGGGTTGTTTCAAGGTAGGTTCTTTGAGGAGGCAGCACCATGGTGGCATCTCCTGAATGGACTCCTGCAT
>Ga0209636_10003372_pt1 | contig 16301 bp, 15 predicted proteins | sample DeeMarSWOR152_54_FD_187464 | JGI IMG/M metagenome (GOLD analysis project Ga0209636, IMG submission 187464) | Marine sediment microbial communities from White Oak River estuary, North Carolina - WOR-1-52-54 (SPAdes) (version 2) | ecosystem: Environmental > Aquatic > Marine > Intertidal zone >...
AAGGAGATAGTGTAACCGAAATGGGCAAGTACAACATACCAACTAATTTATGGGGTAGGAAATGATGGAGGTAAAAACTAAAATCCAAAATATCGTGCTCTCGGTCACGTACGAGGACACAGAGTTTAACCTCGAGAAGTTGGCCAGGTCTCTAGATGGCGCAGTCTATGACCCGGAGAGTTTTCCTGGCGTTGTCTATAAAGCCGAAAACCCTCGAGCATCTTTTTTGATCTTCGCATCGGGAAAGATGAACTGCGTCGGCGCTAGGAGCATGAAAGATGCTAACCAAGCAATAAGGAAGCTGACCAGAAAGCTCAGGGAGGCACACATAAAGGTGAAAACGGAGCCAAAAGTCAAGGTTCAGAATATCGTGGCATCCGTTGACTTCGGCAGGAAATTCGATCTCGAGCATATATCTCGTAGTTTCGAGAACACCGAATATGAACCGGAGGTTTTTCCAGGCCTTGTGTTTAGACTCGACGATCCCAAGGCGGTGCTGTTGCTATTCGTATCGGGCAAGGGTGTCTGCGCCGGGACGAACAACATAAAAGATGTAAAAAGAGCGGCTCAAAAAACAAGCAAAATTCTCCACCGACATTAAAACCCCACCCTCAAAAAAGAAGCAATTATTTAAGGCGATTTTTGCGTGCTCCCAAGCTGTAGGGTGCTCGGATAAGCTCGAACGATATCTATTCACTCCTGGTATATTTTTGATGCCGAAATTAGGAAAACAGTAACAAAAGTTAAAATTTAAGTTCCCCCGTGAGATATGACAACCATGAAAATTTTTAAAAAATTCACCCTGTGGATTATCCTAGCTTCTGGCACGTTGACAGTCATGGCTGGTACGATTATAGCCCCTGTCCTGAATTTGTTGAGAGACGAGCTAGGTGTTGACCCAGTTTCTGCAGGTCTAATCATAACCACCCATGCACTTTTCATGGCCCTTTCCAGCCCCCTGATCGGAAACCTAATCGACAGAGTGGGAGTCAAGAAGCCCTTTGTGTTCGGTTTAGTACTTTATGGGCTGGCTGGCGGTTCTGGATTATTTATCACATCTTACTGGGGACTGATTTTCAGCAGGGCAATCCTTGGAATTGCCATTGCCGCAATCGCAACTTCTATCGTGGTAACTATTTTGAATTTGTACAAAGGGGCGGAAAGAAATAAAATCATGGGGTGGCGGGAAAGTGCCGTCAGCTTCGGTGGCATGATTTGGCCATTAATTGGGGGTTTTCTTGGCGGATTTTCTTGGCATTTTCCTTTTGCTGTCTACTTCCTGGGCATCCCGCTTGGCTTTTTTGCGTTGATCGCTATGCCCGAAACCCACAGAGAAAAAATCCAAAGCACAGGTTCCGTGTTGAAAGTTTTTAGAATCAATCCCGTACTTTTTGCTATTTATGGTCTTCTGTTTTTGACAATGATTTTGCTATACACTATTGTGGTTTTCCTCCCCCAACTGCTGGAGACAATGGGCATTTCAAATCCGTTTTACATCAGCCTATTCCTCGCAGTTGGGGCGCTTTCAGCGGGATTGACATCTTTAATGTACGAAAAAATCAGATCAAGACTGTCATACAAAATGATTGCTCTTATCGCCCTATCTCTCTGGACGGTCGGATTTACCACAATTTCTCAAGCGTCCTCTAGCGTAATCATCGCAGCTTCGGTTGCGCTCTTTGGCGTCGGTCAAGGCATGGTCATTCCTGCAACCATTGTTTGGGCTGGTGAAAGAGTTGCCATTTCATTTCGCGGCAGAATTATTTCATATCTCATAGCATTCGCTTTTATCGGGCAGTTCTCATCTACGATAATCTTTGGTCCAGTATCGTTATCGCTCGGACTCAATGGGGTTTTCCTAATAGCTGGGGGAATTTGTGCCCTACTGTTAGCGCTTTCGGCCGCCATGAGAAAATGAATCAAAGACGGACTTCGTATTCTTTACAAAATTTATAAGAAAACTTCTTGAGACGACCAAGAAATTTTCAGGCGACAAAAAAGAAAAAGAAGGGGAGTTTGCATTTCTCCCCGCTTTTCAACTTCCAATTTACACCCAGTTTATCATGTTGTCTACCATTGCCCAGGTCAGACGCTGTGCCGTGTCGTCCCAGTTCTCATTTTCCATTGCACCAGTGATGATGTAGCTCGTACCGGCCACTCCATGGTCTTTGAACATCGGGTACACGGTCTCGTAGTCGGTTTTCCAGCAGTCATCGAAAGAGAAGACCACCATGGCTTTGCCCTCCGTGGCAGTGCTCCAGTAGTCGTATGCCTCCGCTATCGTCACAATCTCCAACAAGCCGGCGTTCTGTTTTTCAAGAGCGTAGTCCAACGTTTGGTGAAGCTTTTCAGGCGTGCAACCGTAGATGGTGGGGCTTGCGCTCACATCATGGGTCAATATGACCAATAGCGCATTATCCGCCACACAGTCGTCTATCCATGCTTGGATTTTGCTCCATGGAGTGGGGCGTTTTAATTGCGCAGCCTTCAGCGTATACCAGTCTGTTATGGGATAGGTGCTCATAAAGCCCCATACCACTCTGCCACTGAGTCGGTACTCCGCAACTATATTGTCGACCGTGTCGTCATGATTTCCGCCTGGATACGCGAGGTGGTCTGGAGTGTCGTAACCGTGTGCTGTGAATGCGGCGTTCACAGCCTCCATCTCTGCGCGGATTTCATCTTCGGATATTCGAGTTAAATTTGGGTGGGTGTGCGTGTGACACTGGAAATCCCAGCTTAGAGTCTGGGCGGATGTTGGCCCGATAGCCATGAACGCGCCCAGAAATCCCACTGCAATCACTGCGGTAAAAACTAACCCTAAATATCTTAAATAAATTCTCTTTTTTGTACAAAATTATGAAAAACTTACAAAAATAGTTTTAATGAAAAGCATCAACTAAATATCTTCAACCATGCAATCTTTAAGAGTTAAATTTAAAAATTAGCAACAATCTTTCTACTGCAGTGGGCTGAACAAACATGTTAAAATCCGACCGATGGATAAGCGAGATGGCTCTCAAGCACCGAATGATCGAACCTTTCGTCGACCACCAAGTTCGAGAGGGCGTCATTTCCTACGGTCTTTCAAGTTATGGCTATGACCTGCGCCTAGCGGACGAGTTCAAAATCTATGAACCTAAAGTAGGAAGCGAACTCGACCCAAAAAATTTCGACTCAAACCTGTTCAGGGATTTCAAGGGAAAAACGTGCGAGATTCCCCCAAACTCTTTTGTACTCGGAAGGTCCGTCGAGTATTTCAGAATCCCTAGGAAAGTTCTGGCTCTGTGCTTTGGGAAATCCACTTATGCCCGGTGCGGGGTGGTGGCCAACGTCACTCCTCTAGAAGCTGAATGGGAGGGATTTGTCACGATAGAGATCGCCAATCTGGGACCGGGATCCGCAAAGGTTTACGCGAACGAGGGGATCGTGCAGGTAATTTTTTTGGAGAGCGATGAAGAATGCTCGTTTAGCTATAAAGACAAAAAAGGCATTTATCAAAAACAAAAGGAAATAACTTTACCCAAAGTTTTATCTAAGTGATTGGTATAAACCAAAAGCTCTTTGAATACTTCAAAAGCCCGTCCTTTTTATGAAGTTATTTTTTTCGTAACTTACCAAACGGCCTCAAGCGTAACTTATCACGATGCTCCTTATCACGTCCGCGACATCCTCGCAACGATCTGCAACGTTCTCCATTCTATCGATCGTTTCCTTTAACATCACGCAAAATCCGGCCGTCTTCGATCGATTTATCCAGGCGACGAGTTTAGGTACAAGTTCATTCATCCGGAACTCGTCGATTCTCTCCTCTATCCTCTCCGCTTCGTCTGCTAGATTAATCGCTTCGCGTGGGTTTTGGGTTAACATCCTCAGCGCGTTGCTCACCGACTCTACAATGTCGACGAGGCTATCAGACATTGTCTTTAGCCCCGCCTTCAGATCCTTACTGATTTTTCCTATCGGGATGAGTTTCAACCTCCTCGTTGCCGCTTCCGCATTAGTCGCAATATCGTCAGCGGTTAGAATGAACCTTATAATCTCCTCTCGATTTATCGGATGAAAAATTCCCTTGGAGAGCTTCTCGATGACCTTTCTCTTGATTTCGTCCGCTTCCTTTTCTCTATCAGCGACTTCCTTGAAAGCGCTCTTCATCTTTGTTGCGTCCGATTCACAAAACGCGTAGACTGTCTTTTTTAACCCAATGATGGTCGCAATGAGTTTGTTCATGTGCTCCTCGCAAAGCTTGATGATTTCCTTTTCCTTCTCTTTTCCCAGCCAGATGAGGGAACTCCTTGATTTCAATCGTATACCTCCAAGAAATATTAAAACGGTTCTATTTAAAAATACGTCATCTTATCACGTTGGTATTAAAATGTTGAATAGTCCGAATAACACCGCGCTCAAGATAACTGCAGCGGGAATCGTTACCCCCCATGTCAAAAGAATTTTTCCAACCGTGCGCTTGTTCACGCCTCCAAAACCCATTGAAGCTATACCAACGCCTATGATTGCCCCTATGCTTGAATGAGTAGTTGAAATTGGTATTCCGAACCCAATGAGATAGTATGGAACGACCGTGAAAAGAAGGATTACAAATGCGTTGGAATACTCTCCTGCAAGTCCGGTCAGCGGATCAAGACGCGTAACCCTGAAGCTTGAAGTTCTGATCACGCGGTAACCCCAAGTAAGACCGCCTACTGCCATGCCAAAGCTTCCGAGCAAGGCGAGTAGTATCATAACTTCCATTGTCGGTGCCCCTGATATTGCCATGGTAGGGGTTACGAAGGCTCCGGTAGCATTGGCCATGTCGTTCGCACCAAACGCGAAAGCAGAAAAACATAGGGCGACGATTAGAAGATTGGACATGAGTTTTACGGCTCGAGCCCTATCTGCGCGCTCACCGGTTTGGGGGGTTTGATATTTTTCGTGAATCCATATTGTACCCATGGTTCCGAGTATTGTCGCGCCCAGAAGAGATACACCGAAAGATTCAAACAGGGGAAATTCAAAAACTTTCTGACAAATGGTAAGCGTGATGGCAAAACCCAAACCAAAAAGAAGTAGATAGCTTAGGGTCATGTCTATTTGTTTCTTTCTAGGTTTTCTAAAGTATGCGCGGAAAGCATGAAAGAGGCCAAACGCTACAAGAATGGCTAAGAGAGGTGAAATCAACAAGCTGCCAAAGATTATGAAAACCCTATCCCAGTTCACCAATTGGGGAGATGCTATAAGTCCAAAACCCAGAACTCCTCCAATGATGGCGTGAGTGGTAGATGTCGGCAAGCCTTTCCATGTGCAAAGAGCGACGAAGATGCCTGCTGCAAGTATCGCGGCAAAACTTCCCAGAATCATCACCCCCTCGGGCAGTCCCTCCTTGGGAATGATACCTCGATCGATCGTTTTCATCACGAATGGTCCGAGAAGTATTCCACCGAGTGCAGCAAATATCGCAAAGAGGATAACAGCTTTTCTCATCGAGATGACGCCTGAGCCCACTGCACAATCAGTAGGATTGGCAGCGTCGTTTGCCCCGAGGTTCAACGCCATCAATAAGCAGAGGAGAATGCCGATGGCGTAAACGAGTAGGATGATCATCGATTTCCTCCCAGCCCCCTTTCATGCTGGAAGGAAAAACAATATATACTTCACTTTTTTATCAACACTCAGACGAAGTTAACTTTACCTAGAAATTCTCTGGCAAGTGTTAATAACTAGGATGGATAAATAAAAGAGGAAGTCACCAAAAGGTGGTTAAATTCCCACCTAGTCGTGCTGAGGTTAGAAGGTTCCAGCGGGCTGTTGAGGAGGTAGTTTCGTTCCTCAAGCCGAGACTGGGCGGCGATACCCGCGTCAAGATCTTCTCCCACGCAGATGCCGACGGGATAGCCGCAGCAGCGATTATGGCGAGATGTCTTTACACATACAACGTTCCCCTCAACGTTGAGTTCACACGTCCGTTAAAGCCGGACGAAATAGCCCAACTCGGTAAGGGGAACCACGATTTCTTCATGTTCATCGATCAAGGAAGCAGTCAAATCGAAGCGATTCACAAGTTCATCCTCGGTAAGAAACGCGATGTCGTCGTAATCGACCACCACCCGGGGGAGTTTCCGGAACACCCAAACTTAGCTTATTTGAACCCTCATACATGCGGACTCAACGGCGCGAAAGACGTGAGCGCTAGCGGCGCCGTTTACTCCGTCGTCGAGCAGCTAGACCGAAGCTTCAGGCCTCTTGTTGGGCTCGCGATCGTGGGGGCAATCGGTGACCGCCAAGAGCTCTTCTCGGGCTTCACTAGCATCAATGATACCTTAATAAAGCGGGCGATTGACTTAGGCTTCCTTCGCGTGGGAGAGGGGCTTAGGCTGATTGGGCGCACATTGAATCAGGTGGTAGAGTGTTTGAGGTTAATGACGAGGCCATACATCCCCTCCCTCTCGGGAAACCTATCTGCTTGCCGCTCCCTCGTCGACGCACTTGGGCTCTCGCCATCTAGCACCTTGGCCGAGCTTGGCTTGGAAGCGGAACGAAAAATAAAAGATGCGATCCCCGCCCAAGTCGGTCCCCCCGCGACTAATGAGGAGTTCTATCGCAGGCTTTGGGGAGCAATCTACACATTAGTTACGGAGGACTTGGTCGGCCCACGCGACCTTGGAGAATACGCAGCGATGCTTGACGCCTGCGCAAACCTTCGAAAACCCGAGTTCGGTTTCGCCGTGGCGGTGGGTGATCAGTCGACACAGTCTGAGGCGCTCGCCATACTGAACCGCCACCAAGAGCAAATGCTGAAGGTGCTGGAATGGCTCGTCTCCCACCACGACTCCTTCAAGCTCACACCGCGATTGAGGTACATATACTTCGCTAATGTGGTGGACTCAACCATGGTAGGCGAGGCGCTCTCGCTCGCGATTGAGTCCGGGCTCGTCGCCACAGACCGCCCGATTCTAGGGATCACGGAAGTTAGCGCAGAGGAACTCAAGGTCTCGGCCCGGAGTACTCCTATACTAGCGGCACAAGGTGTAAATGTCGGGCGGGCTCTGGCTGAAGCCGCGAAAGAGGTAGGAGGCAATGGCGGAGGCCATGATGTCTCGGCCGCGGCTCGGATACCACGGGAAAGGATGGACGAATTTATCGTCAAGATCGACCAAACGCTCTCGGGAGGCAGCGAATGAACTATGGAGGATGCTTATGCTAATGCGTGCGAAAGTGAGCTGCACCTATGGACGCGAGAGTATTTCGAATGCTATAGCTGTTGCACTAATACCGGACAGCCATCAAGCTCCAAAAGGTATCCAAGTAGCGACAGATGCACGAGGCACGCGAGTGGTCAGCACGATAAAGCTTGACGGCAAAATTGAAACTCTCTTGGCAACGCTCGACGACTTGCTAGCGTGCACTTCTACCGCTGAGAGCATCCTGTAGTCGCCAATTTCTGACCTATTTTTTCGGCCCCCATGTATGGTACCAATGCGGGCGGAACTAGGATTGAGCCGTCCCTCTGCTGATAGTTTTCTAGGATAGATATCAAAACCCTTTCAGTGGCCACCAGTGTGCTATTTATGGTGTGAACAAATTTTGAAGGTTCACCAGTTTTGTCTCTATATCGTATGTTTGATCTGACGGCTTGGTATGAAGTGCAATTGCTGCATGACGCCGCCTCTCGATATTTTCCCTGACCGGGCAGCCAAGTTTCAAGGTCGTATTTTTTCGCCGCTACCGTCCCCATGTCGCCGCTGCAGACGCTTACTATTCTGTAAGGCAGCCCGAGTTTTTGGAATATCTCTTCAGCGTTGGTAATCAATTCCTCGTGCCTCTTCCATGAGTCCTCAGGTTTACAGAAGATGAATTGCTCGACTTTCTCAAACTGATGAACCCGAAATATCCCTTTAGTATCTCTGCCGTGTGTTCCGGCCTCCTTCCTAAAACAGGGGCTCACCCCGCCATACCTAATCGGCAAGCTCTTTCCATCCAATGTCTCATTCATGTGTAACGCCAGCAGCGCGTGCTCAGAAGTAGCCAGCATGTAGAGGTCTTCCCCCTCGATTTTGTAGATGGTATCCTCGAAATCGGACAAAGCGACCGCACCCTCAAGTGGTTTCCTCTTTAGCATGTAAGGCGGCTGAAATAGAGCAAACCCCTTTCTTGTGATAAAATCGAGTGCAAATTTTATTACGGCATAGTTTAACTGAACAAGTTCTCCCTTTAGGTAATAGAACCTCGCGCCCGCCACCCTAGCAGCTCGCTCAAGGTCAACTAGGTCGAGGTTCAATGCGAGATCGATGTGATCTTTTGGTGTGAAGTCAAATTTGGGTATCTCGCCCCACCTTCTTATTTCAACGTTGTCGTTTTCGTCCTTGCCTACCGGCACTGACTCGTGCATTAAATTTGGAAGATTAAGGAGTATATGGTCAATTTTTTTTCTGTAGCCCTGCACTTTTTGTTCGAGACTTTTTATTTTTTGTGGGATTTTTTTCGCTTCTTTAGTTTTCTCCGTTACATCCTTGTTCTCTTTTTTAAGCCTTGCTATTTCCGCAGTGATTTTATTGCGCTTTTCCCTCAATTTATTTGTTTCTAGTGCCAACTTTCTCCAATTTTCATCGTATTTCAGTAGATTGTCGACCCACTTTACTTTGGCTAGATCTCCCCGCTTGACCAAATCTGCTTTTACGAGGTCAGGATTTTTGCGCACAAATTTTACATCAAGCATTGCCAAACCTCACCGAATAAATTTTGTTCCTAATCTAAAAGTCTTTGTAAACATCCATTTTAGCAAAAATTTTTTGAAAACTAACTATTTAAGTTCATTAAGAGAGAAAGGCACTGAAAACAGTTTATAAACAATAGATGGTGGGATTATGGAAGAAAAGAAACGGGCCGTAAAGAAGTCTTGGCGGGAGAAAGGGTGGTACGACATCATCGCTCCCCCAATGTTCGGCAACGCAAAGATAGGTGAAACTCTCGCCTCCGACTCGAGTCAGCTTATCGGGCGGGTCTTCGAGACTACACTGGGTGACCTAATCGAGGACTTCTCGAAGTCTCACATCAAACTATACTTCCAAGTTAAGGGCGTCGAGGAGGGCCGCGCGCTCACCAGTTTCATAAGTCACGACATGGCCCGCGATTACATCCGGAGCCAGATTCGACGGCGGGCGACACGCATCAGCGACATCTCAACCGTGACGACCCAAGACGGCTACAGGCTTAGGGTTAGCGCTATTATCACAACACTCCGCCGTGTCCAGAGCTCGCAGCTCGAAGCAATCCGCAAGGACATGCGGAAAGTTGTCGCAGCCCGCGCCGGGGAGCGGACGTTCGACCAGTTCGTGCAGGAGGTCGTGCTGGGGAAGCTCTCTGCCGACCTCTACAAGGAAGCAAAGAAATACTGTCCGGTTAAGCGAGTCGAGGTCTGGAAGACGAAGGTGCTGGCCGGGCCAGCGTAGTAGTCGATTTTCATGCGCAAGCTCTTTGGTACCTCTGGCGTTCGAGGCGTGGTGGGAGACCAACTTACTCCTGAGCTTGCGCTCGATCTCGGCCTAGCGCTTGCAACTTATCTTGGTGGCAAAGGCAGCGTCGCTCTCGGCAAAGATCCCCGCACCTCCAGCGACATGATTGAGAGCTGCGTAACATCAGGGTTGCTTTCAGGGGGTTGTGATGTTATGAAACTAGGTGTAGTCCCAACTCCTGCCGTGAGCTTCGCGGTGCGGCAGTTTAGGGCCAAAGCCGGCATCATGATCACCGCTTCGCACAACCCGCCCGAGTATAACGGGATCAAGTTCTGGGGTAGCGATGGGATGGCGTACACCCCCGAACAGGAAGAAGCGATCGAGCGAATTTACTCCGGCAAGCAAATGAAGCCTACCGCTTGGGACCGGATAGGCAAAGTCGAGGCGATTGATGTTCTGCCGGGCTACATCGACGAGATTGTGGGCACTGTCAAGCTAAAGCGGAGCTACAAAGTCGTGGTCGACTGCGGCAATGGAGCGGGCTCCGTGGTAACGCCCTACTTGCTTCGAAAGCTGGGTTGCAAAGTGGTGACGTTGAACTCGCAACTCGACGGCTTCTTCCCTGGTCGCGGGCTCGAGCCCTCACCCGAGAATCTGGGGGAGCTCTGCAGCGTGGTGAAATCAATTGGCGCCGATCTCGGCATCGCGCACGATGGTGATGCGGATCGAGCCGCCGCTGTCGACGAGCTTGGGAGGGTTGCGCAGCCCGACAAGCTCTTAGGGTTAATCTCGGCTCACCAGATCAGGCGAAAGAAGGAAGTCGTGGTAACGACCGTTGATGCTTCGAGCGTCGTTGATGATTGCGTTGCTGAGCGAGGCGGCAAAGTAGTGCGCACGCGTGTTGGCGACGTCAGCGTGGCGACAGCAATTAAAAAACACAAAGCAGTCTTCGGCGGGGAGCCCAGCGGCGCTTGGATCTTTCCCCGCGTTCACCTTGCGCCAGACGGGCCTCTCGCGACGATTAAAATTTTGGAACTACTCGATTCAACTGGTAAGAAACTTTCCGAATTGCTCGATATGCTGCCAGAGTATCCGACGGTGAGGGAAAAGGTGGCATGCCCCAACGAGAAAAAGGCGGACGTGATGAAAAAATTCAAGATTCACGCAAAGCGAGAGTTTCTGAGCGTCAAGAGAATCCTCACCATCGATGGCGTCAGGCTCGAGTTCGAGAGCGGTTGGGTGCTCGTCAGGCCTTCAGGAACCGAGCCATACATCCGCGTGACCGTGGAGGGTAAGACCCCGACGCGAGCGAAGGAAATCGGCAGAAAGGCGGCAAAAATATTGAAAGACGCCATGCGAGACTAACTTTTAACTTAGCTTTATCACGAAGCTCTCACGTGAACAAGATTCTTCTACTACTATACACGGTCCTGAAATGACACAAAAGTTTCGCAAAGCCACGATGGAAAGTGCACGACCGTGAACTATCGCTTATAAGTAATTTATCATGTTTTTATTAACCTAACATCAACTAACATTTGGGATGGCGGTGAAAGCAATCGTCCTTGCAGCGGGCCTTGGAACTAGAATGCGCCCGCTTACTTTCACGAAGCCAAAATTTCTGCTTCCGGTAGCTGGGAAGCCCGCCCTCGATCACGTGCTTCTGCTCCTGAGGAATGCTGGCATCAACGAAATTGCGATGATTGTAGGTTACGGGCGAGAGCAAATTATCGAGCGCTATGGCGATGGCTCAGGGCTTGGGGTGAAGCTCAAGTACTTACATCAAAAGAAGTTACTCGGCACCGCGAACGCCGTTTCGCTTGCTAAGGATTTCGTGAATGGAGAGAGTTTTATCGCGATAAATGGCGACACCCTGATTGACCAAGAGTCGCTCAACGCTCTCCTGAAACGCTACGAAAAACTGGCTTCAAACAAAAATTTTGGCGGGATTATGGCAACCATCGAGGTCGATGAACCCGAGCAGTTCGGGATAGTTTTTGTGAAGGGAGGAAAAGTCAGCGAGATAGTTGAGAAGCCGAAGCGGGTCAAGAGCAGGTTAGCGAACGCGGGCATGTACATTTTCAATCCCACAATATTTGAGGCAATCAAGGCGACGAAGAAATCCAAGCGGGGGGAGTACGAGCTAACAGCATCAATGCAAATTTTGGTCAACAGTGGTAAGGCTATCTACACCTCGCCACTCAATTTATGGGCTGACATCGGTAGGCCCTGGGATTTGCTGGTGGCGAACGATTACTTCTTGCGAGGGCAACGCGGCGAGATACACGGTGAGGTTGAGGGGGGCGCTTATATCGAAGACAACGTTTACATCGGAGAGGGCTCGCGAATTCGATCCGGCTCCTACATCTTGGGACCAACCTACATCGGCAAGGATTGCGACATCGGGCCTAATTGTTTCATAAGACCGTGTACGAGTATAGGCGATAAAGTAAGAATCGGCAACGCGGTCGAGGTAAAGAACAGCATCGTCATGGATTACACGCACATCGGGCACCTCTCGTACGCGGGTGACAGCGTTATCGGAAGTCACTGCAACCTCGGAGCGGGAACAACCATCGCAAATCTGCGTTTGGACGAGAAGCCTATTAAGATGAAAGTCGGCGGTAAGGTGATCAGCAGCGGTAGGCGGAAGCTGGGTACGATAATCGCCGACAATGTCAAAACAGGCATCAACTGTACGATAAACGTCGGAGTGAAAATCGGTCCAGATTCAGCGGTTGGGCCAGGAGCGGTAGTTTACAAGGATGTTCCTCCAAATACGATTATATACGTGAAACCCATCGTGGAGAAAAGGAAGTGGAAACCCGAGTAGGTTTTAACATGGGCGAGCTCACCCGCAAAGGATTCCGGAAGAGATATCCGAACCTAGCTGAAGAGTTGGGCGGGGTCGGAACAGTCGAAATTCAAGCTGTTCGAACTAGTGCAAAAGAGGCTGAGAAGGCATCACACAGCTTGCATGGTTACGAGCCAACTGCCGTCGATTTCATCCGACGCTGCGAAAACGATGCCCAAGCGCTTGAGATAATAAACTTCCTTGAGAAGAACGGAAAAATCGAGCCTGATTATGCACGGCATTTGCGCGCCCAGTTGGCCGAGCGTGGACTACAGAGCTTCGGCAAGCGAAGGAAGTCCGGCTGCTACTGGTGCAGCGAGTAGGGTTAAGCATGCTTGAATTGGGTCTCGTAGGTAAACCAAATACAGGCAAGACCACCTTTTTCAACGCCGCAACGCTTGCGGATGCTCCAGTGGCAGGTTACCCCTTTACAACAATCGATGCTAATGTCGGCGTCACCTACGTGCGAAGCCCGTGCCCCTGCCGCGAGTTCAAGGTGACCTGTACCCCCAAAAATTCGAAGTGCGTTGATGGGGTCCGGTACGTGCCCATCCGGATGATCGATGTCGCTGGCTTGGTAGAGGGGGCTTACATGGGGCGGGGCTTGGGCAATCGCTTCCTCGACAACCTTCGGATGGCAGCCGCACTAGTCCACATTATCGACGCAGCCGGAGCAACCGACGCTGAGGGCAAACCTTGCCCGCCAAGTACCCACGATCCCGTTCAGGACATAGATTTCCTCGAAGTTGAAATCGCGGCATGGCTGCGGAGCCTGCTCGTGAAAGATTGGCCGAAATTCGCGCGCAGGGCGAAGTACGAGGAGCTCGACTTGGTTAAGGAGATAGCCGGGCGCCTGAGCGGGCTTGGGATAAAGGAAAATCATATTGTCCAAGCATTTCGGCAGGCAGACGTGGATCGTTCGAACCCAGAAAAATGGACGGATGATGATTTGCTCCGATTCGTGGCAGAAGTTCGGAAGGCGAGTAAGCCCATTTTGATCGCCGCGAACAAAGCCGATGTGCCTGAGACCGAGCTGAATATCGAGCGTTTGCGCCAGAGGGGGTACATCGTGGTCCCGACTTGCTCCGAAGCCGAACTCATTCTGCGGCGCGGGAGCGAGAAGGGGCTTATAAGCTACGAGCCGGGCAACGACGATTTCGAGGTTCTCAAACCGGAGGAGCTGAACGCGCAGCAAAAAAAGGCGCTTGAAATGACCCGTGCGCTTTTGAAAAAGCGGGGCTCGACGGGCGTCCAACAGGTGGTAGATAAGGCAATCTATGAACTGCTAAATCTAATCGTGATTTACCCCGTCGACGATGAGCACAAACTCACGGACAAGAAGGGCAACGTGCTTCCTGATACATACCTTGTTCCGAAAGGTACGACTGCCCGCGAGTTTGCCTACATAATCCACACCGACCTCGGGGAGTCTTTCATCCACGCGATAGATGCTCGAACGAAGCGAAGACTGGGTGAGGATTACGAGCTCAAGGAGAGGGATGTGATTAGGATAGTCGCGGCGAAGGGAAGGTGAGCCGTTGAAAGTCGTCCTCATTAATCCAAACACCGGACGAGCCGAGCGTATAGAGAACGAAGCGGCGTGGCCCCCGCTGGGCTTGCTTTACCTAGGGGCGGTGCTAGAAAAATCCGGACACGAAGTCAAAGTCATCGACAACGCACGAATCCAGTTGCCGGTCGATAAAATCGTCGAGCGGGTGAAACGGGAGAATCCGAGAGTGCTTGGAGTAAGTACTCTCACTCCAACCTTCACGCAGGGCATAAAAATAGCGAGCGCCATCAAGGCTGAACTCCCAGATTTAAAAATAATTTTCGGGAACTATCACGCCACTTTTACCTATGAGAGACTGCTGACGAAGTACCCCTTCGTTGACTACGTCGTGCTAGGCGAGGGCGAGCAAATCTTTTTGGAACTCATCAACGCTCTGGAGAGAAACGAGGAAATAAAGAAAATAAAAGGAATAGCCTTCAGACACGACGGCGGGGTAGTCAAAACGCCGCCGAGACCTTTCATCCAAAATCTCGACGAGCTCCCCCTACCTGACCGAACGCTGTTGGAGCAGGAGTATCACTCCGAAGTGGTTGGGATGCTGGGGAGTAGCGGAAAGTTCACCACTGTGCTGACCTCACGGGGTTGCCCTTACAACTGCAGATACTGCGCTTGCTCGGCCTTCTCCTTGCGGAAAGTCAGGTTCAGATCTCCAAAATCCGTGGTAGCTGAGATGGGGCTGTTGCAGATGGAGGGTTACGAGGAAGTTGGATTCGTTGATGACAATTTGCTCTTGGACCGACATAGGATGGAAAAAATTTGTGACCTGTTGAAGGAGAATGGAATCAAGCTCACCCTTTGGGCAGAGGGGAGGGTTGATCAAGCATCGCGCGAGGTGCTGCGCAATTTCGCGCGCGTTGGCTGCAAGACGATTTATTTCGGAGTGGAGAGTGGCAACCAGAAAGTCTTGAACTATTACGGGAAAAACATCTCGCCGGAACTCAGCCGAAAAGCCATGCGTAACTGTAAGGAGGCGGGCATCGAGAACATCATAGGCTCCTTTATCTTGGGCGCCCCAATCGAAACTAGGGAAGATGTCCAGCGAACCTTAGATTTCGCCTTAAACTTGAAAGGCATGGACTTCCCACAGATGAATGTCCTCATGCTCTCACCAGGAATGGATCTATGGGACACAGCGGTGCGTGAGGGGTACCTTGATGAAGAGAAGTATTGGGAGGATGCGGTTACTGCGATCAATGTTTTTCCGTCCCATTTGAAAGAAGAGGAACTCAGCAGGATGATTGACCGCTTCTACTCAAAGTTCATCAAGCGGCCGACTTTCTGGATTCCGCAAATCCTGAAGACCGTGCAAAGCAAGTACCGCATGAAAATTCTTTTGGCTAACCTCAAGTCCAGAACTAGTTTTAGGGAAACTGTCCGACAACTCACCGGCGGATGAAGCAACCCGCGCAGATATAAGTCAGCTTCGCTTAATTTCTTCGAGCATATGAGAGGAAGTGGTATGGCGAAAATCTTAGTTACTGACCCCATCCACGAAGATGGTCTTAAGGCACTGCGTGAGTTCGCAGAGGTTGAGGTGGCCACTGGCCTGAAGCCGGCCGATCTACTCGAGAAAGTTAAGGAGTACGATGTGCTGGTGGTGCGAAGCGCGACTAAAGTAACGAAGGATGTAATCGATGCAGGCAAACAGCTCGGGATAATCGCACGAGCAGGGGTAGGGCTTGACAACGTAGATGTCAAAGCCGCCGAAAAGCGAGGGATCAAGGTACTCAACTCTCCAGAAGCTCCAACCATCGCGGTCGCGGAACTCGTGCTCGGACACATGTTGTCATTTGCAAGGCATCTCCCGCGTGCGGACTCAAGCACTAAAGCGGGACGATGGGAGAAGTCTCAACTCATGGGTACCGAATTAAGGGGTAAAACGCTTGGCATAGTAGGCACAGGGAAAATAGGTAGGGCGGTGGGCTACAGGGCAAAGGCATTTCTGATGGAGTTGCTCCTATATGACGTTGCCAAAAACCAGGAGTTCGCCGAGCGGACGGGAGCGAAGTACGTCGATTTAAACACGTTGTTTCAAGAATCGGATTTCGTTACCCTACACGTACCACTGATGCCTGAGGCCAAACATATGGTCGGAAAACGTGAACTCGAACTCATGAAACCGACCGCAGTGTTGATAAACACCTCGCGTGGCGGAATCGTCGATGAAGCGGCGCTGATTGAAGCGTTGAAGGACAAAAAAATTGCGGGGGCTTGCTTGGATGTCTACGGGCAGGAGCCGCCCCGTGATAGCCCATTGCTTGAGCTACCGAACGTCGTGCTCACGCCACACCTCGGAGCTTCAACACGCGAGGCGCAGCGAGATGCGGCGATGATTATAGTCCAGAAGATAAAAGATACACTTGTCCAGTAGGGGTGTCATAATGTACAGGTACTTGAGAAATGGATCGGCAGAATTGAGCAAACTTATGCG
>Ga0209636_10003373_pt1 | contig 16300 bp, 8 predicted proteins | sample DeeMarSWOR152_54_FD_187464 | JGI IMG/M metagenome (GOLD analysis project Ga0209636, IMG submission 187464) | Marine sediment microbial communities from White Oak River estuary, North Carolina - WOR-1-52-54 (SPAdes) (version 2) | ecosystem: Environmental > Aquatic > Marine > Intertidal zone >...
GAAGTTTGTTGTGGCATCGATTATGGTATTAGGCTTGGATGACCCGATGCCGCGCTGGCCGACCACGACAACGTCTGAAACGTCCAATAATGGGAGCCATCTTTCTTCGAAAGTCCCAAGTCTTTCGAGAGATCCTTCCAAGCCAGCAAAGCTCGGTCCACCATGTAAAAAGAAGATTGGGGGAGTTCCGGGCTTGGCTTTCCCTGAAGCCTTAAAACGGTATAGTTCAATCCCGATGACAGCGCTTTTTTTATCAGACCTGTTTGCAGGAACAAACATCATCCCCCGTTCTGCTGCAAAAAAGCCGCCATCTTTAAGCGTGATGCGCTCCGGATAGAGGAAAATCGTACCTGGGGCAGGACTCTCAGCAACTGCCTTGTGAAAAGAATCAGCCTCAGCTGATTCGGCTTGAACCAATAGACTTCCACTCGCAAAAATCAACACCGTGGTAATAATCAACATTCTTTTCATTTATTCCTCCTTATTCATACTTATACTTATTTATCCTTATAAGCATGCCGCAAATATAAGGTTCAGGACAATCAAGATTTCTTCAAATCAATCAAGAGGTTCGAGAAACAGGCTCTTCAGTAGAGAACTAATACGCTCCACTACGAAAAGCTTGCTGTTGCCTTTAAAAAAAGTTCTATCTCCTCTGGCGTATTATAATGACATGCTGATAATCTGATAAAGCTTGATATGCCAAGCTGTTTCAACATAGCCGCGAAAAATGGATCTTGGCCAGGGGCATGGAGCCTGAGCTGCTTACCCTTGTAAAGTTCGCATCCTTTAACTGACTCAATCCCCTTCAGGTTAAAACCAACAAGACAGGCGCGGCTCGATAGATCCTCTCCCATCCCATAGACAGTTACATGCTTCAAATCCTTGAAGCCACGAGTTTTATCCGTGCCGTTGATTAGAGTGGATAGAAGGCCTGTCGAATGTGCTTTTATACTCTTCATGGCAGCCACAACCAGCGCCCGCCGGTCAGCAGAATCTGTAAAATGGCCGCCGAGCCAGCACAGGTAGTCAACAACAGCTGACCAGGCCGCATAAGACTGATGCTCTACACCACCCAGGTCCCAACTCGTTTCAGGCTTATAAATATATTTCCAATGCGGAAGCTTTGCCAATCTATCCGAAACGTGAGCATATCCACATCCCTTGACGCCATAGTTCTTGTAAGGTGCGAAGACATAGGCATCCGCTCCTATCTCTTCGACATCAATCAGATCAGATGGCGAGTATTGGACGCCATCGACCATGATGTACAAGTCAGGCTTTATCTTCCGTGCCTCTTTGATAATTGTTTTAACGTCAAATGTTTCACCGGTAACGTTAGAAGTGTGTATGACAGCGAGAAAACAGGTGTCCTTGTCAATCTTTTCGAGAATTGTATCCAGCTCGACGGAGCCTGTTTCTCGATTGGGTTCGGCGATATGCTCTTCTTTCCCGTACTTGCCGGCAAACTGCGTGACTGCACTGCGGACTGAAGCGTGGTCCAGTCCAGTTGTAACAACGTTTGTTCCTGGGATGGAGGAGAGAACTGCGTTTGTGATGCGATATATCACATGGCTGCTGCTCCAGCCTGGTATGGTTTGCCCAGACTTAGCTCCGAAAAAGATCATGAGGTCTTCAATCCCCTTGGCAGTAACCTCAACAGAATGAGCGGATCCAGGGTTCGCTCTTCCTTGCTGATCAGGCAGGCACGTCTCTTTTGCCATCGCTTCGATTACTGATTTTGGTCTTAGCGAGCCTGAAGCGGCTTCAAGGTAAATCCTTTTTCCAGAATAAGGATCCCAATCGACATATTCAAACCGGCTCCTGATCTCTTCCATCAACTCGGGAGAATACAAACCTTTTTCGTATTCTTCACCCATTGTTCTATCTCCTTCACATTTGAACCAATGTTCCCGATGTAAGCTTTATAAAAAAGAATATTCTGGATTTGATGATTTTCAACTCAATCTCGATACATCCTTTTGCAGAGCATAATAGTAAATATACCAGATATATACAAGATACTAATTTAAACGCAATATATATTTTATACAATGTCATTGCGAGCCCTGAAAGGGTGCGGCAATCCGTCGTTGCCAGCGAAGCACGGCAATCTAATACAATAAATTGTCATTGCGAGCGACCATAGGGAGCGTGGCAATCTCCACCTTTTATTACGAGATCGCACAGCCTGTTCCCAGCAAAGCGAAGGAATCTTCTTCGCTCCTCGCGATGACACTCGAATAATTGCGTTTGTACTAGTGAATAAAAAATCAAAATACCACTACTTTCGGGTGGATTCCATGGAGATGGATATTTATCTCTCGAAGGTGCTTGAGCAGATGCCGGCCATGCCTTCTGAAGAGCAGAATAGGCTTTCCGAGATTGATGTTGTCTTCAGGTCTATGGTCCATGACAAGTGAGGGGGCTTTATGAGTTGCTTAAATAGAATTCTTTGTTTTAACATATGAAATCGACAAGAAATTAAAGCAGAGGAGGAAGAAATGAACGCCAAAAAAATTACTGCTTCCGCCATAAGAGTTTTGATTTCTCTAGCATTTGCTTATCTGGCTTTTGCCTATCCAACAATCTTTCCTACCGGAACCACCATTTACAAACCTGATGAATGCTACAGTAGTTATATTCTGGTTCCAGATCATGCATCCCTTGGCAATCACCCGTCTGCTAAAGTCAGGGCAAAAAGCAAAACACCCGATGATGTCCGTCTTATTGATATGAATGGCAATGTTGTACACACGTGGAAGGTTATTCCCAATTTTAATAAACGATGCAGACTACTGCCGAACGGTCATCTACTTTACGTTGCTCCAAAAAAAACGATCATTGAATATGACTGGGAGGGCAACGTCGTCTGGACTCATGAAGGTATTGATTCAGTAAATGACATGCGATGGCTGCCCAACAATAACAGGCTGTTACTTGATCATGAACCGCTGCCCGAAGATTATCAGAGCCAGGTAAAGGATGTAGAAATTTCTCCCTGGTGGCCGCTTCGAAAACGAGGAAGCGAAGAGAAGCAATTAGGCGGTGACATCTATGAAGTGACGCCGGATAAGAAAATTGTATGGGAGTGGCATGCATATAATCATCTTGATCTTAATAGATTTTCACCAGTCACTCCGGAAGGAGACTGGATTCACATGAATTCGATTGCCCCTATTCCGGAGAACAAATGGTACGATGCCGGTGACAAGAGGTTCAAACCAGGCAATATCATCATTAATCCGAGAAACATAGACACACTTTACATCGTAGATAAAGAAACAAAAGAGATAGTCTGGGAGTGGACCCACAATTATAAAGGCGGATTATCACATTGTCACGAACCTGAAATGATAGAGAAAGGGCTGCCCGGGGAAGGGAATATTATCTTGTTTGACAACGGTCTTTTCCCCAGGCACAGAACTCATTGCGGGCAAACATTTATTACTGAATTCAATCCGGTTACCAAGGAGATCGTCTGGAAGTATGAGACCGAAGGCTACGCAAACATTAAATTCTTCAGCAAGACGATGGGCTCACAGAAGAGACTTCCCAATGGAAATACGTTTATAGCCGAGGATAACACCGGGAGACTCTTCCAGGTAAAACCTGATGGCGAGATTGTCTGGGAATATGTGAACAGAGGCGGTACCTGCCGTCCCTTCCCCGTTGCCTATGATTACTGCCCGCAAATAAAAGCATTACCTAAACCTCCAGAGCATACGGTAACACCACCGAACAATCTGGAATGGCACATTGAGCCCGATGTATTCAGAAAAAAAACTAATTAAACCATCTGAGATATACTTTCATATAAATGGGAATACCCGCAGATATCTAGAGATAATTTTGTTAGCTCCTGATAAGATTGGCTATTAATTTGTTTTCTTATTATTTATCATATTCACATAAAATCGCTTGCGATCGCGATTTCCGACCTCATCGACTACTTCTAAAGTATGCCAGCCTCTGGTCAATTCTGCGGCTTTTACATGTAGATCTTTGCTTTGACCAATAAAACGATCATCCAGATACCAGAATAAAAGCCTGCTTCTCTCCCTATGGGCTACACGCATCGTGATTTTTTGCCAATCACCGTCAAAATCCCGGGGAATCCATAATCGGGCGTTATTTTGAGGATACAAGATTTGCAAGGGAATGGTTTCAGACTGGGCCAGACAGTCGGCGTTATGTGGAGGAACAGAACTTATTATTTGCCCTCGTCCTCTTAAATACTGAATCACATCAGGTGGATAGATCAAACAACGAATTCGCTTGTAGTCCCCAGGCTGCCAGCAAAGAGAACAGACTTGATGAGTCTCATCTTTATTCACATAAATACTCTGGTGATAGGGACAAATTTTCAGCGGCTTCATGTGCTGTGGTGCTTCGACTAAGATTCTTTTTTCGCAGTGATCTCCAGCTAAAAAACCCGTGTCCAGACAAAGTTCCAAGTAAGTTAAATCCTCAACTGGCTTTTCAAACCAGCTTTGTTTAGGATCTTTTGGTAAAGAATTGAAAATGTCAAAAAGAAGAGGACCAGCGCAACTTGCGCCTGCTAGATTGGCATTGCCCTCGCCATCAAAATTGCCAATCCAGACGGCTATGGTCCACTGAGGACTAACCCCAACAGCCCAAGCATCCCTCTGACCGTAACTGGTTCCAGTTTTCCAGGCGAGAGGCCATTGGTTTTGATATTGTTGCCAGTAATATTCTGAGCCGGGTCGCCTCAATTCCCGAAGCATATTCAAGGTCAGATAACAAGCTCCAGGGCTGATCAGTGAAATTGAGGTGCTGTTTCCTTCAAGACTCTCAGAATCTTTCAATATCTGCAAACGTCTGAATTTACCGCCATTAGCTAATCCTCGAAATAGAACCGCCATATCCCAGAGAGTAACTTCGGCACCGCCAATTATCAACGGCAGACCGTAATCATCAGCTGTTCGAAACAGCGTTGTTAGATCTGCAGACTTTAAAAAAGAGTAAAACTGAAATAATCCGTAGGTATAAAGCAACCGCACCCCAGGTACGTTTAAGGAACAAATCAGTGCTTCTTTAGCCGACACCATTCCATTAAATTTTTCATTAGCATTGTTGGGAGAAAACGCTCCGTAAAAGGTTGGCACATCTTTGATCATGGTTTGGGGCAGAATTATCCCTTCGTCCATGCTCAAAGCATAGAGAAACGGCTTGAGCAGCGATCCGGATGATCGTGGCGCCCTCACTCCATCCACCTGTCCTTGGCTGGTTTCGTCGAAGAAATCCTGCGAACCAACATAAGCCCGTACTTTTCCGCTTTGTGTTTCTACTACAAGCGTTGTCCCGTTGTGAATTCCAAGTCGACTTAAATAGCTTAATTGCCGTTTTACCAGTTCTTCAGTTTGCTGCTGAATTTCTCTTTTAATTGTAGTTTTTATTATGGCACATTTTTCCTGTTCTCGATCTTTAAGGAATTGGGCAAGATGAGGAGCAAACATCGGAAATGGCTTTGAGATATCTGGTACTTCTTCGAGTAGTGCAAGTCGATAATCCTCTTTGGTGAAAATACTTTTGTCTAGAAGTTTTTTTAGCATGTGGTTCCGCTTAACACGTAACTGTTGTCGGTTGGTGAAGGGCGAAATCAGGCCTGGTTTATTGGGCAAAACTGCAAGTGTGGCGGCTTCTGCCCAGGTCAACTGATCCGGTATTTTATGAAAGTATCGCAGAGAAGCAGCCTGATACCCAATAATGTTTTCGCCATAAGGGGCATGGTTGAGATAGAGTTGAAGAATTTTTTCTTTTGAGTAGTTAAGTTCGATTTTCACCGCCTGCAGTATTTCCAGTATTTTATTGAAATGCGTGCGTTTTTTGGGCTTCATCAGACGGGCAACTTGCATGGTAATGGTGCTGGCTCCGCTGATGATATCGCCAGAAGAAATATTTTGATACAGAGCTCGAAGAAGAGAAAAGGGATTAACTCCTGGATGGTGATAAAAATGATTGTCTTCAAAGCAGAGCACAGCTTTTTTCAATTTCTGAGGCACTATTAAATCTGGGCTGGGCGGAAGACACCACTGCTGATTACTGTTTAAGAAAACACGCAAAATCTTTCCTTCTTCATCCAGCACTATAATGCTGTAGTCAGGTGGAAACAGGGGGTTCGGGAGAGGTATGGAAAAGTAGAGAATCGTCAGAAAAACCAGAAAGACAAGAATGTTTTTTTTGTTTAGAAATCTGTTCTTAAGAATGTTTTTTAGCACTCTTTTCATTTTACGTAATACATGTCAAATGCAATTTTGGGCAAGCTTAAACAAGTTGCTCTGTGAAACTCGAGTTTGGGTCATTATAATGCCTTAACAATCACCTTTTTCCCTGCCTTTGTTGCCTTGTAGTTATTATTATACATCGCTTCCACAACAGTTGGAGGCAGTGTGAATTCTCCAACTGTCACAGCGTTCAGCTTGACGACAAAGTCTAAATGATCTCGAGTGGAAAGATCGAAAAACCACATAATCCGATCATCCCGTATATCCAGATATTCTTCCCGATTCAAACGCTTTTTTGGCATCCAATCGGGCAGAGTTTCATTGGATAGACGAATATTCTCAATCTCCCATCCTGCAGGAAGAAGCTGAACCAGCGCCAATTCTTCAATTAAATAAGAAGCAGGATTCTTCACTTGAAAGTGACCCCAGAAAGTGTTACCTTGTATCAATTCTGTGGGGTCGCAACGCATGCCGTCATCGTCAAACCATTTTACGAAGAGGGCTAGATTTTTCGATTCATCACCGATATCGCTTTTCAGTGGGACTCCATTCCAGTCCAGAGTTACGAAGGCCCGTTTTACCGTGGTCTTTTCATCCAGATGCAACTCGACTGTTTTGCCAAATCCACTTTCAATCTCCAGTTGGTAACTTATCTTTTCTGTCTCGAAATCAACCTTTTTCCCGTCGGGAAGCGAAATTGTGCCAGTAATGAGAGGAGGTTGGTCCACACTGCCTTCCAGAGTCCGTAAGTATTTGCCCACTGCCAGCAGCATAAATCCTGTCGTCTGGGTGGAATGCCATTGTCGAGAAGAGAGAGCCTGGGCTAATTCGTTCGCCAGAGCATCTGCTTCCTCCCAGCGCTCGAACAAAACTAATATATCCAGGATGATAGCTTCATCCCGCAAGGCCGAGCCATAAGTCCCACCGAATTCTGAATAATCATCAACTTTCGTTTCGGCTTTTCTCAAAATTTCATCCGCTGTTCGACCCACTCCTGCCAGTTGATAAGCAGCAGCCAACATCCACCTCTCTGTATCATTCATATCTTTCAGGTTGTTTTCCTTAAGCAGGTTCAACGCTCCCATTTGTGGTTCTCCTGCTAAGGCCAGCAAGTAAACCCGATAGACCCTCGTCATTAAGTCATCCTCGGTTTTCAGTGCTTGAGATTTCTGGTAACGCATCCACTTGGACAGCAAATCCTGAGGAACGTGATACCCCAATTTCTTAGCTTCTATCAAAAAGTGCCCGGCATAGTTTGTCCCCCAGACGGAAGCTCTCCTTGCACCCGGCCAGAAAGTAAAGGCTCCTGAAGGCAACAGAAATCTTCTTAGTCGGCGGATGCCCGCATTGATATTGGTGTCAATGTCTTTTTCAGCTTCTTTAGGTTTCTTTGATTCTTTCAGGAACTCCTTTAGGTAGAGTTGTGGAAAAACTGAAGAAACGACTTGCTCAATACAACCGTATGGATAACTAATTAGCCATGACAAACGATGTCTAAAATTTAAATTCGGTCGACGGCGCACGCTAATTTGAGCCCTATTGGAACCCGGAATTCCCTTGTCAGGCACTGTGAAAGAAACGCTCTTTCCAGGCAGTATCTCTTTCTCTTCGGATTCAAAAATTCTGGGGGAAGAAGGACGAATTTCCAAATCGGTTTCGTGAATGCTGGTCAGTTTAGCAGAGGTTGCTTTGATAACAATTTTAGCCGCACCTATGGCTGCTTCCGCCTGCAAATTAAACTGGATATCCTGCTCTCCTGCCTTTAAGAAATTCACCGTTTTCTTGCTTTCGCCTACCATCATTATGGGGCCTTCCGTACTTATAGATACATCCACTGAGCCAATATTGTCTCTCATGGCAAATACGGTAACAGGCACAATGATCTTATCTTCTGGACCCAACACACGGGGAAGGGTTGGCAGAACCATCAGGTCTTTTTTGACAGGCACGGCTTTTTCCGCATGACCGTAACTATTGCCCCGAGCAGCCACAACCATGACCCTCACTGAGCCAATATAATTCGGCATGTTAAAACTTACCGTGGCCTGTCCCTTGTTATCTGTCATCAATGGACCTTTAAACATGGAAACGGGTTTAAAGCGCCTTTTCTCCCTTGGCTCAAGCTGTAACTTGCGGTATTCTTCTTCTATATCCCCTCCTATTGAAAATATTTTGAAAACATCACCTTTGTTTACACCGATGATGTGAGAAAACAGATCAAAAGTTCTCACTCCCAGGCGGAGTTTGTTAAAAAATCTTTTCCAGGGATCTGGAGTTTCAAATTGCGTTAGATCCAAAAGCCCTTCATCAACCACGGCAATAGTAAACTGGGTTGGCTGTTTGTTTGTATTTTGAATTTTCACCTGGAAGGGCTTGTCAGATTTCAGTTCTTCAGACATTTGAATCTGTAATTCCTGCCGAGTCAATGGATCTTCTACATTCAGGGGTATAACACCATACATACGAATAGGCCTGTCGTTGACCGTCTGGCTGTGAGGTTGAATAATTGAAACAGTTACATAAGCTGTCGGAGCCATAGCATTCGTAATAGGAATTTTGACGCTCATCTCTTCCTTTTTTCCATCAGGTTTATACCACCGAGAACTGAGTATTTGCTGCGCTTTTTCGACAGAAAGCAAAATTTCGCCTTCCTTGGAAATCGGAAAATTCACTATTGCTTCATCGCCTGGGTGGTATTTCTCTTTGTCAGATTTCAAGGTGAGTATCCCCGCATCCTTGCCTTCTTGCCCACTTCCCCACGGCGCAGCTCTCAGGAAAATTGCCGCAGTGTGACCATTTTCAGACGCATCCTGAACTTCAATCAAATATTCACCTCTATCCTCAGCAGTAAAATCCAGCCGTACGGGAGTGTTCTTAGAAACTAAAGATCCTTCCTTGAACAATTCCGTGTTTTGGTCGCTCTTGAAGCGCAGACGAAACTCATGTCGGGTCTCATACTCCCACCACCAGTAGGATTTGTTTTTATAGATACGATAATTAAGGGGTCTGGCTGCAACAGGTTCCCCCTCTGGATTCACAACTATTATCGGAAACTGAAGGGAAGTGCCAATCAAAGCATAACCATACTTGAATTCCGGTCTTTCTATCCCCACATAAAAAGGATAAGGATCGATAGGGATTACAGATACACCCTGATTGGGCCGACCTCCTTTTTCCAAGACTTTTGCGACTAGAGAGGCATTTATGGCCGAAGGGGCTTTCTCAAAAGAAGGCAGTGGCCATTCAACACGGGCTCTGCCCTGAGAATCCAATTTTCCCTCAAAAATCCTGGTTCGGATTGGCTTGAAATCTATACTTTCGTTGGTGAAAATAAATTTCGAGAATTTAGGATACTTCTTGAGTGCATGGAGAAGCGCCACCTCTACTTCCGTCTCCAATCCCGAGGCTGGATTGCCGAAGAGATAGGTGCTGATGACATCGAACTTTAAAACTTTATCATCCCAGGAAAGCTTTTTCTTTTCTGGTTCGATCTTAACCTTTAGCCGATAGGGCACCACTGTCTCAATTTTCAACGTGTGGTGGAAAGTTTGACTTCCTATCAGAATATCAGCTCGCCAATTTCCTGTTGGATCCTCTGGATTGGTTTCAAATTTGAAGCTATAAAACCCGTCCATACCATCCTTTTTAGTCTGTTCAAAAACCAATTGGTCTCTGGAGTTGAATATTTTCAGGGTTATGGGATGATTGGAGGGGAACGTATTATTCTCATTTCGAGCAATAACAGATAGGTTTATCTCATCCCCGGGGCGGTAAACGCCTCGCTCGGTGTAAATAAATGTTCTTGTTCCTTCGGGAACAGATTCTACACCCTCCGTGTCGAAAGTTGATAAATTCCAGGCCATTGTTCCTGGAAAGATCACGCTTTTCTGGCCATCTTTTTCGGCTTCAATGTAGAAAACTTCCTCCTCAATATTTTGGAAATCAGCTTTCCCCTCGATAGTCGTCTTTTTTTGGGCAATGACCTGATTTTGGTAGGTTCGAAGGATTACGGTTACTCCGCTCATTGGAGTAGCATCTTTGATATACGTAGAATACACGATGTGCGTCTTATGGCCTTTCTTGTAAGTCAAGCCAATATCACTCAAAATAACCGGCTTATAAACACCCCCATGCTCATAAGTGTAACCGGGGGCATAAGGGTCGGAATAATAATCATCCCAGATGCGTTCTTTTATTGCCTCTTCTAGTTCTTCCTGTGTTCCGTACAACATATCCTCACGCGCAAAGGTTAAACTGACTAGAAACAATCCTTTTTTGCCTGGCTGAATTACCTTTTTCAAATCTAGTTCGTGTTGGAGCCAGACATTACGCTCTTTGCCGATCTCTAGGATTTCATCGACAATCTTCACCCCGACACGGTTGACATAATCGCTATAAAATTCTTGTCGTCTTTCCTTTGAGCTATCTAAGCTTATCGTTTGTAGAAATTGGCCGAGGTTGGAGTCAAATACTTTTTTAATCTCCAGCTTGACCCGTCTTAAATTAAGAGTCATAAATCGTAAATTCTGTCTATTGACAGACGGGAGAAACGCCCCGTCACTGGCGAATCGGATTTGAGGTTTTAGATCTTTAAACTCAATTAATTCTGAATAATCTTCTGCTGATTTGATGCCCCACCTGCTTCGAATACCCCGACTTATCTTTACAGTGTAGCTCTGGCCAAATCCAAAATCTCCATCTACTGAAATCGTTTTGCCAATCGCCCTTAGCTTCAATTTCACCGTCGGCTCTACCGCAATCAAGCCTCTTATGTCTTGAGTTGAGTCCAGGTCATCTGAAAATTCGATATTTATTCGAGGACGTAATCCCTCTTCCCTCCTTTGAATTTCCACGACCTCCATGTCTTCGAGAGGTACAAGGACACTTGTCTCTTTGTAATCCTGGGAGAGGCCCAGATGTTTCTTGCCGACTATCAGAATAAATTCTTTTTCTCTATCACCCCGCTTGATCTCCGGACTTTTAAAGACAAAGGTTTTTTCATCGTCCCCTATCTTCCAAGACAAGGCTAATTTCTTGGACTTCACGCGCAGGCTGGTTCCCTCTTTTACTGCATCAAGATCCGCTTTTTCTGTAAAAATAACCTTGCCTGTGTAAAAAAGATACCATGGATCCTTGGGATCTTTGAGTTCAAAGTCAGCTTCGACCGAAGAAACTTCACGGCTGGATACTTCAAATATGAATCTCAGAGGTTCCAATTCTGCTTCCCGATGCTGGGGAAAAAGGGTGACCATGTCCAACTTGCCTTGATATTTCTTGCGAATCGGCAGAGGCTCACGGGGTCGGAAGGCCAGTGTCCGTCTATCATCCCACCATGCAATCCCATCAATACTAGGGCTAAAAGAAAACACCGATTTCCTGATGGTTTGTCCCAATAAATTAGGCTCGACCATCGGAGCAACGAACCGCACGCGAATCTTACCATCAGGAGAAATAACTCCAGAGGTTACATGACTGACCATTTTCGCTGTCTTCAAAGGATAGGAAATTTGACTATCCTCCTCTTTTTTTGCACAACAGTTCAGCAGGATGATAAGACTCAAAACACCAAGAAACATGAATACCACCCTTGATGTTGGGACGAATTGATTCTTAAGGTATGGAGTTTTGTTGTTTGGATTTACCAAGTCCATAATTCCCCTCCCATTTTTAATTTATGTTCCTATTATCTATGTTCTATACAATAGACTTTAGGGACTTTTATTCAAAATTATATTCAGTAAATATCCATTAGGCAATAAAATTGTGCTGTTAAATATTTTTTTTTGTATAATTTTTTATTCTATATTGTCTTTTATAGCATTCACTATAGTGATTAGTAATGGAACAGTTAAAGTTCCTGAATAAGTCATTGGACCTGCTTTAAATCTATTAGCTAGTACAGCAAAAGAAAAAACTTCATTAATCTGGTCAATAATGATATAGCCAACAACAGTGTTGACACCTCGAACGGATAAAGTGCCTGTTTTTACATATATTCTAATATTATCAGGCGGAACAGGGACCATCGCATGAGGATGATAACCCTGTCTTGCAAGTGTCGGAATTAAAGCACCTCTAACATTCTTCTCTTCATAAAAAAAGTTTAATGCTTCTATAAAATGCAAAGCTGAAAACCGGTTATTCACCGATAACCCGCTTGCGTCACCGATTGAAAATCTTTTATCAGTAATTCCAATATCTTTAGTACAAAAATCTCTTAAGACAGATAATCCTTTTTTTCTTGTGCCTGGGGCAGATAAGAATACTGCTCCGAGGTCTTTAAGAAGGATTTCTGCAATAACATTATTACTCTCCTGATTCATTGTCTTTACTATCTCGCTTAAAGGACCAGATGTTATTCTCATTAATTCAACTGCATTCTTCGGAACTATCTGTTTTTCTATTCTTCCTGTAACTTTAATACCTTCTTTTTGACATATTTCTTTTAATAAGGTTGCTGCATATAATCCGGGTCGTGAAGCACCCAGCCATACATAATGATACTTTTTATCCCATCTGGTAACGGTTCCCTTAATTGCATAAAAATCACCCCAGTCATATTCAATATACGTCATATCGGGACGCCCTGGTTCTTCAGAAGATGAAATATTTACATCATATTTCAATTTCGCATATGATGTTTGAGGCACCAATCTTAATTCAGGTGCGGTTTTATTTTTAATAATAACATCTAACCAGCCGTAGTTAGCAGTCAACGCACACGGTGGCGCATAAAGATTTCTTGCATTAGGAGCATACCGGTTTTTTTCTTCATCAAAAAATGAAATGTCATAAATAATATCACCAGAGATTTTATTAATTCCTATCTCTTTCAGTTTTTTTGCTGCTTCTTTCAGATCATCAATTTTTAATGCAGGATCCCCAAGACCTTTTATGTATAAATTTCCACTCAATATACCCTCTTCAATCCTGCCATCAGTCATTAATGGAGTTACAAACCGATACTCAGGTCCTAATTTTATTAGAGCTGAAGCAGATATGATCAATTTTATGGCTGATGCAGTGATCATTGGTTCATCTGTATTATGGCTATAAAGAACATATTTTCCGTCTGAAGTTGATATCTGTATTCCAAGAATGACATCATTATAGAGCCTGCTTTTTATTTTATTATCAACAGCTTCAGTTAATGCTTTTTGCATAATATATAATTTATCGGACCTGATATTATCGTTTCCATAAGATAATAGATAAAAAAACATGATACATATCAAAAAAATTATCAGCTTTTTTTGTTTTCTGAGAGCTATTTTAAGATTATCGAACATTTAAACCCCAGGGAAAGCAAGGAGTTTTTAAAAATAATATACCATAGTGTTGTTACTTAAACGTTAAATAAGTGTTAAGATTCTGTCAAGATATTATGGCGGTCAAAGCTTCCCGCGAATTTCAGGTTTTTGCCAAACCAATTGGCTCCATCTGCAACCTGGACTGCCACTACTGCTACTACCTGAAAAAGAAAGACCTGTATCCAAAGCGCGAGTCGTTTCGCATGCCCGACGACATCCTGGAGGAGTACATTGTCCAGCACATCGATGCCTCCCCGGAAAAAGTAATCAGGTTTTCCTGGCATGGAGGGGAGCCGACCATCCTGGGCCTGGATTACTTTCGCGAGATTGTAGTCCTGCAGCGCAAGCATCAGCCTTCTGGCCGGCGCATAACCAATGGCATGCAAACAAACGGGATCCTTCTCGATGAGGACTGGTGCCGTTTTTTGGCAGAAGAAGGATTTGCAGTTGGGCTCAGCCTGGACGGTCCGCAGGAAATGCATGATCGATACCGCCTAACCAAGGACAAGAAGCCCACCCACAAGCAGACGATGCAAGGTTATAAGCTCTTAAAGAAGCATCGAGTTTATACCGATATCCTGTGTGTAGTGAACACGCACAATGTCCAGCACCCCACCGAAGTCTACCGATTCTTCAAGCAGATCAAAGCCCCCTTCGTAACATTCCTGCCAATGGTCGAGCCCCAGCCGGACGCCAAAGGCGGTGTCAGCCACATCACCGTGCCGGCTGAAGATTGGGGAGTTTTTCTCTGTACCATCTTCGACGAGTGGAGAGACCGGGATATCGGACAGATTAAAGTACAGATATTCGAGGAGGCTGCCAGAACAGCCTTCAATCAAGAGCATTCGTTGTGTATCTTCCGTCCGACCTGTGGCGACATTCCAGTTATCGAACACAACGGAGACTTCTATTCGTGTGACCACTTCGTTGATGCCAAACACTGCCTTGGTAATATCCAGGAGACTCCTCTGGTCGAGCTGCTCGAGAGTCAAGCACAGAGAGCATTCGGGGAAGCCAAATTGGAGACTTTACCCCGCTATTGCCAGGAATGTGAGGTTAGGGCTATGTGCAATGGGGAGTGCCCGAAGAACCGCTTCCTCAAGACACAAGATGGCGAAGCGGGACTGAACTACCTGTGTGCGGGCTATAAACGCTTTTTTACCCATTGTCAACCGTTCGTTTCAGCTGTAGCTGCCCAATGGAGCCGGCAAATCCTCGATCGACAAATGCCGCCAGAAAGGGCTACAGATGCACGAAAAAGTCCCACACCAGGCCGGAACGACCCATGCCCGTGCGGCAGCGGTTTGAAGTACAAGAAATGCTGTCTGGGCAAATGATTAATGCCCGCCATTCCCAGCACAAATCGTCAAGGTGACGACAAGCCATCAGGCTTTTAGTTTCTGTTTAAAGAACGCAATGGTCCGTTCCCAGGCAAGCTTGGCTGCTTCTGCGTGATATCGGGAACCTGTGTCGTTAAAAAAGGCATGCGCAGCGCCCTCATACATGAATATCTTGTAGTCTACGGATGCTTTCTTCAGAGCTTCTTCGAATTCCGGAATGCCTTCATTAATTCGTTCGTCAAGACCAGCATAATGTAGAAGCATAGATGCTTTTATCTTGGGCACGTCTTCAGGCGAGGGCTGCCTGCCATAGAAAGGAACCGCTGCTTTTAAATCCGGAGAGTTTACGGCAACCTGGTTTGTTACTCCTCCTCCCCAACAGAATCCCGTGCATCCTACCTTTCCCGTAGACTGAGGATGAGTCTTTAAGTACTTTACTGCAGCCACATAATTTTTAATGGTCGCTTGGCTGTCAAGCTTTCGCATCAGTGCCCGAGCCTCGTTGACATCCTCCGGAGTTCCCCCTAATGGTGACAAGGCGTCTGGAGCAATTGCCAAGAAACCCTCCAACGCGACGCGCCTGGCAACGTCCTCGGTATGGGGATTTAGACCTCTGTTTTCATGGATAACGATCACACCAGGCAGTTTTTCATCTCCTTTGGGTCTGGCAAAATGTGCAAGAACATCGCCTGTTTCCCCTGGATATTTAATATTTTCAACGTGCAGGCGGGGATCATCCATGGAAACGACTTGGGCTTGGGCATATTTATTTTCTATTAAAGGCAGGAGAGCGACAGCTGCCGCAGTGCTGCCAACGAGAACAGCTAATTTCTTGATGAATTCACGTCGATCCAGTAATCCATTGGTGTAATCATCGTATAAGTCAATAATTTTTTGATCCATAATCTTCCCTCCTTTCTTCAGAAGATTAATTTGCTTATATTTGCTGTTTTATTATAACGGTTAGCTTCCAATCTTTCAAAGCGACGACAGCCAATCAAGCCGATTAGCTTCGGTATGAATCAAAAATATTTGAAATTATCCGCGAATTGCCCTGAACTCCTGTATTAACATAAACGCAATATATATTTTTATAATGTCATTGCTAGGAGCGTAGCGACGCGGCAATCCACCGTTGCGAGCGAAGCGTGGCAATCTCACCTTTTCGTAAGGGATTGCTTCGCCCGTTTGGGGCTCGCAATGACAAGCGAAGGAATCTTCTTCGCTCCTCGCGATGACACTGGAATAATTGCGTTTGTATTAGGATTGAAGGCTAAAAATAAGGCGGGCTAAAGCAAATGAAAAAATTACTCCTGGACCGCGTTATTATTCGAAGCCAGTTGGACTACTGCCCAGATTTTTAAAGGTTTTCGCATTTGAGGTCTTCTGCCCCCGGGCATTC
>Ga0209636_10003374_pt1 | contig 16296 bp, 8 predicted proteins | sample DeeMarSWOR152_54_FD_187464 | JGI IMG/M metagenome (GOLD analysis project Ga0209636, IMG submission 187464) | Marine sediment microbial communities from White Oak River estuary, North Carolina - WOR-1-52-54 (SPAdes) (version 2) | ecosystem: Environmental > Aquatic > Marine > Intertidal zone >...
GGCCTTAAGGAGGTGCCGGAATTCACCGAAGTCCTGATAGTAGCCAGCTTGTTCACCGGTCAGGAGTGTGTGGAGGGCGTGATGGAAGTCGTCATTCCACTGGGCGTCGAGGCCGTATCCTCCAAGCTCTGGAGAATGGATGGCCCGCGTGTCGTTGAGGGCGCTCTCGGCAATGAGATAGACCCGGCGGTTCAGTACACGTGCTCGCTGGTGTACGGTCAGGGCCAGCTCTTCAAGAAAGGGATGGGCCGAAAAGTCCATGATGGCGTGAACCGCATCAATCCGAAGGGCATCGATATGGAACTCCGTGATCCAGTAGAGGGCATTTTCGATGAACAGTCGGCGAACCTCATCGCTATAAGGTCCGTCGAAGTTGATGGCTGAACCCCACAGAGTCCTGTATCGATCGGTGAAGTAGGGGCCAAAATCCGCCAGATAGTTGCCCTCAGGCCCGAGGTGATTGTAGACCACATCGAGGATCACAGCGATCCCTTTCTGGTGGCAGGCATTTACCAGATTTTTTAGGCCCTCTGGGCCACCATAGGAGTTCTGCACGGCGAAGGGGTAGACGCCATCGTAACCCCAATTACGGCTGCCCGGAAACTGGGCCACAGGCATGAGTTCGATTGCCGTTATACCGAGGTCTGTCAGCTCATCCAGATGCGGGATGATTGCCCCGAAGGTTCCCTCCGGGGTGAAGACCCCCACATGAAGCTCGTAGATTATGTAGCTATGAAGGGGTATACCGGTCCACCGCTGATCATTCCAATGGAAAGTGCGATCTACTACCTGGGATGGGCCGTGGACGCCCTGTGGTTGAAATCGCGAAACTGGATCTGGCCGCTCACTCTTGCTGTCAAGACGGTACAGGTAGAGGACACCAGGTTCCACGCCTTCCACGACAGCAGAATAGTAGCCTCCATCGGTCTTGTTCAAGGGGACAAACCGCTCGGGGGGAGATACGATGTGTACCTCAACCTCCTGCACCTGAAGTGCCCAGATGCAGAAACAGCAGCGACCTTCACCCAGGTAGGTTGCCCCCAATGTAGTCTCGTGCACATGGGAGGGATTCCCTTGGGTAAACTCAGATTCAGGCATTTTTCCTCAGCTGCGCTCTCCTATCATAAGCTCAAAATCTACCATAATATAATTTCCGTCTGAGGCAGTTTTTTATACATGCCCGTGATATTCTTACCCCGACTGCTGACCCCCGTCGCTCTTGAAGAATACAGCCCCCAAGGGCGGCAGCGTGAGGTTAAGCGAATACAGCCGGCCGTGGAAATGGATGGGAGATGCCTCAAAACCACCCAGATTGCCGTGACCGCTGCCGCCATATTCCCTGGCGTCAGTATTAAAGATCTCACGCCAGGATCCCCCGCGCGGAATACCCACTCGATAGTTGAGGCGTGGAATCGGAGTGAAGTTGCAGACGATGAGCAAAATATCCTCCGTAGAACTGGCTTTGCGAATAAAGCTGAGGACGCTGCTCTGTGAGTCGGTGCAATCAATCCACTCAAAGCCTTTCGGGTCGAAATCGAGTTTATGGAGAGCTGGCTCATTTCTGTAAAGATTATTCAACTCTGCCACGCACCGCTGAAGGCCTGCATGGTGCGGATAATCGAGCAAATGCCAGTCAAGGCTCGTCTCATGATACCACTCGTTCCACTGGCCAATCTCCCCGCCCATGAAGATGAGCTTTTTTCCTGGCTGGGCATACATGTAGCCGAAAAGAAGCCTTAGGTTAGCGAACTTTTGCCAGTCGTCTCCGGGCATCTTCCCCAAAAGCGACCCCTTTCCGTGAACGACCTCATCGTGGGAGAGGGGCAAAACAAAATTTTCGTGGAAGGCATAGATCATACGAAAGGTGAGCTGGTTGTAGTGGTACTTCCGGTGGATGGGATTTTTGGCCATATACTCCAAGGTATCGTGCATCCAACCCATGTCCCACTTTGTCCCGAAGCCTAAACCACCTGCATAGGTGGGCCGCGAGACCATAGGCCAGGCCGTGGACTCCTCGGCTATCGTCTGTACCTGTGGGTAACCCTTGTAGACCTCTTCGTTAAAGCGGCGTAGAAATGAGATGGCCTCAAGATTCTCCCTGCCACCATACTTGTTGGGAATCCACTCTCCATCCCTGCGGCCGTAGTCCAGATATAGCATGGAGGCCACTGCGTCCACTCTAAGGCTATCTATATGATATTTTTCCAGCCAGAAAAGGGCGCTGCTGATGAGAAAGCTCTGCACCTCTTTACGACCGTAATTAAAGATCAGACTGTCCCAGTCCGGGTGGATTCTCTGACGAGGATCGGCATGTTCGAACAGATAGGTCCCGTCAAAATACCCGAGACAGTGCTCGTCGCTCGGGAAGTGGGAGGGCACCCAATCGAGGATGACGCCTATCCCGTTCTGGTGCAATTGGTCGACCAAATACATGAAATCCTGTGGTGGTCCGTAACGGCTGGTAGGCGTAAAATAGCCACTGGTCTGGTAACCCCAGGAGCCGTAAAAGGGATGCTCCATCACGGGCAGAAACTCCACATGGGTGAATCCCATACTCCTGACATACTCGGCCAGCCTGGGAGCGAGCTCGCGGTATGTCAAGGAACGGTTCCCCTCTTCGGGCACGCGCATCCATGAGCCCAAATGGACCTCGTAGATTGCGATAGGGGCATCAAGGGAGTTACTGCGGCCTCTTTTGCCCATCCATTCTTCGTCCCCCCAGGTATATTGCAAATCCGTTATAACAGAGCCTGTCTTGGGTGGCACCTCGTTGTAAAAGGCAAAGGGATCGGCCTTATCGACCCGGTAACCCTTGTACCGCGATACGAGGTGATACTTGTAGATTGAGCCCTGGCCAAGGTTGGGGATAAAGCCCTCCCAGATCCCTGATTTTCCCTTGGGCCGCAGGGGATGACTCTCTTTGCCCCATCCGTTGAAATCCCCTATGACAAATACCTGTTCCGCATTTGGCGCCCACACGGCAAAATAGCTTCCTTGTCCACCATTTACGGTCATGAGGCGGGCCCCGAACTTCTCGTAGAGGCGAAAATGGCTCCCCTCGTTGAAAAGGTAGAGGTCATCATCTGTGAGATGTTTGAGCTCATAGATCACCTGTTCACTGACCTTCGGTTTCCGCGAAGCTCGCGGCACTCTCGTGGCTTCTTTCACGGTCATCTCAAATCCTCCTGACGCGATACATCGTCTATTTCGAAATTATGTATCAATTTGAAGCACCTGCTCAATTCCCTGGAGCGGTACCTTCACCCATTGTGGCCGGTTGTTGAGCTCGTAGCCCACCTCGTAGATGGCCTTCTCAAGCAGATAGATATCGAGAAGCACCTTCAATTCTTCCCTTGTCTTGGGGAGAAACCCACCTTCCAGGGCAACCTCGAGATACGCATTCAGGAAGAAGGCTCCTACCCATACGTGCCAAAACTGGGCCCAGGCTTCCAAAAAGGCCAACTCCTCAGACCTGATCAACCCCCCTTCCTCCAGCCTTAAAAGCGCGACATACGCTGCATAATGGAATGAGCGGAGCATTCCTGCCACGTCTCGAAGGGGCGATCGCTTGATCCGCCGCTCGCTTATCGGCCGGGCCGGCTCCCCCTCCAAGTCGATGATGACGAAATCCTTACCGGTATACAACACCTGCCCCAGGTGATAGTCGCCGTGGCAACGTATCCGCATGGCCGGGATCTTCCGCTGCGTGATGGATCGGAAGCGAGTGAGTATCTCGTTCTTGGCCTCAAGGACCACCCGGGCCTTCGGGCGTATCGCCTCGGGCAGATCCCCCAGGCGTTGAAACAGGAGATGGAAGACCCGGCCGGCAAGGCTGCGCGTGGACTGGTAGAGAGCACGCTGGTAGAGCACGGAGAATGGCTCGGGGGCAAATTCCGCCCTCTCAGGTGCCGATGCCAACGCAAGGTGCAGTTCAGCGGTTCGCTGGCCCAAGAGCCGGGCCGACTCCAGATAAGGCCCGATCGCCCCGAACACCTCTTCCGTTGGGTCCTGATCGAGCAACTCGAGCAACGGTCCTCGGGTCTTGCTCTCCTTCGGAACCTCGGCCTGCCGTGCCAGGATCTGCTCGAAGAAATGGCCCAGGACATCAAGCGTGTATTCCCAGGCATCTCCCTGGTTGGGAACCAAGGCCTGGAGAATCGCAAGGGTCATGGGCTCTTCCCTGCCCCTGTGGTACTCAATGGAGCCCGCAACCGGAGGAATATTGCCGAAGCCCTTGTCGGTGAGAAAGCGTCCGATCTCGAGGTCGGGGTTGACTCCGGGATGGAGTCGCCGGAAGAGCTTCAGAATAAATCGATCCCCGTAGGTAATTGAGGTATTGCTCTGCTCAGCCTTGAGGATCGATGGCTCCAGAGTGGTGACCATCGTTCCTCGTGTTTCGCGGAATGGCCGTGTAGAGCTGGCTATCAACCCCCCCTCTGTGCCTTTGGGACGGCGACGGCGAACGATAATTTCCAGCAACATCCCGGAGAAATCCTTGTCAACCATCGCGTCGTAGATGATCCCCCTCTCCCCCCTATCCTTCACATGGACACGAGCGATAGCTTCCCGGGGATAGTCCTGCAGGATTTGATCGACTTTCTCCTCAGTTGCATATGCCATTGGCAGCGCGTACGTCTCGGCATCCTCATCGGTGTACTCAACCTGCACCAGGGTAACATAGGCAGCCAGGGATCCGTTTCCCGCCGGGATGACCTCCCGGATCTTCGCCGATTTGATGGAATGTGCCTTGCCCCCAAACCACCGTTTCCCTCGCAGATAATTCGGCAGCACATTCTCTAGGGCAGGCTTGGCGTTACCCCGGAGAAGATGCTCCCATTTGCCCGTAACCTCGAGTGTTGGGAGTTGTGGTTCCCTCGCGGTCAGAAAGCCCTGGTCAACGGCTTGCGGTACCAGGGAGAACCAGTAAAAGTCACGGGGGCCCAGCGTGAGAAAATACGGGAGTTCGCCTATGGGCGGAAACCTCGTTTGCCCGAATATCTCAAGGGGCACCATACCCTGAAAGGACGACAGATCCAGTTCCGCACACTGGACGAAGCGAGAGAGGTTTGCCACCACGAGGATCCGTTCATCCTGATAGGTGCGGATAAAGGCAAGGATCTTCCGGTTCTCTGGATACAGGAATTCCATGGTTCCCCTCCCGAATGCCTTGAAGTGTTTCCGTATCGCGATTCTGCGCTTCATCCACCAGAGGGGCGAATGGGGGTTGTTCTGCTGTACCTCCACATTGACGGCCTCATAGTGGTACTCCGGATCGAGGATCACCGGCAGGTAAAGCTTTTGGGGATTGGCCTTTGAGAATCCAGCGTTCCGATCGCCGCTCCACTGCATGGGCGTTCGAACTCCGTTTCGGTCGCCCAGGTAGATATTATCGCCCATTCCTATCTCATCGCCGTGATAGATAATGGGTGTACCCGGCATGGAGAAAAGCAGGCCGTTCATGAGCTCGATCCTCCTTCGATGGTTTCCCAAGAGCGGGGCAAGGCGTCGACGGATCCCCAGGTTAATCCTCATTTGCGGGTCCTGGGCGAAGACCCGGTACATGTAGTCCCGCTCCTCATCGGTGACCATCTCGAGGGTCAGCTCGTCGTGGTTGCGCAGGAAGAGTGCCCACTGACAGGTCTCCGGTATGGGAGGAGTCTGCTCCAGGATATCGATGATGGGAAACCGATCTTCCATACGGAGCGCCATAAACAGCCTGGGCATCAACGGAAAATGGAAGGCCATGTGGCATTCATCGCTGTCACCGAGGTAGGCCACGGCGTCTTCAGGCCACTGGTTCGCCTCGGCGAGCAACATACTGTTTGAGTACTTTCGATCGATGTGGGACCTCAGTGCCTTTATGAATTCATGGGTTTCCGGCAGGTTCTCGCAATTCGTGCCCTCCCGCTCAAACAGATAAGGGACTGCATCCAAGCGCAGGCCATCCACCCCCATGCCGAGCCAGAAATCGATGGCCCTGAATATGGCCTTTTGCACCTCAGGATTATCGTAATTGAGATCGGGTTGGTGGGAATAGAATCGATGCCAGTAATATGCCTCGGCCACTGAATCCCAGGTCCAGTTGGAGGATTCAAAGTCCTTGAAGATGATCCGCGTCTCCTTGTACCGGTCGGGTGTTTCGCTCCAGACGTAAAAGTTGCGCCACCGGCTTCCGGGCTTGGAGCGCCGAGCCCGCTGGAACCAGCGATGCTGGTCTGAGGTATGGTTGAGGACCACCTCGGTGATCACCCGAATCCCCCTCCGGTGTGCCTCCCTCAGGAACTCCCTGAAGTCTCGGAGGGTCCCGTACGCAGGGTGAATCCCCACATAATCGGAGATGTCATAGCCATCGTCTCTGAGCGGTGAGGGAAAAAATGGGAGGAGCCAGAGGGCGGTAACTCCCAGATCCTGAAGGTAATCGAGCTTTCCCGTCAACCCCTTGAAATCTCCGATCCCGTCGCCATTGCTGTCACAAAAGGCCTTGACGTGGAGTTCATAGATGATTGCATCCTTGTGCCACAGGGGCTCTTGCTGGAGGATCACGTTATGTTTGTCCGTTTTCGCCATATCCCATGTCGCCCCTACATGTAGTAATCGAAATCACGTTCTGTCCGGATCCGACGCCGCAGGCGGAAAATATGGGCCGGTACCACCTGCGGGTTGATTTCCACATAGTTCCTGGACCCGTGCCAGAGATACCGGGCATCGCTCAACAGGTCATGGACCTGGTAGGGCCTGATAGGCTCTAAGCCCCAGTCTAAAATGGGAAGCTCCAGCCAACCCGAGTGGGTGTGGTGAGGGTCCAGGTTTACAATCACCAGCACGATGTTGGAGAAGTCTTCGGTGTTCTTGCTGTAACAGATGATCTGCTCATTATCAACCGGATGGAACCGCAGGCTCCAGTCGCTTTGAAGCGCCGGGTTTTCTCTCCGGATACGGTTGACCCTGCCTATAAGACCCTTGAGGCTATCCGGGCTTTCAATGTCCCAGTTTCTGATCTCGTACTTTTCGGAGTCCAGGTATTCTTCGCTGCTAATTTCTTTGGGCCGGTTCTCACAGAGTTCAAAGGCCGGACCATAGATGCCGTAATTGGCGCCCAGGGTGGCTGTCAGCACCAGTCTCGCCATGAAGGCGGGTCGCCCACCCATTTGGAGGTATTCGGTTAAGATGTCGGGTGTGTTTGGCCATAAATTCGGCCGGAAAAACTGCCGTACCTCGCCATGGTAGAGTTCGGTGAAGTATTGGGTAATCTCCCATTTTGTGTTGCGCCAGGCAAAGTAGGTATAGGATTGCGTGAATCCGAGCTTGGCCAGGCGATACATGACCTTCGGCCGGGTAAAGGCCTCGGCGAGAAAGATGACCTCGGGATAATCCCTTTTCACTTCGCCGATCACCCACTCCCAGAAGCTGAAGGACTTGGTGTGGGGATTATCAACGCGGAAGATTCGTACGCCCTGGTCGATCCAAAAAAGAAAAACACTCTTCAGTTCCTCCCAGAGCTCCTGCCAATGCTCCGTCTCAAAATTTATTGGATAGATGTCCTGGTATTTTTTGGGAGGGTTTTCGGCGTACTGTATGGTTCCGTCAGGCCGCTTCCGGAACCACTCAGGGTGCTCTTTAACGTATGGATGATCCGGTGTGCACTGAAAGGCGATGTCCAGTGCGACCTCGATACCGTGCTCCACTGCCCTGGAAACAAGGTTCCGGAAGTCTTCCAGGGTTCCAAGCCGGGGATGGACTGCCTTATGTCCTCCCTCTTTCGAGCCGATAGCCCAGGGGCTGCCGGGGTCATCAGGGCCCGCTGCTGGAGAATTATTTCTTCCCTTGCGGTGCGTCCGGCTGATAGGGTGGATGGGCGGCAGGTAGAGCACGTCAAAGCCCATCCGAGCGATATAGGGAAGCCTGGCCTCGCATTGCTTAAAGGTGCCGTGTCTCCCCGCCTCGTCGGCGCAGGAGCGTGGAAACATCTCATACCACGCACTGTAACGGGCTTTTGTTCGATCGACCACCACCATGATTTCTTTTTCATAAGTCGTGGCAAATCGCCTGTCCGGGTACCGGGCCATCAGCAACTTCAACTCCTCGTCCAGGGCCAGACGGACCTTATCCTTCAGGCCCTGAGAGGATTTGAGATCAGTCGCGCATTCTTCGAGCCTTTTTGCGTCCGCACCCGGTGCCCGTGAGATCGCATCCTTGATGATCCCCGCCCCTGCCAGGAGATCCACCGATACATCCTGACCTGCATCCACTTTTTTGACCAGGTCCCGCTGCCAGGTCTGAAAGTGGTCCACCCAGGCCTGTAGGGTATACATGTAGCGCCCGATTTCATTCACCACAAAGGAGCCCTTCCAGCGGTCGTTGACAAGGAACTCCATTGGTGCTTCGGTCCATTGGGACTCCCCTTCCATTCGGTACGAGAGTACAGCGGAGAGGACATCGTGGCTGTCTGCAAAGATATCGGCCTCCACCTCAACCTTTTCTCCAACGGTTCGCTTGATGGGATATCGACCGCCGTCGATTTCTGGCTTGACGCCCTCTATCACGACACGTTTTCTGTCTTCTTGTAGCTGCATTGGTGATGATCCTTTATGCTATTTTTCTATGAGGGATCGGTAAAGCTCCATGTACCTCCTGGCCGATCGGTCCCACGAGAAATCCTCCTTCATGCCGTTTGCGATGAGACTCTGCCACGCCTTGGGATCCTGGAAGAGGTCGACCGCTTTTCGTATCGCCTCTAGGAACGCGTTGGGCTCATAGGCGCTGAATTTGAACCCATTTCCCCCACCGGTCTTGGGATCAAATGGCACAATCGTATCATCCAATCCACCGGTAGCCCTCGCTATCGGCACGGTTCCATATTTCAGGGCATACATCTGCGTGAGGCCGCAGGGTTCATAGCGTGAGGGAATCAGAAAAATGTCCACGCCCGCCATGATACGGTGGGCAAGGGGCTCGTCAAAACCGATCGTTAGTCCGATACGTCCCGGGCGACGCTGCGCCGCTTCCTGAATGGCCCCTTGAATACGCTCATCGCCGGAACCCAGAACCACGAGGCCCACATCCAGCGCCAGGATGTCATCGAGGATTTTCACGAGTAGATCCAGTCCTTTCTGAGCGTCGAGCCTGGAGACCATTCCAAGCAAAGGCTTTTTCATTAGAGCGGTATCCAGCGCCATCTCCTGAATCAGGGCTTTTTTGCACTGCTGTTTTCCAGACATTTTTTGCGGGGAATACTTGGCAGTGAGATGCGAATCGCGCGCAGGATCCCAGAGGCGGTAATCCACTCCGTTCAAGATACCATGGAGAAAGGCCTGTCTGTGTTTAAGGATGCCTTCCATACCCATACCATATTCACGGGTCTGGATTTCCTGGGCATACTTCTCGCTGACCGTTGTAACGACATTGGCATATACGATGCCTGCTTTAAGCAAGCTGATTTTTCCATAGTACTCAAGACCTTCGGGATGGAAGAAATCAGCCGGGGGGAGACCGGTCACCGGGAGTCGATCTGCCGGAAAGAGACCAGGGTATCCGACGTTGTGAATGGTAAAGACAGTGGATGTATCGGAAAACCACGAGGAACTTCGAAAAGGGCCTCGCAGCAACGCCGGAATGAGGCCCGTCTGCCAGTCGTGGCAGTGTATGACGTGGGGTTTAAAATCCAACTCCTCAGCAATACGAAGTGCTCCATAAGCAAAATAGGTAAAGCGCTCCAGGTTGTCGTAGTAATCCCCTAAAGAGTTCCCGTAGATATTGGGCCGGTCATACATGTCCTCGCGCTCAATCAGATATAGAGGAGCCTCCTCTTCAGTGCTGGACCCCCACACCCTTGCCGCGAGCTCCGCGTTGCCAAGGGGAACCTTAAGATCCTTGAGGAGCAGGCGGTACTCGAAGTTGCCCTCGCGAACAACCCGATAGAACGGGAGCACCAGGTGCACCTCTACTCCGAGCCGCTTCAAGGCCACGGGCAGCGATCCGGCCACGTCGGCCAGACCTCCTGTCTTGGCAAAGGGAACCGCCTCGGGCGAGAGAAATAAAACCTTCATAGCCCAAACCCCTTGCCAAACATATTTGAAATTCGCTTCAACTTTGAATCCATGTTATTATTTAGCGTTCAGTGTTCAGAGTTCAGAGGGGGAGCAGGAGCAATGAAGGGAAGAGGGTTTTTTCTGAACACTCAAGATCGAGCCCTAACTTAGGGAATCATGCCCAGGCTACCAGGCCCATGGCGAAGCGATTCTCCAGCATCTCCTTGCTGGGCGTAATGCGAATGGTATAGCCGAAGCGGCCCGTCTTTTGGCAGGGGATCTGTCCACGGAACGTGTAGAGCCCATCAGCCGAATCCTTGGCCTGTAGCACTACAGTTTCCCTATCTGAAAAATCTCCATTCTGGTCTAACCTGCCATAATAGGCTTCCACTGTTACGTCTTCGGGTGTTAGTGACCCGAGCACTATTCTTGCAACTACCTCAAGCTCCTTACCTGAAGGCATTTCCAGGCTTTCACCAGAAGAAACCCCCCCCACAGAGATCTCCTGCCAACCTGTCATCAACTTTCGTACCCAGGAAGCCAAGTCTTTAGCTCCAGCAAAGTCGTCATGGCACAAGGTATTGAAACGTTCTGAGCACGGCAGGTAGTAGCGATTGACATACTCCTGCACCATCCGGTGGGAGTTAAAGATCGGAACAAGCCGCTGGAGGCCAGCCCTCATCTTTTCCACCCAACCCCGGGGTATACCGTCTGGTCCACGCTGGTAAAAGAGGGGGACGATTTCCTCTTCCAGAAGGTTGTAAAGGTCTCGGCTCTCAATATCGTCCTGGGCGTTGTGATCCTGGTAGACTTCTCCGTGACCAATGGCCCAGCCAAAGTCCCGGTGATACCCTTCATCCCACCAGCCATCCAGTACACTGAGATTCAAAGACCCATTAGCCAGCGCCTTCATGCCACTCGTTCCGCAGGCTTCCAGGGGTCGACGGGGTGTGTTGAGCCAGAGGTCACATCCGCTGACCAGCCGCTGGGCTATATGCATATTATAATTCTCAAGTACTACGATGCGCTGATGGAAGCGTTCCTCTCGGGCCAGGTGTAAGATCGTCTTTATGAACTCCTTGCCCTCGTTATCCTGAGGGTGAGCCTTCCCGGCAAGGATGATTTGCACCGGATGCTTTGGGTGGTTGACTATGCGATCGAGCCGTTCAGGATCCCTGAAAAGAAGGCTTGCCCTCTTGTACGTGGCGAAACGACGAGCGAAACCGATGGTCAGGGCCTCAGGGGTCAAGACCTCGCTTGCGGCTTGAACTTCAGCTATGGAGGCTCCCCGTCTATTGAGTTGCTCGTATAGACGCTGACGGGCAAAACCAACCAGGTTCTCCCGACAGCGTTCATGGGTTCGCCAGAGCTCAGGATCGGGAATCTGTTCCGCCTGCTCCCATACACGTTCGTTATCCGGGTCCTCAGCCCAATCCAGTCCTAAATAGCGATCGAAGAGCGCTGCCATGTCCCTTGAGATCCAAGTGGGAACATGGATACCGTTGGTGATGTAATCGATGGGCACATCCTCCACCGGGTGGTGGTGCCATATCTTTTGCCACATAATCTGGGAGACCTGTCTGTGAAGTCGACTTACCGCATTAGTGTGTGCTGAGAGCCGAAGGGCAAGGGTACTCATGCCAAAGGGTTCAGACCCATTATGAGGATCGAGCCGTCCATACCCTAAAAGAACCTTAAAGTTGATCCCCAGCTCTTTGGCGTACTCCTCGAAGTAGGCACGTAGTAGCTCCGCATCGAAGAGGTCATTCCCGGCGGGTACCGACGTGTGAGTAGTGAAGATCGTGCTAGCCAAGGTAACCTCTCGGGCGGCGTCAAAGGAGAGGTCTTTTTCCTTCCTCAGGATACTGATTCTCTCGAGGGCGGAAAAGGCCGAGTGACCTTCATTGATGTGAAAAACTGTTGGTTCAATCCCAAGGACCTTAAGGGCCCTGACACCACCAATCCCTAAGACAATTTCCTGTCTGAGCCGCATCTCACGGTCACCACCGTATAGCTGGGCCGTGGTTCGACGAAACTCAGGTGGATTGGCCCCCACATTCGTATCAAGCATATACAGGGGCACCCTGCCCACATCGATGCGCCATATAAGGATCTGAACTGGCTGGCCCTTGAAGTCCACCGAGATAGTAAGAGGTTTGCCCTTTTTATTCCGGACCAAGCTGACGGGCATAGTATTGAAGTCGTTCACCGGATAGGTCTCCATCTGCCAGCCGTCTGCGCTGAGGTACTGGCTGAAGTAGCCCTCCTGGTAGAGGAGGCCAACCCCGACCAAAGGTACGTTCAAATCGCTGGCTGATTTGAGGGTATCTCCAGCCAATACTCCCATGCCCCCTGAGTAGATAGGAAGGCATTCGGTCAAGCCAAACTCTGCAGAGAAGTAGGCTACCTGAAACGGCATCTCGGGATAGTAATCCTCTGCCAGGATACGGGGCTGTGAGAGGTAACGGTTAAAGTTCTGGGTTAGTCGTTCCAGTTGGGCAAGGAAGTTGTGGTCACGGGACAACTCGTTGAGCCTCTCCTGACTGACAAGACCCAGCAACAACACCGGGTTATGGTCGCACTCTTCCCACAACCGAGGATCCATCCGCTGAAAGAGATCCCGAATCTCATCTTTCCAACTGAAGCAGAGGTTGTAGGCTAAACGGCTCAAGCCCTCAAGATCTGGAGGGATGTTGGGGATGACCTTATATTTTACCTTGGCCTTCATAAACCACCATGAAATACGTTTTTTTCCTGTTGACCACTCCTTTTGAGCCTTTTGGATAAATATTTCTCATATTTATACACGGAATTTCAATTAAGATCAAATAAATCATCGTATCTCCATATGGAGGTCAGTGCTCCCAGAGATTGCTATAAAACGCATATAACCTCTCTATTATGTCCTTTGAGTATTGGTCATAATAGTACATAGGCAAACGCCACTTGACTGCAGTAATGATTTATTCGGCTAACAATTGATTCTTGAGACCGTATTACTTTATTGTTGAAGTATATATTGCCACATTTATAGAGCCATGGGGGCATCGAAAGTGATGGGTCTTATCTCTAGATGGCTGACTTTTGGAGGAAGATGTTGGCTGTGAGCCTCTATTTTCAAGAAAAGCGACCCTTTTCCTGTTCAACTACTTCAATGAGGTCGTAGAAAATCCGGGGCAGTTTATTCGACACCCGCTCCCACGAAACGGTCTGTGGCATCTCGTAGATACTCCCCTGTGTCTTGCGCTCCACCTCTAAAATGGCCTCAGCGAGGCCATCTTCAAGGAAGGGCTTGAATTCGGGGTGGGAATTCACAAATCTTAAGAACTTCTCCGTCATTCTATAGGGAGCGGCGAGAACTTCACCGGCTTGAAGGATTGAGTTATGGAACACGTTTCTCACGAGAAATTCTTCTGCGTCCCGGTTGTATTTCAGGCCGCTGAAACTTGCATCATCAGAGTATCTCTTGATCTGCTCTTCAGCCACCGCCTGGTAAGTAATGGCCAAATCCCTGAAGAAGGTGTCGGAAATTTCAAGACCCTCTTCTATGACCAAGGCGTTCATTAGGGTCGTTACAATATCTATTCCCATTCGATTGAGACCTTTGGCCTGATCTTCTGGTGACGCCTCTTGGTGCTTGTGATCAAAGGGTTCTTGGGTAAACATAACCTGAGCCGAAGAGGAAGCCTTTCGGTACACCTCAATCAGGGTAAAAATCTCTACGCCCCAATTGGTCGCGAAGCGCATCTTTTTCAGGAGGTCCACATGAAACGCAACTTCACCGGACAATTGGTAGTTAAACCCCAGGAGAAAATCGATCAGACGCAACATCTTCTCCTCCTTAGTCTCCGTGAATTTCCTTTTGAGGGAAAGCAGGAGTGGATCTAGAAGGAGGCGCTTCACCCGGCCGTAGATCTCTTTTCTATCCGAGATCCGAGCGTAATAAGCCTTTGAAAAGTCGTAATTGAGAACGACCACTGGGTAGAAAAGCCGGTCCAGCTGTACGGCCGCAAAGGTACGTATATCTGCATCCACGAGCCCGATGGATTCTGCGCCTAGGGCGATGGCAATCCCGAAACTCAGGAACATGTTCTTGCCCTTGCCCGGCTCGCTGATATTGAATCCAGCCTCGTTCAGCTTTCCATAAATGCCGCTGAAGCCGGGGCCATCGTTCCATTGGATGAGGTATTGCTTGATTCCTAAATCTTTTATCAGATCTCGTAGCTGGAAGGCGTCTTTCTCGGTTGCCTTGTCCAGGCCGAAAATAATGTTCGAAAGGTAGCTCACCTTTCTTAATTGCCGTAGAATGTTCTTAAACACTGGGAGATTACCTGGATCCAGGTATTCGCTGGCAAGGAGCGGGACCACCAAGACTGTCTTTTTCCACTTGGAATGAAGCCTGAGTTCAGATCTCAGCTTTCTCCGGTCCTGTTGAATTATGTGAAAGGTGCTTATCTTACTATCTTTTTGTGAGAATTCGGTAATGGCTGACCTCCTCCCTCCTCATAGTGGATCCCTGAACGACCCGAGCTCAGCGCTCCGGCATACTATAGCAGTCAACCCCCTGTGTGTCAAGTCCTCCGGGAGGTGCAGCTCGCAAGGGGACGAGACGAAAACATGAAGGTGGAAAAATGGTGTTGATGTTTCTAACCTCTTATTATATGGTGGCTATGAGGATACCGAGGGTTATTCTGTAGCTGTTGGTGTGCGAGGTTCTCTATCAGATAATTGGGCCGATAGCCTTCTTTATATTAGCACAGTGGGCTTCGAGCTCTGCTCAGGGAATCTCGTAGGACCGAAGGACTACTCATCAAAGGGAGAAGGATAGTGAAATATGACACTGCGTTACGCGGTTACACCTCGAAACGGATCGAGGAGGTCGAGTCAGCGGATATCCTCGTAGGGATTCCCTGCTATAACAATGAGCAGACCATTGCTCATGTGATCCAGATGGTCACCCACGGCCTCGCCAGGCATTACAAGGATCAAAAGAGCGCGATCCTCATCGCCGATGGGGGCTCGACGGATGACACCCGGGAGATTGCAAGAGACTTTGAGATCAAGCCCTGGCAGGAGAAGATCACCTCCATTTACCGGGGACCTGGAGGGAAGGGCTCGGCTTTTCGCTCTGTGTTTGAGGCGGCCAAGCGGCTCGGGGTCAAGGCCTGTATGGTGGTAGACTCCGACCTGCGTTCAATCACCGGTGATTGGGTCAGGTATCTCCTTGAGCCAATCCTAGAAAAGGGATACCAGTACGTTTCCCCCGTGTACTCGCGCTACAAGTACGATGGCACCATTACCAATAATATTGTGTATAACCTCACCAGGGCTCTGTATGGCCTTCGCATCCGCCAGCCCATAGGTGGGGACTTTGCCTTTGACGGGAACCTGGCAGCCTACTACATCGAGCAGGATGTGTGGGATACCGATGTGGCACGCTACGGCATCGATGTGTGGATGACCACCAACGCTATCACCAGCAACTTCAAGATCTGTCAATCCAATCTCGGGGTGAAGATCCACGATGCCAAGGACCCTGCCGAGTCACTCGGGCCCATGTTTCGCCAGGTCGTGCACACCCTCTTTGTGCTCATGGAGCAGCACGAGGCTGAGTGGAAGGCGGTAAGAGGGAGCCGGACCGTGCCCATGTTTGGGCTCAAGAAGTTCATGGAGCCTGAACCCATCAAGGTTGACCTCGGCCGTCTGGTCACAGAGTACAAGATGGGATTTCGCCAGCTCAGGGGCCTGTATCAGGACATCTTCTGCCCCGAGTGCTTTGAAGAGCTCAAGCGTTGTGCGGCCATGGCCAAGACCAAGTTTGTCATGCCGGTGACCACCTGGGTCCAGGTCCTCTACGAAACCGCTGCCACATTCCACCGGTGGACCCACAATCGCACCCAACTGGTGAACCTGGTCACCCCCCTGTACCTGGGTCGTGTGGCCTCCTTCATTAACGGAACGAAGGATATGAGCTCAAGCGAGGCAGAGGCAGTGGTTGAGGAGCAGGCACAGGTGTTTGAAGAATATAAGGATTACCTGATTCAGATTTGGGACGAGAAAAGGAAGTGAGGTGACTCGCGTGTATGTCATCTTAGGAAGCGGAACAGCTGGCTATTATGCGGCCAGCCGCCTGAAGGAGACAGGCTATCAGGTTAGCCTTGTGGATATTAAACCTGAAAGGACAGAAGCCCTGAGGGAGATGGGATTTGATAATGTGGTGGAGGGTGATATTACTTCAGGAGACCTGTTGAAAAAGATCAATGTGGAT
>Ga0209636_10003376_pt1 | contig 16293 bp, 12 predicted proteins | sample DeeMarSWOR152_54_FD_187464 | JGI IMG/M metagenome (GOLD analysis project Ga0209636, IMG submission 187464) | Marine sediment microbial communities from White Oak River estuary, North Carolina - WOR-1-52-54 (SPAdes) (version 2) | ecosystem: Environmental > Aquatic > Marine > Intertidal zone >...
CATCGCGCAGGGCTGCAGCAGAGCCAAGTATCAACTGCTCATCTTCGAGCAGCATGTGGGGTTGAAGCTGTTCGAATTCGTGAACAACTTCAATCATTCACTTATCAAAAGGAGGATAACCATGATGACAAAAGGCAAATCCAAGACGTGGGCAAAATCCAAATTTCTGCTCATGATTCCTGTGATCTGCTTTCTTGTTCTGGCCTTTGCCAATCCAAGACCGGCAAGTCCCACGACTCAAGCGAAAATGACTTCCGAAGATGCCCTGCCTGCACTGGATGAACCGAACGGACCTGCAGCCGCAGAGGATCAAAAAGCCTCGGATGACAAGAAGAAAAAAGAAAAGGAACACAAGCTCCAGGAAATCATGCTGAAGGAACAGCAGCTTAAAAAGGAATACGAAAAAACAGAGGATCCAGAGAAGAAAAAAATGATCAAAGAGAAATTGATCGAGATTCAAAAGATGAAGGAAAAAGAAGGGTGGGTCAAACAAAATCCTGGCACCATTACTGAGGAACAATATGTTGAAACGACCAAAAAGATAAAGACAAAACTTGCCAATACAGATGATCCTGAAGAAACAAAGAAGCTGAAAGCAAAGTTAGCAGAGCTACAGGAGATGAAGAAAAACGGACTGGTCAAATCTTCAACCGCCATCGACTACGAGAAGGAAGCGGCAAAGCTCAAGGAAATGTATGAAAAGACAGATGATCCTGAAAAGAAGAAACTCATCAAAGAGAAGTTGATGCAGTTAAAGGAATTGGCGGCAAAAGAACAAAAAAAGAAAAAAGGCAAGTAACTTCCTGAACGATGCCCTGCAATGGATGAGTGACCATGGACCGGCGCAAACCTTAGGAGTGATCACTCATTCAGGGGAGCCAGATGAGCTCCTGGCTCCCCTTTTTTCGGAACTTTTTTATCTAGAGTCAAATGTGGTCCTTTTCCTATCACGCGTTTTATCTTCTCCCTTCGGAGGACGAAAGCTTTTAATCCATGCCACAGCTACGCCTAATCCAGCATGGTCTTACGGGAGCCGAAGAATTTCTGGAACCAGGATTTGACATGCCCGGTGTATCTTTTAGTCAAAATGATCGGAACATCGGTCTTTCTTGCTATTTGAACTGGCAAGTCGCCAAACAACGCTCTCCGCAGCAAGCCTTCCTCCGGGGCTCCCATGATGATCAAATCATGGTTTTGGATTTCGGAGAGGATCGCGTCTGTAACATTCTGTGTTTTTTTGATCACGATCTTGTACCGGTCTGGATCGATCTCTTCTTCTAGTTTGTGCAGTTCTTCTCTATATTTTTGCTCGACTTCCATGACATCATCGCTGTAGGTCGCGTGGAAAAGCATGATAGGCGTACTATTTTCTGGAAGAATAGCCTCTGCTATTTTCAGAGAAAGTATGGCATATTTTATATTGCTCACCGGAATCAGAATCCGTTCAATCTCTCTATCATCCGGAGAACGACAGACCAAGGCGATATCGCAAACCGTGTTCAATATGATCTCGTCTGTAATTGTTCCGAACACCCTGTCATGGGCAGGTCGTTCACCTTCCCACCCAAGAACCATCAGATCTATTTTCCGCTCCTCACAGGTCTCGATGATGGCTTTGGGAATGTTGTGCGTCAATTTCACAAGAGAATAGACAGGAATGTTTTCCCGCTCGGCAACATCTATGGCCTTCCCCAGTAAGGAACGGGCACAATCGATATATTTCCGTCCCTCAGTCGGCGGAAGCTGGGCAGGTACCTGTATGATATTCACGGCCGTGATATCGGCTGTATACGCCTTGGCCATTCTAACTGCAAAACGCTGCAATTGTTCGACCGTCTTTTCGTTGGCCACGGGCACGAGGATATGGAACTCGCAGGGACTGGCTGTGAAAACAGGTTGCTCAGCATGAACGACAGGAACCGCCTTGGCCACAAATTCTTTTCTTCGAGAATAAAGATAGTAGAAGCTGATTCCAAAGAGCAAATATCCTATGCACACCCAAACACCCAAGGGCCTGTAAAAGAACAGGAACACAGCCAGAAAGAGATTCAAAAAGGTCGCAATTATAGGAATATGGGGAAAAAAGGGAACCTTAAATCCTCTATCCAAATCCGGGCGATTCTTCCTCAGATTGATGACAGCTAGGTTCACGAAGATGAAAAGCAAAAGGAACATCGCATCCGTAGCGCTGGCAATGTCTTCGATCGGAAGCGCCACAGCCATAAGAACAATCATCACTCCGGAGATAAAAACAGCCATATGGGGGGTTCTTTTTTTATTATGGACTTTGCTAAAAATCGAAGGCAGGTTATGATCGCGTCCCATGGCGAAGCTGACCCTGGAGGAGGAGTAGACAGTGGCATTCAAGGCGGACATGGTGGAGAGCAGCCCACCGATCAAGAAGATGATTCTTCCGAGCTTGCCCAGCATGAAGTGTTCCGCCGCTTCGATCATGGCCATCTCTCCTTTCTCTCCCAGATACTGCCAGGTCGGCATGTCTCCATCTGGAGCTGCAGCACCCATCGCCACAAAGGCGACCAAGATGTAGATGGGCACCACAATCACAAGGGAGAGTAAAATCGAGAGGGGAATATTCTTTTTGGGGTTCTTGACCTCTTCCCCGCACTGGGCAATGATTTCATACCCTTCGAAAGCAATGAAGGTCAGCCCCATGGCCATAATGATACCCAGAGGCCCTTTTTGAAAAAATCCCCGAAAATGTTCGGGCCATGGTTCCGGTGTCTTCCCGGAGAACATAGCGAAAAGGCCAAACCCGATAAAAAGTGCGATCACCACGATCTTGAGGATGGTGACCAGGGTCTCAGCCTGTCCGGTCTCCTTGGCTCCACGGTAGTTGATATAGACGAACAAAAGAGTTGCTATCACAGATATAATTTTGGCAGCAAGGATGTACGGTTCGGATGAGGAGAAAAAGGACAAAAGTTTGTTGAAATCTATACCAGCCATATGAAGGAGATCCACGGTAAAAGTCCCGAACGCCACAGCATACAGGCTGCAGGCCACAGCATGGGCGAACCAACTGATCCAGCCAGAAAGAAATCCGTTGGGCTGGGGGAGAGCCTCTTTAACCCACAGGTAACCGCCTCCTGCCTCAGGAAAGCAGGATCCGAGCTCGGCATAGGACATGGCTGTGAGTCCGGTGACGACTCCGTTAAAGGCGAAAACCAGCAGCAGTGCCGGACCAGAGATGCCCGCTGCTAATCCGGTCAACACGAATATCCCTGCACCGATCATGGCTCCGACGCCGATCATGGTGACGTGCATCAGTCCCATGTCTCGGGCAAGTTCTGTGACAGGCTTTTTCCCCGCTTCCATCCCGTTTCCAAACTCAGTTTCTTTAGCCATGTTCAGGTCCAAATATTCAGCGATCTTCTGATTTGAATCAAAATAAAACTATACCTATAAAAAGTCAAGATAAATGAAGGGGCAGCCCACAAGGAAAGCATAATATCGCTGCTCAATCTTTTTGCCTCGAAATGGTATTCTGTTGCCCTGCTGGTTTTGCTGGGGATCGGGATTCTCGCCTATGCCATCAAATTTTTCGCTTCATCTGAGTGGATTAACCTGCTAAAGAACATCCTCCAACTGATCGTTATCGGAATCGTCATCAATAAACCCATCGAAAATCCCTTCATGGAATTTTCCTATTTCGATCTCCAAACAGCAGGTAATTGGGTCATCGCTATCGTGGCCATCCTCATCGCGATAGATTTCCTGAAAAGTCTGATAATCATAGGAAAAGACGCATTAACGGACTGACACATTGTCTCGCGGGATAGGATTTGTAACTCGAAAGCGATCATTCTATCATAAAAATCAATTTCAACAGGAGACCGAGAATGGTAGCTGAAAAAAAAGATTTTATCGCTTACTGTGGTCTGTACTGCGAAGAGTGCCCGGGTTTTAAAGGAGTCATAGCCGACCTATCATGAGATCTCCGCAAAGAGCTGTGCAAAGCAAGAGCTGGCGAAATCGCCGAATCCATCGCGGCAGCCACCCCCTTCGAAGAATTCAAATACTACCAGCAGTGTTTTGACCTTCTGGGATTTTTTGTCAAATCCCGATGCAAGAGGACATGCCGAGAAGGAGGCGGTCCCCCATCCTGCAAGATTAGAACATGCTGCCGAAAAAGAGAATTGGATGGCTGCTGGCAGTGTGAGGAATTCACGACCTGTGAAAGACTCGACATTCTAAAGCCCGGCCATGGAGATGCCCATATCAAGAATCTGAGGAAACTGAAAAGAAAGGGGACATCAGAATTCATTCAAGGCAAAAAATACTGGTATTCTGCGACAAAAAAATAAACACACAGTCAGCCAGCGTCATGCAGCCAGCACCAGCCTCAAATCCATGACGTTTGTATGCGTCGGTCCTGTAATTATCAAATCTCCCAGGGATTGGGAAAAATGGTAGGAATCGTTTTCCCGAAGGAAAAGCTCAGCATCCATTCCCATCTTTTCAGCTCTTTCAATTGTGGTTCCATCGACAATGGCACCGGCTGCGTCTGTAGGGCCATCCGTTCCATCGGTTCCCGCGCTCAAAACAACAACATCCCTCAATCCCGCAATATTGATAGCTGCAGCCAGGGCAAATTCCTGGTTTCGTCCACCCAGCCCCTTGCCCTGAATGGTGACGGTGGTCTCCCCTCCAGAAATGACACACGCAGGTCTACCGATCGGATTGCCCGAACTGAGAATTTCCTTGGCAAGGGCTGCATGCACTCTAGCCACATCTTTTGTTTCCCCCTCGATGAACGTTGAAAGAATGAGAGTATTGTAACCAAGCTTGTGCGCCTTATTCCTGGCGGCTTCGACAGCCTGGATATTGCTTCCGATGATGACATTCTGGGTCTGCTCAAAAACAGGATCACCAGGCTTAGGACTCTCCTCGATTTCCCCTCTCGCTCCCTTTTCCATGATCTCAACGACAACCGGAGGAACCCGATCCCTGATGTGGTATTTATCCAAAATGTGCAGGCAGTCACCAAAGGTGCTATAGTCAGGCACAGTCGGTCCCGAAGCAATACTATCCAGGTCATCGCCGATCACATCGGAGAGAATCAGGGAAATAAGAGGAGATGGGAAAGCGAACCGTGCCAGCCGGCCTCCTTTGACCAATGATAGATGCTTTCGAAGCGCATTGATTTCGTGGATGTCCGCCCCGACTTCAAGCAGTGTTTTGGTCACCTCTTGTTTATCCTCGAGACTCAATCCCTCAGCAGGGTACGGCAAAAGGGCAGACCCCCCTCCAGAAATCAAAAAGATCACCAGGTCTTTTTTCCCTGTCTTTTCGAGAAGCTTTACAATCCTTTGTGCTCCGCGGAAGCCTGCCTCATCGGGCACTGGATGGGCAGATTCGTTCAACTGGATCTTCCGGAGCGGCACTCCGTGATCGTATTTCGTGTTTACCAGCCCTGAATGGAGTCGCTCTCCCAAAAGCTCTTCCAAGGCTTGGGCCATGGCTGCAGAAGCCTTCCCTGTACCGATGACAAATATGTTTTCAAATTCAGTCAGGTCGTATTTGATATTCTCCACAGTCAACTGGTTGTCCTTCAAACGCAGATGTTTTTTTACGGCATTTACCGGATTTACCGCGTCCACTCCAGCCAAAAAAATCGATCGTGCATCTTTTCTCAGTCGAGCTAAGTCCTTCGTTCTTCTCATGTTAGAAATAAGGGTGAATTATGGAATCCTGCTTATCTGCTTATATCACAGGGTTATTTGGTTGTCAAAAATGGCCCAGCACTATCCAAAGGTTTAAAATCTGTAGCTTGTGGTGACTCTTTAGTTTGACATTATTTCGCTCCTGTGCACAATGCAACATTTCAAATTGTCATTAATGAACTTGGCTCTCTTCCATTTTGTGCGAGTATGACTTTCAAGGTTATCTCTGTCCTCATGCATATCCTAGATGGCGCTCCGGCCATGCCTGATGTCTTTTTCCATTAGAGCTAATCCACACAAAATAGAAGAGAATATTTTTAATTAGGCAGCGTGTCCAATAGATTTCTGGCAACATGTCCCTGATTTCAACGCATGGGGCTATAAATTCCGTAATAAGAAAGCATTTTAATGAATAAATCAGGCAAATTATGATAAGATGCCTTCTGCTTCATCTGCTGTTAAGGAGAGAAGATTGAAAAGCTTGGCTTTCGCACTATTGACAATCTTTTTATTAGTTCCTCTCAACCTCTCTGCCCAAAAGTATACGGAGGGAAAGATCAAAGTTTTCATCGTCAAGAACCGCACAGAGGGTCCAGCCATCTTGGAAAGAAGCGGATTCAAAGAGATGCTCACAGACCTGGGATGTGAAATCGTTAAGGTGTCAACTGTCCAGCTAACCCCGGAGGAGGACCGCCAATATGGAGAGTGGAACCAGGATGCATTGGAGAGCAAACACATTGGAAACCTCATCGCCGAAAACAGAGAGGGGGAATATTTCACTATAGGTCTTTTAACCAACTGCACGGACTTGCTGGGCATGCTGGCCGGGCTCCAGCACTTGAAGCCGGGGAAAATTGACAAGGCTGACTCAAGGAGTCTCCTATCTGAGGGATTGGCAGGAAGGAAACCGCTGCGGGTCGGTCTCGTGTGGATCGATGCACATGCCGACTTCAATACCCCGGAAACGACTCTCAGCGGCATGCTCGGGGGAATGCCAGTAGCGATCGCTACCGGCCTGTGTCTCACACGGCTGCGAATGAAAGCAGGACTGGATCCAGCCCTTCCTACCAAATACATCGTCATGGCCGGATTGAGGGATGTGGATCCTTTGGAACAGGAACTTCTGGATCGTTCCCAGTGCGAGTTTATCTCTGTCAATGACATCCGAAGACTCTCAGATCGCATCGATCTCCAGATGGAGCGTTTGAGCCAGCTCACAGAAATCATCTATGTGCACATCGACATGGACGTTCTGGACCCGAGTGAAGTTCAAGGTCACTCTCTCACGGTTCCAGAAGGACCTACGAGCAAAGAGCTAGCCGCTGCATTGGAAATGATGTTCCAGCACCCAAAAGCAGGAGCCATAGGCATTGCGTCTATGCCTTACGGGGAAAGAGATAAAGACCTCAGTTCTCTCAAGGCCGCTTACCGCTTAATTGAAGGCGCAATCAAAGGAATAAAAAAAAGATAAAAATGTAAAAATATTAGACAATATAGGCTGTCTACTTCATTTTCCCTTTTTCCGCTGAATTATTAAGTTATTGATATTGAATTATTTATAGAACTTTCTTGCCAATGCCATTCTGGCACTAATCCTGCACTATATTATGTGGAAAACCAAGCAAGAAAGGAAGAGTCATGGATCTCCTAACAGGAGCATGCAGGAGACATCAGGAGGCACTCCCATCACAAAACACGATCCTTGCAATTCTGATCCTTTCCCTGATTTTCCTTGGTTCATTTTCCTGCTCAAGCTTCAATCACGGAAAGCTGTTGACCTGGCAAGAATACGTCGAACACCCAAGAACCGGTCCTTACATTCTTGAACTAGACAAAGAGAGAGGGAGCCTCTTCTATTATGGGGCCTTTCACAAAGTGGATCCTAAGGATCCCCAATTTGAGGACATCGAACAAAAGTGGGAACAGTTCCGACCAACATATGCTTTCTGCGAAGGGCGCATATGGCCACTAGAAGAATCACGTGCCCAAGCCATCCGGAGTTATGGTGAACAAGGATTGATCACCTTTTTAGCAGCCCGTGATGGAGTACCTGTTAAATGCATCGATCCTTCAGTATCTGAACAGATTCAATTCCTAAGAAATCAATATCCCCCCTACCAAATAAAAATCTATTTTATTCTTAGACAGGCAACCATAAACAAAATGCTCAGAAGAAGAGAAAAAAATGAAGATGACGCCCGCCTTCTTCTGAGTAAAATGGAAAGATTTGGAGGCGCCAGGTATTTTCCAGCAACTCTCGTGGAGTTTGAATGTATGCTTTCCCAACTGTTTCCGGAGCTCGACAACTGGCAAAACATACACTACGGCTATTTTCAATCGTCGGAAAAAGGCGGTTTTCTCGCTGACATCCATCAGAAACTGATTGAATATAGGGACAAGACTATGATTAAAAAGGTCACACAAGCTCTGAAGAAGGGTGAAAGAGTATTTGCAGTAGTCGGTCGCAGTCATGTCTTCAAACAGCAGAATATTCTGCGCTCATTGACCTGGTAATAAAACCTTATCTTCTTGGAAGCGCCTCAAAGTTCTTCTTTGATTAAACCTGCAAGCCGTTTGATTCCCTCTTCGATTTGATCTTCGGTGGGGTAGGAGAAATTCAACCGCATCGAATTTTTGCCGCTTCGGTCAAAATGAAAGGCCGATCCTACAACATAAGCCACCTTCTTCTCGACAGCCTTGGGAAAAAGCTTTTCTGCATCCATCTTCTCAGGTAAAGTTACCCAGAGAAAAAGCCCTCCTTCAGGATGAGTCCAGTCTATTCCCTCCTCCTTGGGCATGTACTGCTGCAAAGCGTTAAGCATCACATCCCGTTTTTTCCTGTAGACATCGATGATCTTCTCGATGTGAGGTTCGAGCAGGCCGCGACGACAAAATTCATAGATGATCGACTGATTGAGGGGAGGAGAGCAAAGATCTGTAGGCTGTTTGGCCATGACGAGCTTATCCATGATAGCCTTGTTGGCAACAATCCACCCGATTCTTGTACCCGGAAAGAGTATTTTAGAAAAAGTATGAAGGGAAAAAGCATGTCCCCTCTTATCCAAAGCCCCTAATTTGAGTACGGGCTCTCCCTCAAATCTCAATTCTCGGTAAGGAGTGTCTTCTACAATCACCGTATCGTATTCGTAACAGATCTCCAGAAGTCTCTTTCTGCGCTCCAGTGAGAGAGTTACCCCGGACGGGTTCTGAAAATCAGGGACAACATATACAAATTTTATCTTTTGGCCCTTGGCTGTGTATGTCCGTAAGATATCCTCGACTGTATCTATGTTCATTCCCTGCTTATCCAGGCGTGCACCCAACATATTCGCTCTGAAACTTTTAAATGCCTGTATACCTCCAAGGTAGGAGGGTAGTCCAAGGATGATTGGATCTCCTGGATCGATAAATATTTTTCCGATCAGGTCCAAAGCCTGCTGAGAGCCGGATACGATTAAAATATTTTCCTCGTCTAAATCGACGCCTTCATCCGCTCTTACCTTATCTACAAGAAACTTTCTCAGACGGCTGTCCCCTTCTGTCGGGCCATACTGTAGTGCTATCTGCCCCTCTTTATCCAGGACAGTCCTGACAATATCCTTCATCTCCTCAATCGGAAACAATCCGGAGAATGGCAGTCCCCCGGCAAATGAAATCACTCCAGGCTGTCTGGTCAACTTTAAAAGCTCTCGGATTTCGGACCTGGTTAGTCCTTTTGAGGTGACCGATAAAAGTCCAGGTAAAATGTCTGCAACTTTTTTCATGAATCCTCCTGTTTTGGGATCAGACATCCATGATATTCATAATTGAGTCATCGAATCAAGGGTAGAGGGAAATTATGTAAGTTACGAATGTTTGACTCCGTCAATAAGCCAAAGAGATATTTATAGCACCAAAGACTTGTGGCTTTGCCTGTGTCTTGAACTGCTTGGTCCGAAAAACATAGGCATAACTGAATTTGAAACGCTTGTAGGTGAACGCGACTCCTCCAATAATGTCTGCCACAAAGGAATACTTGTCCACTCGATGACTTTCTCTGAAGGTATTGCCATCGAGGAAGATATTTCGGAACACAGAATGTCCGGCAACATAGATATAGCTGTGAAACCCAAATCTTTTGGCTGTATCTCGATGCGAGGACTGTTCATCAAAAAAAGTGCTGCTTTCACCGCCGGGACGGAGAAGGAACGTCCCAAAATTCTTCGGGATATTCCAGCCAATGCGGAACTGCCATCCTGTTACCGCTGCTATCATCATATTTCCCAGGCTCCCGCCTAGGTGAGCGATCAGATCATATCCGAAATCCTTTCCTTCTCGAGATCTTACTATCCGCTTCTTACGGTCGAATATGGCGTTGAAAACGATCTCGTCTTTGAGTTGGTGATGCCACCCTCTGGGATCGGTCCCTCTATACAATCCATGGATAAATCTCTGCATCTCTGCAGCAAAGGAACTCGGCCCCACAATCCCCAAGAGGAATTCCAGGGTGTCCATGTTTTGGTCTTTTTTTCTATGCAGTCCTAGAGAGAAAAAAGACACTCCAGCATAAGGGCGGTCGTCCTCGATCAGTTTATCCGGAGAGATCCAAGTCATTTTCACCCCATGCGTATAATACCTGTCCGTTCCTGCAAAAAAATCATTTTCCAGATAAAAACTAAAGGCACTTCGGTTTTTCAATCCGTCTTCCTGAGAAAATGCCGTGAGAGGAAAGATTATTCCAAAAGCCACCCAGAAGATTATCGCAAGCCATTTCAAATGAAATCTGGACAAGATAGAGCACTCTTCCTGTGAAAGTTTCCAGGAGATCTCTTTTTAATCTTTTTCAGCTCATAAATCAATATCTTTCCAAATATCTTGTGGTAAAGAACTCATCCTTGACATCGGGGTTGAACTGGATTTCATCCACAATCAGGATGGATTTTCGCCCCTCCTGTTTGTTCACCATGAGCATATGCATGGGCCTGTATTTATGGTTCTCTGGATCGACTTCCTTGACTTCTTCAACCGATAGCTCTTTATGGAGTTCCCCGTCAAGGTCATAATAAACCGCCCTGCGTATCACAAAATCCTGCTGGGCAATAAATGTGACCCTCTTCGAAAATCCGTTTTCATCGGCCACATCCTCATTGACCGGAATCATCTCGATTCTCCAACAAGAAGTCTCATTTACATCCTCCTCACCCAGCAATTCATACGAAAAATCATCCAAGATGGGTGGAGTCATATCTGCATAGGTGAATTCTGATCCCATAAAATTCTTGGCTTTCTCCGTACTGACAATCCTTCTCGTCTTCCTTAGTGCAGGCATGAACAGCCACATGTCATCGTCCCTTTTCTCATAATCGAAGGTGAGCAGTCCTGTTCCTTTGACATCAGGCGGGGAGAGGAAACGAATCAGCCTTTTCTCCGTCTCGCCATTGTCATACAGCTTTGTGACAGACGCAATTTTTCTGACTCGCTCTCTGCCTTTGTCGTCGATGATGGTCATGGTGGACAGTATCTCAGAGCCGGCCAGTTTTGTAGCCTTGAATGATCGGTCCACGATTTGTTTTGCAGTGAGGTTCTCCTGCGGCTCCGCTGTCAAAAACAGCACCAGAGTTCCAAATGCCAGAATGATTATTTTATATTTTTTCATCTCTTTCCTCCTTTACACTCTAATCTCTCTTGGTTCGAGAAATTTGGGTTTTAAAACGATACAAAGCGAGGGGATGAGAATCAGGGCCCCGATAAGGCAGGAAGTAATGGATACGACAACTAGGAATCCAAAAAACCTGACCGGCATGAAACTCGATGTCAGCAGAGCGATAAATCCAAAGATGACGGAGAGGGCGTTGAACACGATCCCCCGTCCTGTCGTGGTGAGGGTTTTTATAACTGCCTCCTTTGAGTCCAGGCCACTCTGCCTCTCCTCTCTGAATCGCCAGAGAAAATGAATGGTGTAGTCCACACCCACACCGATCATGATCGACGAGAGCATTGCGGTGGCGACATTGAGCTCAATCCGGAAGATTCCCATGAGTCCAAACAATGTCGTAATGGAGATGGCCAAAGGAATGGCTGAGATGAGCCCTGCTGTCACCGATCGGAAGAGAATCATCAGCAAAATACCGACAACAAAAATCGCTAATCCAAGAGATAGGAATTGTCCGTTGACGACCTTATGAGCCAGTTCAGAGAGAATCGAGCCGAATCCTCCGACTAGCCGTACATCTTGATCATTCTTCGTCTTTTCCTTCAATCGATCAATAACGTGGTCCATTTTCTTCGTGCTTGCCGTATTCAGACGCGCTGTCAAAAGTGCGTGCTCGTAAGGAAAGTCCACCATCTTTTCAAAATCATCTGGATCTCCACTCATGGAATAGAGCTCAAAATATTGGGCAACAGCATTCCGTGTATCAGGAATTCTGTCATACCCTTCCTCATCTTTATCGTTCAATGCACGGCTCATCTGCCGCACCACACGAGCGATGGAGGTGGTGTTTCCTACCTCTGGCATCTCCTGAAGCTCGTGTTCCATGTTGTCGATCTTGTTCATAATTCTTGGATCCTTGATGTCCCCTTGGAAAACAACGGATACGTTCTGGGCCCCTCCTAAGTTGTCATTGATCAGCCTGGCAGCATAGGGAACCGGATGATCCTTTGGATAATATTTATTGGGATCCGTATCGACGATAACAAAAAATATTCCTATCGAGACGACTAAAGCCGAAATCACCGCAAATGCAATGATTTCTTTAGGTTTGGATGTTACGATCTTGCCGAAAAGACGCAACATTCTCTCTAAAATAGGCCTCTTGCTGTTCCTGGAATGGAGGGCTGGTTTGGCCTTGGGAAGCATGGACACAACAGCCGGAATAAAAAAAAGACTAGCTGCCAAAGCAAACAGAATTCCCGAGGCAGCCAAAACACTGATCTGACGGGCAGGGGTAACGACATGACCAAGAAGGCAAAGTATTCCAGCCATCGTCGTAAGGCCCGTCAGCAAAACTGGTTTGGTGAGATGGTTGAATATATCCATAGCCAGCTCTTTTTTGGAATAAGGATTCCCTTCATAGTTGAGTTCCTGGTATTTTGCAATCAAATGTATGCCGTAATCATTGGCAATAGCGATCAGCATAATCGGAAGGAGAACAGAGATCACATGTATTTTCCAACCCAAGAGCGGAATCAGACCCATGGAGAAGAGAATAGACATGATGACCACGGCAAAGGGAAGTACAACTCCTCGAAGTTGTTTGAAACAAACAAACAGGAAAAGGAACATGATGAGCAATCCTAGAGGCAAGAGTCGGCGCAGATCGACTCGAATACTCCTTGCCACCTGAACTCTTGCGAACGGCAATCCTCCGATTACGACCTCTTCTTCCCCTTGATTTGCTAAGATAAGTTGACGGATTTCCTCCACAATAACGGTATCCGAAACATCCGTCTTCAGAAGGGCGATAATGGCCGTCAGAGAAAAATCTTTCGAGACCACACTCCCATACACCACATCGTTTTCAGTAATCTCTTTCCTCAGGGTCTCCCGCTGTTCTTCTGTCTTCGGTATACGCCCGACCGCTGGTTCCACGATCATCGCTCCTTCTTCTCCCTTGATATTCTTGAGTTCGAAGAGAGATAAGACCTTGTCCACTCCTCTGATGCGTTTCATCTGTTTGGAGATGTCTTCGATCCGCACCAGGGTCTCTGGACTGAGCACATCCTCAGTTTTTACGATGACCATGAGCATCTCTGTCCCCCCGAACAGTTCATCGATCTTATCCGTGTTGATGCGGGACTCGATATCCGGCGGCAGCATAGCTTTCATATCCGACTCTATCTCAGAACGGGGAATCTGAGAACCGAAAATCAAAGCAACAGCCAAAAAACCAAAGATCACCAACCAGCGAAACCGAACAATCTTTGCGGCAGATCCACTCACTTCGTGCTCCTTTCTTTCCTTTTCTTCATCTCTGCCAAGCCGGTAACGCCATTCAGGAACAACGTCGCGATGGTCTCTGCATAGCGCTCATAATAGGCATCGTCAAATTTGAACTGGAAAACATGCTGCAGGACAGGACGGAACCTGAAGTTAGTAAAAATTGTGGAGATAAGGCTGGGACCGACTACAGCAATCAAAAAGCTATCCTTTGGATCCAACCCCATCCTCTGCACAAGTCCGCTAATCCTTTTTATTATGGCAATGATCCTCTCTGCCTTCAGCTCGGCGATTTGGGGAATGTCCAAAGGGAGTTCATTATAGGAGACCATGGTCAGCTCGGTATTGTTCCTGACGAAATCAACGATATTGTGGATCAAGTCCCGCACACAGTCTTGAGGGGACTTGGCTGCATCGTCAATCCGCTCGAAAACAAGGGAATAGCGATCGAAAAACTGCACCATGATCTCTTTCAGTATGCCGACCTTGCCTTCAAAATAATAGGATATCATGGCGATGTTCACGCCTGCTTCAGCGGCTATCTCTCGAACACCTACAGCTGCAAAACCCTTTTGAGCAAAAAGCGATATCGCCGCATCAAGAATTCTTTGCCTGGGTTCTGAACTGTCCATGTCTTTCATTGCACCCTCCTCTTAAAAAGAAGCCCTCAACTCCGCAAACACGGAATTCAAAGTGGAATCGATCAATCCAAAAAGTGTATCATCCGGTCCTGAATAAAGCTCAGCGCCCAGAGTGAAGGTCAAAGCATCAGCGATATCGTAAGACATCTTAGGTCTAAAAAGGACTTCATTGGATGTAAAATTGACCATCCCAAAGGCCTCGATAGTCATGATCTCGTTCAGCAGCTCCCATGCCGAACGGAAGGAGAAGGAATGGCTCAGACGGTACTGTTGGAAGGAAATCAACCTATTCTTGAGTGAAATTTCGTAGAGTGGGAATTCCGCAGGATTCAGCGGTCTTTCCAATTCCGTATAATCAAAGACAAACCTCCCGATGTACTGGAGGATGAGGCTGAAGTTTTCCAAAATTTCCTTGTCTATTCCCACAACATATTGAAGGTCAGGATTAGGGATGTGTATGTACTCTTGGTAATCCTCATGAGGTAAACGAAGGGACACCTCCCCCCTGAGGCCTAGAGAACCAGCCACAACCGTAGAAAAATCTCCTCCGATGATATGCATTCTGTAGGATTTTTGAAAGACGTTCAGGAAAACTTCTGGTGTCGGAATTTCAGGAAAATCAGCGGATATTCCTGGCATGGGATTGTGCCCATTGAAATAGGAAAGAGACCCGTCGATGGACGGGAGCTCGAGATTCAACCTGAATGCAAAGGCGCTGTTTTCGAGTCTCATATCCGGATAGTCAGGCTCACCCAGGACGATTCCCGGCGGAAAGGAGATAAGATCTGTGGGGATATACGAAGACCTGTAGGAAGGCACCCAAATCGCCTCAAACCTCAATGGGTGACGATTGTAATAAGTACGAATCAGGAAATTTCCCAGTCTGCGGTCATCCTCGTCCGGCGAACGAACCAGCATATTTCTGGGCGTGATGTTATCCGTGGGATTCCATCCGTCTGCCCTGCCCCAGACGACGATCTGGTGTCCAATACGTAAATCGAAAGCTCCGAGATAAGCATTCACATAGCCTTCACGGAGATCTATTTCTGAGACAGTTTTTTGGAATTCATGACCTCTTCGGAATCGAACCTCAGCAAAAGCATCTCCAAAATCTTGTTTTCTGAGCTTGAGCTTCAAAGAGGCCTCTCCGTATCCGCTCTTGACCTCTGCATCGTTCATGTCGGGAACCTTGCCGAGAAAAAATGTGCCGCGCAGATAGCCGTTCAGTTCATAGGGTTTATCGGGCTCCCTGGTGCTGCTGGCTTCCTCAAAAAGACTCTGAGCATAAAGGGAGGAGGATAAAAGAAACAGGAGAGATGCGGTTAGAAATACAATGCCAAGCAGCTTCGATCTCATGGCAGCCTCCATGAACGGGATATTAAACAAACGTTTGTTCACAACCCGAATATAAAAGTTAAACAAACGTTTGTCAAGCTAAAATATTAGTTCCAGGAAGAGGACCTATATGATAAACTTATTCACATACCAAGGTGAAGGCATATTCAAGAGGAAGGAGCCATCATGGATTTTAAAAAATTAAAAAAAAGACTGTCGCGCTTAGATACGGCATGTCTCTGTGATGCAAGCAAAACATTCAGGGTTATGGATCCAGAAATTAAACCTGTATTCCCCAGCATAAAAATGATCGGAGTCGCCCGTACTGTCCACTGCCGTGGAGACTTTCTTTCGGTCATCGAAGCTCTCCAGGAGGCCCAAGAAGACGAGATTTTGGTCATCGACGCAGAAGGGGATAGGATTGCTTTTGCAGGAGAAATGTTCGCCACTGAGGCGAAAAGAAAAAAATTGTCTGGCATGGTCATAGATGGAGGATGCCGGGACGTCAAACAGATCCGAATAATCCGTTTCCCAGTCTATGCAAGATACCACACTCCTATGGCAGGGGGCGCCTCAAAGATATTCAATGCCCAGGTCAAAATAAATTGCGGCGGGGTCCCCGTCTATCCAGGTGATATTCTTTTTGGCGACGATGATGGCATCGTGGTCATGAGCGAAAAGGAGATTACCTCGATCTTGGAAATCGCAGAGTCCG
>Ga0209636_10003377_pt1 | contig 16293 bp, 13 predicted proteins | sample DeeMarSWOR152_54_FD_187464 | JGI IMG/M metagenome (GOLD analysis project Ga0209636, IMG submission 187464) | Marine sediment microbial communities from White Oak River estuary, North Carolina - WOR-1-52-54 (SPAdes) (version 2) | ecosystem: Environmental > Aquatic > Marine > Intertidal zone >...
GCACCTGCTTCGATGTCTGCTCTTCTAAGCGGAGTTATCATCGGGGCTGGCGCTTATGCGATACTCAGAGTATCTTTAGGAACTGTGTTTCCCGCCGTTATGGCAACTGACTTTGGAAACCAATTTCTGCATGGTTTGGCAGTGTTAGGAGTTATATCTGCATTTTTCGGTTCTCTCATTGCCTTGGTGGAAAATGACATAAAAAGAATAATAGCATATTCAAGTATAGCTCACATGGGCTATGTTCTCTTCGGACTTTCTCTATTTCCCTTTCAAGAAGCCATGGCTGGGACGGTGCTGCATCTCGTAAATCACGCTGTAAGCAAGGGTTTGTTCTTCTTGTCAGCTGGCGCCATTATGAGACAGCTTGAAATTCGAGATATAAATGAAATGGGTGGACTCGCCAGACAGATGCCTATTACCGCAACAGCTTCAACCACAGCAGCCTTAAGCATCGCAGGAATACCTCCCTTCGCCTGTTTCATCAGTGAATTTCTAATATTCGTCGGAGCGTTTCAAACAATCAACAATGACAATTTCTATCTCTTGCCAACGGCGTTAATGCTAATAGCTACCGTTTTATCGCTCGCCTACGCTCTACGATATACACGTCACATTTTTTTGGGACCCACAAAACTTGAAAAAGCTAAAGAAGCGCCATTTTTTATGAAGTGTGCGATGATTATCTTGGCAGTGCTTGTTATAATCTTTGGCATATGGCCCACATTCTTCCTTAATCTCATTACCACTGTAAGTTTTGTTTAGTGAGGAAAGCAATGATAGAAATTTTGGATGTTTCCTTGCCGATAATTAGTTTCGTCTTGTTTTCACTTTTGACAATTCCCGTAGTTAAGACTATTCGCAAAAGGAAAAACAAAACAACTGTTCTCATGCTTGGTTGGTTCTCAATGGTTTTCATTAGCACAGCCATAACTGTGGCGAATTTGGCAATCAAATATTATGAACAACCGGCACCTCAACCATTCCTTAACATAACCTTAGTAGATGAAACATTTACTATGTTCTCGAGCACTTTCATGGTAGACGCGATGTCAATTTACATGGCAATCATCTTCACAATCGTTGGCGCAGTCACCTTTCTGTACAGCATCTTCTACATCAATCTCAGCGAAAGACCTTCAGAGCGGTACTACTCAGTTATGCTGATAATTATCGGCTGCATAATAGGCGCCACCTTCTCAGGTGACCTTCTCACTCTCTTTATTTTCTGGGAGGCCTCGGCAGCTGGCTCAAGTTTCTTAATGCTCTACCGGAAAACACCTAGATCTCTACATGCCACGTTGAAATACCTAGTTATGATAATCATTGCCTCAGCCTTCATAGTATACGGGCTTTCAATAGTTTATGGCATCACGGGCACACTTAACTTCTGGGCAGTAAAACAAATATTAATAGCCTTAGAAGATAAGCATCTACTTGTAATCGCCTTCATTTTTATTGCAGCTGGCTACGCGATTGAAACTGCCATTGTACCCTTTCACATGTGGCTTCCAGATGCTTATACAGCAGCACCAGCATCCTCTTCAGCCTTTCTTTCGGCACTCATAGACCAAGGAAGCTATTACGTTCTGCTTAGAGTTCTCATATACATTTTGACGCCCCCCACCGTTCTGGAGTGGACCGTTATGCTGGCAGTTTTCTCTGCGTTAACAATGATAGTAGGCAACTTGCTCGCACTGGCTCAAGAAAACGTGAAACGCTTAATAGCAAATATCTGCATCGCAGATGTAGGCTACAATCTTGTAGCGATAACCAGCGTAACACCGCTTGGAATCATGGGCAACCTCTACTTCTTTCTGATTGGAGGAATAACCACAGCACTTTCCTTCATGGCAGTGGGGGTCTTAAACAGTATGGGATTCGAAACTTTAGACGACTTTTCGGGGATAGGTAGAAGAATGCCGCTTACAAGTTTAGCTTTACTTCTCGGTGCCTTTTCTTTCGCAGGTGTTCCACCTCTTGCAGGGTTCATTGCAAAATACATGGTCTTCACAGCTGCCATAGAAGCAAATCTAAGCTGGCTAGCAGTTATCGGTGTTTTAACCAGCGTAATTCAAGCCGCATACTTGTTAAGATTAGTCAATTACATGTACGCAAAAACACCACAGGAAGAAACTAAAATTAGAGAGTCAAAAAAGATGCTTATTCCAATTTTCATTCTTGTTGCTTCAATAATCGTCTTAGGCATATACCCCACAACAATTTTGAATCTTATTGAACCTGTAATACAGCAGTTTCCGTTTATGCCATAGCTTCTCTTGAAATTTGGGTATATATTTAAGCATAATTTTCTTTTTATTACAAGTAGAAGGTTCAAGTATGCCCGAAAAGAAGAGCAAACTCATAGCGTTCAATGATCTGGAGCGCATGATAATAGAACCCGGGTTCTGCACTCTATGTGGTGCTTGTGAGGCTGCTTGTCCAGTTCACGTAATAAAGGTGGAGCACGGCAAACCCCATAGGCTTCATGACTGTTCTGAACATCTGGATTCTTGCCCAATCTGCTATGACATATGCCCGCATACCGATGCGCTCTTGTTTGAAACATTAAGATTTGTTGCAGATGCGCCTCATAGAAGAGAAAGCTTGGGTTATTACAGGAAGATTTTGCTCGCCCATGCCACTAATCCCACCTTGAGAGATGCTAGTAAGAGTGGGGGCGTTGTAAACGCACTTCTTAATTTTGCCATCAACGAAAAAATAATTGACAGCGCCATAGTTTCAAAAGCTTCGTCTAAGGTACCCATCAAAGTTAAGCCTTCAATAAGCCTCGTGCCAGACGACACGCTCTCCGCCGTGGACACTAAGATTGTGCCCTCTGCAGTGGCGGAGGCTTTTGGTCGTGCAGTTTTTGAGCACGGTATGGTCCGTATCGCTTTCGTCGGCATTCCTTGTCATATTCTTGCGCTTCGAAAACTCGAGGCTTGGCAACATAAGCTGATGAGTAGTCTCGAAATAACAATAGGGCTCTTCTGCCTCTGGACTTTCTCGCTGGGTCGACTATTGGAGTATCTACTGCATGAACATAACATTGCAGCTAACGAAATCCAAAATGTTGATTTAATGGCTAGCGAATATATTGTAACTACAGAAAACAGTGTTGTTCGGATTCCTCTCTCAGAGGTTAAATCCCATATTATGAACAGTTGTAAAACTTGTGTCGATTTCACTTCTGAACTTGCCGATTTGAGCATTGGCGGAGCAAGCCCATTGGAAGACTGGTCTATAGTCATTATCAGAACTAAGAAAGGTGAATCCTTCTTCAATAGAGCTGTTAAAGAAGGCGTTATAACTACAAAGAAGATAGAGGCTGAACCAGAAACCTTAGCCCATTTAATCCAGTTGTCCGCTCATAAAAGAACCGCCGCTTTACAAGAAATTGAGGCTGTGAAAAAAGCAGGTATTCCTGTTCTTAGTGCGGCAGTGATTTCTATAGAACCAATAGCCACCGAAATAAGCATGCTCGAGGAAGCGAAAGTGAGAGAAATTATGACGAAAAAGGTGATTACCGTCCCACCAACTATGACAGTTAATGGACTCCTCGACAAAATAGCTAAGCATCATCACATAGGCTTCCCGATAATTGATGAATCAAAGCAAATTGTAGGGATTGTTACCTTACAGGACGCAATGAAAGTTGCTAGAGAGAAGCGAAACAGTGTTTCCATTGGTGAAATTGCCACCAAGGATTTAGTTGTGGTCTTTCCAGAAGACTCTGTTGCTGAGGCTTTCAAGAAAATGAGCCAACATAATATTGGAAGACTCCTTGTTGTAGATGAAAAGAACAAAAGTTTGTTGTTAGGAATCTTAACTAGAAGCGATGTGATGCATGCCTTGAGAAAAAATCCCTAAAGCCAAAATTTAGCATGCGCGCGCAAAGGTTCAAACCCTACTCTGAAATCCTCGGATATTCAACGCATGTACTATAAAGTAGTTTGCTTAAATTAGGCTTATTTCCGCACAAGATTCACAAAAATGCTCCTTTGATGAAAAGGAGTTTGGCGCCGGGGGTGGGATTTGAACCCACGCGACCCTTTCGGGTCACAGGCTGACTGAATGCCTCCAGGCTTGAGCTAGTCTTGTGAACTGTCTGCTCCCTACCTGATTTCCCGCAGAGCGTGTTCTTCTGCTCTAGGAGACCCCGGCCTCTGTGGTCTACATGATAAAGGCGACTAGGGTGTTTTTAGGTTTTTGTGGTGTGCCAGGTTTTTGGGTACGTGCTTCTTGGCATCAGGACTCTTTCTGTTTTGGCGACTATTCCGTGGCTCATTTTTAGTATTTCTTCTGTTGTTTCTATGGCTTTTGCTAGGGCTGTTGCTTCGTTTTTTTGGGTTTGGATGAGGACTGTGGTTTTTGGTTTTATGTTTGTTTCTAGGTTGAGGATGCCTGGGGCTGCTAGGTTTGCTCCGTGGCATATCGCGTCTACGGCGGTGTCGCGAATTGTTATTCTTGGGAGGAGTTGGAGGGCGTTTTCCATGGGTTGTATGAATTTTTGGAGCCATTCTGGGTTTTGGGTTTCTTTCCATTTTGTTTGGTAGTACGATATGTCATGGAGTGTGACTAGTTTTGAGTCTTCGGTGAGGGGGCCTGATCGGGTTCGGCGGAGTTCTTGCATGTGGGCTCCGCAGCCTATGGCTTCGCCTATGTCATGGCTGAGTTTTCGGATGTAGGTGCCGGCTTGGCAGGCGACTTGGAAGAGTATGTTGCGGTTTTGGATTTCAAGGAGGTCTATATGGTAGATTTTGCGGGTGCGGAGTTGGCGTTTCACTGAAGCTCTTAAGGGAGGGCGTTGGTATATGACTCCTTGAAACTCATTTAGCACTGCCTTGATTTTGTTTTCGTTTACTTCTGAGTGGAGTCTTGTTACGCAGATGTATTCTTTGCCGGAGAGGAGGAGAGCTTGTAGGGTTTTGGAGGATTCTTGGAGGGCAATTGGGAGGATTCCTGTTACTTTTGGGTCGAGGGTTCCGCCGTGTCCTGCTCGTTCTATGTTTAGTAGGCGTTTTGTCCAAGCGGTGACTTCGTGGCTTGATGGACCGGCTGGTTTGTCGAGGTTTATTATTCCGAAGCGGATGTATTCTTGAATGGGTCTTTTGTTTGGTTTGTGTCCGTAGCGTGTGTCTGTTTCTTCTTCAGCCTTTATTACGAGTTCACGTTTGATCTGCCATGGAGCGAGAAGTTTTGGCATGGTTATCTATTAGAGAAGAGGTGACTTAAAGAGTTAAAAGGGTTTATTTTGGTTCCACTCTCCCAACTTGAAAAAGAAAAAATTTTGTTCTTCACCTTCATCATCTTCCTCTCTGTTTGAAAACAGAAAATTTTTTTGGTTTTTTTCATCAATTGGTGATGGACTGTTTGGTTCCGGCTGTCTGATTTTGAAATAGATGTTGTTTTAGGTTCTGTTTGGTGACTCCGCTATGATAAAAGTTGAAAACCTATTTTTCAAGATTGCCTGTTGTGTGTGCATGTGTGAAGTCTAGTCTATATAGAGGGAAGACAAAGAAAATTTTTGGTTATCATTATCAACTGCCGAACAAAACTTTGGTTTTTGCTTTGTGATTTTGGAACAGATGTCGTTTTGGGTTCTCACTGCGATGATAAAGGAGTTATCACTGGTTATCAAGTTTATCAATTTGTATGCGTGCAGTAAGAAAGGACAGTCGCCCACTTCATGTAAAAAGTGTGACCGATCGCTTGAGCGTGCCGTCTGACGAACTGCCCTTTCTGAAAGAGTTTCCGTGTTATCTGCTGATATTTCTTGTGAAAAAACATTCTATAATCATATTATAGAATCTTAAATCTATTAGACGCTTCTAGAAGTTTCCTCCGCAGGCGCACGCTTTTCTCTCTCCTTCTCCGTGAACGTAAAAATCAGCCATACTGTCACTCCAAAGACTACCCCATTGAACCCCGCAGACATCAAAGTTGTAGGTGTACAACAAGTTTTATGTATGCCTTCTCACAAATTTATTATGTTAGTTTATGTTTTTCTGACATCGCTTTTCTGTGGAGAGGAGGCTTGAAGAACCTCGAGTCACCGTGCGCATTTGCGCAAAAACTTGAACATGTCTAGGTGATGACTTAGTTCTCACGAGAGCGTGCTCACGTGCTACGAGCCTCCTCCTCTACAGATCTTGAGCCAAAAGTTACATGTCCCCACATTACGTTTTTTGTGTACGTACAGTGGCCGCAATTGCATGGGCAAGTGCATGTTCTCAACGTATACGTCAACTTGGTGCGATTGGACAACTATACTGTCTCACTTTTGGTTTTTATAGTTTTGATGAACCATTTGATGACTACGAATGCCATGATGGCAAATACGGTGCCTGCCACAAACACGTATAATGGAATATAGGCGTGATCTATTGGAAGTTCGTGTGGCGGTCCACCATACAATGTGACTATATGCTGGACAACTAAGCCTGCGGGAATGCTCAGAGCTAAGATCACTAGGAAAGGAAGAACCTTCTTTAGAAACGCTATCGCTCCTTTTTCGGTTTTTTCAGGTGCAAAAATTAACGCCCGCTTTACGGGAGCATAGTATTTGATGTCACGTCGTTTTCGGCTGAACTTGACCGACTCTACTTTGACAAGATCTGCTTCTAAAAGTGCGTCTATGCTGTATTTAACGGTGGTCAAAGGGAGTTCGAGGTTTTCCGACAACTCAGTTGCCGACATAGGTTTCTCGACAAGCTTCTGCAAAACGGTTACAGCCGTTCTATTTGACAAGGCTCTGGCTATCTTTTTGAGTCTGTCATCTGACAGAGGGATTATCATCACGTTCGCATCTTTGTTATCTTCAGAGTTCATGTTTATCGCATTAAAATAACTAGCAGGTTCTGTTTTATTCTTTGCCTAAACTACGGAAAAAATCGTAGTTAAAGTAACATTTTTATCGACTCCATCGAATTCTTTATTGAAGGAAGCAGTAGTTGGATGAAAGACGTAGAGTTCTTGTTAGTTACAGTAACATTGGGTGCGATAATCATTTCCGTGGCATTAGTCGTGCCTCGTCTCCCCCTTTTCCCTGTAGATTCTGTTGCAACATCTGAATGGACACATGTCTGTCACGGCGCAGTGGTGTTTATTTCATTAGCGACTGATGCAAAGTGGATGACTAATCGTACAGACAAAATTACGTTCCTTTTCGCCGTGAAGAATATTAGTGGCTGTCCCAATGCGACGATATATTACAATAATTCTCATGTCATCCTTAACAGCATAAAACTTGACCCCTCATATATCAATATGCGTGAATCACCGTTCAAGAAGCTTTCAGAAAGACAAGCATGGAGCGTCGACTGGTACTTCACACCCAGAGGTGACGATCACACCCTTGCATGTCTAGGCATATCTAAAGGAAAGAAAGTAAAGTATTCTCTGTCTCTGGAAGTAGATTATACGGTCATCGATTCAAATGGCGTTGAATGGCTAGGTCTCTTTCAAGTTATTCCCGATGAGCCTTGTCTTACCGTAACCATTGTTGGAGGAGAGGACGCTCCCTAAACAGTTGGAGTCAATTTCATGCTGGATGTAGAGTCCATTTTAGTTCCAGTTTTCAAAGTGGTTGACAGAGGCTGCAGAAGCGTGGGAAAACTTCCCATCCCGTTTTTGATCGCGATTCTCGGGACATCTGTTGTAGGTGGGCTCGTTTTAAGAGGCTCTTTCCTGAAAGAGAGATGGGAGCCTCGCATAGAATACGTCGGTAACTATTTGCCCGTTGATCTTGGTGAAACCGAGTTTGTATTCGGTGGCGGCGGTTATCTAAATGAGAAGTGTGGGTGCTGCTGTATGATCTATACCTCTTGGAGTGCTAAAAGATTCCGAGTGGCAATTGAAAGTCTTTCAGAGGAGCTGCAAGTCTTAGATGGGAAAAAAACCGTTGAGGCTGTTCCTTATGTTCTTCAGGAGGGAAATCTGCCGGAAGAGCGATGCATATGGTTTGGTTTCACGGTTGTTATGCCAAATCAAACAGGAACTTATGAGGTTGATTTAAGCATAAGACTATACAGCTGGCTTTTCTTCTCTAGAGAGTATAAATGGAAATACAGGCTCACAGCGGACATATTCATTCCCAAATCACTTTTCGAAGAGTATTAAAGCGTGGCATTGATAAGAAAATATGCTATGCACGCGAGCGGTTTATCTCGGCTCTACTTGTTTATAGATGATAAAGGGAAAAAATTTTTTGTTTTCATTATCAACTGTAGAGAGAATGTTTTCTTTTAGCTGTCTGATTTTGAAATAGATTTTGTTTTGGGTTCTATTTGGTGACTCTGCTTTGATAACCTTTGAAAACCTATTTTCATCTCATAAATCATCAAATGTGTAGAAGTTCTTTCTAGACCGCCTCGGTGATCAGCTGTCTCATCAATTCTGTGCTATTTTTTAGCCCACGTTTCGCTTTCAACTCCAGAAACCGTTCTGCCATATTGTCTGTCAAATCCAACCTAATGATTACCTTTTCCAACATATCACCCTCCTGCACTTTTCAACGCAAGACTCCACTCTACCTTGAGAAATTTAACGAAATATTATGGAAAACCGCATTACTACTCCAAAAGGGATTGTCACCACTCGGGAGATCTCAGAACCTCATTTCGTAGATACACTCAAATCCTTAAAGCTCATCAAGGTGTTCTTGATATGAAAGACAAGAAGATGAAAGTAAAGGCGATTCTCTTTGATCTAGATGGAACGATTTTTGACATCACTGAAAGGGACGCCTTTGCACGATATAAAGCACTAAATCAGCTTGGCTACAGTGTTTCTTTAGATGAAATTAGGAGACACTACCACTATGGAATAGGCAGGATGGGCATAGTCAAAGAACTTGGAATAAAATTCACCGAAAAAGACGCAAAAGAATACATCGAAACAAGTTTCGCTCATTTTGCGAAGAGAAAGAACGCTCTGAAATTAACGAAGATCCATAATGATGCACATAATGTGCTGTCTGTTCTATCCAAAAACTATAAACTGGTCCTGGTTACTTCTAGAGACACTCTTTCATCTACAGAAGAGGAGCTAAAATGGTTTAACATCAGGGAATTCTTCACACTGATAATCACTAGAGAAGTCGCCGCAAGGTATCATGAAGTCAAAGAAATACCGCTACTTCCTTTTCAGGAACAAAGAAAGAAATTATATGAATGCGCAATTGGACTGACGAAAATAGATTTTGGAGACATGTTATGCATAGGCGATTCAGTTGGGGAATTGGAGCCAGCAAAGAAGTTAGGGATTAAGACAATAGGAGTCCTAACGGGATTCAGCAGCAAAGAAGACATGGAAAAAGCCTCAATCTCAACAATTCAAGACCTTACTCATCTTGTCAAGATTTTGGACTGCTCGAATAATACTTTCTCTTAAACAGAAAAAATGGGGGTCTTCGGGAGATATCACATGATCAAATCTGGATATTGATGAGAATGAATAGAAGAATTGTGGGAATTATGATGGAAACAAGAACATCTAGATCTTTTCTATTAGTCTTTAAGAAAGGAATGAGGAAAGGTACCAGACTCTTATAGTCGCTAAAAATCTTTCCATAATTTCTAGATAAGAATAGTTCTTCTATAAGCGCCAGGAGAATATAAGCGAGCAGTTCGATGAACCATACACCTGCAGTTTGCGATGGATTTAGAAATCCAACCCCAAAAGTGTTGTTTAGAATCCAGATGCTCCAACTTGTGAGCCCAAGGGTTGCAAGGATCATTCCCAAATATTGGGGATGCCTGATTAACCTATATGGTCCGGAAGTGACCAAACCTTCTTTTTTCTTTATCCTCAGATAAGCTATAGAGTAAACAAGGATGAGGAGACCGATGATGATGAAGGCTCTTTCTGGGATAAGGATAGGGAAGGGTGAAAAGAAAGCAGATACCACGTCGACAAGACTGACTGGAAGATTCGTGAAAAACATAATCAAATACGTGGCGAATGGTAGAGTCATCAAACCCACCCAGCCACCAAGAGCTGGTAGTGATTGAACAAATGGAACAAAATAGCCTGCAAATCTCAGGAACCACGATCTCATTCTACCCAGTGGATTCACATTTCATCCCCTAATTTTCGTAAGGCTTTGGTCATTCTTAAAACTAGGCTTTAGAACAAACTGTTCTAATTTTTCGAACAGATACGAAAAGTGAGAAATTGCTGGAGATATCACCAACATAACATGGGTTCAAATCTCACTCGCCGGAAAATCTTGATTCCTTCATCTCTAAACTCTGTGATGTATTCATATCTTGCTTCTACCAGGACACAAACCTCTTTTCTATATATATGGATGTGTGGGCGCAGTCGCAAATTGGTCGAATTCAATCGTGTGTGGATAAGAAAAACAAGATGAAAAATAGAAGTTTCTTCTGTAACTCTCCTGTAGAGAACCTTAAATGTAAGATTTTACCTAACGAATTATATTACTCTTCGAATCTACATGCGCAGAGTTGAAATGATGAAAATGAAAAGAAAAGTAATTGCTGATGTAATCCTAGTTTTTTCAGTTTTTATTGTAGTTCTTTCCTTTCAAACTTCATATTCAGCATCCATGGGCAGACTGGCACAATTCGAAACTGATGTTAAAACACAATTGTGTATGGTTATAGATGGCTCAGGGACCATAATAAGCAACGAATGGGATACGATCAAACAAGGGATAGCAAAAGCAATAAACACTACGATACCACGCGACAGCTCTGTCGAACTTACAATAGTCCAATTCGGCTACTCGCCTAGCGATGGTTATGCGAAAACCGAAATACCACCTACGGTTATGAACAGCACTAACTACAGCACAATAGCAAACCAAGTTCTCACAATACAGCAAGGGCGTATTGGCACCGCAATGGCACACGGACTATATTTAGGTTGGAAAGAGATCAGCAATTCTCCAAACTTCGAGACTGCTAAATACCAAATTATTAACCTAGCTACAGATGGAGAACCCAACAGAAGAAACGATAATGCAACAAGTGATCTTGATGGAGACGGAGATATTAATTATTGGGATGATGTCATAGCCGTCGTGAACAACGCGGTGAACCAGGGACTTGAGGAGCTGGATGTTGAAGGAATCAGCACAACCGATTTGTTTCGTGACTGGTTTAAAAACTGGATTGTGCATCCGCAGCCAGGTATATTAGCTCCACCTTTCACCAAACCAGGATGGATCCGAGTTGTTGCAGACGCTGCTGAATTCGCCAACACAATAGCCCAAAAGTTGAAACTAGTTGTATTTCCAGAAGAAACTTGTACGTTGGCGGTTAACATTGTTGGCAACGGTTCAGTTTCAAAGGATCCTGACCAAGCAATCTATGCTTATGGCACTACTGTTCAGTTGACTGCCACCGCTGATCATGGTTGGACGTTTTCTCATTGGAGCGGTGACTTGTCTAGTTCTACTAATCCAGACAACGTCACTATGAATGGTGACAGGACTGTTACAGCTCATTTCACTCAGGACCAGTATACGTTGACTGTCATCATTGATGGTAGTGGTTCTGTGGTGAAGAATCCTAATCAGGCAACTTATCCTTGTAGCACTGTTGTCACATTAACTGCTGTTCCTGACTCTGGCTGGTCCTTCTCCCACTGGAATGGTGATCTCTCTGGCTCTAAAAACCCAGAAGCTATCACAATAAATAGTGACAAGACCGTAACCGCTCACTTCACTCAAAATCAATACACTTTGACGATTAACATTGTTGGTAGCGGTGCTACAATCAAGAACCCTGATCAAGCAACTTATACTTACGGCACCTCTGTTCAGTTGACTGCCACTGCTGATCATGGTTGGACGTTTTCTCATTGGAGCGGTGACTTTACTGATTCCACCAACCCAGACTCTATCACTATGACTAGTAACAAAACCGTTACAGCCAATTTCACCGAAGATCAGATTTGGGCTCCTCCTTTGCAGGATGCAGTTGCAGGAGGGGTTGCTACTGTTGCCATGACTTCAACGCTTGCAGTGATGTCTTCCTCACTCGCAAACCCTGCGGCATCTGTTGGGGGTAGTCTCTGGAGCAGAATCGTTTCAGCCTTACCCGATTCGCTTCAAAATTTGTTGCAATCTTATGGAGAAGAAATTCTCGCCTCAAAGACACATAAGGAGATTGCGGCAAAAGAAGTCTGCCGCCTTGTGATAACCCCTGCTGAGATACTTGCTTTCGCATTAGGAGCTGTGACATTGACCTTTTGCTTCTCGTATGCAATCGCCGGCGCTACTACTGCAATTCTGAATGTTGTTCCAGTTGTTTTTGTCACTGTGGTGGTTGCTGAACTGGTTTATTGGCTAACTATGGAAATTGTTGCAAGGAGCATGGGCATATGGTCTGAGTACCGTGTCTGGCCAATAGGCATCGGAATGCTACTAGTTTTCACTCTTGCTTTCAGATCACCTTTCTGCGTTGCAGGTAGATCTAAATTTCAGTGTGCTAACCCGACAAAAAGATCCATTGGCTTAATATCTCTCTCTGGACCAGTGGCATGTTTACTTCTAGGGGGAATTTTCGCCATGTTACTAAGCTTTGGATATGAGCAACTCGGAAGCCTCGGTGTTATGGTATGCATGACAAAGGCTACATTCGACTTGATTCCCACTCCTCCAATGAATGGTAAAGAAATATTCGACTGGAACAAAATCATTTGGCTAATGCTCATTCTCCCTAGTGCTGCCTCCTACTTATTCTTCATACTGAATTTTTGATTCCCTGTGCACGCGTGTGCGTACCTTTCTCCCCAGATTTGCCCTTCGAGGGTCAAAGCGCAAACACGGGAAAAAGGGGAGATTCAGGGATATCACCAGCATAGCGTGGGTTCAAATCCGACCCATGCGCTACACTCCTCCCCGTCTATAGAGACCTAGACAGCCACAGACACACATAAACAAATTATAGTTTAGGCTTCACTGACTCCTTCATATCCTCTAGTAATTTAGCTTTCTTCAAGGCTTCAACAACTACCTCATCATCTGCACCCTTCTCAATCTTCACCCTCACATCCAGAGGCTCAACATGACTAACATTCACACGCCTACGCTTAACGCCACTAACCTTCACCGGACCAGTCACCAAAATAAAATTCGTATCGATAACATCAACAACAACACACTTCCTACCAGCCTCACGACCAGCCAACTTCACACAAACCCTACCAACCTCAACCGCAGGCATCCTAACATCAAACCTCCATCAACAACAATTTCGACTTCTAATCGAAAACTCCAACTATTAAACTATTCGTTACTCTCCACGTCTACCAAAAACCCAACGATCAACAACCAAACAAACCACACCAAAAACCTCCCTCACGCCCAACAGATCGGTATCCAAAACCAAATCAAAAGGACCAAAATCTTCTCCCAAAACAAACCCATACAAATCTCTGTAGATTTTCTTGGTTAGTTTATCCTTCTCCTTCAAAACCCTCAAGGCCGCCCCAACACTAATACGGTCCCGTTTAACAACCCGCTTAGCCCGCATCATCGGAGAAGCCTCAAACCAAACCTTAAACCCCTCCTTCAACAACCAAGGCATAGTCCAACTATCCAAAACCACATTCCCGCCTTTAGCCAACTCTAAAAGCTTCTCATCAACCCTTCTATCAAAGTCAGAATCCTCTATCCTCCTCCTCAAAAACTTCAATCCTTCCTCGCTTTCCCACCAACCCCTCCCAAAGGGCTTGTATCCAGCTTCAACAGCCAAAGCCTTCAAAGCATCACCACCAGAAAAATGCGTCAATCCATATCTTTTAGCCAAATGTTTAGCCAAACTACTCTTCCCACAACCAGTCAAACCACAAACACAAATCACAATTTTCCCATTAATTCCATGAGTACTCTTCACAACCAAAAAACCACGTCTCTAAGCCGTCAAACACTACGTATAGAGGCCTTCAGCGCTTCCCGAAGACAACTGTGACATAAGTGACCACCAAACATACGCTCAACCCTCTTCTCACTCGTAGAAAGCTTACCAAGCTTAGAAGGAATCAACCGGGAACCACCATGGAGGATGCCACCGCACCGAGAACAACGCAAAACATTAACTTTCTCCCTCTTAAAACGAGTCTTTACACGTCCCCCAGGCAACCGTAGAAGATTGCGTTTCTTACTTCTTGTTCGCAAAGAAGGCTTCGTCATTATTCAGTCGCTCCAGTTGTTCCAACAGCTAAGCCGAGCACACGAGACCAGATAGTGCCAAAGAGGAAAGAGCAAAAGAGATACCATAAGAAAATGGGCAGCTTTCCCTCCCACCAAACGATACCGGGAAGATATATGCCTGGAATATATGCAACAGCCTCTATAGCGCCATAAAGAGGAGTCAAGAAAAGATACCACAAGAGAAGGAAAGGTATCATAAAAATGAAGGAAACCTTCATAGACTGCCAAGTCATCTTGGTTTGAAGCTGAGTAATCCGAGGCTGCTGCCTCTTAAGTTTAGCAAGAAGCTTCTTGTCACCACTCTTGGTGGCCTCTCTAAACTCGGAAGTCCAATCAGCAACCTCTTTCCTTGAAGCCCTAAGCTGCTCTTGATTAATGAGAAAACGATTCGCTAAGGATGTAATCAATGAAAGGAGCATAGAAAGGAATAGAATGAAAATTGTTGAAGCTGGCGGAGTTCTTATCAGTTCTTCTAGAGACATCTTATCACAACTCTAACAATGTTATTATTTTGGGTTTTTAACTGTTTTTTCACAACCCCGCTCTTTTACCCTCCTAAGACACCGCGTAAGGCAGGATACATTTCAGCAACACGTTCTTGCATTAGAAGCTGATAATACTGGTACAGGATTCCCACAGAAAGCAGAACACCCATTCCAGTCCCAAAAACTCCGAAGAAGTCTGCAACAGAAGCTATCAGCCCTACTAAGAATCCTCCAAGTATGGTAACTGTAGGAATATAGCGTTTAAGGACTGATTCAATCGTCCTACCTGATCTTCGAAATCCTGGAATCTGCATCCCAGAGTCAACGAGTTGCTTTGCAACAGTTTTTGGTCCAAGCCCGCCCACTTCGAGCCATGTAAGTGAAAAGATAATGCAGAAAGAAACCATTATGCCTGTGAAAGCAAGTGCTCGTATGCATCCTGGCCAACTGATTACCTCTAGGATGTTTCGGGGAGCGAGCACGTAATAAACAAGACCGCCTACTGGCACAATTTGTGCTTGACTTGCTTCTGTTGCTGGTATTACTTGAAATTGGCCAAGAAGATCAATCCAAAAATTGGTTCCTGGTAGTGGCTGGCCTACACGGCTCCAGAGAAGTTGAGATATGAAATATATGTTTGCGAAGAGGGCTGAGGCAAAGATTACAGGTAGGTTTGAGACGTATAGGAGTTTTATGGGGTAGCGACCGCGGAAGCCTCTGTATTTGGCGAATGAAATTGGGAGTTCGACTCTTACACCTTCAACGTATATTACGATGAGGAAGACGGCTATTGTGGTGATGAGGCCTAGCATTGTTGGGAGGTTTTGGACTTCGCCTGTTGTGTTTATTCTAACGAAGGCGTTTTGTAGTGGTTGAGCTGTTAGTATGGTTTGGAAAAATGCTATGATGGCGCCGTATTGTTTCTCGTCTCCCATGGGACCATGAGGGGATAGACTGTCCCATAATATGCGTTGGGCTACACCTGCCATTATGAAGAGGCTTATTCCGCTTCCGATTCCCCAGCCTTTCTGCACTAACTCGTCTAGTAGCATGAGGATTATTCCAGCGCATATTAGTTGAGCGAAGATTATGAGGGTTACTCCGGGAGTGAGGGCACCATAGACGCCTCCGATTATATATGCTGACGCTTGGACGCCTGTCATGACTATTGAGAAGAATTTGCTGGCTGTTGTGAAGAGGGAGCGATCATCTGGGTTTGTGAAGTCGACGGCTATCATTCCTGATCCTGCTAGGAGTTGTAGGATTAGACCGGCGGTTACGATGGGGCCGATTCCTAGTTCCATGAGGGTGCCTCTGTTGGAGGCGAAGATTACTCGGAGGTATGTGAGTTCCCATCCTTGGCCTGTGATGCCGTAGAGGGGGATTTCTGTCATGATGAGGTATAGGATGAGGGCGGCTGCGGTCCAGAAGAGTTTTTCGTTGAAGCCTATTTTGCGTTCTGGTGCGCCTACTTCTGGCATGAATCTTGACAGGGGTCCGAAGAGGGAGAGGAATCTTCCAGCCATTTTTGTTTTTCCTTCTATGGTGCGTTAGAGGGGTTGTGGTTTATGATTTATGGAATTGCGTATGTTGTGGGAACATATAAACGCTTTGACT
>Ga0209636_10003378_pt1 | contig 16292 bp, 10 predicted proteins | sample DeeMarSWOR152_54_FD_187464 | JGI IMG/M metagenome (GOLD analysis project Ga0209636, IMG submission 187464) | Marine sediment microbial communities from White Oak River estuary, North Carolina - WOR-1-52-54 (SPAdes) (version 2) | ecosystem: Environmental > Aquatic > Marine > Intertidal zone >...
TTCCAGAGCTCGACGTGGGTTTCCATAAGCTGAAAGAGCGGATGAACCACCTGCCTGAACATGGGACCGAGGTTTTCCAGAGGGTCTTTCACATCATGGACCTTGGTCCCCAGATAAGCCTGACATATGGACATCCCTGATACGATGGCCGAAATCGTCATCCAGATGTCAATCCCGAACTTGGCGATGTCTGTCACCCAGATATCCTGACCGCAGTAGAAGTAGTGGTCGATCATGTCCTGGGAGAGGCCGAAGTCGCCTCCTATAGGCTGGCGGACCCGCTTGCCGAACAGAGCCCGTGTGAGGTTATAAGCAATGTTGTTGGTGATCGTGGCATCGTATTTATACCGGGAATAAACCGGCGCGACAAAATCATGTCCGTGCTCCAGGACAGGGTCGGCAAGAGCCTTGATCCAATCCGGAGTGATGCTCCGCAGGTCAGCATCACAGAGAACACATGCTCTGGCATTCAGCGAATTCGCGGCTTCGAATATCATCCGGAGAGCGCTGCCTTTACCCGGAAGTCCCCGATAAATGGTGACCAGCTTCTCGATGAACGGGTACACAGTCTTATCCCTGGCAAGCTCTCTGGTGTCGTCCGTGGAGCCACCGTCAGAGATTATAATCACTGCCTTCAGGTTCCGGTAGTGTTTGGCAATGCCCTCACTGGCAATATCGATCACATGCTCGACGGTCGAGTCATTATTGAAGCAGGGAATACCAACGATCAGATCTACCTGCTCAATCTTCTCCAGGCGTCTTATCGCCCATGGCCGAAGTGCTGTATGAAACTTCATCGTTTCTCCTTCCAGCGATACCAACAGCCTCTATAATAGCATAAGAACCAATTTTCACAAAAAATTCATTAAATATCGAAAATCCAGATGGTTATCTCTAGCATACGCATATGCATACAAATCTTTCTTTCTTGGAGACTATGTCATCCTATAAGAACACCAATCTAGATTTCTTATCTTTTTGTGAATCCTTGAATGCTCAGCCCCAACACAAGTTATCACAACACTTGTATTTCCAATGTGTATCTGACTTAAAAACATCATCCCTTCCCCGATTTTACTCGGGCAGATCTTCTGGTCCGTATTCACTTTACTTTAATCATTCAGAGAATTTAGAATAGATTGAGTCCTGTCTCTATCAGGGCCAGATCGAGAAAAATCAAGAAGAAAGGAAAAATCATATGTTTATCAAAAAAATCTCTAAAACCATCAGGAACTATTTCGTTGCGGGAATGATCGCCATCATTCCCATATGGATAACCGTCCTGGCCATAAGGGCTATTGTCAACCTGATCAGTAACACATTCAACCTTCTTCCCTCTGCGCTCCAGCCAAGGACATATTTTCCGTATTTTGGCGTGGAGCTCGTCATCGCTCTTTTTCTCATTTTCCTGGTTGGATTCATCGCCAATAATTTTTTCGGGAAGACAATCATCAAGCTGGGAGAGACCATTCTCGCTAAAATCCCGATAGTGAAAACCGTCTACCAGAGCGTGAAACATCTCACCACTGGCATCGTGAGTGACAAAAAGATATTCTCACGGTCTGTGCTAATTGAGTTTCCGATAAAGGGAGTTTATTGTATCGGGTTCGTGACCGGAGAGGAAACCCAGATCCTCCCAAGCCGTGGACAAATGAAAATGCTCAAGATATTCGTGCCAACGACTCCCAATCCCACGACAGGATTCTTTTGTCTGGCTCCGGAGGAAGAAATCAAGCCTCTCCATCTCAGCGTTGACGAGGCATTCAAGATGATCATGTCCGTCGGTTATTCCGATCTCAAAATTGATTGATTGGGAACCGCTGTTTATGCTCAGTAATTAGGCAACATTTTTATTAGTGATGCTAAAGATATAAGTGTCATTGCGAGTGAAGCGTGGCAATCTCTTAGAGTGAAATGAAGTCATAATGGAAAACCATTCTCTACGTATGAGATTGCCACGCTTCACTCGCAATGACATCGAAAAAGTGTTACCGAATTACTAAGAGTGTACAACTATCCCCAATTTTTCCCTGATTTTTACACCATGAATTATTTTGAATTCTCCATGACATAATCTGCAAAATATATATAATTATATGAAAGATCTCGAAAGAACACTAAAGGAGAGCTCGAATGAACCTGGAAACGGTGGTCAGCTCAGATGTATTCACATGGCTTGTCCTGCCCTTTCTTATCTTTTCAGCCAGAGTGTTGGATGTCAGCCTTGGGACACTGCGCATCATCTTTGTCTCGAGAGGGCTGAAATACCTGGCTCCATTTGTCGGATTCTTTGAAGTCATAATCTGGCTGTTGGCTATCCGGGTGATCATGCAAAACTTAAACAACTGGGCCTGTTATGTCGCCTACGGCGCGGGTTTTGCCATGGGGAATTTTATCGGAATCTTCATCGAAAAAAGACTCGCTATCGGGAATTCCATCGTCCGCATCATCACCAGCAAAGACTCCACTCCACTCATCGAGCATCTCCGCTCCAGCGGATACGGAGTGACAAGTATTCAAGCTGAGGGTTCTGAGGGCATTGTCCACGTCATTTATGTCATCATCAAACGCCATGACCTGGAAGCCATCGGTGAGGTTATCAGAGATTTCAACCCGAACGCTTTCTACACGGTCGAAGATGTCAGGCTAGTCATAAAAGGCATATTTCCGATGAATAAATTGGGAGCTAATCATATCCCGATTATCGGCTCTTTCATGTTCTGGAGAAAAGGGAAATAAATATTTTCTTTCTTTCTATTTATCTTCCAGTTTCAACGGCACGAAAGGTTTGAAAAGCGAGAAATCTGATTCCTTGAGCAGTTTTTTGAAGTTTTCGACATCAGTTTGAAAAACCGCATTAAATTTCTTCAAGAAGACTTCAACTTTTCCCCTGGCTTTTTCATACATCACTTCAGCCGCTTGGCTGATGGGCTCATTTCCCGCTCTCGTTATTCCCGATACAGCCTGCATCACCTGGGTTCTCAATCCGGCTGAACTGTCAGCGATTCCCTGTTTGGGTGGTGTCGGGTTTAAGGTTTCAGATAGCTCTTTTAACTTGGCTTCGAGTTCCCGCGCCGCTTTCATCAAATCTCTGGATTTCGGAGAACGGACAGTCCGGGTCGCCTCAACTGCCGCCTGAACGGCTTTCTGTGTCTCTTCAATCTGTTGTCCAGCAGAGTCTATCGTATTCGACAAATTCTGAGCTTTTTTACCCTTCTCATAATTGGCCTTGAGAACATCCAGGTCCACCTCTATGCGTGGGTCGCTTTTAAAAGTGAAAGACTGACTCACCTCCTGGTCATCATATTTAATTTTCACTGTGTATTCACCGGGCAGGGCTGTCATTCCACCCCTCATAAAGCCAAAGCTTCTGGCCTGTCCTGTAGTGGGCGTTCTGGGTTCCTGTTCTCTAAAATTCCAGTAAACCCGGTTAATCCCTTTGTTTTCTGTTCCGTTCAATCTGGCTATTGCTTTCCCTTGGCTGTCCTCGATGGTGATGGCCACGCGGGATGAGGTTCGCCCCATCCCCATGCCGCGGAATTGGCCCCTTCCTCCCATCTGCCTCATCCGGGCCATCATCTGCTGTCTCATCTCGTCTCTCTCCGTGGATTCCGGCTCTTCGGTTTTGCGCTCGCTGGGAATGAGAAAATAGGTGAAGCAAGCTCCCATTCTCTTGTTTTCTCCCGCAAAAACTGTATCGCCAGGACTCTGGTGCGAACTCATTCGTCCCTGCTGGAATTGTACGGCATCCTGAACTTTGAAGAGATAAAGTTTCTTTTTAAGAATCTCATCTGAAATTTCCCGAAGTGGTGAGATATCATCTATGATATAGATCGATCGCCCATGGGTAGCGATGATCAGGTCGTTCTCGCGCGGATGAACAGCAAGGTCCCGTACCGGGACAGTGGGCACTCCATGAGTCCATTTCATCCAACTCTTACCCCCGTTGAAGCTGACATACAGGCCAAATTCTGTTCCCAGAAAGAGCAGATCCTTGTTGACTGTATCCTCCTCAATCACATGCACAAAACCATCGATTTCAGGAGTGGCTATACTCTTCCAGGTCTTCCCAAAATCATGGGTCACATAGACATAAGTCGTCCAGTTGGACCGGCGGTGATCGTCGAAAACCACATAGGCCGTGGCCGCGTCAAATTTCGAGGCCTCGACATGCGGAATCCATGTTGCCGGAGGAACTTTGCCCTTTTTCCCGCTGGTCAGATCTTTAGAGACGAGCTGCCAGGTCTTCCCCGCGTCCCGGGTTACCTGTAGGTTTCCGTCATCTGTTCCGACCCATATCACGCCTTCCTGCACCGGGCTTGGAGCGATGCAGAGGATGGTGGTATGGTTTTCCGCGTTGGTGACATCCAGCGTCAGACCTCCGGAATCCGCCTGCTTCTGTTTTTCCGGATCATTGGTGGTCAGGTCCGGGCTGATAATCTCCCAGGTTCTTCCTTTGTCCGGGCTGCGGTGGACGAATTGGCTCCCGAGATAAATTGTGGCCGTCTTGAAGGGATCAACGGCAAGGCCGGCATTCCAATGGTACCTGTGCTTGACTTCGGATTCAGTCGGGACAATGTCACGGCTGGTCCCGATTGTCGTGTCAAAATAATACAGGTTTCCTCCCTGAGACATGCCATATCCGGCTCCGGGTTTCTCAGGGTCTGGCTCAGTGTCAAACCCGTCGCCGCCACCGACCGTTTTCCACATATAGCTGTAGACAGCCCTTTCCTTCAGCACATAGGCCGGTCCCATCCAGGAGCCGTTATCCTGAAGGCCGCCGTAGACGTTGTATGGAAGCTGCATGTCGAAACTCACGTGATAGAACTGACCGACCGGTAGGTTTTCGACAAAACGCCAGCTCTGGCCCCGGTTATAGCTGACCACAACGCCGCCGTCATTACCGACAACCATCCTCTCTCCGTCGGGATGAATCCACATAGCGTGAAAATCCGAATGAGCCTGCCCAAATCCAGTCAAGTTTCTGAATGTTTTGCCTGCATCTTCGCTGATCATCATTCGGGAATGGAGCATATAAAGAATATTCTCGTTCGCAGGATTGACCCAGATCCGGTGATAATAGAAGGGACGGTTGCCGACATCAGACTCATCATTGGCGACCTGCCAGTTGAATCCTCCATCACTCGAGCGCAGGAGAACGCTCTTTGTCGCCTCTACCAGGGCGTAAACGATCTCCGGTTTGTTTGTGGAAAAAGCGACTCCTATGCGTCCCAGTTCTCCTTTGGGAAGGCCGTCGTCTTCCGTCAATTTCTTCCAGGTTTTTCCACCGTTCACCGTGATGTAGAGGCCGCTTCCAGGTCCACCGGACTTAAAAAACCAGGGCCATCGCCGATGCTCCCACATGGCAGCGATGATTTTATCCGGATTCTGGGGGTCCATCGCCATATCCGCCACTCCGGTCTTATTATCCACAAAAAGGACTTTCATCCACGTCTTTCCCCTGTCTTCTGTCTTGTAAACGCCCCGTTCAGCGTTTTCTCCCCAGGTCGTGCCCATCGCACCCACATAAGCCACATCCGGGTCATCCGGATGAAGGAAAATCTTGGAGATCTTTTCCGTCTTCTCCAGGCCGAGAAAATCCCAGGTTTTCCCGCCGTCGATGGTCAGATATACACCCCGGCCCACGCCCACACTGTTTCGCGGTGTCGCTTCCCCGGTGCCTACCCAGACAATGTTGGGATTGGACTGGTTAATAGCCACAGCGCCGATTGAGGACACGGGCTTGTCATCGAAAATGGGTGTAAAGGTTATGCCTCCGTCCTCTGATTTCCAGAGTCCTCCGGTGGCCGTCCCCACATAGATAATGTTGGGATTCGAGGCGACTGCATCGATGGAACCTATGCGTCCGCTCATGTTTGCCGGCCCGATGCTCCTGGCTCTTAATCCGGAAAACAATTGTGGATCAGACTGGGCAAACAATGACTGGCTGAGAATCAAAAGTACGATTGTGAAAAAGATAGATGATTTAACCATTAAACTTTTCATTTGACCTCCTCCTGAATCCTCCAGGGAGAATTCTCCCTCGATTGAGTATCCTGAATTATTCATAAAATATGCCGACACTATATATTATTTTCAATGATATGAGCTCTTTAGGTAGATTTTTCTCACGATCAAGATTCGAACTTCCCTTAATGTTCATTCAATCTTTCTATGTCGGCATCTTTTACCCTTCGGGCGAGCAAATCTGACGACCTTATCATTAGATCAATTGTCATCGCGAGCGAAGCGTGGCGATCTCATGTTCATGCACACAGTCATGGGATTGCCGCTGTCGCTTCTCTCCTCGCAACGACATCTGCTTTGTTGCGACCCAATCGCGGTGGACGACCACAGCTTCATGGGCCGACGCCTCGCATCTGCAGCAACCTCGACTCGTGAATAATCCACGTTATTTATATTAAATTTTTATTATTGATTTAAACCCCTATATAATCCTGCAAAGGAATCTACGCTATTTAATGGCTCTTACTAATATATTTTTATATTTTTTAATACACAACATCTTTTTTTATACAAAACTTATTTTTCAGACTTCTTGTAACTAATAGAAATGCCGGCCCAGCTTGACGGATCATACGTTGTTTCCATGTAAGACAGGCTTCCCAGATAATCCACGAATTCTCCGATCCCGTACTGGCGTCTTCCCCGTCTAGCCGAAACATTATGGGCGGTAAAGCATCCGCCCACCTCAAGCTTTGGTAGAACTGCGATGAGATAATTTTTGTACCAGCCTTTATCCGCATCACAAAACACGAAATCGAACGGGCCTTTGAGCTCCGGCACAAGCTCATGGGCGTCGGCAAGCCTGGCATCAATATAATCGGAAAGCCCGGCCTCTTCAAAATTGTCCAGGGCCTCTCTGTACCGTCCTTCATCGATCTCCACCGTAATCAGCTTTCCCCCGGTCTTGCTGAGCGCCCAGGCAATCCAGATTCCTGAATGCCCGGTGGACGTTCCAATCTCCAGCGCCTTCGTGTAGTTATTCTTGACAATGATGTCATACAGGACTTTTCCATCGGACTCAGAGACATTCATGTCCCGCCACGAATACCGGTGGCTGTCGAGAAAACTTCTGACTCTCTCATCAAGGGTCTGGTCTTTTTCAGGCTTCGAAGAAAGGCCGGAGCCAATACCATGTAAGAATATCAAAACGCATAAACTGAAAAAAATGATAGTGAACTTAATCATTCGAATCAGCATGAGCACCCCAATCTTTATGGAAAAAATGGATTTCGGAAGGATGGGCTCTACACCTTATATCTCGATTCATTTCTTAATAACTCAATGTTATATTTTTTTGACGAAACTTGCATGTATTTTCTTCCCTCAAACTGAAAGTTTATTAATAAGATCGCCATTATTTGTGATAGCGATTTATTGAAAAACACTCCCTGTTGTGATACAAAAAAGGCTCTCCTTATGATCGCATTATGAAAAGCAGTACCAAACTCGTTTTTATTAAACTGATACATACTCTTATATTTGCTTTGATGGCGGTGTGCGTTCTCTTCATCCTTTATTGCGGGATCGTAGGGATAAGGAACCGCCTCCTGTTCGTCTCAATAGCTATTATCATTATCGAAGGGATAGTCCTCTTTCTGAATAAACTCAAATGTCCCCTAACAACACTGGCTATGAAATACGGCAACCAACACGACCGATTCTCGGATATATTTCTGCCTCGGCAGTTTGCTGCTCTAATCATGCCCATCTTCACAACGCTTTTCACAATCGGATTAATTCTTGTCATAATAAGATTTTTCTAATCCAATAAGATTGAAAATTTATTTTCCTTTTTATAGAATGCTGGCGTGATGGGCACTGGACCGGCCGTGTGGAGCACCCTGATTGTCAATCCTGCCTCGTCAAAAATCCGCGGAAATTCCGATAAAACTGTCAACTGACGCAGCCGTTATGTGCCATTTCAAACAGCTTTCATGCTGTCTTATTCGAAAAGGATGACACACAAACACAGATCAATATTCAAGATAATTCAATTTAAATCCTAAGGAGGGCAAGGTGTCACAACAAAAAAAAGATTTCCCCTCTCAATCCAGGAGATTATCACGGCGTCAATTTCTCGGCGGAGCGGCCGCAGCCGCGGCTGTTCTATCTGCAGTTCCTCTCAAAGCCGAAAAAAAGAAGACTCCTGATAATGCCGGTTCATCCGGTTTCAAGCTCAAATATGCTCCCTCTCTGGGGATGTTTAGAGAACATGCAGGCAAAGATCCATTAGACCAGCTCAAATTCATGGCTGACCAGGGATTCCGCGCCATGTTCGACAACGGTCTTATGAGACGTCCTGTCCAGACACAGGAAGCCATCTCAAAGGAAATGGCCCGGCTGGACATGACGCTGGGTCCTTTTGTCGCTTACGCGGACTTCAAGATAAAATCATTCGTCACTCAGGACAAAGATATCCAGAAAATGCTCGCTCAAACTATGAAAGACGCTGTGGAGACAGCCAAACGCACGAATGCCAAATGGGTTCTTGTGGTTCCCGGACGCTATGATGAGAGCCTGGAATGGGACTACCAGACCGCCAATGTTGTCGAAAACCTCAAAATGTGTGTAGAAATCTGTGAACCGGCGGGGCTTGTGATCGTGATCGAGCCTCTGAATCCCTGGAACCATCCTGGTCTTTTCCTGACCAAAATACCCCAGGCCTACCAGATCTGCCGGGCTGTCAACAGTCCCTGTTGCAAGATCGTCGATGACCTCTACCACCAGCAGATCACCGAGGGTAACTTGATTCCCAACATCGACAGGGCGTGGGAAGAGATCGCCAGCTTTCATCTGGGAGACTCTCCCGGCCGCAAGGAGCCAACCACCGGTGAAATCAACTACAAGAATATTTTCAAACACCTGTACAATAAAGGGTATGACGGTGTGCTGTGCATGGAGCACGGCAAAAGCTTGCCCGGCCAAGAAGGAGAAAAAGCTGTCATCGCAGCCTACAGGGCATGCGATGATTTTTAGCCATAGAAATACAGAGCCAATTTTTAGCAAGAATAATTCAGGATTTATTGAAATCAGGGTCATACGAAGAAAAAATTTTAAGGAGTGAACATAAAAATGAAAAACAAAAAAGTAAAACAGGGCCTATCCAGACGCGAATTTATCAAGGTGACCTCTGCAGCCTCGCTGGCTGCAGCTGTGTCCGGAACCGGAATCCTTTTTGCCTCTGATTCGGATAAGATCCGGATCGGACTGGTCGGCTGCGGTGGAAGGGGCACAGGCGCAGCCATCGATTGTGTCCGCTCTTCGCCGAATGTGGTCATCACTTCCTTGGGCGATATCTTCCAGGATTGTTGGGAGAGTTCCCTGGAACGGCTCACGGAAAAGCTCGACAAAAAAAACCTCGCAGTCAAACCGACCGCCTGCTTTTCCGGTTTCGATGCCTACAAACAAGTCCTGGCCTCAGATATAGACCTGGTTATCCTGGCCTCACCGCCCCATTTCCGGCCCAAACATCTCAAGGCCGCCGTGGAGGCGGGTAAACACATCTTCATGGAAAAGCCAGTGGCCGTGGATCCTGTCGGCGTGCGTTCAGTCATAGCCAGCTCAGAACTGGCCAAGGAAAAGGGACTGGGCATTGTCGCCGGAACCCAGCGCCGCCATCAAGCCCATTATCTGGAAATCATGAAACGGGTGAACAACGGAGACATCGGTGAGATCGTATCCGGCCAGTGTTACTGGAACATGGGAGCTCTCTGGATCGGGCGAGCGTGGCAGAACTGGACCAACTACAAGGCCAAAGACTGGACTGACATGGAATGGCAAATCCGCAACTGGCTTTTTCTCACCTGGCTGTCAGGAGACCACATCGTGGAGCAGCATGTCCACAACCTGGATGTAATCAACTGGGCTGCAGGGTCTCATCCTGAAAAATGCACGGGCATGGGGGGCCGTCAAGTCCGGACCGCGCCCGCATTCGGCAATATCTTTGACCACTTTGCCGTCGAGTATGAGTATCCCAACGGAGCACGGGTGATGAGCATGTGCCGACAGACTCCCGGATGCAGCAGCAACGTCTCTGAACGGGTGATCGGCACAAAGGGCTTTTCCTATACAGACGGGGCTAACGGTTATATCAAGGGGACCAAAGCCTTCACCTATGAGCCTGAATCTCCCAATCCCTATGTCCAGGAACATGCCGACCTGATCGCCAGCATCAGGAGTGGAAAGCCTTTGAATGAGGGGAAACGTATTGCCGAAAGCACGCTGACAGCCATCATGGGCCGCATGAGCGCCTACACAGGACGCGCCATGAGTTGGGATTGGGTGATGAACTCTTCCAAACTGGACCTTTCTCCTCCCCGCTACGAGATGGGAAAACTCCCGGTCAGGCCTGTTGCCGTTCCCGGAGAGACTGAGTTGATCTAAGCTGAAATTTCAAGACAAAAATATTTGCTGCGATTAACGTTTTGATAAATAATTCACTCGAATATTCACGAGTCGCATTATTCAGGTGAATTAAATTCACAAGTCAGGATGTGACATATGAGAAAGAAACTAAAAAAAATGAACCGAAGGCAATTTCTCCAACGGATGTCTGTCGCAGCCGTTGGAGCTGCGGGTTTTCCCTCTATCGTCCCCGCCTCTGTGCTGGGAAAATCGGGAGCCCCCGCACCCAGCAACCGCATAGTCATGGCCGGCCTTGGCTTCGGCATGATGGGGATTCCCAACATGAGAAGCTTCCTTGAGAAAGATGAGGTCCAGTGGGTGGCAGTCTGCGATGTGGATGAAAATAATCTGATGCAAGCCAGGGACATCGTCAACGAGAAATACGGGAATAAAAGTTGTGCGGTTTACCATGACTTCCGGGAACTCTTCCAGCGAAGGGATATTGACGCGGTCTCCATCGCATTGCCCGACCACTGGCATGCCATCCCGGTCATTGCCAGTGCCCAAGCTGGTTTTGATATTTACGGCGAAAAACCTCTTTCACACGACCTCATGGAAGGGCGTGCCATGTGCAACGCAGTGAAACGGACCAACCGAATCTGGCAGACCGGAAGCTGGCAGCGTTCTGTGGCCAATTTCCACCGCGCCTGCGAACTGGTCCGCAACGGCCGGATCGGTAAAATCTTAAAGGTGGAAGTTGGATTGCCCTCCGGGCATACTGACTTCGGTCGCACGGCGGGCCAGGAGGCTATCGAGCCTCCTCCGGCGCATCTGGATTATGACTTCTGGATCGGACCCGCGCCCTATGCTCCTTATTGCCCTGCCCGGGTTCACAAGAACTGGCGCTGGATCATGGACCTGGGAGGCGGTCAGTTGATGGACTGGGTCGGGCACCATGTGGATATCGCCCATTGGGGGCTTGATTTCGATACAACGGGCCCGGTGGAGATCGAGGGATACGGAGAATACCCGCGCCGCGGAATCTGGAACAGTCCCACCCGCTATTATCTCAAGGCCAAGTATGCGGATGGAACTCCGATGATAATCGCCGGCGGGCACAGAGAGATCCGGAGTGGGACAAAATGGATAGGGGAATTCGGCTGGGTATGGGTTGACCGGGGAGGATTGGAGGCTCAACCAGCCCATATCCTGAACAATTTCATCGGCCCCGATGAGACACGGCTGTACAAGAGCAGGGACCACTACCAGAATTTCCTCGACTGTGTCAAGAGCCGCCGACAGACCATCACGCCTATCGAAGTGGCGCACCGGTCGGCCAGCGTCGGACACCTGGGAGTGATCGCCATGGAACTGGGACGCAAAATTCGTTTCAATCCTGAAACAGAAACAATAATTGACGATCCTGAGGCCACGCGCTTGCTGAGTCGGGCCTACCGCAGCCCCTGGCAGCTCAGACATTGAGGGAGGAGCTTCGGCTATGAGGAGGAAAAAAATGAACATACAGAAAACTAAAAGATTGATGGTCGCCATGGCAATCCTCGGTCTACTTTCCTGGATTTCCTTTCCTTCTTTGACTAGCTCTCCGGTCTCGTCTGCGATGAAGGCTTTGATCGTCACCGGTCAGAATAACCACGATTGGAAAACCAGCACCTCGATCCTTAAACAGATTCTGGAGAACACCGGTCTCTTTGAAGTGGATGTGGCCACAAGTCCTTTACAGGGCGGCAACATGGATAAATTCAACCCGGATTTCTCATCCTACCGGCTGGTCGTACTCGATTATAACGGCGACGACTGGTCCGCCCGTACCCAAAAAGCATTCGTGGATTATGTCCGAACCGGAGGAGGAGTGGTGTTCTACCACGCGGCTGACAACGCCTTCACAAAATGGAAAGAATATAACGAAATCTCCGGCCTGGGAGGATGGGGAAACCGGAATGAAAAAGCGGGCCCGTATATCTACTGGAAAGATGGAAAAATAGTCCATGACACGAGTGCGGGAATCGGCGGATATCACGGCTATCAACATGATTTTCTGGTCATCAACCGGGATACTACACACCCTATCACGCGGGGACTTCCGCAGAAATGGATGCACGCCAAGGATGAACTGTACAGTCTCATGCGTGGACCCGGTAAAAACATGCACATCCTGGCCACCGCCTACAGCTCTCCTCTCCAGAACGGAACCGGGCGGGATGAACCGGTCTTGTTTACAGTCAGTTACGGAAAGGGAAGAATTTTTCACACAGTTCTCGGACATGCCGGCGGCGAAGTCCCTCCTCCATCCATGGAGTGTGTCGGCTTTATCGTGACATTCCAGCGGGGAGCCGAATGGGCCTCCAGCGGCAAGGTCACCCAAAGGATTCCTGGAGACTTCCCCGCAGTGTACAGGGATACGCCCACACCCGATGATGTGCGGCGTTGGAAGAATTTCCGACCTCCCTCCTTGAAGAATATCTTGCAGAATATCTCTGCCTATGAATACGGAGAAGACGAGGAAATTCTCTCCCAACTCAGGGATTATGTCCGCACGCACCGCCATCCAACAGAATCCAGAAAGCAGTGCGAAGAGCAGCTTGCCGAATTTCTCGATTCAAACACCACTCTAGCGGCAAAAATGACTGTCTGCCGCCATCTGAGAGAGATCGGCACATCTTTGTCTGTCCCTGTGCTGGAAAGGATGCTCCTGAAAGAAGAGACTTCTGACATGGCCCGATACGCTCTTGAGCAAATCCCAGGAGACTCTGCGGATAGGGCACTGATCAAGGGATTATCTCAAAGTGATAAAAAAGTCAAAATTGGCATCATATCTTCCTTAGGGCAGCGAAAATCTCCGGATTCCGTTCCTGTTTTGGAAAAATTATTGTCTGACCCTGATTCCTCCACAGCCGCTTCGTCCGCAGTCGCCCTGGGGAACATCGCAACTCCAGAAGCCTCCTCAGCACTATCCACAGCACTCGGTGAAACCTCAGGAGAACTGCAATCTCAAATCGCCTCTTCCCTGCTCAAATGTGCCGAACAGTATCTTGCCCGCGGAGACCGGAAGACGGCTGTCAAGCTCACAAATAAAATCCTTTCTGCCCAACTCCCGCTGCCGATACAACAGGCAGCCGTGAAAGGCAAGATAGCTGCTTCCGGGAACGAAGCCGGAAAGATGATCATCGATATCCTCAGAGGCAAAGAACAACAGTTCTATCCCCCTGCCATAAGCATGGTGCCTGGTTTTTTTGAAGGCACCACCGTACAAAGCGTGTGTGAGACTCTGCCAGGCCTGCCGGAGGACAGCCAGGTTCAACTGCTCGAAGTCCTTTCCCATTACAGAGAAAAACCGGTCCTTGGCTCTGTGGCCAAGGCGACAAAGAGTGAGGAAAAAAAGGTCAGGATTGCCGCATTAAAAGCGCTGGAAAGCGTGGGAGATTCGTCCACGGTGGAACTTCTTGCCCGTCATGCGGCTGGAGCTCAGGGGGAGGAACAAAGGACGGCACGCAACAGTCTCTGGGATCTTCATGGAGAGGGCGTCGACCAGGCTATCTTATTAAGCCTGATCAAGCTCACCGACCCAGGCATCCAGGAAGAGCTGCTCATGAGCGTGGGAGAACGCCGCATTTTTGATGGAATAAACTTTCTCTTCTCCAGAGCACGCTCTTCAAGACCCGGGATTCGCTTGACTGCCATAAAGGCTCTCAAAGAAGTCGCTGCTCCTTCTGACTTGCCGCGGCTGCTCCAGCTTCTGATCAATGCACCGGGAGAAAGGGAGCAAACGGAATTAGAAAACACGGTTGCAGGAGTATGCGGGAAGAGGCCCGATCCGATCGGACGCGCGAATGCTGTCAAGGCGCTGCTTCCTGAAGTGAAAGATGTCAAGAAGCGCTCTGTGCTTCTCAAGGTTCTGGGAAAAATCGGGGATGACAGCTCGTTATCCCTTGTCCGCAAAGCTCTGGCCGATGACAATCCGGAAATCAGAGATGCGGCAGTGCGAGCCCTTTCCGATTGGCCCACGATGAGTCCTAAGGAAGACCTGGTCCGTATCATTCAAACATCTCAAGAACAGGTCCACCAGGTTCTGGCTTTGCGGACCTACGTCCGGATGATCGAGATGGAACCGTACCGCTCACCCGAAAGTGCTGTTCGCTCACTGAAAGAGGCGCTCACCTGGACTAAACGGCCAGAGGAAAAGAAACTCATCCTTGGAATTCTTCCTGGGTTTGCGTGCCCGGACGCGCTCAAGCTGGCTGAATCCCTCATGAAAGAGAAGGGAGTGGAAGAGGAAGCCAAGGAGGCTGTCAGACAGATCCAGCGAAGACTCAAAAGACAATAAGGGGACGTTCCCCAAGGTGCCACCTCTTGTAGGGGGACTGTCCCTTTCAGTCCTTATTTTAAAAGAAGAGGGACTATCCCTCTTTTTTATAAAAAGAATTGGCACCTTAGGGGACGTTCGCCACAAAGTTTTTTGAAAATTTGAGCGTTTTGCATTAGTATATAGCCATCTTTAAAAGGTTGAATTCTATTCTTTTCTCTGAATCATAAAGGAGGTAAACCTATGATAGAAGGGAGCGCTTCCGGAAAAAAGACATCCAAACTTCAATACGGCATGGTCGGTGGCGGCCAGGAGGCTTTTATCGGAGATGTTCACCGCAAAGCAGTGGCAATGGACGGCAAGGCCGAATTAACTGCTGGCTGTTTTTCTCGTGATTACAAGAACACCCTTGCGACCGGAGAAATGCTGGGGCTGAACAATGAACGCCTCTACAAATCTTTTGAAGACATGATCGAAGCCGAGGGAAAACGTGAGGATAAAATCAACTTCATCATCATTGTCACGCCGAATAATACACATTTTCCTATAGCCAAGTTGGCGCTTCAGAACGGAATCCACGTGGTCTGCGATAAACCACTAACCACTGACAGCAAGGATGCAGAAGAGCTCGAACGGCTCTCCACTGAAAAAGACCTTCTCTTCTGTGTCACCTACACCTACACCGGTTATCCTGTCGTCAAACATCTGCGGGAAATGATCGCTAAGCGAGACCTGGGGCAGATCCGATTCGTCAACGCCGAATACCCCCAGGACTGGCTGGCCACATTCCTTGAGGGAACAGGGCAGAAGCAAGCTGCCTGGAGAACCGACCCGGAGCAGACCGGAATATCCAACTGCGTCGGGGATATCGGCAGTCATATCGAGAACATGGTTTCCTATCTGACCGGCTTGAAAATCCAATCTCTCTGTGCCAGGCTGGACACCTTTGTGGAGGGAAGATTCCTCGATGACAATGCCTCCATCATGGTCAGCTATGATAACAAAGCCAAAGGCCTCTACTGGAGTTCCCAGATCGCGGTGGGACATGATAACGGACTCAGAGTCAGGATCTATGGAACCAAAGGTTCTCTGGAATGGGCGCAGGAAGACCCCAACTACGCCAGAATTTCCTACCTGGACAAGCCGACCGAAATCATCTCCCGGGGACGTGATGATCTCTACTCCCATGCCCAGAACTACTCGCGGATTCCTGCCGGCCATCCGGAAGGGTATTTTGAGGCCTTTGCCAACATCTATTCCACGTTCATCACAGCCTTGAATAAGAAACTTGCCGGTGAATCCTTATCCAAGGAAGAACTCGACTTCCCCGGAGTAGACGAGGGAGTCCAGGGCGTGAAGTTTATCGAAAAGTGCGTCGAGAGCTCCAAAAAAGGAGCCGTATGGGTTGATTTTTGAGGCGTTTCCAACTATTCAAGATGAGCGAAATTATGGCCTATACAAAAGGATCAGGCCGGAGGATCAAAAACACGCTGACTTTCCCCAGCGAGGAAAGTCAACTCGATTCAGTCTTCGCTCTCCTCTCGGACGACCGAGAGGAACCATGCCCGCTCATCCTTCATACGGTTTTTTCATCCCCCAG
>Ga0209636_10003380_pt1 | contig 16291 bp, 13 predicted proteins | sample DeeMarSWOR152_54_FD_187464 | JGI IMG/M metagenome (GOLD analysis project Ga0209636, IMG submission 187464) | Marine sediment microbial communities from White Oak River estuary, North Carolina - WOR-1-52-54 (SPAdes) (version 2) | ecosystem: Environmental > Aquatic > Marine > Intertidal zone >...
CAAATAACCTTAGGTACCCCTCAAAGCCTTGACAATCTGCTCTGGAGTGATGGGGAGGCTTGTGAACCTCTTTCCCAGTGCATCGCAAATGGCATTTGCAATTGCTGGAGCTACTGGAATTGCTGCACCCTCAGAAATCCCCTTTGCGCCAAAGGGGCCTCCTGGATCCAGGGTTTCTATAAAATAGGTTTCCTGTTTCGGAGCATCCGTCGCTCTTGGAACCTTATAGTCCATGAAAGAGGGATTAAGGACACGACCGTCTTTGACCTTGAGTTCCTCAAATAGCGCTCCTCCGATTCCCATCACGATTGCTCCCTCAATTTGACCTGAAGCAGTAAGAGGGTTAATCGGAAACCCGCAGTCCGTGGCAGAAGTTATTTGGCGCACAGCCACTTGGCCAGTCCTGACATTTGCTTCAACTTCCGCAAGAACAGCGCCAAAAGCATAGGCGGGTGCAGCATTTCCCACGCCAGTTTTCAGATTCGAAACCCCGAGATCGGCATCGAAGTAACCTTTTCCCAATATAGCTCTCCCCCGTTTGAATATTGAGTTCCTAATAGCATCTTCAATAGGAACCGATTTCTCGGGGTTGGTTGAATCATAAATAACGTTATCCTTGGAGATCAAATCGGCCGTGTCTGCCTCAAGTATTTTAGATGCTACCTCAAAGACCTGTTGTTTTGCATCTTTTGCCGCTTCTATGACGGCATTCCCCATGAAGTAGGTCGCTCGACTCAACCAGCTACCCAAATCAATAGGGGCTGAATCAGTGTCAACCGGGCTCATTTGGACTTTATCCAAGGAAACGCCTAATTCTTCTGCAGCGATCTGGCATAGAACTGTAGTGAGTCCCTGCCCGATATCCGCAGCACCGGTCAAGAGCTGAGCAGTCCCATTTTCGTTCATCTTCAGAAAAACCCCGGAGAGGCCATGCCCAACCTTGGATCCGGAATAGTACCCCCAACAGGACACACCGATCCCAACTTTTTTGTATGTATTCTCATCTGGCTTTCTTATGCTATTTCTCTTTTGCCATATCTTTTTGATACACTCGGTCAAACCGCAGCTGGTAACCTTCCACCCATGAGGCGTAGTTTCCCCAGGTTGTCTTGCGTTTTTCAATCGTATATCAATGGGGTCCAGTCCCAAATCCCTCGCAATCATATCCATCTGGGAATCATCGGCGAATCTGGCCTGAAAGTTTGTCACACCCCTCATCGCTCCACAGACCGGCTTATTCGTGTAGACCAAATAGCCCTTGAACCTCATGTTGGGTACTCGATAGACTAAGCTAATTTGTCCCCCAATCCTGCCAAAAATACCGGGCCCAAAGCTGTTATAGGCGCCCCCGTCCATAATGGCCTGGCAGTCCTTGGCCACGATCGTCCCGTCGTTTTTGACCCCGGCCTTTAATCTGATAATCGTCGGATGGCGATGTCGAGTGCTTATGAATTCCTCTTCTCTGGAATAAGCGATCTTCACAGGCTTCTGGGTTTTCATTGCCAGCAGAGAACAACAGAATTCAGGCGCTAGAGCCTCGAGTTTGCCTCCGAAGGCACCGCCCACATATGTCTTGATGACCCTTATTCGATCAATAGAAACATCGAGTAGTTGCGAAAGATCTTTTTGAACGAAATAGGGCGATTGTGTCGAACTCCACACGGTTATCTTACCTGATGGAGACACTGAAGCCGCGCTGGCATGCGGCTCTAAGGCACAGTGGGACAGCATGGAGGTAGCAAATTCATCCTCCCTCACATAATCGGATTCCTGAAAGCCTTTTTCCACATTTCCAAACTCCATTTCCCCTTCAAAGGCTATGTTCTTCGACACGTTATGTATTTGAGGGGCCTGATCCATCATTGCCTCGACAGGATCAAAAACGGCAGGAAGTATTTCATATTCCACTTTTATGAGATTAATGGCCTCTTGGGCTGTGTCCTCATCGATGGCAGCGACCGCGGCGATCTCATCGCCGATATATCGCACTTTCTTCAGTGCCAAGCCATATTCATCAACTGTCTCCGGAAACATGGGAAGCCCGCCATATTTTCTTTTAGGAGTATCAACCCCGGTAATTATAGCTTTTACGCCTTTGACCTTTCTCGCTTTTGAAGTATCAATGTTCAGAATTCTGGCGTGGGCATGGGGGCTTCTTAATATCTTCCCCCAAAGCATTTTCGGTAAGACAATATCAGTCGCATATTTTGCGGAGCCCGTAGCCCTATAGATACCGTCTATGTTTGGAGTTGGCTTACCTACCGTGCTATACACTCTGTTTTTCAAATCAGTTATTTCCATGAACCCTTTTATAAGCAGAATTTTTCCCTTCTTCCTTTGTCCTTTTCAATTGACTAAAACTGAAGCAATCTCAATCTTTCATTTGCCGATTTCCATAACCGAGCACCGATTCCTCTTTCCATCTACTGATGAGTTCTTGGGAATCCACTACCAAACCCAAGTGAAGTGAAATTATCCTGAGTGCCGCATCTTCCATCTGTGGATTAAATCCCCGTGTGAGATCCCTTGGGACCAGTATGTTAAATCCCCTATTAGATCCATCAAATGAGGTGCTCAACACACAGCAGTCCGTCATGAGCCCCGTAATCACAATGGTATTCTTCTTCAGATTCCTCAAAAGAAACTCAAGATCCGTTGGGTAGAAGGCAGTTAATCTCTTTTTTGTGTCAACAGTTAGATCCTCCTCATTTATGTCCACCACAAACTCACACCATTTCGTACCTTCAATGTTGTGCATGTCTGCATTTGGAATGGGGCCAACTGTCATTGGAAATACTCGCCGCCAAGCCGCCTTATTTCCTCTGACATCATCTATCCCCCCCTTTCGATTGACCACATGTACATGAATAACGGGGATGCCGAGCTTTCTCGCTTCATTATTGAAACGGTTAATTGGATCGATAATTTCCCGACCCCGAGGACAAGGACAGGTGACATCAGGGCCTTCATCCAAGTGACCACGGCACATATCCAGTTCCACCACTGCGGTATCTGACACTACTAAATAGTCGCCGAAATCGGCAGGAAGCTCCTTCTTGGTATCATAAAAATAAGCGTGCATCCTGGATTCTCCTTCAAAAGGGAGGTGAGAAACCCCTTCCGGTCTGAAAGGATTTCTCACCTTAAGAGATTAAAATGACGGAACTCTCCAACCTTTGGGAGCCCACTGATACTTAATATACTTGGCGAATTCAGGTTTATCCATATTCTGCTTTGTGAACGGTGGATTGGGTACATAGACAAGTTTTGGGTATTCCTCACCATTCAAGATCTTAACAGCCACATCAATCGCCCAAGCCCCCTCTAAAATCGGGCTTTCACCCACATTCATGCTGATATACCCTTTTTTCAGGTAATCAGCTCCCTCAGGGGAGAAAGAAGCTGTAGTGATAAGCACCTGCCCGAGTTTTCTCGCTGCCCTTACCGCGTTGGCCGCACCCATAGACATTCCATCAGCTGCAGCATAACAGAACTGCATATTAGGGAAGGTCAGTAGCAAGTCATCCATGATTTTCTGAGGGACAGCAATGTTCGGCTCACACCATTTTTCTGCTAAGATTTTGATGCCTGGATATTTATTTGCTAGGGTTTCTCTAAAACCTTTAGCGCGGTTCATAGCCCAGTCCACACCCGCAGGGCCAGAAAGCATGACCCCTTTTCCTTTACCGTTCAACTTCTTGCCAACATATTCTGCTTCAATGCTACCAATTCTATAGTCGTCATCCAGGACCGCCGAAGCAATTTTGTCGCTATATGTCCTGGATACAAAATTCATCGCCACAATACCCTGTGAAGCAGCTCTTTCCATGACTTCTATGGTGCCTTTGGAGCTGATGGCACAAATGATGACGGCATCAGCCTTTCTTTCAATCAGATCTTCCACCTGTTTTATTTGCTTCTCCAGATACGCAAATCCGCCAGCATCATAATACAAAAGCTCTATACCTAACTTCTCTGCTTGGTTAAATACGCCATAGGACGTATTTCTCCAAAACGGGGCCCCCATCATTGGAACACACACCCCAACGGTATATTTCTTATTGGGCGTAGGTGTTACCCATTTCTCAGGATCAGGATATACTGGTTGGACTCTCTCTTCTGCCCATGCAATGCTAGAGACTAAGCAAATGAACAGTGCAAGGATGAAAATACACACCACGGTTATTTTTTTTCTTGTCATTGCTCTTCCCTCCTTTTATTCGACTTACTGTTTTAAACACTTCTTTTAGCCCAGAAGGAGCACACCTCATTGCATAATTCCTCTATCACCTCCTTTCTTCATTCAAGAGATCGGGTCTGAGATTTCGACGAATCCTTAATCCTTCGCGTATCGAAAGCGGTCAACGATAACCGCAAGAATGATTACCATGGCCATGATCATCATTTGTAAATAGCTGTTCACATTGAGAATATTAAGACTGTTAGAGATGAGGCTTAATACAACGACTCCCAGGAACACCCCCCTCAATTTTCCTTCACCCCCGAATAAACTTACGCCCCCGATGACGACGGCAGCAATAGACTCCAGGGGAGCACCCGTTCCTAAATTGGGTTGCCCTGAATTAACACGAGAAGAGATAACAACGGAGGCTAGCCCCGCTAAAAGACCACAGTACATATATGCACATGCTTTGATAAGCTTAACGTTAATACCTGATATCTTAGCCGCTGGTTCGTTCCCCCCAGTTGCATAAATATAGCGACCAAAACGAGTTCGATGCAGGATTACATAGGAAATAAAGAAGATAAGGCTTGCGATAATAAAAGGTACGGGGAATGGCCCGATATACTCGGTTCCCAAATATGAAAAACTGTCAGGCAGGCCATAAATGGATTGTCCATTTGTAATCATCAATGCCAACCCTCTTGCAAAAGACATCATTCCGAGCGTCACAACAAACGGGGAAATATTGAAAAGAGCGATCAAAGTTCCATTCACCAACCCGAACATACCGCCAATGAGAATTCCCAAAATACAGCCGGGAATAACACCATACTCCAACATCGCAAGTGTGGATAACACGCTGACCGCCCCCATAACTCCTCCTTGGGAAAGATCCAAGCCGGCTATGAGAATTGGAAACATTTGTCCTACAGCAATGAGGGCTAAGAGTGAAAACTGGCGGGATATGTTCTGGAGATTTGAAAAGGTGGCGAAGTTCTTCTGATTGAGAGCAGTGATCACTACAAGCAGCAGAATGAGTAGAGGAATAAACCCCATTCCAGTGAATAGGTTCTTTGTAAGATTCAATAATATCCCTGAGCCATTCTTCCCTGTATTTCTGCCCATTGTCGACCTCAGTGATGCATATGCGCCGGCACCTCATCTTGAGAATGCTTTTCTTTGCCGAAGATCGCCCTTAGCAGTTCCTTTTGATTGACTTCCTGCGCATTGTATTCTCCAACGATCTCCCCATGATACATGGCAAAAATGCGATCACACATTCCCATAAGCTCCGGCAATTCGGAAGATGCGAGTAAGACTGCCGCCCCTTGCTTCACTAATTCATTTAGTAGATGATATATTTCCACCTTTGCCCCTACGTCGATTCCCTGGGTCGGTTCATCAAAGAAGAAGATTTTTGATCGGCAACAAAGAGACCTTGCAATAATTACCTTTTGCTGATTCCCTCCACTTAGATATTCCACTAGGGCTCGAATGCTCGGCATCTTAATCTGCAGCCTTTCCGCAAATTCATGCGCGACCTCTGTCTCTTTCTTCGGTCTCAGAATTCCGAGACTGCAATAACTTTTCAAGGATGATAGGGTAACATTTTGCCCCACACTCATCCTCAAAATAATCCCTTCCTCCTTTTTATCCGATGGGAGATAGCTAATCCCGTAATTGATCGCATCCTGACAGGAGGAAATCTTTGCAGGCTTTCCACCAATGTTTATCGAACCCATTGAGAATCCTTCAACACCACAAATGGCCCGTAGGACTTTTTCTTTACCAGAACCTAATAGACCTGCAAGACCGACAATTTCTCCCTTATGCAGGGAGAATGTGATTTCGTGAAAAAACGGAGGCTTCGAGAGGTTTTGGACTTTGAGAACCTCCGGGCCTTTTTCCGTCTTCTCTTTTGGGAATCTCTCGGAGATTTCCTCACCCACCATGAGGCTGATGAGATGATCAATACCCGTTTTTTTCACTGCAAGGGTATCGATATATTTTCCGTCCCGCAGAACCGTGACTCGATCCCCTATCCTTTTGGCTTCCTCGAGACGGTGAGATATATAGATAATACCCACCCCTTGGTGCTTCAGCTGAATAACCATATCAAAGAGACGTTCCATTTCTCGTGAAGTGAGCGTCGATGTAGGTTCATCCATTATGAGTATCTTTGATTTGGTAGAAAGCGCTCGAGCGATCTCGACCAACTGCTTCTCTGCGGTATTTAGATTCCTCACATATTCTCTTGGCCTTAGAGGCAATTTCAATCGTTCCATCAGGATTTGGCACCTGTCGTCTATACTGCTGTTGTCTATCAAAAATGGGATTCCATTTGCCGATATCTCTCTACCCAAGAATACATTTTGAGCTACCGTTAGATGTGGAATCAATGCAAACTCTTGATAAATTGTTGAAATGCCCAATTCCTTTGCCTGGTGAGGTCTTTGAATAGTCACTTTTTTCCCCTCAACGAATATATCTCCCTCATCGGGTCGATACACGCCGGAAATGATCTTTATTAGGGTGGATTTGCCAGCACCGTTCTCTCCGATTAAGAGGTGAACCTCACCCGGATAGAGATCGAAATGGACCCCTGAAAGCGCTAACACCCCGGGAAACCGTTTCGTGATGTTTTGCATTCTCAATATAACGTCGCGCTTATGATTACGAATATCCAGCATTTCGTTTCTTTTGTGTTTTATATACTTGAGGGATGGAAATGAATTTGAGGGTTTGCATCGCCAGTTTCTGGAAAACCTTTACCAATTTCTTTGTGCTTTTTCGTTCTGTTTCCAGGTTTGACTGATATTAAGAAAAATCCCAGTTTCCTGTTTGAGACTCAATACTGATTATCGAAATCTTCGACATGGTAATTATCTGCTCGTTACGGATTTATGGTTTTCGGCTAGTTCATATTGCTTGAACAACTTTTTCATTGCTTTCACATGTTCCAGCGCAAATGCCTGAGATTTTTCCGGATCTTTCGCCTTGATAGCATCAAGGATCTTTACATGCTGCTTAATAATTTCTTCGTTTTGGTCCGGCTCCAATACATACGACCCGACACTTCGGAACAGTAAATCCATCAAAGACTGCATGATTGTAATAATGATTGGATTCTTGGATCCTTCAGCCACGCAAACATGAAAATCAAAGTCATCCGACTGGCGATACAAGCCTTTAGTCATTCTTCGTTGCAGCTGGAGAATTGACTGTTCCATTTTCCTTATATCACTCGATGTAGCCGTTTTCGCAGCAAGCCTTGCAGCTTGAGGCTCAAGAGCGCTTCTAGCCTCTGCGAGGTCAGCGATGGATGCTTTCCCCAACCTCAGCAGGTCATTCAAAGAGTTGCGAATAGGTCTGAAATCTAACTCCTGAATAAAGAACCCCCCACCTGCCCCTTTTTGGATTTTCAAGAGCCCTGATTGCTCGAGGCTTAGTACAGCGGATCTCACTGCAGCTCTGCTAGAATTGAACATTTTGGCGAGTTCTCGTTCAGTTGGTAGTTTATCGCCTGGCTTTAACTTTCCTGAGTAAATGGCTTCCTTAAGTTGTTTAGCGATAGTTTCAAAAGCTCTTTCGTTTGACAAAGGTTCGAACATAAAGGAGGTTTGGTTTAAGGTTAATGTTTAATCCAAACCTCCCAGATTCCAAAACAAAAGTCAAACCTTTTCTACGAGTCAATCGGATTTTCAGTTGAAATTCTGCAGCTGCCCATTCTCTTCATTTCGCAGCCACTACCTCCTTTTCCACTATGCCAAGCTACATTTGTATCGCTGTTCGTAATCCAGGGGGATACTTATACCCCCTGACCCTGTTTAATCTGCTCTCCACTTCGTTAACATCTATCCCAAACAATTTCATGTTGTTTAAAACGCCTGTGCTTGAAGAACCAGCATCTAAGAGTATGGCGTGCACTTCCGAATCTCTAAATACCTTTATGAGAATAGACAGACCATGCTCTGCCAGTGGGGCGTCGGCAATGTGTTCGCCCACAGCCAAAGGTGCTCTTACCACGGTATTAGTGCTTTCCAGAAGTACATCCGTATAATTGTCAATGATCGTCGTAATCTCAACCCTGTCAGCTTCCCGCAGCTCAACGCCGCCGCTAAAATTGGAATTCATGAACAAACCTCCTCATCTTATTTGTTTTGCAGCATCTAATAGTAGATGCAATCAGCTGATTTCAGTTATCACAACCCAAGATGGAAATCAATGTGCATAAGTCTCCTCAAAATCCAGTATTGGTTTTACATACTCCATTTTGCTATTTCGATCTCAGATACCTGAAGAGCAAGAATACTGGTTAATGATAAAGAGGTGCACACACCTTCCTTGAAGAAAGATAGTACAGCCATTGGGTACTGTTCTTCCCTGAGTGATGAGTGTTCTCTTTTGGCTGACTGAAATATGGGGTGAAGGTGTTTCCGGGTCAACGAAGATTTTCTCTGATAGCAGTCGCTTGTTAGTTTCCCTTGCCCATGGTCCTGAGTCGAATCGTTATCGCATCGACTGGACAGAGCGTCTGGCATATTCCACAGAATTCGCATATCTTTGAGGCCCACTTTGGAAATCCGTCCTTCATTACTATCGCACCGTAGGGACAAACTGCGCACTGCCCACACCCAGTACATTGTGCCCTATCAATGGTCATTGCCATTGCCTCTCGAGGCACCTGTCTCTCCTTTACGAATTGTGCATATTCCTCCGGGTTATTTACGTGGGGCACGGCAATTCCGATGACATCGTTTATGCTTTCGTGGCCCTTTCTGAGCATGAAGCTCTTAAGCTCATCTATCATGTCGGCAAAAACCTGAGGACCATAACGCATGGCGGCAGTCATGACTTGGACAATCGTGCCTCCGCACATGAGACGCTCTATAACATCTCTGCCTTTCATCGTGCCACCGCTGGTTACAATAGGGCATGTGGCTACTGATGCAAGTCGAGCAGTCTGGTAATTCTCGTGTGCTGTAATGCCACGGCCATAATAGGGTTGGGGGAAAGGAAGAATAGGCCTACCAGTCTCTATATCGATCACTGTGGCTGGCAGCAAGGAATACACACAATGAGCAGCTACACCGGCATCTTCGAATCTCTTGATGTTTCTAAAGGTAACATCAGTTTGCAGCTTTAGATAAAAAGGAATGCTAATCGCTGCCTTTATAGTTCTTATGATCTTCTCAGTATAATCTACATCAGATGCTTCTGCCCAATCACCGCCACTATGCCTGCCAACATCTATGGGGCAGGCCCTCATGACTTCCATCATATCAGCGCCGGCCGCCTCGAGTTTTCTTGCTAAGTCCCCTGTGCGCTCGAGTGCCTCTTCCTCTGTGAACGCATCTAGGTCCCCCATTAAATTCATATTCGCTATCAGTACGGCACCAGCACCCTGTGTAATAGGTTTTATTTGCTTTACAAACTCCACACCTTGCTTATCAGGCAAATTCCCTATTGAAATATTTTGACTACTGCCCGGATCTCCATATTTGTCCAAAAGCCAGATCGCCGGCCGTGGCAGGAGCCATTTTCCCCCTGAAACACCTGAAACAAAGGTAATACTTTTGGTAACTACTGCGCCTGCTCCTGCCTCTATACATTTTTTTACCGAGTGCACGCTACGGGTTATGATGCCTGAGGCTGCTACAACTGGGTTTTTAAACGTTATTCCCTCAATTGTAACGGTTAAATCGATATCTGACATTTTTGACATCCCATTTCTCTTAGTTGATTCGTGGTTAACCATACTACAGCTAACCAGCCACCCTGTGCTTCAAACTCACGAGCTGATACCATTTCGCGGCCAACTGAACCATTGCTCCCACGTTGTTCATGAATAATCAAATAGTAGGCGTCCTCAGATAGATTGTTCGGATAATGCAGCAGGGTCTGGCGGGTAGATCATGGCACACTGAGAACCAGAGCATCGGTGTCTGGGACACATAAAAAGAATTTTTGTGACGTTCCAAAAACTCGACACATCTATTGAGATGTGGACATATCAAACGAATGGGGAAAGAAATCGAACCAAAGAAATCGGGGAAATTGAGACACGATCACACTCTCGTGCCCAGGTGTCGATACAGAATTTCCTTTTCTTGTCGCAATTCTTCGACCTTTCCGCTGTATTCTATCCGGCCTTTATCCATTATATAAGCCCGCTCAGCAAGAGCCAAAGTAAACGGTATTTTCTCCTCAACAAGGAAAATAGCTATCCCCCTCTCATTCAGTTCTTTGATAGTATCCCCCAGTTTAGAAACAAGAGCGGGCATCAGCCCTGTTGTTGGCTCATCCAAGAGGAGGATATCGGGTTTTGTGGCCAGAGCCCGTGAAATAGTAAGCATTTGCTGCTCACCTCCACTCAAAGTGAGTGCCTTCTGATTTAACCGGCTTTTGAGAGCAGGGAAAAGGTCGAAAATGTCATCTAATATCATCGTATTAGACCTGTTCCTCGTGGCCGCCTTCAGGTTTTCTAGTACACTGAGCTCCGGAAAAAGACGCCTGCCTTGGGGAATATAACCAATCCCTAATCTCGCTATCTTGAAAGGGGGTAGGGAGGTAATGTCAACCTCCTTTAAAAACGTCTTTCCGAATTTGGGCTTGACCAACCCCATGATGGTCATAAGAGTAGTGGTCTTACCAACGCCGTTACGGCCAAGCAAAGCAACGACTTCGCCTTCGTTTACTTCCAGTGATACACCTTGCAAAATATAGCTCTTCCCGTAATAGACATGAATGTCATCGATGGACAACAGCATTATCCTATCCCCAGATAGATTTCCTGAACCTCTTCACTCTCGCTTATTTCACTGGGTGAACCTCCAGCTATTATTCTCCCTTCATTGAACACGGTAATGGTTCCAGAGAGACTTAAGGCGATATTCATGTCGTGTTCAATCATGATGGTGGTTGTGACTTGCGACACCTTTTCAATAACCTCAAGCAGATTGTCAATCTCCTTCGGGCTTACTCCCTGAGTTGGCTCATCCAGGAGGAGGAGGATCGGATCTGTGCTCAGGGCAATAGCTATCTCCAGCACCCTTTGATCGCCATGAGAAAGGTTTTCAGATACCAGATTCATCTTGTCGCTGAGTCCTACCAGCTCACATATCTCCCCTGCTTTTCGGGAAATATCACCTATAGTATCGGCACGGACAAAAGGATTCCATGGTTGCTTAGTTCTGGAATTGATACCTGCCCAGATACTTTCATAAACCGTCATTTCCGGAAAGATATTAGTAATCTGGAAAGTTCGACTTATTCCTCTTTGTGAAATCGTGTGTGGCGGAAGCCCGCTTATATCTTCTCCGTCAAGGAGTGTCTTTCCCTTTGTTGGCTTGAGATATCCTGTAATGACATTAAAAAACGTCGTTTTCCCAGCTCCATTTGGGCCTATTATTCCTCTCAGTTCTCCTTTTCCCACAGAAAAGTCAACGTCATCAAGCGCAACGAGACCGCCAAAACTCATTGTCAAACCAACAGTTTCCAGCAATTTCATGCCTCTACCCTTCTCCACTCAGAGCCTCTTCCCTCTTCGATTTTATGTACCCAACGATACCTTTTGGTGATACCCTCAGAACGACAATAATAAGAACCCCGACTATGACCAAATACTGGCTCCACCATGCACTTACATAGTACTGAAACAGAGACATAATAACAACCCCGATACATGGGCCAATAAGAGTTCCCATGCCCCCAAGCAGTGACCAGACTATCGGATTTACCGACCACATAAAACTGAAAAAATCAGCATTGCCATACCGGAGTCTAATGGCATAAAGGGCTCCACTAAGCCCAGCAAATACCGCGGATAAGATGAAAGCTGCCAACTTGTACCGGAACACGTTATAGCCCAAAAACCTTGCTCGTTCCTGATTCTCTCTAATGGAGATAAATACTCTTCCGAGAGGGGAACTAACTATTCTCGCTAGTATGATATATGTGGCGATAAGAAAGAATAGAACTAAGTAAAAGTTTACAAGCGAATTATAAATAGAAAAACTTGCAAACCCGAGGGAAACTGGTGGTATCTCAACGGAAAGGCCATCATCTCCTCCTGTTAACCAAGTCATACTCAGCGCTAATAAGTAAAAGATGGAAAAGAAAAGAGCTGTTATGATAACAAAGTAAGCCTCAGACAGACGGACTGATATGAGACCTTCAAGAAAGGCAAAAGTGAAACTCAGTGCCACTGCAATGAGTAAAGCAACCCAGAAGCCCGCATTAAGATGTAAGACTGAGAGTACAATACCATAGGCACCGACCCCAAAGAAAAGAGAGTGACCTAAACTACACTGCTCCGTGTAACCCAAGAGAATATCATACCCCATGGCGAAAATGGACAATATCATCATCTCCAGCACCAAGGACATTAAACCAGGTGGCAAAACCGGGCCTATCAGGATGAGCACAATTACAACCACAAAGAATATGAAGAGGGACAATTTCGACCCTATTCTTTTGCTAATTCCCTGAATTCCGCCTCCGATCACCCCGCCTTTTGGGCTAGAATCTCTAAGCTCCATTCACCTGACTCCTATCTGCCAAACAGGCCTCTTGGACGGAAGATCAATACTAAAATCATGACTGCAAAAATCGCTACTCGTGCCTCAATGGGCTTAAGAACAATGGTCATGGCTGCTTCCAGCGTGCAAATTACCAGAGAGGCCAGTAGAGTTCCTTTAAGGCTACCAAGCCCACCAACAATAACAACGATAAAACAGAGCAAGATAACATCGTTACCCATAAGGTAGAATACCTGACATATGGGTGCCGCAAGAACTCCGCCCAGAGCTGCAAAAACACCACCCAAAGCAAATGTGGTCATACGAATTCTATTATCGTTAATTCCTATTGCACTTGCCATTTCCCTGTCTTGTATAGTCGCTCTGATCAAAATTCCGTAAGAAGTTCTGAATAAAAAGAGCCATAATCCAGCAAGAACTACCACTGAGATGCATGCAATTAGTATTCGGTAGCCGGGGTATCCAACTCCCAAGAAGTTAATGACCATTGGCCATGGGTCAGGCATTTTTTTCGGTATACCACCATAGGTCGCTAAAACGGTCTGTTGAATAATAAACGCTATCCCCACCGTCGCTATCATTGTAACTGCAGGGCGTCCTTCAAATGGTCTTAATACAAAGCGTTCTGTAGGGATACAGATCAAACCAATAACTAATGGTACTATGAGCAGAGCTAACCAGAAACTTCCAAACCATCCTAACACGTAAAGTGAGAGAACCGCTCCCACCATGTATATGTCTCCATGGGCCATATTCACTATCCGCATCATGCCAAAGATGAATGAAAGGCCCAGGGCTATCAAGGCGATTATAAGACCCCACAGAAATCCATCCACCAAAAGGAAAATAAATGTATATATTGTCTCTAGAGGTATCATCTGGATGTGATTATTCCGCCTTTCCCTTGATTCTCTCTTCACTATGCGGGAATTGGATTACGCCTATCAGCGTTTCCTTACGTACGATCACGTATGGTTCCCACAGATTGGCTCAAGCGGGAAGATCGTTTTCCCGCTTGAGCTACCTGCATTCAGTCCGTGAATTAAACCACCTGTGTAACGGGCTCAGAAGGGTTCCTTGGTGCGATTTACTATCGGTTTATAGGTTACATCCTCAGCTGGTATCTTCTCAACAAGTTTGATCTTTCCGTTGACGATTTGTTCTACGTATATTCCCGTAATTGCCGCGTGATCTTCGGCTCGATAATACATATCGCCTTGCGGAAACTCCAAACCCTCTTTGAAACGCATACCTTCCAAGGTTTTTATGAGGGCTGGGTTGTCATCTTTCTTATTCGTCCACCCACATTTTTCAATTGCCGCCTTGAGTGTAAAGATAGGCTCCCACACTGCCCAATCATAAGCCAGAACAAAATATTTGCCGGTACCTCGTTCTCTTCCCTCGCTATCCACACCAATCATCTCACGATATGTCTTGTTGTAAGGGGTATTGAGCGCTTCTAATCCCACTGGATATGAGGTTAGGCAATAAAGCCCCTCAGCCGGAGCGCCCAATTTAGCAGGATCTTGTGCGGATATAGCATAAACAGCACCAAGTTTCTTAATGTCTGGCCGCACTGCGTACAAATCTCGTATAAAGCAGAGAAAATCCGAACCGAAATTTGCAAAGTATACTGCTTCGGCCTCGGCAGGAATTTTCCCCTTTAAATAGGGCAACCAGTTGCTCGTCCCCAGCGGCACTCTAATTGATTCAAGCACGATCCCACCATTTTCGGCAACATACCTCGCAAAATCCTTTTCGTTTGAGTGACCCCACGCGAAATCAGCTACAACGGTAACCCACTTTTTTCCCAGGTTCTGAACGGCGAATCTGGCCGCTCCTTTGACCTCTTCTCTGACGTTGGTACAAGCCTGAAATACATACCTGTTGCCTTTTTCTCCTGACATTTCAGTTGCGCTTCCACAGGGAAAATATATCGTACGCAGCTCTTTCGCAATAGGACAGCACGCTATACAAACGCCTGAACTGTTTGAATCCAGCACAAAATCTACCCCATAAGTTTCCACAAGCTTTCTGAATTTTAGTGCTCCGACACTGGGCTTGCTTTCATCATCCTCAACATAAAGTTTCACAGGGCGTCCAGCAATTCCACCCTCGGCATTTATCTTGGCTACAGCAGCCTTCGCCACTTTCTCGTGAGAATACCCATATGCCGCAAGGCCACCAGTCATATTGACAAGTAAACCAATTTTGATGGGCTTTGCCGATTTCGCTGATGCGAGAACTGGAAGGTAAACCATAACTAAAGCCAGTACAATCAAAATGCCACCTTTGAAAATTGTCCTCTTTCTCATCTTAATCTTGCCTCCTCTGATGTTAAAGGTTAGTAGTTTAAAATACACCTCTTGCCTACCTTCAAGAAGTTGTATGAAAACACTTACCTTTCGAGTTTCACTCTCCCCGGTTCGGACGGCTTTCTTTCAATTTAGCCATTGCTCCGCCGTCTCTCGCCCTCTAGTGCTAAATGTCAGCGATTGCCTCATTTTTATATTCTTACCCTTTCTTAGATTGTCTATTGCCTACCTTCCGAAATTAAAACATTCCTGTCAAGGCTTCTCTGCAAAAGATCTTCTCACCGGTGCAAACATCACTGGGTATTAAGGGATGACTATCAGCTGATCGTTTGCAGTCTGGTCAGAAAGCACCTCACACCCGGTAGCGGTGACCAGGACCATGTCTTTGCTTTGAAGGCCGAACCCCTTTCCTCTCCCATAGACGAGCGGTTCGATCCCCAGCACCATGCCAGCCTCTAGGCGGGTATCAGAGTATTTGCCGAGGTAAGGCTCCTCGTGCAAGTGGAGTCCTATCCCGTGTCCCACGAAAGAGATTGGGGGAAGGCATAGCTCGCCGAACTTCTTCAAGAATGCCTCATAGATGGTGCGGGTGCTCGCTCCGGGCCGGATCATGTCGAGGACCAGGCGCTTACATTCGATCAGGCTTCCCCAGATCTGTTCAGCCTCGGGTGATGCCCCCTGCACCACGGCAGTGCGGCACACCCCAGCGTGGTATCCACTAATAACCCCGAAGATCTCCACCCGGCAAAGATCTCCAGACTGAAGGACACGATCCGTCGGCCCCACATTGGGGTACTCGCTCCGTTCTCCTGTGGCAATTATCATCAGCTTGAACTGTTCCGCGCCGCGGGAATAAATCCCCTTGATGAGCGCCGCGGCCAGATCCATCTCCGTCATGCCCACGCGCACATCTTGAAGCGCCTCCCCGATAGCCTGGTCCGTGATGCGCGACAGCCGCCGGATCAGATCGATCTCCTCGGGCGTCTTCAACTGCCGAAGCTGATCGTAGAGGCTCTCAGCGGGTGAAAACCGCACCTTAGGCAAAAGATCCCTCAGGCGCTCAAAATCACGAGCGGGGAGATAATCCAGTTCCAGCCCAACCGAACCCTCAGAGAGCTTCAGGTCCTTCAGCAAGTTGGCAAGGCTCTCCATCGGCTCGTCGGTGAACTCCCCCCAAACTCGAATCTCCACATCAGGAGCCCGGCTTCGAACTGTACTCTCCTCCATATCAACGATAAGGAGCGCTTCAC
>Ga0209636_10003381_pt1 | contig 16284 bp, 16 predicted proteins | sample DeeMarSWOR152_54_FD_187464 | JGI IMG/M metagenome (GOLD analysis project Ga0209636, IMG submission 187464) | Marine sediment microbial communities from White Oak River estuary, North Carolina - WOR-1-52-54 (SPAdes) (version 2) | ecosystem: Environmental > Aquatic > Marine > Intertidal zone >...
TTTCTTCACTCTCCCGAAGCGCCTTCTCTATCCGTTTGCGGTCAATAATCTCCTTGTTCAGTTTTTCGTTGAGTTTGAGAAGTTCGGCAGTCCGGACTGCGACTCGATGCTCAAGCTCGTCATGAGCTTTCTGCAATTCCTCTTCCATTTTTTTTCGGGGGCTGATGTCCCGAGCAATACCCAAGGCGGCAACAATTTTTCCCTGGAAATCAGATATGGGGGCGGCATTATTGAGAATATGGATGTATTTGCCGGCCTTTGCTTTGTATCTGTACTCCATGTTGTCGACTGTTTTTCCTGAGATGATTTGACCAAACTGTCTTCTCACTTTTTCTCGGTCATCGGGATGGACGAGCGAGAATCCATTGATCTTCATCATTTCTTTTTTGGAATAGCCCAAACATTTCTTGAACGCCTTGTTGACAAAAAGAAATCTGCCGTTGAGATCGACAGTAAACAACATGTCGGTTGACGACTCGACGAGCAACCTGTATTTTGTTTCAGATTCCCTTAAAATCTGGTCTTTTTGCATTCGAGCGATATCTGAGATTTCGAGCTCTTTATTCCGCTTATGTAATTCTGCGATTTCCGCAATGAGTTGTTCTTTGGTTTTTTCACTATTTTTCATTTTGGCTCCCTTATATGAGGAAGGATTAGGCTTTGAGTTGTGGGTTTTATGAATATGTTTAAAAGAACTATCATATTTTTTATTTTTGGTTCATTTTTAAGTTTTTAGTTGATTTTTCTTTTAATTCCTGGCCAATCTTTTTCAACACATCAGTGATCTTGTGAAATTCAGTCGATTTGTCGAAGAAGAAATCCGCACCTGTTTCCTCACATTTTTTCCGGTATTGGGAGTAAGGGTAGTTGGTGAACATGATCGTGACTGGGGCGGCGTTTTTTTTCTTAATTCGTTGAAGAATTTCAATCCCGTTTCCCTCAGATAACCGGATGTCCAGTATCACCACGTCCGGATTAAGCTTCTGTACGGTACTCAAGGCTTGGGATGAGTCTTGGGCCTGGCCGATTGTTGTGACTTCGGGAAGTTCAGATATCATGGAGACCAGCCTTTCCCTCAAGAGAGCCGAGTCATCCACCACAAGCACTTTCATGTTGATTCCTGGGATTTTATGATGCTCTTTTCCCTAACCAGGAAAAATAAGGGGACAGGCCCCTTTTTCCACTGAGACAAAGAGAATTATGTTAAGGAAAAAGAGGCCTGAACGAAGGGAAAAGGAGTCTGCTTCATTTTTTATTAAAATCGAGATTCACGCCTGGCATTGGCAGCCTTCTTCACTCGTGAATCATCGGGCTTAGTAAAGCTATATAAAAAGACGATGAAATGGTATCGGGATTCATCTGTTTTTTTTGTAGGGATTTGTCTGACAAAGCAGCGGATTCAAGGGGAGACAAAATTTGAAGCATTTTGTTTTTTTTGAGAGTGGTTTTAGAGATCTGCCGGTTTTTGCCGGCTTTTTGAGGAAGGTTTAGTCGACCAGCCGGTTTTTTATCGCATAGCGGATCAATTCCGCATTATTCTTTATTCCCATTTTTTCCAGGATTCGGGTTCGGTAAGTGCTGATTGTTTTTGGGCTCAGAAACAATTCCCTTGCGATCTCAGTGACAGTTTTTCCCGAGGCAATCTTCCGCATCACTTCATACTCACGAGCGGAGAGAGTCTCATGAGGCGGTTTTTCTATTCCTGTTTCCAGAGCAGAAGCGAGTTTCTCTGCGAGGGAAGGGGAGACGTATTTCCCGCCTGTTGATACTTTTCGCAAAGCAGTGACCAGTTCTTCAGGGGCACTTTTTTTTGTCAGGTATCCTGACGCTCCCGCTTTCAGTACCTGCACAGCATACTGTTCTTCAGGATGAATACTCAAGACAAGAACCGCAAGCTTCGGCAGTTGGCTTTTCAGTTCTTTGAGGATATCAAGCCCGCTTCTTCCGGGCATGGAGATGTCCAGAAGAACAACATCGAAGTCCTTTTTAAACACCTTTGCTAATACTTCCTGCCCGTTGCTCGCTTCATCGGCCACTTCCATATCTGAAGTTTCCTCGATGATTTCCCTCAATCCTTTCCGAACGACCGGATGATCATCAGCAATGAGTATTTTGATCATTCATTTTCTCCCGGTTTGGGAAGAGGGACAGAGACTGTAACCGTGGTTCCTTTATTCCGGATTCCTTTGATATCAATATCACCGCCTAAAAAATGAACCCGTTCCTGTATTCCTATGAGTCCAAGTGATTTTGGGTCAGAAATCTTCTCCTCGGTGATTCCCTTACCGTCGTCTTTAATCGTGAGCTCTAGCTGAGCGCCTTTTTCAGCCAGGTTCACTGTGGCTTTTGTCGCGCTGGCATGTCTGCTGATATTCGTGAGCGTTTCCTGGAAGATGCGGAAAATGGCTGTGGAACGTTCCTGGTCTAGATCGATCTCCTGAGGTCCTAAAGATAGTTCACAGGCGATTCCCGTTCTTTTTTGAAATTCTTCTGCCTGCCATTCCATGGCTGCGAGAAGACCTAAATCATCCAGCAATCCAGGCCTCAATTCCGAAGAGAGTCTCTGGACTGTCTGAATCGTTGAATCGATCAATTGAGACATGGACTTCGTCTTTTTTAAAAGAGGACTTTGCTCCTCAGGTAGTTTTTTATCCAGCCAGGATAAATCCATTTTTAAAGCGGTCAGCGCCTGTCCCAGTTCATCATGAATTTCCCGGGCAACCAACGCTCTTTCTTCCTCTCTGATGGACTGAAGATGTGCAGCGAGATTCCGCAGCTGTTCACGCGATTCACTCAAGGTCTTCTCTGCCTTTTTTCGTTCAGTGATATCGGTGATGATTCCGAGTATGGCTTTTTCTCCTTCATAATTTATCAATCGTGTCGTGAGTATGGCCTCGATTCGTTTTCCACTTTTAGTAAGAAGAGCGTATTCGTACGGACTGATATCTTTTCTTTTGATGTGTTGGCTGTAAAACGATTTTGTTTTTTCAAGAAATTCTGGCGCAATGAGGCGGAAAAAGTCAAAATCCGGAGAATAGAATTCCTCCCTCTTGTATCCCATGACTTCTTCGCACTGTTTGTTGGCATACACGATTTTCCCCATTGTGTTGATAAAAATCATGTTCGGGGATTTCTCAGCCAGACTCCTGAATTTCTCTTCGGATTCTCTCAAAGCGTCTTCAGCCATCTTTTTCTCGGTGATATCCCTTGCGATACCCTGGACCGCAAACGGTTTCCCATCTTTATAGATAAGAGAACCTTCGGTCTCCACCCAGATTGTACTCCCATCTTTACTTCTCAACTTATACTCATCGGGTTTCTTCTGATGACCGGTCCGAATTATTTCTTCCAGAGATTGAGCGGCTTTGGGAAGTTGGCTCTTATCGATTAAGGAAGTGAAATTGAGCGGGAGAATTTCCTTTCTCTTATAGCCCAGTGCTTTCAGCGTCGCATTATTGGCGTCGATAAACTTTCCGTTAAAATCATGCAGGTACACGTAAGAAAGAGAACGGTCAAAAAGAGCATTGTATCTCTCCTCGCTCTCTTTCAGCATGTTTCTGAGTTTGTGCCGGTAAAGAGCCATCTCGATGGCTGTAAAGAGGTCCTGGGCTTCGAAAGGTTTTATAATAAAGCCGAATGGCTCTGTGACCTTCGCCTTTTTCAACGTCCTTTCATCAGAATACGCAGTGAGATAGACAACTGGAATATTGAAGCGCGAAAGGATTTGTGAAGCCGCCTCGATTCCATCCATTTTCCCTTCCAGGACGATATCCATCAGCACCAGGTCCGGCTGGAGCTTTTCTGTTTTTTTAAGAGATTCTTCTCCGGAACTGGCTATCCCGGCAACAACGTATCCGACATACTCCAGCTTCGTCCTGATGTCTTCAGTAACGATCCGTTCATCTTCAACGATCAGAATTTTCTTTTTTTCCATTCCTCATCCGTTCATAAAAAAATTCTCGATCCCTTCCTTTAGGGAATTCTGTGCTTGCAGTGAAGCTAACCATCGATTCAGTGAGCGGCCAGATTCAATTTCTGTCTGTCGGTCGTGCAGGAATACTCGTCGAAGTCTATTAAATGGACTGATTTTCATCTCTCCCTTTTCCAAACCAGCAATTTCCTTTTTTGCTTCTTTCCCTTTTAATCTTGCCTAACATAGCACAGGGAAAAGTTTTGTGTCAAACTCAACTGGTTAGCCTGGAGAGGTCGCGTCTCAACATTCGACATTTTCACAGTGAAAATAAGAATAAAGTCTTTCTGGGCAAAGAATCAACCAAGTTTCTCCATAACTAGCGGTCCTTTATCCAGATGAGTTTCCAAAGAATCGGCGAATAAATAATTGCAAATACAAATGTCGAATGTTGAGATGCGATCCCTATTGTTGTTGACAAAAAATCCTACTGTTTGAATAATAGGGGGCGAAAGGAAAAAACAAGTGGCAAGGCTGTTCGAATACCAGAGTAAAAAGCTTCTGAAGGATGCGGGGATTCGTGTTCCTGAGGGAGGTTTGGCCTTCACTCCTGAGGAAGCGCGCCAGATTGCGTTTAGGGTCGGAAAGCCTGTAGTTTTAAAAATCCAGGTCTGGCTGACAGGAAGAGCCGACTTGGGTGGAATACGGTTCGCGGAGAGCGCAGGAGAGGCAGATGCAGTCGCGCGAGAGATGTTCGGGATGAAGGTGGGAAACTTCGTTGTCGATAAGATCCTCATCGAGGAAAAGCTGAAGATCAAAACGGAGTGTTTTGTGGGGCTTGTGATCGATGATGCCAAAAAAGTGCCTCTCCTTGTTTTCAGTTCAGCGGGAGGAACGGGAATCGAGGAGATTGCCCGGGAACATCCGGATAAAGTTTTTCAAATCCCCATCGATATATTGACCGGCTTAAGGGATTATGAAGTGCGCAACCTCCTGCGAAAAGCCGGGATATCCGGAACGCTTCTCGTCCAGCTTTCTGCGGTACTGGCCAGATTGTACAGATTAGCCCGAAAGTATGACACCCGGTCTGCGGAGATCAACCCTCTAGTCATAACAGAAAGTGACCTGGTGGTTGCGGCTGACTGCCACCTGGCTATTGATGATTATGCGGTGTACCGTCATCCCGACCTTGATATCGAGGTGGCCAGAGAATTTGACAGGCCGCCGACCAGGCTGGAAAAGATAGCCTATCAGGTGGAAGAAAATGACCACCGGGGAACGTTTTATTTCTTGCAGATGGAAGAAGAGCTTTTTCCGGAAAAAAAGTATATCGGGTTTCATGGGGCGGGAGGAGGCGGCTCGATGATGTCCATGGATGCAGTGCTCGATAAAGGATTCAAGCTGGCCAATTATTGTGATACGAGCGGTAATCCTTCTGCCAGTAAAGTCTACAGGGCAGCCAAAATCATCCTCTCCCAGCCGAACATCAAGGGTTATTTTGCTTCCGGCTCCGGTGTGGCCAGCCAGGAACAGTACCATTCAGCCAGGGGATTGGTCAAAGCTTTCCATGAAGAGAACCTTGAGATTCCTGCTGTCATTCGTCTGGGCGGGAATTTTGAGGAGAAGGCCATAGAAATCCTCAGGACTTACCTGAAAGATATCCCGGCCACAGTGGAAGGATATGGACGGGATGATTCTCCTGAATCCTGCGCCCAGAGACTGGAGGAGCTGACAGAGAAGAGTAAATCCGTTCATGCCGTCCGGCCGGTGAAGTTACAGGATATCCCAGAGGATCGCTATTTTTTCGAAACCCTGACAGGAAGGATCTTTATCGATCATCAGAAATGTCTGGATTGCCAGACAAAGGGCTGTGTCGAAGCTTGTTCACCCGGCATCCTGAAAATCGAAGAGGGAAAATCTGTGCTTTCTGTTCCAATGGTGGAAGCCAAAAAGGGGAAATGCACTGAATGTCTCGCTTGTGAAATTTACTGCAAATTTCATGAACAGGATGCCATTTTCATACACCTGCCCATTCCGGGTCTAAAGGATTACAGAGCAAGATTTGTCCAAAAACCAGAATGAATAAAAAGTCAGAGAGCGTTCATTTTGATGAACGGGAGTAAAGGATGCCGATTTTAGTCGACGAAAAATCCAAGGTAATCGTTCAAGGGATTACCGGAAGGGAGGGAATGGTCCGCACCCAGTTGATGAAGGATTATGGAACACAGATCGTGGGAGGTGTGACGCCCGGAAAAGGGGGAGAAGAGGTTTACGGAGTTCCTGTGTACGATACAGTGGAAGAAGCATGGGAAAAAGCAGGACCGATTGATGCCAGCGTTATCTTTGTTCCCGCAGCCTTGGTGAAGAATGCGGCTTTAGAGGCAATGGATGCCGGAGTCAAGCTTCTGGTGATTGTTCCTGACCGGGTTCCGATTTTTGATGTGATTGAAATCTCTCACCTTGCTCAGCAGAAGGGAGCTCGTTTTGTCGGCCCGAACACCCTGGGACTCGTGAGCCCAGGGAAAGCTGTTCTGGGAATGATCGGCGGCCGTGCAGAGAGGGCGAAGGAATGGTTTTCCTCCGGAGATATCGGAGTCAGCTCGCGCAGCGGGGGGATGACATCCGCCATATCCTATTATCTGACAGAGGCCGGTTTTGGACAGAGCACGATCATTCATGTGGGAGGAGATGCTGTTGTCGGGCTTTCTCACCCAGAAGTCATGGAGCTTTTCGAACAGGACGAGGAGACTCGAATGGTGGTGATGTTCGGCGAAATCGGAACCACTCAGGAGGAGAGAGTCGCTGACCTTATAGAGAAAGGAATGTTCACCAAGCCTCTCGTCGCTTTTATCGGTGGGAAAGCCGCCAAATCGGGAACGAGATTTTCCCATGCCGGCGCCATCGTTGAAGGATCCAGAGGCTCCTACGAGAGTAAGGTGGAGAGGCTGAAAAGGGCCGGAGTCCATCTGGCGGATTCTGTTTCCGATATCCCGAAAATTGTCAAAAAGCTGAAAAGTAGCAAGGGAGGATAACCATGGGCGAAAATCATTGGAAGACAGCGGTTACAGACGTTAAACCCAATAAAGTTTGCTTGAGAGGTTACCCTATCGACCAACTGATGGGAGAAATCTCGTTTGCTCAGGCTATATATCTGGTTTTAAAAGGGGAGCTTCCCACGCCAGAAGTAGGAAAGCTTGTGGATGCGATTTTCGTCTCATCGGTGGATCATGGAGCCAGTCCTCCATCGGTTCTGGCGGCGCGGACGGTTGCCTCCACTGGGGCTGAGCTGAATTCGGCTGTCGCGGCTGGCGTTTCCGCCATCTCCCGCTATCACGGAGGTGCGATCGAGGAGGGGATGAAACTTTTCCTGGAGATTGCAAGAAGAATGGAAGATAAAAAAGTTTCGGAAGATAAAGTCGTGCGTGAAGTTCTCCAAGAAATGAAAGAAAAAGGAAAACGGGCTTCAGGCTTCGGTCACCGCATCCACACCAAGGACCCGAGGACACAGAAACTTTTTTCTCTGGCTGAAGAATTGGGCCTTGCGGGGAAGTTTATCCGCATTGCCCGTGCCGTGGAGAAAGGCCTGGAGGAGTTTCTGGGTAAACGTCTTCCCATCAATGTTGATGGGGCGATCGCTGCCCTGCTTTGCGAGCTGGATATTCCTCCTGAAATTGGCAATGCCTTTTTCATCATCGCCCGTGTGCCCGGTCTTGTGGCTCATGTTCATGAAGAGATCACCCGGATGAGGCCCATGAGGAAAATCGATCCCCAGGACTATGCATATGACGGGCCTGGAGAGAGGAAGGTCAAATGAAAAAAGAACTCTTAGCGGTTATGCCTGAATTCAAACTCATTAAAGATTCCGAGCTCAGGGAAAAAACAATCACTGTTTGGATTGAGGCCATGAAAGAGGGAGGATGGACAGTTGATGACCTTCAACAGATGCCATTCACCTTGCTGATCGAAGAAACCCCAGTGAACATTATCGAGCATACGCGCGCTGTGACTCTCAGTTCTGTGGAGATTGCTGAGGTCATGATTGAGGAGTATAAGGGAAAGGTATCTCTGAACCGGGATTATCTCTTGTCTGGAGCCCTGCTCCACGATGTGGGCAAACTGTTTGAGTACAGGAAAGAGAAAGGAAAGTTTGTGACGAGCAGGGGAGGAGAACTTCTCCGCCACCCCATCTCCGGAGCCGCCTTTGCTTCCCAGCATGGGCTTCCTAAAGAAGTAGTCCACATCATCGCGGCTCATTCCAAGGAGGGAGATGGGTCCAGGAAGACAGTGGAAGCCGTGATCGTTAATCATGCGGACTTCGTCAATTTCGAGGCGTTAAAGATAAAGATATAAGCCAGGCATATGGAAGGAATTTTGGCAAATTGGGGATAGTCCCCAATTTCTCAGGAATATGGAATAAATGTCATCGCGAACGGAGTGAAGCAATCTCATAAGAAATAGAGAGTGGATTTAAGGTGTCATTGCGAGGAACGAAGTGACGTGGCGATCTCAGTTTATGTAATTGCGAGCGAAGTGTGGCAATCTCATAAAAAAGAATGATTTTTTATTTACAAGATTGCCGCGCTGCGCTCGCAATGATGAAGGATAAAATTTTAAAGTCAGACAAAGGAAGGAATTTTGGGGAAGACATTTTCTGAGAAGATTCTCGGCTTGAAAGCCGGGCGAGATGTCCAGGCCGGAGACGTGGTCACGGTTTCTCCCGATACTATCCTCTCCCACGATAATTCTGCGGCCATCATCAAGGAATTTGAAAAACTCGGAGTCAAGAATGTGAAGGCTCCTCAAAAGCTCGTCATCATCCTGGATCATGTTGTGCCCGCTTCGAGCGAAAAATACGCAGCGAACCACAAAACGATCAGGGGATTTGTGGCCGAACAGAAGATTCCGAATTTTTTTGATGTCCCGGAAGGAATCTGTCACCAGGTTTTTTCAGAAAACGGATTTGCTCTTCCAGGGAAATTGATACTCGGCGCGGATTCCCATACCACAAGTTATGGCGCCTTCGGAGCCTTCTCTGCCGGGATCGGCCGCTCGGAAGTGGCTTGTCTCTGGGCCACGGATGAGATCTGGCTCAAGGTGCCAGAAACGATAAAGATAGAAATTAAGGGTAAACTCTCTCCCGGAGTTTATGCCAAAGATGTTATTCTAAAAATTATTGGGGACGAAGGAGCGGATCGGGCTAACTACAAGGCAGTAGAATTCGTGGGCGAGGCAGTGAGAGGATTCAGTCTTGCATCTCGTCTGGTTTTGGCCAACATGGCTGCCGAGATGGGAGCCAAAAACGGATACTGTGAGCCGGATGAGAAGACCGTTCAATGGCTTGAAAACCGAGCCAAGGATGACTACAGTGGGGTGACTTCTGACCCGGATGCCAGTTATGAGGCAGTCCTCGAGCATGATATCTCTTCTCTGGAGCCCCAGGTGGCCTGTCCTCATACCGTAGATAATGTCAAACCCATCTCAGAGGTGGAAGGAACTATTTTTCACCAGGCATTGATCGGGACATGCACCAACGGTAGGCTTGAAGACCTGGAGGTGGCAGCCGGAATTTTAAAGGGGAAGAAAGTTCATCCTCAGGTGAGGGCGCTTATCATCCCTGCCTCGAGGCAGGAATACGTGCAGGCTTTAAAAAAAGGAGTTATTGAAATTTTTGCAGATGCCGGCTGCATAGTTCTCAATCCGGGCTGTGGCCCCTGTTTGGGAGCCCACCAGGGAATTCTTGCTCCCGGTGAAGTGGCTCTGAGCACCGCCAACAGGAATTTCCGTGGAAGGATGGGAAGCTGGGACTCCGAGATTTACCTGGCTTCTCCGGCAACAGTCGCTGCATCTTCGGTCGAGGGGAAAATCGCAGACCCGAGGAGGTTCCTGTGAAGAAGGGAAGAGTCTGGAAGTACGGGGATGACGTCAACACGGATGTGATTTTTCCCGGGAAATATACCTATTCTGTCTTGGAGCCTGAAGAGATGGCCCGCCATGCGCTTGAAGATTTAGACCCGGGATTCGCCCAACAGGTCAAGCCTGGAGACGTGATTGTGGCTGGCCGGAATTTCGGCTGCGGAAGCTCAAGGGAGCAGGCGGCCACGTGCTTGAAATACGCAGGCGTCCAGGCTGTGATCGCCAAATCTTTTGCCCGGATTTTTTTCAGGAATGCCATCAACCAGGGACTGCCCGCGCTCCAGTCAGAGGAGGCGGCGGACAGCATTGAAAATGGAGAGGAAATAGAGATTGATTTTGCTTCGGGAAAAATAAAAACGGAAAAGGAAGTTTTCACGTTCTCACCTTTTCCTGAATCAGTTTTGGGGATACTGAAAGAAGGAGGGCTCATTCCTTACACGAGGAAGAAGTTAGAAGGCATAGAATAGAGGAGGTTTAGATGCCAAAATACAGGATTGCTGTACTGCCCGGAGATGGTGTGGGAAAGGAAGTCGTAGAATGTGCCATGATTGTGCTGGAGAAGACAGGACTGGATGCCGAATATGTCGAGGGTGACATCGGCTGGGAGTTCTGGTGCACAGAAGGGAACCCTCTTCCGGACCGGACTACACAGATGCTCAAGGAGACGGACGTCTGCCTGTTCGGAGCGATCACTTCCAAGCCAAAAGAGGATGCGCTGAAAGAATTGGACCCGTCTTTGAGAGACAAAGGGCTGTCATACTTCAGCCCGATCGTCCGTCTTCGGCAGGAATTCGACCTCTACACGAACCTCAGGCCGTGCAAAGCCTATGCGGGGAATCCGTTGAATTACCGTGATGACGTTGACCTGGTTATATTCAGGGAGAACACAGAAGGAATGTATGCGGGCGTGGAGTTTCATCCGCTTCCAGAGGACGTCAGACAGGCTCTTCTTGTTCACCCCAAAATGGCTAAGTTTAAAGAGCTTCCTCTCGAAGAGATTGCGTTCTCGACAAGGATCATGACCAAGAAAGCCTGCACGAGGATTTTGAGAAGGGCATTCGATTATGCGCGGAAAAAGAAACGGCGCTCTGTGACACTCGTGGAAAAGCCCAACGTGCTGAGAGAGACCGGAGGTTTCATCCTGGACATTGCCAGGGAGATGGCGAAGGAGTATCCGGATGTTGAGTTCTGGGAGGCGAACGTAGATGCCATGGCCATGTGGCTGGTGAAGAATCCCCAGGACTACGATGTCCTGGTGGCAGAGAATCTCTTCGGAGACATCATCTCGGACCTTTCCGCGCAGCTTGTCGGAGGGCTGGGTTTTGCCTGCAGCGGGAATATCGGGGACGATTACGCGGTGTTCGAGCCTACGCATGGCTCGGCTCCGAAATACACCGGTCTCTACAAGGTGAACCCGACGGCCATGCTCCTCGCCACAAAAATGATGCTCGAATGGCTGGGAGAGGAGGAAATGGCCAAGGGGCTGGAAGCTGCGATTGCCCGGGTGATAAAGGAAGGAAAAGTGAGGACCTACGACCTGGGCGGGAAATCGACCTCCCTGGATGTGGCCCGCGCTGTGGCGTCAAAACTCTGAACTGAGAAAAGAAATGGGTCAGACAGTTATCGAAAAGATCATCCAGAACCATACTGAAGAGGAAGTTCAGCCAGGCAAGATTGTCTGGATGAATCTGGATATCCGATCGGCCAGGGATTTTGGGGGCCCAAACGTAGTCAAAAATTATGAGCGGGAATTTGGGGATGCTCCGCTGGCGGATAAGAGGAAGACTTTTTTCACTTTTGACCTCTGTGTGCCTGCCTGCTCGCTGAAATACGCTGACAACCAGCAGGTGTGCCGTGAGTTTGCGAAGAAGATGGGGATCAGGGTTTTTGACGTGGATCGCGGAATCGGGTCCCATGTGCTGATCGAAGAGGGCCTGGTGCAGGCGGGTTCGACTGTCGTCGGAACAGACAGCCATTTGAATATCCTTGGAGCTGTGGGATGTTTCGGCCAGGGTATGGGAGATGTGGATATCACTTTTGCTTTTAAGACAGGAAAGACATGGTTCGAAGTTCCTGAAACGCTCAAGGTTGTGGTCAAAGGGGACTATGATTTTCCGGTGTCAGCCAAGGATCTAACCCTTCATATCCTGAAAGAGTTAGGAACACACAAAGCCGCCTTGAAGGCAGTGGAGTTCTATGGAGAGGCGGTTCGGAGTCTCTCCCTCTCCGGAAGAATCACTCTCTGCAGCATGGTGACGGAGATGGCCGGGATCATCGGTTTTGTTCCAGATTTCGGTGATTCGCTCAGGAATGAGGTGGAAAGACTTTCTGGTTCGAAATTTTCCCCTCTTCGAGCGGATGAGGATTCAGTTTATTCAGAGGTGCTGGAAATCGATATCAGTGGGATTTCTCCTCAGGTGGCGGCTCCGTATTCGCCGGACAATGTTCAGGATGTCTCAGAGTTCAAAGGAGTTAAGATTGATACCGGGTTTATCGGCTCCTGCACGAACGGACGAGCCGAGGACCTGGCTTTGGCGGCCCAAATATTAAAAGGGCGGAAGATCAAAGAAGGTGTGACTCTGAAAGTTGTCCCGGCGACAAAGCGAGTGTATGAGGAGATTCTTGAAAAAGGCATTCTCGAAGATCTCTTTCGAAGCGGTGCCATCATCAGTAGTCCAGGCTGCAGTGGGTGTGCCGATGGCCACATCGGTCTGACCGGAAGAGGGGAGGTTCAGGTCAGCACAGGGAACAGGAACTTTGCCGGAAAACAGGGTAAAGGAGAGACGTATCTCGCCAGTCCGGCGGTTGTGGCTGCATCCTGTCTTGCTGGACAAATCGTCAGTCCCGAGGATATATAAGATGACCGAATCAGTTTTTTTTGGAAGGATCTGGATCCTTCAGGACATAAAAGGAAGATTAATAGCGGACATCGATACAGATCAGATTTACCATAATGCCTTCCTTCATATCACCGATATTTCCCAGATGGGACAGTATGCTTTGGGAAATCTCGAGGACTGGAAGGATTTTCCTCAGAAAGTTCGGCCGGGGGACATCCTTGTGGCCGGAAGAAATTTCGGGGCGGGCTCCTCCAGGCAGCAGGCTGTGGACTGTTTTGTCTCCTTGAAAGTGGGACTGATTCTGGCTCCCTCTTTTGGCGCCATATACTTCAGGAATGCCGTCAATTCCGGTTTTCCTGTCCTGAGATGCCCGCAGCTTGATGAGCTGGTGGCCAAAAAGATTCTTGAAACCGGGGACGAGGTCAGAGTCAATGGCCAATCCGGTGAAGGCTTAAACACCAGCAAAGAGTTTCCCTTCCAAGTTGAACCCATGAGCCCTGTGCAGTATGATATCCATAAAGCCGGCAGCCTGTTCCACTACGGGAAAAAAGCGGTGGGATGAATCGGGGGATGATTATTCTAGCAGTGGACACCACCACTTCCACCGGGTCTGTCGCCCTTCTGAAGGAGACGAATCTGATTACAGAGGTCAACATTGATTCATCATCTACCTATTCTGAACGTCTGCTTCCTGCGGTCGATTTTCTGCTCAAGACAAATAAACTGAGTATCCGAGATATAGATGGTTTTGCCGTGGCTGTTGGCCCCGGCTCATTCACGGGAATCCGGATCGGATTGAGTACTGTGAAATCTTTTTCGTTTGCCTCAGGGAAACCGGTTGCCGGAGTTTCCGCATTAAAGGCTCTGGCTGAGAAACTTCGACGTTCCCAGGCTCATCTCCTCTGCCCTCTTCTGGATGCAAAGAAAGGAGAGATTTATGCAGCTCTTTTTGAATCAAAAGGAGATAAACTTTTTGAAGTGGTTCCTCAGGGGGTGTATTCTCCTGACCGTTTCTTTTCTCTCCTCCCTTCTCACAGGATAGTTTCTTTTATCGGGAACGGAGTGGAGGTTTACAGGAAAAGGATTTTCCAGTATTTTAAGGATAAAGCTAGATTATCTCGCCGCTCGCCGTTCATTGCTCATGAGATTGGGCGGCTGGGTTACGAACTGCTGAAGAAGAAAAAGGGAATGAGTGCGGGGGAACTCGAGCCCCTGTATTTCCGACAATCCCAGGCGGAGGAAAACCGTTAAAAAAGTCAAGATTCTCCCGGATTTCTTCTCCTTGAGAAGGATGGAAGAAGAAGACATCCCCTCGGTTATGAAGATTGAAAACCTATCCTACCCCAATCCCTGGCGCGAGATGACATTCAGAGGAGAACTCTACAACCAGCCCGTTTCTTTTCCTTTTGTCTTTGTCCATAAATTCCAGAGGAAAGTCATCGGATACATCATCTTCTGGTGCATTAAGGATCGCGCCCTGATCAACAATATCGCCGTTCACCCTGATTTCAGACGCATGGGGATTGCCGAGGCTGTGATGCGCCAGGTTCTGGACCAGATAAAGAGAGCGGGGGCAGGCCTCGTGACGCTGGAAGTCAGGCCGTCCAATGTGGCGGCGCGGTCGCTGTATAATAAACTGGATTTTGAGGTTTTAGGAATAAAAGAGAACTATTACCATGATCCCCCTGAAGATGCCCTGATAATGGGCAAATTTTTACATTAATTGGTTCTCTTCCATTTTGTGTGGGTAAATGACCAGGGAGCATTCAGGGATGTTCTTGCTCCAGTCAGATTTTTCACGCCATTCCCTCATCAACCTTCTCTGCCTTGCGGAACTCCGCGTGTTCATCAAATCTCACGCCCGGATATTCCCCAGTCATACTAAGGGCCGCCCGATGTATACTGTCGTGCTCAAACAGTCCTCGGGCCCGACTCCGTCGGGTTCCCTCGAAGGTAAACATCGTTGCGGAGAAACGATGTTTGGGGGTTCCAAGGGGATATGTCCCCTTGGTCGCAGGACGCTTTAAAAAGTCCGAGAAGGGGAGGCAGAGAGCGCGAGGAAGCAAGCGAGCGTTGGAAGGGGGAAAGCGGAGCTGTTCCCCCTCCAAAGAGACTCGGGAAGGCTAAATCTTCCGATGTCGCTTCATCCACCCCTGAATACTCTTCTGAGTTATCTAAATTGAGTCTTACCCACACAAAATGCAAGAGAACCAATTAATGCTATCGAAACAATTCCTGTGTCATTGCGAGCGCAGCGTGGCAATCTCATAAAAAGAAATGCATTTTTTCCTTTGAAGTTACCCCGCCCATTCCAGTCATTCGCCGTGATAATGAAACAATACTCATAGCGTTTTCATTAGTAATTCACTTTGATCAGGCATAGACCTTTGGCTGGAGCTGTGGGGCTGGCCAGAGACCTTTCTTTTTTCCTGAAAAGTGCCTCAATCTGCTCCGGCAGAAGTTTTCCTTTTCCCACCTCAAGAAGAGTGCCGGCCATGGTTCGAACCATGTATCTCAAGAATCCGTTGGCCTCCACCGTGTAGATGATTTCGTTCCCTTTCTTGTGCAGTTCAGAGCGAGTGACTTTCCTGACGGGATCGAGCAGCCGGTTGGAAGAGAATGACGTGAAGTCCGCTTCTCGGATAAATAGAGGAGCCGCCTCTCTCATGCGTTGAACCTTCAACGAGGAAGGCCAGTGAAGGACATACCGCATGATAAAGGGGCTGATGTTTGTTGAGTTGACTATCCGGTACTGGTAGATCTTTGATTTGGCCATTTTTCTCGCATGAAAATCCAAATCAGTCCTTTCGAGCGAGATCACCCTGACGTCCTGGGGCAGAAGCGAGTTGAGGGCCCGGAATAATTCATCATCATCCATGCTGAGACTGGCTTTGAAATTGGCCACCTGTGCCTGGGCGTGCACGCCCGCATCTGTGCGGCCCGCACCGGCTATATTGATTTTTTTCTGTGTGATTTGAGTCAGAGAGTCTTCGAGAGTGCCCTGGACTGTCCTTTTCTTGGGTTGGCGCTGCCAGCCGTGAAAATCCGTCCCGTCGTAACTGAGAATGAGTTTATAATTCTTCATTTTTTATTTTATTTTCGTCATGTCATTACGAGCTCAATAATTCCTTTGAAAGAAACTTCACTTTTGTGAGATCGCTTCACTCTGTTTGCAATGATGATTATTTCTGTGCCATTGCGGGCAAAGCGTGGCAATCTCATAAGAATGTTTGATTATCTTTTCCGGTTCCAGGATTGATGTTTCATGAAGTCAGCGGAAAATAATCCTTCAAAGCTTCATCCACTGCCTGCTCAGGAGAATCGACTGGAATCACGCCCTCCACATCCCATGTTCCCATCCCGATGACCTTCTTTCTGTATATGCATCCATAGGCGATTTCACTCAGAGTTCCGTACTGGCCGTCGATGGCGATGATGACATCTGAGTTCATGGCGACGAGAGAATTCCGTCCGTATCCCAGTCCTGTGGCCACGGGGATATCGACATAGATATTCGCATCGTCAAGGGAATTCCCGGGAAGGATACCCATTGTGAATCCCCCGGCTTCTTTCGCCCCCCGGCTGGCCGCTTCCATGACTCCGCTGAGCCCTCCACAGACG
>Ga0209636_10003382_pt1 | contig 16281 bp, 13 predicted proteins | sample DeeMarSWOR152_54_FD_187464 | JGI IMG/M metagenome (GOLD analysis project Ga0209636, IMG submission 187464) | Marine sediment microbial communities from White Oak River estuary, North Carolina - WOR-1-52-54 (SPAdes) (version 2) | ecosystem: Environmental > Aquatic > Marine > Intertidal zone >...
CACGGTGAGGTTGACCGCCCTCGGCCTCGCCGTAGACCTCCTTCGTTTAAGACTTGACAGAGTTTACCTGAACCAAACTGCAGGAAAAATAGTAAGCAACTTAGCTCAGGAAGTTAACCTCAAAATCAAAGAGGTGTCAGACGGAATAAACTTGCCCATGTATGTTGTTGACTACGCCGCCAATGCGTATGAACACATTCTGAGACTTGCAGAACGTTGCAACTTTGATGCGTACATAACCGATGATGAAAAACTAGTTTTCAAAGAGTGGAATGGGGGCGAAAGACACAGTCTTGAATATGGCAAGGAAATAATCAGAGTTGAGGAGCTAGACTTTTCCCCTCTCTATGTCGGCGCAAGAGTGTATGGAGAAAGCCCCGCAAGTATCAGGGGTTCCGATACTTTCCACTGGCTAACGAAACAAGAGGTCAAAGGTGAGGCTGGAAGGGATGTCGCTCTCTCTATGCATGATCCTGCCATCAAAGACAAAGAAACCGCTGAAACCGTTGCAAAGGCAAAGCTATATAAATTAAAATACACTTTCGCCGTGGTTGTCGAAACAGTAGGTAAACCCGAGATCAAATTGGGCGACACTTTAGCCCTTACGGGTATTCCTGGCTCAGCCATCAATGGTGAACTTGAAGTTAGGGGCATTGAGCACTATTTAAGCAAGGTTAAAGGTTTCACGACGAGAATCAATTGTTGGATGAAAGGGTGATTATTGATGAGTATAGTTGAAACGATGAAGGGAATCGCTGAAAAAGAGCTAAAGAAATTCCATTTGCCCGAGTTGGGAGTTGTAACCTCGATCTTTCCCCATTCAAGTGCAAGCGACAAGGACAATTATGAATGCAATGTAAGGCTAAAGAATGCTGACGTAGAGTTGAGGAAAGTTCCGATTGCTACTCAGTGCATTGGCCTAGTAGGTATTCCACGAGTTGGAGACCTCGTTCTTCTAGCGTTCATAAATGGAGACATAAATGCGCCCATTGTAATTGGTAGACTATACAATGATGAAGACAGGCCGCCGCTGAACGAGGCTGAAGAAGTTGTCTACGTTCCACCTTACGCTAGAAACCCTGACGTAAGAAGAATTTACCTAGAGTTTCCTGGAGGAATGATCTTCAGAATCACCGACGATCAGGTAGACGTTAATGCTGGAGAGACAAAGATTGTTATTCAACGCAACGGAGACGTGATAATTGAGTCAAAAGCGAACATCAACATAAAAGCGGACGGCGACGCCACGTTAAAATCGACGGGCAACATGACATTTTCTGGTTCTAGCGTAAAGATAGAGAGTGAGAAGGATTTAAACCTGAAGTCTGGGACGGATATGAAAATGCAATCAGGCGCCTCTGCTGAGATCAAATCGTCTGCGGAAATGAATGTGGAAGCTGCTGCCCAAATGAAGATCAAAGGTGCAACAGTCAACATAAATTGATGGTGAACCAAAGTGTCTGAGAAAAGAGAAGCCATTGGAAAAGATTTGAAGTTGAAGTTTGATCCGTTGGGCGCAGATTTGACTGTTACGACTGAGGGGGATTTGGACACTGTTTCAGACGACGATAATCTTGCTCAAGCTATCATAGCTAGATTGACGACAGAGGAAGGCGAATTGCACGACATAGGCCACGCAGATTATGGTTCGCGTCTACATGAACTCATAGGCGAAGTTAACTCTGAAACGACAAGAGAAAGAATCAAGGCCGTAGTCCGAGACTGCTTAGCCCAAGAACCCAGAATAAAAGAAGTTGTGAGTATAAACGTTAGAGCGGACTCTTATGATCGTAATCGTGTCCATATCGACATGACTGTTCTTCCCATCGGAAGTAGCACCTTCCTCACAGTAGTTTATCCATTTCGCTTGGAGGTAGGGTGATTGCCTCTAACTAGGAAGACTTACAGGCAGATAGCAAAGGATATCCTGACACAAATTACAGGGGGAGAAACCACTGAAGAGCATACATACGCGGTTGGCAAGATCCTATACGGACTTTCTAATAGCCCCGTTGCCGAGATTAGCGAGATCAAAGGGATATCAAAGGGTGTAACGAAATCTTTTGTGAAGAATGTTGACTACAGGTTAACTAGACACTCAGTTGAATGGCTGAATGGGGGAGAACATCCTGATGAGGAGACAAGTTTCACTGTTAGGTACATATTCAAGGGGTCAGCTGAGATTTCAGATGTTAATCCCGGAAGTGTTGTGAGAACAACAGTTGAAGCGATAAGTAGAGAAATCGAGTACCTTTATGCTCAAATGGATCAGGCTTATCTTTCAGGCTTCTTGGACACCGCCACAGGGGAAGCCTTGGACCTGGTGGTTTCGCTTCTAGGCGCCAAGCGCAAGCCTCCGCAGCCTTCATCTGGGTATGTCACATTTGGCCGAAGCACAGAACCTGAAACGTTGTCTGTTACTGGTGAAGTGCATCTCTATGATGGTTCTCCGGAATATGCTTTGAAGAAACCGCTCGTAAAGGAGATCGTGAAGATTGAAGGAACGGTCAAAGGAGCCCCGGTGAATTTCGAAAAGGACATTGACTATAGCTTGGTAGGAAATAGTGTGAGGTGGCTTCCTGGGGGTGAGAAGCCGGATACAAAAACCGTTTTTCGCGTTGACTACACCAGCTACCAAGAAATCGTGATCCCAAAAGGAGCTGTTGTTGCCACATTTTCGCCGAGACCCGAAGAGACACGTTCATTCAACACAGCCGACGAGACATCGCTGAAACTCACAAATGGAGGCAAGTGGGAGGCCGAGGTTCCTGTGATCTGTAGTGTGGCCGGGCGATGGGGAAACGTTCTCGCGGGAACCGTAACCGTTATGCCCCGGCCTTTTCCCGGTGTAGAATATGTGATAAACAAGGGGGACATAACAGACGGGGTGGAAGCTGAAAGTGATACTGAGCTGCGAGAGCGAGCGAAACATGCTTTAGAGTTCGCTGGTAAAGCGACAGTTTCTTCCCTCGAATCTGCCATTAGAACCGTTGAAGGCGTACGATCACTTCTTGTCGAGGATATGCCCGAAGAAGTGTCCGGGATCGTTAAGGTGATTGTTGACGGGGGAGACACAGATGAAATTATGCGAGTCATCGAGGAAACAAGAGCTGCTGGCATCAAAGTTGAGTTCTCAAGGCCTAGAATCGTCTACATAAACGTTTCATTTACTCTGATACTGCCAAAAGAAGTATCACCTACAGTGGCCGCGACAGAGGCGGAGAAACTGGTCAGAAGTTACATTTCGTCGCTGGGAATAGGGGAAAATGTGCTTTTCTCCAAAATCATAGACGCAGCCTTGAACGTTAGATGGGTCTCGGACGTAACAGAAGTACTTATCACGGCTCACAGAGAGGAGGAAATCGTTGAAAGTGAAATAGAGAACATTTTGATAAGCGGTGAGGAAAGAGCTGAACCTAGAACCATAAACGTGTTGTTTGAGATAAGGGAGTAAGAAGATATGAGTCGAGTTGAAAGAATCTGTGACAGACTCCCAAGATTCTATAAACATTGGGATAGAGACTCTCTGGTCTTTAGTCTTCTTAGAGCAGTGAGTAAGCAGCTAGACGAAGCTGAGGAGAAAATAACGGATGTAATGAAGGCTCATTGGGTAGACACGGCTGTAGAAGATGAATTAAATAAGTTGGGGGCTCTGTTGGGGTTGAGTCGGCTCTCTGGAGAAGATGATTTGCAGTATAGAGCCCGTTTGAAGAGGGCTGTAAACGAGTATCAGGGGGGTGGAACAATTTCAACAATTTTAGACGTTGTGAAGGCATCAATAATCGCACAAAGCGAGGAAGACGTGAAGATTGTTGAGAACCCTCCTGCCTCAGCTTTTGCAGAGTTTACGGTGAGGGCTGGGGATACGTGGACTCTTGGAAGCAACAGCATAACTGACGCGCAGCCGAGTATAACCTTGACTGTTGAAGAGACCGGAGGGGTTAGCAAACCCCAGATTATGAACCTTGACACTGGGGAGTCCATAACCTTTAAGGGGAGATTGAGAAGCGGGCAGAAACTGGTCATAAAGAAGAAAAAAGCTTCTATTGATGGAAAAGACGTTTCAAAGAGGATTTATCCCCAGAAAATCCCGCGACTTCTTAGGAGGGGCTCCACTTGGAAATACAGTGAATCCCTTGAGAAGTTGGTTGGTGTATTTGACACAGCGAAGTTTGATGAACATACGTTCGCCATGAGAGTGCCCTCTGTGAGAATAAGTTTCGATTGGACCCGACTCCAGCCTGCCACCTTCGAGGTTCGAATCAAGTCGAAAGCTTTACGTGACAGTGGCTTTTCAAAACCTTATTTGGAGAAGGTGGTAAACTCTATGAAGGCTGCAGGAGTAAATGCACTGATTAAGGTTACGGGATAGTGGGTTAGAATGGTAGAATTTGAGCCGATCAAGAGAAAGCCGGGTGAAGTGATCCGGTCTGAAGACTGGAACAAGATGCAAGAAGATGTAAGAGCAGACCTTAAAGAGCTTGAGAGCAAACTTCAGGTTTTGAGGGACTATGTCGACAGTATGCAGGAAACCACAACGTTGTTGAACATGACTAGTCTGGTAGGCACATCGTATAATCTGAACGAGGCCATATCAGGAGAAACGGCCAGTTATGAAACTCCGATCGTAGGCCTGTTGACAAAACAGTGGCTTCTAGAGAAGGGTAAGACGGGCGAAATCTGTAGATTCAGTGCTGTGACCCTCTTAGATTCAATAGACTATTGGTCAGGTGCCGAGAACGGCGACAAGAAAGCGTTAGAGGTTGTTTTCGATTATATGGACGGAACCAACGCTGTTGTAAGCGACCTCTTTGTTCATGATCGTTCAAAGCTTAGACCAAAGGGCACTGACAACCCTTATCTCGAGTATCTTCTGTCGCCAAACGAGTATGTGTGGTACAGGTATAGAATTGTCAATCCAAATCCTGAAAAAGAAGTTCTAAACATCAGCTTTAGAACCACGGATCCAGAATGCACTCCGAGAATTGGCAACGTCCTACACTATAGAGCTAGAATCACACCTGCTACTAAGTGACAATGAATGCTAACCGAAATCGAAGACAGACTCGTTAAAATTCTGCAAGAAAAAGTCAAGGAGATACCAAAAGATAACATTGTCCTCAACACGGAACCTGCCAAGTTGCCAGCGGTGGCTATCTCTAACTTGGGTTTCGAATTTGAGAGCTTGGGTTTGGCTGAAAACGTAGATGAAGGTAGGATCAAATTGGATGAAAGGTTCAGCAGTGATGGTGTTCAGACTTCCTACAAGCTTAAGGAGAAACCGTTGCAAGGCAGTGTTCAGGTGGAGTGTCCTCCAGGAAACTCTCTCGCTGAGAAAAAGGACTTCGCTGTAAAATATAGCGAAGGTTCGATAGATTTCAGCACGGCTCCTCCGAAGGGCAAGAAGAGGATATTTGTTAAGTATCTGTCTCACAAAAGCGCTGTAACAGTGAAAGGCTTGAAGTTGAAGGCAACGTACTCCATTGATGTGTGGGGTACAGGCAGAGTTGAAGTGGATTCTATTGCTGAAGGAGTGGTCAAGGCTCTTTTAATGGTGGAAGACGATCTTGCGGCGGAAGGTGTCGAGTTGAGACCTGTTGGTGGGGAAACGTTACCGGAACAAGGGGGAGAGAAGACGGAGAGGGTTCAGTTGAAGTATGTGTTTGAACGAGATCTTCGCGTGAAGAAACTTGTGCCGCCCATAGAGAAGATAGAAATCACGAAAAAGAACATTTAGCACTGAAAAATGCATGCGGATTGGAGGATAGAGCTAGAAGATGTCTGCGACTAAGGTGCCTTATGGAAGGCCTGTTAAGCTTCTAGTTGACTATCAAGGATTTCCTGACGGGAGGCTTGTGCAGTTTGAGATTTGGAGGCGGAAGGGTCAGAAGGAAGAAAAGGTCTCCGAAGTGTACGGTGTGACAAAAGAAGGAAAGGGGGTAGGACGGTGGATTCCACGGATTGAACGTAAAGAGGTTCTGCCTTTGGAGGAAAAGATAAGTCAGCTGGTTGAAGAGGAAAAATACTACTTTATCGCTAAGATTGACAACAAAGAGGTCAAATCAGGGGACATAATCTTCACCTATCCGCTTGATATTTACTTGGAGGATGAGGATGGGGATCCCCTTGATGGAGCTAAGTACACGGTTACATTCTCGGATGGAAGCAAGGAAAAAGGAGTGTTTGAGAATGGGCATGCTAGGTTTACGGATGCACCGCCTGGTAAGTTCACTATTGAGTTGGAGGAGTACGAGTTCATCTTTGGCCCGCTCGGCACGATAATCGAGGCGCGCTGGGAGAAGAGTAGGGCTAAGTGCGGCGAAAAAGTCAAGATGATAGTTGAGGTGGAAGATTTCGAGGATGGAACTCCAGCCAAGTTTGAGATCTGGGAAAGAGACATTGATGGGAAGAACAATCTCATCAAGCGAATTGATGGGAAGGTTCAGGGAAACAAGGTTGAGGCTGTTTGGGTGTATTCGCCTGGGGAGGTGGAGGAAGACTTGAAGGAGGAGGTGGTAGAAGAGGAGGGAGAGCCGGAGTACTTCTTTGCCGTGGACATCGAAGGAGATGAAGCGAGGTCAGGGGTACTAACATTTACCTATCCCCTAGACATTTATTTGGAGGATGAGGATGGAAAAAAACTAGACGATGTGAAATACACAGTAACCTTTTCTGACGGAACTGAAAGGGAGGGTAAGTTCAAAGACGGGCAGGCGAAGATAGAAGACGCTCCCTATGGAAGATTCATTTTGAAAGTTGAAGGCTATTACATCATCTTCAAAAAACCGTGATGTATAAATATGTATAATGCCCGCGCAGAATCCAGATGGGTTTTGAGAAATGTTGGAAAAAAAAGGTATGGCATCGTCAGCTCAGGGAGCCGTCAAGAAAAAAGCTAAATTTAAAGGTGTGGTGACCGCGTCCAATAGATGCCCTATTCTCTTAGACGATCCTTTTTTGGGATTTCTCTCGGGAATTAGCGTTACTGTGAAATATCCCGACGGCTCAGATGAGTTGCTAACCACCGATGATGATGGAATGATCAAGGTTCGTACAGATAGAGGTGCCTATGTTGATTTGAAGTTTGAGACCGAGCTGAGAATGCACGAGATGCGTGTTTTTGTTGTTTTGGAGGATGTGTCAACCCCGAAAGGTGCGTGGCAGCGTCTGGTGAACATGGGTTATGTTGATGATCCAGAACCGCCGCCAAAGCCGTTTAGTGAAGATTATCTGGCCGCGGCTGTAGAAGAGTTTCAGTCTGAACACGGTATACGTCCCACTGGTGAACTCGATAGTCGGACTCAGTCGGCCCTCGATTCAAGTCATGATTCCACTGTCCCTTGGAGAGAGCAAAGGACAGCCCTTATTGATGATGATCTCGATGCTGAATACGACAAGGATGCAGTAGCTTGATACGTATTTTGGAAAGAGGTATATAATATGGTAAGAGTATGCACGCGCGCGAATCTAAAATATGTATGGATTGAATTTAGTTCAACCCTAGATGGCCGGGCTTTCGCTAAAGGTATAAAAACAAAGTGCCGTTGGCGGAGCGTGGTGCTGAACCTTCCCAGAAAAAAGATAGGTGGGATGTTCTATCATGTGGATTCGGCACATCCGCTTTTGCCGATTCACTGGACGGGAAAAGAGGACTTGCGCACACTAATGATATTGCCTAACGACAGAGAAGAGAAAAGTGAAAAGTATGTTCGTGAACCTATCTTTAATGCTTATCGGAGAAATCATACCAATGATGAATTCGATGAAGAAATTCGAAAACAAAATAGGTTTCTATCGAAATGGGTGTTCAGTCCTGGCGTGAAAAAAGTTTCTGGTAGAAGGCAGTGGAAAAAGGGCGAATTGACCTTAAAGAATGATTTCACAGATTATGCGGACCTTGTAGTGGCGAGTGGTCACGGATCCAATGGAGCAATATGGGGAGGAGGCAGATCTATTGACCTAAGATGGAGTTCGCGGCTCTCGCGCGCGCATACAGATCGCCTGAAATATATCATCATCGCCACCTGCCACATGTTAGCTGAACATAACGCGCGAACCTGGTTGCCAGCAATGCGACGAAAAAATCCGGTTCGCGGTGTTCTTGGCTATAGATACGTGTATCGCACCGCGCTGGGAAAACGTGTTTTCAAGAGGTTTGCCGATAAGTTGCAGGAAAAGGGAGGCACCAAAACCATTCTGGAGGCATGGAAGGAAGCCCATACTAAAGATAGTGAGCCCGCACGCGTAAGTTGGGCGGCATTACTTCACGTGACCGCAGCAAAAGATACCATGAAAGACTGGTTGACGACCATTAAAAAGGGACAGAGAAAAGGGAAGGGCCTAACGCCCGTTGATGAAGAAAAGGGTGAAATCCGATGGTATTGTGATGAAAATTACCCTGATGGAAAGGTTCCCAAACTGCCGGAATATCATTATACTGCCTATTTCTGCATGGGACGTGGCGAGGGCGCAACGAAAATCACGTGCGACAATAATTTTCGTGATGAAAGCCCAGATGTAGGCCTTTTCCCTGGAGAAAAAGGGCAGTTGGAAATCGCTAAGAACCCTTCCCCCAGAGAAATAAAGGAGAAAAAAACGTCTTTTGACATCGGCGGTCTTATTACCATTACTTTCTATTTCTATAGAGAGGATCACGAGCCCGGCATGAATTTGGATAGGCTTCTGACCTTTGATAAGCCAGGGGGTGGCGCTGTGAAATTGAAGGATGGCGCTGTGAAATTGAAGGATGGTTCTTTGAGATTGATAAGAGATTTTAACAGGAGGGATAAAGACCAATATGTCGATGCGATTGAATTTGAATTTACAACAAGTGTTCCTAAAACTCAACTTCACTATACAGTACGTGATGACGCCCATGAATATTTTAAACCCGTCCCGGCCTGTATCCCGGTGAGGCTGTTTTACGAGTATAAAGACATTTTCGAGTTGGAAGATCTCTATAACGATGGTGCATGGTTGCGGGGACCCCGCCCCAAGAAAGCATCTACGCCTTAAGCATATACAGGAAGATGAGTCTTCTTTCCAAGCCCTCAGAGCATTGGGTTACTCAAGCGAGGCTTGTTGACCGCGGTCTCTCCCCAGGAACACACCTTGAAGGTCGCTTCCGGAGACGCGGATTACATGCGCGCGCTTGACGCACATTTTCATGAATTTAATCGTGTCGTCATTTTGGTCTACGATGACTTTTCCCAGATTATCGTCCAAGTTCATGCGCGCGCTTTTTGTTGCTGATCACCTTGTTCTGCTGTCAGGCGTCGTTAGAGGCTATTGCATTAATCCTCTTCAGGTCTTTTGCAGGAATCGAGGAAGGCGTGCCACCCCTAACGTTCTTGAAGATTTCATCGAAGTCTCCCTTAAGTAAAGCATAGGTCAACTGCGTTAATTTTATCTCTCCCCTTGTTCTTTCCCAATTCTTAGCCTCATAAGTTAATGTGTAGATTCCTATAATCCTCTGGATAAAGTCCAGCTTCTTCACTTCGTTCAGAGTTTTTCCTCCTGCAATCAGTTCCTTGTAAATAGTCGTGCCATTCCAAGCGAAATATACCGTGTTACCAGTCCACATCTTGTAAGTGATTGGCGCCTTTCCGATGAGCTTGCTCTCATGCAACGCGAAGTCCAAACTTGAATTGAGCAATTTCCCCACCCAAGCTCGAGCTTCTTTGAAGCCCTCATCAAGCTTGCTGACAAGATTGCGCTTGTTGATTGTTGCATTTTCAAGGCAGACTCCTAGATGCCGGCCTGCATCCCCTGCAATCAGATCGTTCAAAGGATCTTCTTCGAAGACGTCCCAACCTTCATAATGCCATAATTCATACCCGAAGAAAAGCTCGCGAAGGAATTTCTTCTCCACATGGGGGCTGTACTTCACGCCATTGGCCCAGTGCATCAACTGTGAGATGTTAGAGCCACCCTCAAAGACGTCGTCATTCATCTCTCTGCTGGGATTCGGGGGACCCAGAAGGAAGGGAACATCGATAATAGGCATTTCTGTGCAATTTCGAATACTTAGAATATCCGTTGCAGGGATCACTACCCTTGGAAGTTTTGGTCTGATCCATCTTAAGGCTCCAATTTCTTGTTCATTCCAACTTTCAAGGGCTCCTTTTTCCCAAGGGTCCTTTCTTGTCCCGGGGCCGACAATTGTCGCTGGGCCAACGAATTTTTTTCCGATACCGCTGTTGCCATTAATATCTCCAATAGCTTTTAACCCATTTTTTTTGGTCGGCTTCCTCAAGTATTCTTTCAGATATCTCTTTTTGAGAACTTTAAGGAAATTCGTCCCTGCGACCGTCCATTTTTTGCTTGCTCCTTTGCGCGCATGCATCCGTGCGCGAGCTCTGGCCTTCTTCTTGATGAAGTTCAACACCTTTCTCGCATCTTTCGTAGCGGCCTCGTCGGTTCGTACCACAATGGGCTTGAACGTCCATTTCGCTTTTTCTCTTTTCTTTCTTCTTCTTTTCCGCCTCTTCCCTTTTTTGTCATCGTTTCCCAAAATCTTCACCATTCACGCGCTATAGATCCAAACCTCTATTTTTCATGAGGGATTCTGTAACGCTTATTAGTCCCCGGTCTTCACCGGTTATTTCAGTTGGTGTCTCGTATTTGTCGTACCAAAGCCCCACCATGGCACGGTTAAGTGCATCTGCTGTGAGTGGTCCAACTAAGCCATCTTGCGCCAGAGGCTTTCCTGTCCAATCAGCCGTGCTGGCTTGGAAGTCCTTTACTGCTTTCTCTGTCATTTCTCCGAAGATCCCATCGATACTGTTTCCGCGTCTTTCAGTTCTGGGAATGTATCGTCCTTTTACTAGATGATATCCGAGGTGCCTTAACATTTCCTGTAGGTGTTCAACAAGCGTCTTTCTGGAATCTTCCTTCGCCAAAGGTCCCTGTCCGCCCTCTGAACGGTTTCTCAGATCTAGCACCGGCAAGGGGCCTGGATTCTCAGAGTATTCGTTTTTTGAGGAAGATGTGGTTGAATCGCTGCGGTCTGCTAGGCAACATTTTTCATCAGCCTTTGATCTTGCCACTGTGAAGACGCCATCTTTGTCCGTCCTTTCACTCCATTCATCTGTACCCACTTTTACTATGAGTTCCTTCCCTTGCATCGGCTTAAACTGGTAATCTAGAATTTGTATGGCATAGTCTGGTGGAGAAACCACACCTCTATACGTAACTGCGTTCTCGACTATTCCTTCGGCCGACTTAGTCATCTCTCTAAACCATGTAATTTTAGTAGTTGCGAGAAAGCTATTAGCTTTTCCTTCACAGTTATTCGAAGGTGAAATCGTGTGTCTCAACTTCCACGATGAATCTTCCGTACGGTGTGTCTTTGGACTTGCCTTTGAGTCCCATCCGAAAGAGACCATCGTTTGGGGACAAATACGCTCTGCCGATATTCTCCTTTCGTGCGATTCCTTCAGCTGACTTGGGTATTTCTCCTATCAACTCGATCTTAGTAGTCAAGAGAAAGCTTTAACGTTACCCACCCAGTGCACACAAGATTAGCTGATATCAAAGTATGATGAAGTAATTGGCAATGCATATCTCAATTTCCCTGATGACTCTTCTCAACTTCTCTCATGAGGCTGTCTCCTCTGATGATTTCTCTGAAGACTTCTCTTCAGCGCATAATTCGATGATCACTACTCGATCTTCCTCTCTCCTGCGCGCGCCGTCGGCGAAGACCTTGCCACAGCCGACTGTATCTATCGATTCTGGTAGTTTGAGCCCGCGCGCCCAAACGTACTTAACAGTGAAATTAGTTTCCTCATCGGGATGTTCTCCTCCACCGAGCCATTCAACTGAGTCTCTGATGAACCTATAGTCAACATCCTTCACAAAAGATTTTGTTACACCACTCGATGTCCCCTCAACCTCGTTGACCTCGGTAACGGGAGTGTTTGAAAGTTCATAGGAGGCTTTACCCTTCACATAGGTATGTTCTTCGGTGCGCGCGCTCATCAGCTTGTCGACAACCCAATCTGCTCGCCTTTTTGACAGTTTAAGGTTGTAGCTACATGATGCAGACGAGTCAGCGTAGCCTCGAACTTTAAAAAAGGGTTCTACGCCGCCTTGCTCAAGAACCTCCAAGTGTTTCTTCAGTTCCTTGGCCACCTCCTCGAGTTGGGCAGGCCTAGGCAAGACTTCAATCTCTGTCGTCTGTCTCGCTTCCCTCTCAGTCTCTGTTGCTGGTTTCGGTTTGTCTATTTTAAAATTGATACTCAGTGGCGGCACAGAATATTCTTCCCCTTTCATCTTCTCCTCGATAGGTTTCCTAAGGAAATCATCTACTTGGAGGACAGCATGTGGGGAATCAACTTCAAGCCACGGGCGAACTTTGACTTTTGGTCGAATGAATTTTTCGCAGTTGGGATTAGGACATTTAGTTTCCTTGACGTCATAATCAATGTGCACGCCACGCGTGCTAATTGGTTGGTACGATACAAATCGTTCCCATTCCTTTTTGCATTCAGGACATTTCAATAAGAGTTTATCGCGGCCAATAGGTCTTCTTGGCCCTCCTCCTCTGACGGGGAAAGGCCATCTTTTGCCCCGTTGGGGCCAATCCTTGAACCATAGATTGATATTTTTGAATACTTCCTCATTTTCGTTGAACCATTCTTCATTGACTTCCGCAACGACTTCTGTAAACAGACGATAATGTTTGAGTGCCTCCTCCTTCGACCGCTCGAAGCTATTTTCAGTAATAACTTCACTATGCATGATCGGGGAGTCCCGATGCTCGAGAACTAACTTGCAATCTCCACAGATAATTTTATTCTGCGCGCGCACGCGATTCATGTGAGGGCATTTGTCTTTGCTCCCGTATGTAGTAGTAATGCTATACTCTTCGTCTTCTTGCAAAATTGCGCCGAAAGTGGGATGATGCTCCTTGTGTTCCCACCACTCATACCTCCACTGGTTTATGTGCAGCTCCTGCTCTGTATCCACGCGCGGGCGTCCGAACCGCAAAATTTCAGTGCCTCCCTTTTCACTCGAAAACACAACTTGAAAACCTCCTATCTCCCATTTTACAAGTGTACTTGGTAAATCAGTTCGGATTTGTTTTTCCAGATGTACCTCCACCATTTCAGCATTCAATAGCTTTTTGATGACGTCGACAAGATCACCCCATCTTTTGACAAGGAACTTATTTTCACATGTTTTTTCTCCAGGTGGTGCGCAGCCCTCAGGTATCGAACAGGGACCCTCCGCACGCATTGTAGTTCTAATGTTAATTGCCTTTCCGTGCTTCCCCATGGTAAAGGTCTCTTGAGGTAAATCGCCCATTTCGTTATACCAACTCAATTCCAATAGCTAGAAGAGACATTAGCTTTTTCCAACACAGCTATTTGTGCGCGATCGCAAATTCATATCCGTCAACTTCAATGGTGCATCTACCGTAGGGTGCGTCTTCTATTGTGGCTTCTCCCTTTTTGAACTTTCCCGTCCTTTTGGTTCCGTCCGAAAGAGTTATTATAAATTCTACGTCGTCTAGTGGATTCCCATCCTCGTCCTCTAAATAAATGTTCAGAGGATAGGTGAATGTGAGGATCCCTGACCTAGCCTCGTCTCCTTCAATGTCCACAGCGAAGAAGTACTCTGGTTCTCCTTCCTCCTCTTCTACCTCTTCCCTAAGGTCTTCTTCCACTTCTTCAGGCGAGTAGACCCATTCAGCCTCAACCTTGTTTCCCTGAACCTTCCCATCTATTTCGGCGATGAAGTCATTTTTTCCATCGACATCTTCTTCCCAAATCACGAACTTGGCTGGAGTTCCATCCTCAAAATCTTTCACTTCAACTATCATCTTGACTTTTTCGCCGCACCTAGCCCTGTTTTTCTCCCAGCGGGCACTGATTATCTTGCCCAGTTGCCCAAATTTTGCCTTCAGGAGTTTGGGTTCTGCTGGAGGTGGCGGAGGTGGTGGAGCAGGTGATCCTGCTCCTGTTTCTCCTATGAACACCTTTCCAACCGCCACAACCGATCCAACTGGCATGTCAACTGGGTCGTTGCATGTTATGGCTTGGTCTCCTTGTCTGGCAGCTGGCTTCCCATTTATGAAAACTCCTGTGCTTCCAACTAATATTTTTCCTTGGTTTGACGGCGGCTTCTGGAATGGTCCTCCGGGTGGGATGTGTGGAGGCGTGTTTATGGCTCCGCTTTCTACGGTTGCCGCGGGTTTTCCTTCTATGAAGACGTCTGTGCTCAGGTTCGTGGTTATTGTTCCGTTGAAAGGAAGTGGAGTAGGGGTGGGCACTGGGCCTCCTGGCGAGGGAACCATAATGATGTGGGTGTCCGTGGCAACAATCTTGTCGCCTTGTTTGGCTGCCGGTTTACTCAGATGTCTCACCTTTCTTGCTCTGGTTGGCTTGCTCCGCATTCGCGGCAAAACTTGGCATTGCGGGGATTGAGTGTTTCTTTGCCTCTTGTCTCGCACTCCTTGCATGTCCAGAGAGGAGACCCTCTGAAGTCTGTTACTTTGGCATGACAGTTTTCACATTCACCTGCACGGTGAGCTTCAGCTGACATTTTCGTTCCGCAGCCCATGCAGTATCTTGCTGGTCTCAAAAATGTAATCTTTGTCTTGTGTCCTTTCAGCCCCTCGGCCTTTGCTGACAACTCTATTTCCTTCTGCTCTTCCACTATTTCTGGGGGAGCCTCCAAGAAAATCTGCGCCGTATCTTTCTCTTTAGGAATTGTCACTGAACTTTCAATTTTTCCTAGAGGCGGCTTCGCTGTAAGGCTTATCTGAGTGTCTGCCGAGGCTTTTCTTGGTTTTCCTTTTCTATCTCGCAACTCTATGGTTATAGTGGCCTTCTCCTTACCGTCTGCAACGATCTGTTTCGGCTCTGCCTTAATCCTCAATTTCGGCTTCCTTATTCTGGGCATCCCTACCTTATAGAAAACCAGTCCAAACGCCGCGGCAGCCATGGCGGCTCCGAGGAGTCCTTCCTCTAGATATCCTGGCCCTCCTATTGGGCTTGTGTTTACGACGAACTTTACTGAGTAGATTTGGGATTTGCCGGTGTTGTCCACGGCTTTGATTTCGAACGTGTGGCTTCCGTCGCCTAGTCCAGTGAATTCATAGGTTGTGAGTGTTCCTATGTCTGCCCATTGGCCGCTGTCCAGTCTGACTTCATAGTAGTCTATGCCTAAGCCCTCATGGTCATCTCCAAACCAGCTTATTTCGTAGGTTGATGATCTTATTGTGGTGCCGTTTTCCAGAGAAACGGTTGGCACTATCGACGGTGGAAGCGTGTCTAATATGATGGAGTCGTTGTATGACTGTGAGGTTAAGCCAGCGTTGTCCATGAATTGAACGTATACGGTTTTTGGGCCGTCACCAGGAGTTAGGGTCCAAGATTTAGATGTAGCGTTTGGTTCCCAATAGCTCCAGGTTGTTCCGTTGTTGCTGAAGCTCATGTTAGCAACGCCGGAAGTTGTATCATCAGCAGACAATGTTAACTCAACTGAAGTTGTAGTGGCGTATTCGGCGCCTCCAGCGATTGTTATGGTTCCGTTGGGCTTGGTGGTGTCCAAAGTGATGGTGTCATTGTATGTTGTCGAGTTAAGGCCAGCATTGTCTTGGAATTTGACGTATACTGTTCTTGTGCCGTCGCCTGGTGTCAGGTCCCAAGATTTAGATTCATTGTAGAGTTCCCATCCACTCCAGCTTGTTTCATCGTTTCTGAAGGTCATGTTAGCCACGTCTGAGGTGACATCAGTTGCGGACAATGTTAGCTCAACTGAAGTTGTAGTGGCGTATTCGGCGCCTCCAGCTATTGTCATGAAGCCTTCAGGAGCAATCTTGTCTATTTTTATGGTTTCGTTTTTTATGGTTTCGTTGTTTGGAGGGTCTAAATTGTCAACTGAGTAGTATTGGAGTGTGTTGGTTCCTTCAGTTGTTATTGTGAATGGAGAAGATGCATTGTATGTTAACCATGTTGTGCCGTCTACCCTGTAGTAGGTGTTTGCTACTTCGCTTAGGTCGTCGGTGGCATTTAATGTGACCGTGACATCAGATGTCCACCAATTGTTGTTGCCAACAGTTGCAGAGAGTGAAATAATTGTTGTTGGTGGAGTGTTGTCGAATGCGAACTTTTGAATACGATTATTGTCCGAGTCGGTTACGTAGACGTTTCCTAAACCATCAACAGCAATACCAAGGGGCTTGTCGAATTGGCCGTCACCAGAACCCCAACTACCCCATTTGGCTAGGAAAGTGCCATCACCATCAAACTTTTGAATACGATCATTGTA
>Ga0209636_10003383_pt1 | contig 16278 bp, 14 predicted proteins | sample DeeMarSWOR152_54_FD_187464 | JGI IMG/M metagenome (GOLD analysis project Ga0209636, IMG submission 187464) | Marine sediment microbial communities from White Oak River estuary, North Carolina - WOR-1-52-54 (SPAdes) (version 2) | ecosystem: Environmental > Aquatic > Marine > Intertidal zone >...
CCTGAACAGATTGCCAATGAAACTGCAGGATTGCTCCTAAATTATCTTGAGATCAATGAGCTCGGGGTATTCTTGTATGATGAGAAAGGCAAGCGTTTGAATATTGTCGCTGCGCGCGGCCTCAGTGACAACTGGATACCCAAGATTATATATGGATTGGGCGATGGCAAGGTGGGTCTTGCTGCCGAGAAGAGATTGCCTATTGGGCGCCGTGAATTCGATTTCTTTGGGCAGAAAAAAGAACCCTACGAAGCATTTGATCCTGATATTTGTTACCCGTTGATATATCAAGACAAGCTGTTTGGCGTAATTGCAATATGCCGTGATGATGAGTTTGGGGAGCGAGAAAAGAACTTGCTTGGAGTAGTCTCTACGATGACCGCGGTGGCGCTCAATAACACACGTAGTTTCGAGAGTATCTCTTTTTCAGCTTCCACTGACCCGCTTACAAAGTTGTACAACGTAGGTTATTTCAAGGATCGATTGCAGGAAGAGCTAAATCGCGCGCGCCGTTTTCAGCATAGTGTTTCGATCACAATTATTGATTTGGATAAATTCAAGGATTTCAATGATTCGTTCGGTCATCAAGCAGGTGACCAGTTACTGATTAAACTTGCAAAGATTTTCAAAGAGCATTTTGAAGATACCGATATAATTGCGCGATACGGAGGCGACGAATTCATAATCATGTGTCCGGAGATAAAGAAACAGGATGCAGCGCGTATTGTAGGTAATCTTCTACACGACTTGGAAATGTATGATTTCGGTAGGGCGAAGTCTGGTAACAAGATTACGTTCTCAGCCGGCGTTTCTTCTTTCCCGGATGACGGGAGTAATGTTTCTGAGCTAATTAAATCGGCGGACGAGGCATTGTACGAAGCAAAGGGGATGGGGCGAAATACCGTAAGAATACATTATCCAAAGGTCGAAAAAATTTAGCACACAAAAAGAATGGCACAAGCGTACGTTGTACCACAATCACGACACCAGTAGTGTTCCACAATAGGCTATATTTGGCAAAATGGTAGCAATAGCGAATAGGATAATCAAAGCAATTACAGAATATGCCAAAAGACGCATAAACCTGATGGAAGTCTGCGGTACTCATACCACGGTGATTGCGAAATCCGGCATCAGGTCGATGCTTCCCAAGACCCTGAATTTACTTTCAGGCCCTGGATGCCCGGTCTGTGTTACGCCTCAAGAGACTATCGACTATGCGATCGCGCTGATCCAAGAAAAAAATGTAATAGTAACTACTTTCGGTGATATGGTCAGGGTGCCGGGTACGCACAGTAGCCTCGAGCCATACGGACCAAAAATTGTCTATTCGCCGCTGGACGCGCTCACAGTGGCAACCGAAAATCCTGAAAAAGATGTCGTCTTCATTGGTGTCGGTTTTGAGACGACATCGCCGACCATAGCAGCAACAGTCATGGCAGCGCACGAAAAGAAGATAATGAATTTCTACGTGTTGCCGGCGTTCAAACTGATCCCGCCCGCTTTGGATTTTATTGCTGGTTCATCTGAAATCAAGGTGCACGGTTTCATACTTCCGGGACACGTTTCGACAATAATAGGCAGCAAACCCTATGAGTTCTTAAACGAAAAATACCGTTTGCCTGGTTGTATAACTGGGTTTGAACCGATAGACATTCTACAGGGCATTCTTGTGCTTACAAGACAGATCGCGGAAGATAATCCAGCGATAACAATAGAATACGAACGGGCTGTAAAGTCAGACGGCAATAGGAAGGCCTTGGACCTGCTGTATAGGGTGTTCGAGCTATGTGATGCACGTTGGCGTGGTATTGGAACGATACCAAAATCGGGGTTGAAGTTTTCTGCAGATTTCCTGAGTTATGATATTCGTATGAAATATAAGATAGAGGTACCAGAATCAGTTGAACCAAAAGGATGTATATGCGGACGCGTGCTTCTTGGACTCAATATGCCATTTGACTGTGCACTTTTTGGTGACAAATGTACGCCGTTAACGCCAGTTGGCCCATGCATGGTTTCGTCTGAGGGTTCATGTGCAGCATATTATAAATATGGAGATTACAAGAGGCAGCGTAGGGCAATTAAGGGCACTAAAAGGCGAAAGTCCCGGAGACACCAGCGTGCCACGGGACACTCAATTCTGCGGCCAAATCAAAGATTTGGGTAGAATTGGTGAGGGCGAAGAGAAGGCTATGAAGGGCCCAAAGACCTGTAAGCGCTGACGCGCAAAGGTCCCGCACCGAATATATCGACGTGGGATGGTCGGGTTTTTAAATTACAGATTTGAGAAGAACCGGCATACACTTAATTGATTTAGCACAACGAATAGGCGTATGAAGAGGATTACAGAAGATTTGGTGAAGCAACTCTACAAACTCCTGACGCCGTGCCGGGTTTGTCCGCGTGAGTGCGGTGTGGACAGGCTAAATGGCGAGGTCGGCAACTGCCGGGCCGGGCTAAAGGTAAAAGTGTCATCATATCATCAACACTTTGGAGAGGAGCCGCCGCTCGTGGGTCGGCATGGTTCAGGCACGATATTCTTAACCCACTGCAACCTGCATTGTGTTTACTGCCAGAACTACGAGATCAGCCAACTCGGGCTGGGGAGTGAGGTAACCTTGGACGAACTCGCCCAGATGATGTTGAAGCTCCAGCAACTGGGGTGCCACAATATCAATTTTGTTACGCCGACACCTTGGGTGCCACAGTTAGTACAAGCACTAGCTATTGCTCAAAGGAAAGGTTTAGATATTCCTATTGTCTATAATTGCGGGGGGTACGAGTCGTTGGAGACACTTAGATTGCTCGAAGGTATTGTCGATATCTATATGCCCGATATAAAATATGCTAAAAACAGTTCTTCGCTTAAATACTCAGCGGTTGAAAATTATTGGGAGGTTGTTCAATCCGCGTTAAAGGAAATGCACCGACAGGTCGGCGATCTGATTGTTGAAAAGGGTATTGCAAAAAGAGGTCTTCTAGTTCGGCATCTGGTTTTGCCAAATAGAATAGCAGGTAGTAAACAGTGTTTTGAATTCATCAGACGCGAATTATCAAATAACACAATGGTGAATGTAATGGCTCAGTATTACCCGACGTATAAAGCAAGCCAGTATTCTGAAATCAATCGTCGAATCACAACACAAGAATATCGCGAGGCCCTTGAGGAGCTCGGCCGACAAGGCGTAGATGCTGGGTTCAGACAAACGGTCGATACAATATTCAGGCATATAGTGCCTGAGTGGACCGATGATCTGAAAGATACATAAAGAAACCGATTTCCATTGTAGTCGCCCGCTTGCTCCTGAAGAGCGAAGCTCTTTGGAGATTCATCGGGCATTGTTTGATAAATCAAACAACTACTATGAAGATCGGAATTGGGGTTGAGGCTGAGAAGCTGGACGATTACCATGCTTGTCGGTTTCGTTGGGCGAAATACGAATCGGTGACGTTTCACAGTTTCGATTTTCGACGACCGATCAACGAAACGCTTTTCGAAACCGTCCAACGTCAAACGATCTTCATCCAACCTCACAACCTTAACCATCAGACCATCTTTAAAAGGTACTCGCCTGATCCATCGGCATTATTTGATGAATCAAGCAACTACATTTATGCGAATCACCAAAGGTCTCGGGTTCTGTATTTTGATATTGTTTACTCTGCGAATATCGTTTCTATTGACTTTGCAATAGTTCTGGGTATGCTTGACAAAGTAAAGCTCTGGCAAGTCAAAACGCTTTAAGGTCGATATCAATGCACCAAGTTTGAAAAATGAGGAGGATAAATTGAAGGTCCATGAGTACCAAGCAAAGGAGATATTCAAGAAATACGGAATTACGACTCCAAAGGAGAAGATGTGTCGCTCGGTCGAAGAGGTGACCGCAGCATCAAATGAAATAGGTATCCCGTGTGTCATAAAAGCACAAGTGATGGTCGGTGGCCGGGGTAAAGCAGGCGGCATCAAGCTCGCGAAGGACGATAAAGAAGTGAAGCAGCACGCCAGCGACATTCTGGGTATGGAGATTAAGGGCATCCCAGTGAAAAAAGTACTGGTTTCGGAGGCGGTTGATATTGGAAGTGAGGCTTACCTGGGTATAATCGTGGACCGTACCGAGAAGAAGACGGTGGTCATGGCCTGCAAAGAAGGTGGGGTCGAAATTGAGGAGATCGCTCGTCAAAAGCCGGAAGCCATATACAAAGTCTACGCTGATGCTTTGATGGGTCTTATGCCGCATAAGGCTAGGGAAATTGGTTTATTTCTCTATGAGGATCCCAAAGTGGCGTTTGAGTGTGCTTCGATCACCACGAAGCTATACAAATTATTTGTTGACCTCGATTCATCGCTCGCTGAGATTAATCCGTTGGTCGTAGATAAATCAGGCCGTCTGATTGCTTTGGATGCGAAAATTAACTTTGATGACAATGGGCTCTTTCGTCATCCGGATATTGAAGCAATGCGCGATCGCGAGAGCGAAGACGAGAATGAGTTGACCGCACGCGAACAAGATTTGTCTTACGTACGGCTGACTGGTAATATAGGTTGTGTAGTCAATGGCGCGGGTCTAGCAATGGCAACCATGGATCTGGTGAAGCACTTCGGTGGCGAACCAGCGAATTTTTTGGATATCGGAGGTTCTTCATCACCAGAGAAAGTCATGAATGCATTGCGCATCCTCTTGAAAGACAAGAACGTCAAGGTTATTTTCTTCAACATCTTTGGTGGAATAACACGCTGCGATGATGTGGCAAAGGGAATTCTTGAAGCTAAAAAAACGTTGAGCATACAGCAGCCAATAGTCACACGTCTGACCGGCACTAATGAGGATAAGGCGATAGAGATGCTAAGGGAAGCAGGTTTAATTTTCGCAAAGACCATGGATGAGGGAGCTCAGAAATCCATTGAGCTTCTGAAGTGAGGCGAAAGGAGTAAAATGAGTATTTTTGTCGACAATAACACAAGATTGGTAGTTCAAGGCATAACCGGTAGGGACGGTAGTTTCCACACTGCTCAAATGCTAAAATACGGTACAAAAGTCGTCGCTGGTGTTACTCCGGGTCGAGGCGGACAAAAAGTTGAAGGAGTTCCTGTTTTCAATAGTGTGTCTGAAGCAGCTAAGAAGACAAATGCGAATACTTCGGTGATCTTTGTGCCGGCCAAGTTTGCGCCAGACGCGATTTATGAAAGCACAGATGCGGGTATCAAGTTGATTGTATGCATATCTGAAGGCATACCGGCGATTGAAATGGTAAAGGTGGTTGCTTACCTGAAGGATAAAGACTGCCGGCTCGTGGGCCCGAATTCACCGGGTGTTGTTTCGCCGGATGATACAAAAGTTGGTATCCTCCCTGGACATATTTTCAAGAAAGGGAATGTAGGTGTAGTATCCAGAAGTGGTACCTTGACGTATGAGATTGTTGATCATATCACTAAAGCAGGGCTTGGACAATCAACCTGTTTGGGTATTGGTGGTGATTCAGTAATCGGTACGAAATTCATTGAATGCCTGGAGTTGTTCGCTAAGGATAAGGATACTGAAGCGGTGGTCATTGTGGGCGAAATCGGTGGCCGTGATGAGCAGGACACTGCAGCCTACATCAAGCAGCATTTCAACAAGCCCGTATTTGGTTTCATTGCTGGGAAGACGGCGCCTCCTGGTAAACGTATGGGCCATGCCGGCGCTATCATAGCTGGCACCGCGGGGACTGCAGCGGAGAAGATCAAAGCATTTGAGGACAACGGTATAAAGGTCGGTGAAACCCCGGCCGATGTCGCGAGACTGCTGAAAGAACACATTAAGTAACTGCTATTTCATTGTTCTCGTTAAACTCGAACCGTAAGTGTTCTATTATTCTTCGAGCGATCCCGAGCTTTGTCGAGGGAGAGTCGAGAAGTATAGTAGCTGTTGTTCTCGATGCGTTCCTTGCGTCACTTACTCGAACCGTAAGTTCCTTTTATGCTTCGAGCCTGTCGAGAAGTCTCATCCCTGTTTTTGTGTAGGGTTTGAATTTCGTGCTTTGGATTTGTTTAGAATTTAGAATCTCGATATTCGAATTTAAAGCTGAGTCGGGGCGGTGGGATTTGTCCCGTCCCGCTCCTTTGGAGCGCGGACGAGGATCCCGTTTCCATGAATAATTATTAATGCTTTTAATGAAAGAAGCGGGAAACCCACTTTCAACGTATAGTATTGTGCATATGCATCACGATTCATGCGTGCGCAAAAAGTCGGGGCGGTGGGATTTGAACCCACGACCTCATGGTCCCAAACCATGCGCGCTAAGCCACTGCGCCACGCCCCGAGTATGCGTATTATAGCTGGCAAATGATGCATGTCAACAGCAAAATAGGCTGATTTTCTTGACTTTGCACAAGAAATCAGTATAATCAGCAATGCGGATGCTTATTCTGAGCGGCAAAATGGCGCTGCAGAAGCAAGTCGGGAACATCCGCCCCATAGAAAAATCGATTGATGAATATATCAGATCTAGAGAGAATTATCAGATATTATTTTACTATTATGACATGCCGTCCAAGCATCGGATTAAACCTGTTAAGAAAAAGGCCGAGGCGATTAGAGACTATGTCATGCAGATTGAAAGGAAAATGGGCGATATCGATTTCTTGCTTTTGTTGGGTGGTGACGAAGTGGTTCCTTTCTTTCGTCTGGAAAACCCATGTGATGATGCTGATGAGCAGGTTCTATCGGATAGCCCCTATGCTTCACGAGATGAAAACTATACTATCCCTGAGCGTGTCTGCGCACGTATTCCGGATAACAGAAATGCCGATTATATGAAGAAACAATTGGCAAAGTCGAAACAATTGCATAAGAAGTCATTCGGACTAACCGCTCAGATTTGGCAGCGTGCTTCTGAGGATATATACCGTTCAATTGGCGAGCTCGAGGAATTGAGGAGTTCGCCACCGGTCACGAGTGATAAATTCAAGAAGGTTTGGTTGCAGAAAAAAGACTATCTCTATTTCAACGTTCACGGTAGCAAGGTTTCAGCCAACTGGTATGGTCAACAAGGTGGCGAATATCCAGTGGCAATGCAACCTTCGAATATCGAAAACGCATCTGGCATTGTCGCGTCTGAATCTTGCTATGGTGCTTATATTATCGACAAAGCGGAGAGTGATGCAATTAGTTTGAAGTTCTTGGATCAGGATGAAGTCATAGGTTTCTGTGGTTCTACGACGATCGCTTACGGCCCGGTTGCGCCGCCCTCCAGCGAAGCCGATCTGCTCGTTAGGTATTTCTTCGAATATGTCAAGCAGGGTTTCACATTGGGCGAGAGTCTTAAGAATGCCAAGTTGGATTTTGCGCGCAAGGCATTGCGCCGTAATGGGTTTCTCGACGATGATGATCAAAAGACGCTGCTTCAATTTGTCCTCTATGGAGATCCGACGTTAAGGTTGCAGAAGAACGTTGTGCGGAGTTGAGATGTTGATTAACCGTATTCATATCGATAGAATAAAGAAGAAAATCGCAGAAGACTATCCAGAATTCAAGGATATTGAGCCGAAGATAACCGAAAAAGAAATCAGACCTCAGGATGAAATATTCCATAAACTTGATCTGGGAGTACCAAAACAATTCAGACATATCTACCGACTGAAGTTTACTAAAGTTATACAAACCGAGGACAGGGTGCCGATTGACCGCATCTTAATGGTGACACTAGATGAGAATTTTGAGATCATCAAAATAACTGAATCGAGATGATAAAGGGTACAGAGGACACAAGATACGCGTATGTTAATGGCATAATAAGGGCACTTGAAGCAAGATTCTTGACCAAGGGCCATTTTGACCGCCTGGTCGCTACAGATTTCTCGAGCTACAACACGATCCTTTCTGATACACCTTATACAGGGCAGCGCGATATTGAGGTTGGCATTGAAGCCGAAGAGAACGCGCTACGCGGCTTTTTTGACAAATACTGTTTTACTGAAGAGGTGATAAACTTCCTCAATTGGCCCGAACAGATACATAATCTGAAGGTGAAATTGAAGGGCGGCGGTGATGATCTACTATACATGCAAGTAGACGATACTATCGAATCATGGCCTGAAGTAGTTGATGAAGTGGCACGGTTTGCGCTCGACAAGGATCCATTTGTGCTTTCTACTAATCTCGATAAGATCTTGTGTAGTTATCTCTACCAGGCTGCACAGTTCGTGCCGTTTTTCGAAGGATACTATCGGCTGCATTTCGAGTTGGAAAATATTCGCAGTTTCTTCAGAGCAAGACAGTTTGAAAACAGGCGCCATATTCTTGAACAGGTCTACATCCCGGTCGGGCGACTCGAACTGAACTTCCTCATTGAAAATCTCGATGTTGGTCAAGATAATTTAGGACGTAATTTCTTTAATACTCCCTATGCTGGTGTTGTTGAAAAAGGTGGTCTGTATTTTGAGGAGAACAATTCTTTTCTTCGTTTGGAAAGATTGTGTGAAGAAAACAGGCTTGAGTATTTGCTACAGGCGAGACGTATGACATTCGGCGTTGAACCGCTTTTTGGTTACTACCAGTTTAAGATGAGCGAAATCAGGAAATTACGACAGGTATATTGGGGTAAATTGAACGAAGTAGGCCTCGAGGAGTTGAAGGAGAGCATACCTGATGTCTGGTAAGGCATTGGCAATAATTGGCAAGCGCGAAACGGTGATGCCCTTTCTGGCGACTGGCGCTAGAGTTGTATATGTCAAAGAAGGCGAATGCGTTGACGTTGTTCAGGATCTTATCAGGGAAGGCACTAATATAATCCTTTTTACTGAGGAATTTACCGATGAATTGCAGGATGTCCTGGTGAGATATCGTACTGAAACACTGCCCTGTCTGATACCTATACCCTCAGGCAGAGGTAAGACAAAGATTGCTGTTGAAAGGATTAGGGGGGTTATTAAAAAAGCAGTTGGCGCTGACATATTCCTGGAGGAAAGATGAGAAAAGGCGAAATTACAAAAGTTTCCGGACCGCTGGTCGTGGCAAAGGGAATGAAGGGTAGCAAGATGTACGATGTCGTACGGGTGAGTGAAGAACGGCTCGTCGGCGAGATTGTTGGTCTTGCCGGAGACCTCGCTTCGATACAAGTTTACGAAGATACATCAGGTATTGGCCCTGGTGAACCAATATACATGACTGACGAACCTTTGTTTGTCGAACTTGGCCCGGGGTTGATTGAATCAATTTTTGATGGAATCCAGAGACCGTTGGACATAATCAAACAAGATGCGGGTGACTATATTTCCAGAGGTATTGAGATTCCTGCATTAGAAAGAAAAAAGAAATGGCACTTCAAGCCAACCGTGAAAGCCGGTGATGCCGTTGGCCCCGGAGATATTATTGGCGAAGTGCAGGAAACCAAGCTGGTCGTGCATAAGATTCTGGTGCCACCTAGAATACAGGGCAATATTAAGAATATCAAAGAAGGCGAATTTCTAGTGACCGATGTGATATGTACGCTGGAACATGAGAAAGAAAAAATCGAGTTGACAATGGTACAGCGCTGGCCAGTGAGAATCCCAAGACCATATCTTGAGCGATTGGCACCGTCGATTACCCTTTCAACCGGGCAAAGAGTCATCGATACTTTCTTCCCGATCGCCAAGGGAGGAACAGCATGTTGTCCGGGTCCTTTCGGTTCGGGTAAGACCGTCATACAGCATCAGCTGGCAAAATGGGCGGATGCAGAAATCATTGTTTACATTGGCTGCGGTGAGCGCGGTAACGAAATGACCGATGTATTGCTTGAATTTCCTGAACTCAAAGACCCGCGGTCAGGTGAACCGCTTATGAAGCGAACGGTTTTGATCGCAAACACGTCAAACATGCCTGTAGCGGCGCGGGAGGCATCAGTTTATACTGGTATCACGATTGCCGAATACTTCAGAGATATGGGTTATTCGGTTGCAGTCATGGCCGATTCTACTTCACGTTGGGCTGAGGCAATGCGTGAGATTTCTGGGCGCCTAGAGGAAATGCCAGGAGAAGAGGGTTATCCTGCCTATCTTGCGGCAAGAGTGAGTTCCTTCTATGAGCGGGCAGGGCGCGTGAAGACTCAGGGTAAGCCGGCAAGAGAAGGCGCGCTGAGCGTGGTTGGCGCAGTTTCTCCACCAGGTGGTGACCTCTCGGATCCTGTTGTGCAGGCTACGTTGCGCGTGGTTAAGGTTTTCTGGAGTTTAGAAGACAAGCTTGCCTACCAGCGACATTTCCCGGCAATATCCTGGCTGAATTCCTATTCGCTTTATATTGATGACGTCGCGGAGGATTTAAATAAGAAGACCGAAAAGGACTTCACCGAGTTATCAAAAGAAGCCATGAAGCTATTAGAACAGGAGGCTGAGCTTCAGGAAATTGTAAGGCTTATTGGAGTCGATGCATTGTCACCAGAGGACCGCCTTATCCTGGAAGGAGCGCGTTCAATTCGTGAAGATTTCCTGCACCAGAATGCATTTCATGAAATCGATACCTACGCTTCACTTAAGAAACAGCACAAGATGCTTGCGGTGTGTATGTTCAATTACAATAAATCACGCGAAGCCTTGAAAAGAGGTGTAGCATTTGATGATATAGTGAAGATGGATGTTCGGGATAAGATAGCACGCATGAAGTATCTGCAAGAATCAGGTATGGATAAGATTGATGCGATAAAGGAAGAACTTACTGCCGAATTCGACCGCATGATTAGAGGAGACGATAGAGACAAGGAGACAAAGAGACAAGGGGAGGCTGAGACAGGGAGACAAGGAGAAACGGATACAGGAAGAGGAGAGACAGAGAGACAAGGAGAAACGGAGACGGGGAGACAAGGGGACAAGGAGACAGGGAGAAGGTGAAAAAGAGGATAAGGAAAGGGAAGAGCAATGATTAAGGAATATAGCAGTATATTGAATGTTGCGGGCCCACTTTTGCTTGTTGAAGGCGTTAGTGGTGCGAAATATGAGGAGTTAGTTGAAATCTATACTAGCAGCGGGGAGAAAAAAAGAGGTCGTGTGCTCGAGGTCGATAGGGATAAGGCATTAGTGCAGATTTTTGAAGGGTCGACGGGTATTGACGTGGAGAATTGTCGGGTGCGCTTCCTGGGCAAGACACTGAATATTGGAGTCTCTGCAGAAATGCTTGGCAGAGTATTCGATGGTCTAGGTCGGCCCAAGGATAATGGTCCGTCGATCATTCCCGAGGCGATGCTTGATGTGAATGGAGCACCGATTAACCCAACCGCGCGTGACTATCCCAATGAATTCATACAGACAGGTATTTCCTCGATCGACGGTATTAATACACTCGTAAGAGGTCAGAAGCTGCCGATTTTTTCCGGATCCGGTTTGCCTCACAACAGGGTTGCGGCTCAGATTGTGAGACAGGCGAAGGTCTTGGGCAAGGAGGAGGAATTCGCGGTCGTCTTTGGATCAATGGGCATAACATTTGAAGAGGCAAACTTTTTTATCCAGGACTTCACAAAATCGGGTGCGCTGGAGAGGGTGGTGCTGTTCCTGAATCTCGCGGACGACCCAGCTATTGAAAGAATCTCGACGCCGCGTGTTGCATTCACCGTTGCCGAATACTTGGCTTTTACCAAGGGTTTGCACATTCTCGTTGTACTCTCAGATATGACAAATTATGCAGAGGCGCTACGCGAAATATCGGCGGCCAGAAAGGAAATACCTGGCCGAAGAGGCTATCCCGGATATCTCTATACAGATCTTGCCAGCGTATATGAACGTTCGGGACGTATTAAGGAAAAGAAAGGCTCAATCACTTTGATCCCGATACTCTCGATGCCCGAGGATGACAAAACCCATCCCATTCCTGATTTGACCGGATACATAACTGAAGGACAGGTTATTCTGTCGCGCGGTCTTTATCGGAAAAAAATTTCGCCACCGGTTGACGTGCAGCAATCGTTATCTAGGCTTAAAGACAAAGGTATTGGGAAGGGTAAAACACGCGAGGATCATGCGGACTTGTTCAACCAACTCATAGCATGTTACGCGCGAGGCAAGGAAGCGGCCGAGCTCGCCGTAATTCTAGGCGAAGCCGCCCTTTCCGATCTGGACAAGATTTATCTTAAATTTGCAGAAGAATATGAGGAGCGATACATATCTCAAGGTGAATATGAGGACCGGACGATTGAACAGACACTTGATCTGGGTTGGGAGTTGCTGCGTATGGTACCACGGGGTGAAATGAAGAGGGTCCGTGATGAATACCTCACTAAGTATTACGATAAACGAACACACGAAAGGGAGCCCGAGGCCGAACGCACGGACCATGGTGAGAATGGAGAAACAACAACGATTGGCGAGCATCCGATAGAAAAGCAAGACGAAAAGACTGCAGTGAAGCACGACAAGAAAGAGAAAGCTAAACAGGATACAAGCAAGAAGAAAAGATAAAATGTCCGATGTGATTTACAGATAACCATGAAGCTAGACATTCCCCCAACCAGAATGCAGCTCCTATACCTTAAGCGACGCGGCGGTGTCGCGCGGCGAGGTCACAAGTTGCTCAAAGACAAGCAGGATGAATTGATGCGCAGGATACTCGAATTCGTCTATCGTATAAGAGAACTACGGCTCAGAATCGAAGAAGAATTAAGAAGGGCTTTTAGTTATTTCTATTTTGCATCAAGTAAACAGGCGCCCAAAGCGACCGATGAAGCCTTGCTCGCTGTAACCAAAAGAATTGATATTGAATACCATGCCGAGCGCATTTTAAACTTGAAAATCCCCAAATTTGTCAAAAAGATCGAGGGTTGGTCAATCGGTTATGGTTTTCTATCGACATCGGGAGATCTTGATCTAGCGTTGTTGAAGATTGACCAGTTAATTTCTCGACTTCTGGAACTTGCTGAACTGGAGAAATCACTCGAACTCCTTGCTACCGAAATCGAAAAGACAAGGCGTCGAGTGAACGCACTGGAATATATTCTCATTCCCTCTATCGACGAGACGATAAAGTTTATTAACCTCAAATTATCGGAAATGGAAAGAGGCGACCTGACTCGACTCATGAGGGTAAAAGAGATACTGCGCAGCAAGGTATAAGATGCATTGGTGAAGGAGGAACAATGATTCAAGGTTTAGTATCAGTGTTGATCCTTTCTTTTCTGACTTTGATTTTCGGTATTGCCGGTGGGCTGCTGGAAATTATAATTCCCCAGATTATATTGTTGGGGATCATCATCTATCTTCTGATTCGTGTCCGCGTGAAGATTGCGCGGGGCGAAAAAGAAAAACTGAGATACAAGATTGAAGAATTGGAAGGCAAAATCAAGACGATGGCAGGAGACACCGCCTAAACCGTGTAGTAATACAGCTGCTCTCACATTTTTTATGCCCAAAACCCCGTGCATTGTCATTTAATACCTGGTTCTTGGCTGCTTACGGGAGCCCAGACCGTGTTGACTGTTAGGGCATCTCGTATATAATCCATTCATATGAAGATACTCGTTACTGGTGGTTGCGGATTTATTGGTTCCCATATCGTGGATGCCTACATAGCAAGGGGGCACGACGTAGTGGTGATTGATGATCTCTCAACTGGGAATATTGGTAATCTGAACCCAAAAGCAAAATTCTACGAGGAAGACATCAACAGTGATATAGAGGGGATATTCAGAAAAGGGAAATTTGATTTGATAAATCATCACGCCGCACAGATCAATGTACGGGCTTCTGTTGATAACCCGATATACGACGCAAGGGTTAACGTTCTGGGTACATTGAACCTCCTGCATTTTGCATCGAAATACGATGTCAAGCGGTTCGTATACGCATCGAGTGGCGGTGCCGTGTATGGCGAGCCAGAAGAATTTCCGATCAAGGAGGACGAGAGGCTTAATCCGCTTTCACCATATGGTGCTTCGAAAATTGCCGCAGAAAAGTACATAATTACATTTGCCAATTTGTACCGTATGCAACATACTATCTTGCGCTACAGTAATGTATACGGTCCGCGACAGATCGTTAAGAGTGAAGCAGGTGTAATTTCGATATTCATTGATCGGATTCTAAGAAATGAACCATGCTTGGTTTATGGTGATGGTAAGCAAGTGCGAGATTACGTTTATGTGGGTGATGTTGTTGAGGCTAATATTCTTGCTCTCAATTGTGATTCAAATATTTTTAATATTGGAACCAGCATTGAGACAAGTGTGAATGATTTGGTCGACATATTTTCTTCGATCCTTAAGAAAGAAGTAGCACATGAGCATGTAGAACCACGGCCCGGCGAGGTCTTCAGAAACGTAGTGGACTTCAGCCGAGCGCACGCGGAAATTAACTGGCAACCAAAGGTAAAGTTGCGGGATGGAATACTAAAAACCTTTGAGTACTTCAAAAAAATATCTAAATCCTGAGGTATTAGCTCGACTCTCACGGCTGGACATTAAGGCCCGATTGGTTGTTGAGGGATTTCTTAGCGGCTTGCATGCCAGTCCATTCAAGGGTTTTTCCCAGGAATTCGCCGACTATCGGCAATACATGCCGGGTGATGAGTTGAAGAGAATCGACTGGAAGGTCTTCGGGCGTAGTGATCGTTTTTACATAAAAGAATATCAGGAGGAAACAAACCTCCGAGCCTATATTCTGCTTGATAAGAGCGGTTCAATGGGTTATGGAAAAAGAATAAGCAAGTTGGAATACGCAAAATACTTGGGCGCCAGTCTTGCTTACATGCTTTTTAAGCAAAAAGACAACGTCGGTATCGCGACATTCGACACCCAAATAAGAGAAATCATACCGCCCTCGGCGCGACGTACGAATTTTATGAAGATATTACGTACGATTGCTGACGCATCGCCGGGTGGTGAGACTAGTGTTAGCGAAGTGCTCTACCAGTTAGCCCAGAAGATAAAAAGGCGCGGCTTGGTAATCATGTTGTCGGACATGTTTGACGATCCGGCTGATGTTGTGAAATCATTGCGGTCCTTTCGTTACCGTAAGCACGAGATACTGGTATTTCAAATTATTGATAATGATGAGCGAAGGTTTCCTTTCAGTGAGTCGGCAATTTTTACCGATCTGGAGGATGGTTCGGAGCTGATTGTCAGTCCCGGGCAGATCCGTGATAGGTACTGCGTTCGTTTTGAAAGATTTTTGGGTTTCTACCGCCAGCACCTTCTTGAATCCCACATCGACCACAGTGTTTTGTACACAGATACGCCGTACGACAAAGCGTTGTTCTCTTACCTTCAGAAGAGGGCTAGATTGCTATGACCTTTTTGCAGCCATGGTTTCTGCTCGGTATGACACTCACTGTGATGCCGGTATTGATCCATCTATGGCATAAAAGGCGTTTGAAGAGAATACCCTTTTCCACCCTGCAGTTCCTGAAGAAAACCGAGGCCAGAAGATTCGGCTGGCTCAAGTTACGTGAATGGTTGATACTCGTGCTGCGTTGTTTATTCATACTATTCCTGTTCTTGAGTCTTTCACGACCGCAGCTGAAAAGCGGATTGTTTGGTATTGGTAAGCTGGCCTCTGTCATCTTGGTGATTGATAACTCCTACAGCATGTCGTATAGCGGTAATTTTCAGAAGATGATGAGCACAGCAGAGCTGATCGTCAGTCTATATTCGGAGGACGCTGAATTCTGTATCGTACCTTTATGCGGCGAGCAAAACGAGGAGTCTTTTTGGATGACAAAAAAATCAGCCTTGGTTGCTTTGAAGAATATTAGACTTGGGTATTGCTTGGGTAATATCAGACATGCCTTGGCAAACGCGCCAACCATCGAGCCGAAGTATCAAGTTGAACACATATATATTGGTGATGGCCAGAGTGGCAATTTCAAAGATTTCCCTGTTGAGGTTACTGCACAGTCGCATTTCTACTGGGTTAAGATACCGACTGGTAGCAATGTCGGCATTACCGGCGTGCAGCTCAAAGATCCAGTTGCCGTTGCCATGAACGATTATGATCTACGAACCAATATTACGAATTACTCATCACGGTCATGGAAGGGAAAGGTGGGTTTGACCAGTGGTGATTATTATGTTGAGGAAGATTGTGAAATAGCGCCGGAAGCAGAATGCGAAATCGATTTTACGTTGCCCGTGGAATCGGTTCTGGGAAAAGTAGAAATTTTCGATGACAGTCTTCTGGTTGATAATGTGTACTACTTTTGCAAGTCACTGCCCCGTAGCATAAAACTATCGTTGGTAGGCGATAATCCATATATCACAAACGCCCTTACATCCGGGTACGATTCTATTGTGCCTTTCAGCGTTTGTCAGACGCCGCAACTCAGCAACTTAGATCTAAGG
>Ga0209636_10003384_pt1 | contig 16277 bp, 10 predicted proteins | sample DeeMarSWOR152_54_FD_187464 | JGI IMG/M metagenome (GOLD analysis project Ga0209636, IMG submission 187464) | Marine sediment microbial communities from White Oak River estuary, North Carolina - WOR-1-52-54 (SPAdes) (version 2) | ecosystem: Environmental > Aquatic > Marine > Intertidal zone >...
GCCAATTTCTATAATCAAATCGGATTTTTGAGGACGAATGGTGCTGACGATTTTTTTTAAAACGAGAGGACTCTTCAGGAAATGCTGACCCAGAGCTTTGGCTGTTCTTCTTTTCATAGGCTTAATTAAAATTCTGGTCAAATCAGGAAATAAAGAACGGTCAAACCTCTGCTGAGCTCAGTTTTTCCCTTGAATAGAGCTTCTTGAATTTTAAAGCCATGATCAATGTTTCTGTCAAGGTCAACAGGTTTAGTTTTGTTTTTCCTTTTTTTCGGTCGATAAAAACAATAGGAACCTCCCTGATCTTAAAATCTAGCAAAAAGACTTTGTAAAGAATTTCTAAAACAACGGAAGGCCCTATTGAGATGAGGTCATCCAGGTCGATTTTTTCTAATACTTCTCTCTTAAAACAGCGGAAGCCTGAAGAGACATCTTTGATGGGAATTTGAAATTTGTGCTTAATAAATTTCCGGACCAAGAAAGTGACCAATTTCCTGATAAAATTTCGATCGAGATCCTTTCCCCCTTTAATGAATCTTGAGCCGATGACCAAATCATATTTGTCACTGTATTTCAACAGCAGAGGAATGAATCGAGGTTGATGGGAAAAATCCCCGTCCATTTCAATGACATAATCCGGGTTTAGCCTTAGAGCGGCTTTAAAGCCGTCAATTCCTCCCGCACCTCTTCCTCTTCTTTTTTTTCTTATAAGGACTTTTACTCTTTTTTCTCTCTCGGCCAGTTTTTGGGCAATTTCTCCTGTTCCGTCAGGAGAGTTATCATCCGCCACAAGCACTGTGAGGTCAAAGTCCAAAGAGAGGTTCAAAATTTCATGTATGAGCTCTTTGATGTTCTCTTTTTCGTTATAAGTGGGAATGAGAATCGTTAATCGTTTCTTTTTTTCTTTTTCCATGGCGAGTTTAAATGATTTTTTTTATTTCTTCTAAGACCTGCTCAGAAGTGATATCCTTCATGCATTTCATATCAGGACAACTTTGTTTATAGCAGGGTGAGCAGGAAACACCAGCGAAAAGTTTTGTTCCTCTCTTATAGAGTTCTATTTCTTGAGGACAAGTGGACCCAAAAAGGGCGATGACTTTTTTCCCTAGGCCAATAGCCAGGTGCATTCCTAAGGTGTCCGAACAGACCACTAAGTCCATCAAAAAAATAAAACCGGCAAATTCAAGTAGAGAATTGTTACTTCCTGTATTGTAAACTCTATGTTTAGATTTCTTTTCCAAGGAATCGTTGAATTTTTTTTCTCTTGATCCCCCCAGTAAAAAAACATTGGCCTGGAGTTGATTGCTCAAGTCACTAATAAGGTCTAGATATCTTTGCTTTGGCCACTGCTTGGTCTCGAATTTTGTTCCTGCCCCTGTGTTAAGACCAACAGCAATTCTATTCTTCGGGAATTTGTTCTTCTTAAGAAATTCCTTGGCTTTCTTTTTATCTTCCTCTCTCAATCGGAAAACATACTCATCATTTTTATACTCAATCTCTGCGATTTCGTAGATGATTTCCTGGTAAGTCTTTTTATTTTGATAAAATTTTAGCTCATCGTCTATTCCCAACCGATAGGCATATTCAGAGGCTTTATTGAAGATGGTTAAATTGCCGTATTCATTCATGCCGAAGCCAAATTTCTGGGAGCTAAATATCTTTGTTGCCAAAGATGTAGAAGGAGCTTCTTTATCGAGGGAAATGAGGACATTGAATTTTTCCACAAGCAAAGGCAGCATTTCTTCCAAACGGAAGCAGATAACTTTATCCACATACGGATTATTACCAAGAAGGTCTTTGCTTTCTTCGTCAACCAGCCAGCTGATATGACTATGGGGAAATTTCCTTTTTAGGCCAGGGAGAAGGGCGGTTGTTCTCAATACATCTCCCTGAGCCCTGCCTTTAATGATCAGTATTCTCTTAGCAAAGGGCTCATAATCGGGGCACCCCTCACAGAGGCGGTTGAACTTACAGGGCTTGTCACCCCGAAAATAAACGCAATCTGATTTTATCATCATCGCCTTTACCTAGAATGAGTTTCTATTTATGACATAAATTCAGGATGAACTCAATACCCCTCTGGGGAAAAGCCAGTGAATGTTTGAGACAATTGGCCTGCGTCTTCTTCAGAGTCATGATATCTTTTAATGATTTTGGAAGGATGCTAGTCGACAGTTAGGCGGGCTGGTGCTCCTTCGGCATCATTGTGATCCACTGCCGTTAAATCAAAGCGATAGGATTTATCCTTTTCAACATCTCTGACGATATAGCTGAAGGTATCAGCATAGACTTCATCGAGAAGAATCTTCAGCCCTTCTTCATCGATCATATAAATCCTGTATTTGACGATGTTTTGGTTTTTGGGATTAGCCTCCCAGGTCAGAGAGATCACGTTTTCCCTGAAAAACACGGCTTTATTTTCTTCTCTTATCCCATTAAAATTCAAAGGAGCCAAGATATAAGCCACTTGAATTTTTTGACCAATAGCGATGTTTCTTAGGATTCTTTTTTCTCCATTCGGGAAAGTGACTTCTAAATCATATTGAAAAGAAGCGTCCACTCCAAAGTGAACTGTGGGCATATCCTGTCCGAGGTAACCGTATTCCCCATGAATTTCACGATGTCCTTTTAAATACTGACTTTTACCAAGATGATTAGCAAGGTATAGATTGAGTTTAGTGCCTATGCCCCCGATACTTCCCGCATTATCGATAACGTCAACTTGTATCCAATTTGAATCATTCTTATCGTTTCTCAAGAATATGTTGTGATTTCTTTTATCAGAAATGTAGATATCTAAATCTCCATCATTATCAAAGTCTCCCAGGGCGCTGCCTCGAGGGTCTTTAGTTTCTACAGAGGATCCTAAGCCCGTAAGGCTGCTTAAAACCAATGAAAAAATACCCTGGCCATCGTTCTCGTGTAAATTTTCTCCAGAGACATATAAGTCTAAATCTCCATCGTGATCAAAATCGCCAAAACAAACATGATATCCATAATGCCTTTGAGTCTTTCCAGTGCTCTCAATCGTCTGATACCGAGAGAAATACCCGCCTGAATTCTCGTATAAATCTATTCTATGACCACCGATTATTGCCAAATCTAAATCTCCATCATTATTGACATCAGCAAATATCATTCCGTTATCACGAAAGTCTATTGTCGGGGGCAGCCCCATTTCTGCTCCAGCATCGTAGAAATGCCCTGATCCGTCGTTGAGGTAGATAGTCGATGGCGGGGCCCATTTCGCCTCAGCGATATCGATATCTCCATCTCCATCGATGTCCACTGCCACCACTCCCTGCACAAATCCTCTCCACTTGATTCCGCGATACTCATTGGAGAAGGTTCCGTCTCCGTTATTGATATAAAAATTCTTCAACTTCTTGGGAGGAAGAGGTGTGTGTCTGCTCCAGGATGAATCCGAAAGTGGATTGGAGTAATAGAGGTCGATATCACCGTCACTATCAAAGTCAGCCGCAGCGACTCCTCGGGTGGAATTGTCGACATCTTGAGGCAGGTTAATGGTGTTGGTAAAATCCTCGAAGTAACCAGTGCCGTCGTTTCGATAGATATGATTATGGGCTGGGCTTATTTTGTCGTAGGTAGTGGAGGAGAAAAGATCAAAATCTTGATCATTATCAAGGTCGGCAAACACGGCTCCGTGAGTTCCTATTGGGTACCCATCAGCTACACCCCGTTGGAAAGCCTCATCTATAAAATAATTTCTATAATTGATGAATAAGATATTATCGACATCAAGAACATTTTTTGCACCCACATTTTTTACATAAATGTCTAGATTCCCATCTCCATTCACATCTACCCAACATACACCATGCCCTCCAAAATAAGAATATCCTTTGACTCCAAATTTCTTAGTAATATCAGTAAAATGGATTTGGCTGTGGACGCTCAAGGGGAGAAATAGAAGACAGAATGCAGAAATGTTAATTCTTGATTTAATCCGAGAAATCAAACTCCATTTCTCCATTAGATAATTGTTCACGTTTCAAGTAAGGTTGCCAATTCAACGACCTGGATAAATTCAATTGATACTGGTTCTATGATTATGAAAATTGTTTTGAAATTTTCTTGATGCATTCAAGACACAAATAGTTAGACAGTCAAAGAGAATTAAAAAATCATAAAAGAATTTCAGATTTATCTGATATAGCCTAAAGCCTTCAATATTTCCTCCATTTCTGTATCTAGTTCTTTCTCTTTCTTCGGCCCTTTTTTTTCTGCCCCAACTGGATAGAGTTCATAAATCTTTTTCAGCAAATATTGAACGACTTCCTTTTCTTGAGGAGCAATATTTTTCTTTTCTGGATGATCCTTTTTTAGATCATAGAGTTCGACTTTAGCGATAGGTGCAGGGATAGGAAGATAATGCTCAGGTGGCATTCCAAATTTGTTGTTCAAAATGAGTTTGAATTCCCCAAGATTTATAGCAACTTTGGTTGGAAGTTCTGAGGGATTGGACTGGCCACCCATATCGGCAACAAAAATGCGTTCTTCCTTTTCATCATTTTTTATGATCGGAACTAAACTTTTGCCATCGAATTGATAGGAAGAAGGGTCGATACCTACTGTTTCGAGTATAGTGGGCATGATGTCTGTAATCCTGACATATTTGTTGGACTTGATCTTCTTGAACTGAGAAAACGGAAATTTTATTATTAGAGGAATTTTGATGAGTTCATTGTATAAGGAGTGTCCGTGAAGCCAAGCCATATGGTCAAAAAATTCCTCTCCATGATCAGAGGTTACAATAATCATTGTCCTTTGATAAAGGTTTAATTGTTTCAATTTTTCAATCAATGGCTTGATCAGATATTCATCTGAATATCTTATTTCTCCATCATAAAGGGCAACAATATTTTCTTTTTCAGAGGGGCTCAAATTTCTGTATCTTTTTGTACCATTGGATTCATCATCAAGGAGGATTTCATCCATATTAGCTTTTTCCCACTTTAAAGTTTTGTTATTAAGAAATAAGGAACTAAAAGGCGAATGTGAAAAGTAAGGTTCGTGAATTTGATAGGTGTGTAAAAAAAGAAAAAATTTTTTATCTTTGTTTCGGTTTAACCAGATTTCGGAATTATTAAATAAAATTTCTGCTGAATTTCTCTGGAAATGTGAACGCCTGAAATCAACATAAGAATCAAATCCTTTGGAGAAGCCAAATCGCTGGCTGACGAGTGCTCCTCCGGTAAATGCAGAGGTAAAATACCCGTTTTTCCTTAATACATCAGAAAGGGTGATTATTGAATCATCCAGATAAGGATGGGCTTTGTCCACTTGGTGATTCCTGTTGTCAAGCGAGGTCAGAAGAGAAATATGGGCTGGAAGAGTCCAATTCGTAGTGCTGAATGCATTTGTAAACATCACCCCATCAATTCCCAATCGATCCATATTGGGACTTGTTTCTTTCTTATAACCAAAGCATTTGAGATGATCAGCCCTTAAAGTATCCAAGGATATTAATACAATATTGATTCCAGGCCCTCCGGGTTTTTCTTTATCAGAAGGAACATAAATAACTGGATTGTGCCAGTAAGCAAACTCTCTGCCTACGAGAGGTTTCTGAGTTAATGGATCTCTATCAACAGAAGACGAGGTGGTAATGAATTTTAATTTGACTTTTTTATTGGAGTAAAGGGAAAGGTCAATCCTGTTGTGAAAGAGTTCACGGTGAGATTTTCTTCGGTAAGGATTAAGATACTCTGAAAAGATGATTTCATCTTTTTGTTTGTTCTGGATAATGATTTTAAAGTTTACTCTCTTTCCTTTATCTTTCCACATTTTTGCGAGGAGTCCGTATCCAAATTCTAATACAGCTGATTGAGGAATTCTTAATTTAAACTCTAAGTAAGTAAACGGGGGAGCGAAGATAGCATTTATCGCATTATCTCTTGTCGTACGCCACGATAAATTTGGAACGACGATTTTTTTCTTTAATCCGAATGGGTTATTACCTGTTGATAAATCGTGAATAAGACTACCCTTCGCAATTTTAGCCAAACGGAGGTACATTTTTCTCATTGGATTTTTGATAATTATGTTTGAGAGATAAAAGCTTCCTCTTTCTTGATCAGGAGTCAAATATTCAAATTCTAAATTATGTTTTGCTTTCTCAATGTATTTTTCGACTGAAAAAATTTTATGAGAGATTGATTTGAATTTTCCTTCGGATATTTTTTGGTTATTCAATTTTACATTTAAAACAGAATCGAAATATGGAGAATAACCGAGGATTTCAATCCTCTTCTTCCCCGAAGAATCAAATTCAATCTCTTGAACATAGCGATGATTAGATTCGATAGCTTTTTCTATCTGGTAGATTTTATCTATCGGTTCAACCAAATATTCTGCTGAAAAGTCAGAAGTCAAGAAGCGTCTCTCATTTTCCATACTCGTAAAGAGAATGATATCTCTCATGGATTTAATAGAAATTTTATCGATGTATAACCCACTTGTTGAATGTTCCTTTGTCCGGATAGATTTTTCATAGGAGAAAATGAGTTCATTCCATCCTAATTTTGCTTGGTTGATTAATTTGTAACATTTGTAGCGGCCAATGATAATTTCTCCGACAGGCTTATCGTTTAAGATAATTTTTAACTCGGGAAAATGAGTCAGAGGGTTCTTACTTTCAGCCCAAATCTCTAAAATGAATTTTCCTTCCGGAAGAAAAACTTGCTTCTTTAATCTTTCTTTCTCATTTAGAAGCGTGACTTTAGTTTTCTGTCCGTTTTTTTCAAATTGGTCTATTTTAATTTCCCCCTTTTTCATCTTCCAGCTGAACACACTCGACAGAGAATCCTTTTGGAAAGGGACTTCCTTGCCTCCGATAGTAATTTTCATCATCTCTGGTTTACCTTGATATTCCCAACCCAAAACCGGCAATTGAGAGGAGATGGCATAATATTTTTGTCCTTTTATATTAAGAAGTTTCAGGTCACTACCCATCCATTTTTGGTTAATTCTATCGAATTTCTCGTACAAACCGACGAAGGGAGAAAAAGTTATATTTTTATTATCTAAGTGGTCGATAAATCGATAAAGGGAGTATTCCTTTTTCTGGCCAATTGAGCAAGATAAGAGGAATATCAAATAAACAAAAAAAATTAATAATTTTGCTGTTTTATTTATCATTTTTAACCGGCTATTTGATATAGCCCAGGGCACGGAGCTCTTCTAAAGTTTTTTGATCTAAAATTTTATCTCCTTCTCCCTTTTTCATTTTGACTTCACCTTCATAGCTGTCGATATATCTTATGAGTTGTTTCTTCAAGAACTTCTCGTCAAAAGCTTCTTCCAGCACTTTTCCATCTATATCCTTGCCGATGGGAAGGTTAAACACGTAAAGGAGAGTCGGCAAAATGTCATAAATGTGAGCATTTTTGATTTTATATCCTTTTTTGATATGGGGACCCTTGATGAGAATTATTCCATGAGGGATTTCGGGCGTGTCAGAATGTCCGTAGCCTCCTTTATGAAAGCCAAAGCCATGGTCGGAGACGATAATAACTGTGGTTTGAGAGTTTACTAATTTGAGAAATTTCCCCAAAATTCTGTCTGAATAGGCATAAATAGGTTTCAGTATTTGACTAAAGGCTCGATCAATTGAAGCCAAGGTTTCTGGTGAAACTTTTCCTTTTTGTTCTTCTTCCTTTCCTTTTTTCAACAATTGAGGATCAATGTAACCACAAGCAAAATGACTGACAACATCAATGAGACGAAAATAAGTGGCAAATGCATCCACTGGGAATCTTTCAAAAAGATACAAGCTCGTAAGCTCAATCATTTTATCTTGGACGACAAAATTGTCGTAAAATGGGGACAATCTTCGTGGCCCTTCTCCTGACGGCTTTCGTTCCCAGAAATCAGGCAGATTTTCTTGTTCTCTTATTTTAGGGAAATCCCGTTTCGTCCGAAGTACAAACTGCAGCTTTTTTTGCAGAATTTTTGGATAAGTCATCTCAATTTTAGATATTTCTCTTTTTCCAAGATGTCTAAATTCTTCAGAGACCATAAATCCATTCACTTCCTCAGGAGGAAAGGTTATAAACCAATTGATAACCCCAACTCTCCATCCTGATTCACTGAGAATATTCCAAAAAGTTTTAGCCCTTCTTTGACTCCGGCGATAAGGAACTCTTATGTTGTGCTTGTTTAGGTAGGTCCAATCCACCACTCCGTGCTTAACCATTGATTTTCCGGTGGCAATCGACGTCCAAACAACGGATGATATTGTTGGTTTAATAGTCGTTAATGTCCCGTAACTTCCATTCTTCATTAAATAATTAAAATGAGGCAGAGCTTTTTCTTCTAAAAGTGGATTAATGATATTCCAACCTGCTCCGTCTAAACCTATTATGACTACCCTCGGAGAGACAGAAGGTGATTCCTTTTCTCGAAAAACAAAGAAGTAAACAGCAGTAAGAACAGATAACACAGTGATTGCTAAGAGTACTGGAACTGGTTTTATTTTCATTATTTCAATATAGATAACCTCCTCTTTTTTGTCAATTGAACCTGAACTGAAGACAAAAGAAGATTGGTCAATAGAAAGAGAGGAAATGTCATTTTGAAGAACCTATGATTCCCCTGAAGTGAACCTCGTCATGAAAAAACTGGGACTATGATGCGACATTCTTGCTTTTTGTGAAGAGCTACAGAATCAACACTTCACGCCTGAAAGAATTGACAGAGCAGTTACCCTGTGTTAGTTTTAAACATAAGTATAAATATCTCATTTTAAAGTGAACATTTGATTCTATTTGCTCGACTAGATCATTACAACGTAAAACGTAAAAAAAATGCTAAGGAAGAAAAATTTTACATTTGTAAGGATATGCTGCATTCGTTGGTAAGGTTAAATGAATCGAACTAATTTTATAAAAAAGATTTTTTTTCCGTTATTATTAGCGATTGCTGTTATCGCCTCAGTTTTTATTGCACTCAACAGAAATAAGTACAATTATAAATGTCCCGAATGCAATGTCATCCTAGTTTCCATCGACACATTAAGAGCAAATCTTTTAAGCTGTTATGGATATGACAAGATGACTTCACCGAATATCGACAAATTCAGGGAAGATTCTGTTCTATTCAGGAAGTGTATTGCCCAAGCGCCGTCAACCTTAGCATCACATGCTTCTATCTTTACTTCTCTGATACCATCTCATCATCAGGCTTCTTTTGCTAAAATGACAGCCTTGCCCAAAGAAGTCATAACAATGACTGAAGTCTTAAAAGCGAATGGTTATGAAACCATTTCTTTTAATGACGGGGGCCAATTGGCACCAAATTTTGGTTTGGATCAAGGTTTTGATCTGTACAGAAGTTCCAATAAAAAAAAGGCCACGTTGTATTTTCGCGACATCGTGAAAAGCAGTATTGATTGGATTGTTCGTAACTCGGAAAAAAAGTTTTTTTTGTTTCTCCATACCTACGAAGCACATTCTCCGTATACCCCTAAAAAGAAATATCTAGATCTGTTCGAGACGAATTATTCCGGTGACCTGCCAATGCATACAACTGAACGCATAGCGCAAAGAATAAATAATGGAAGAATCAAGATAACTCAGGAGGACACATTACATATAATTAACACTTATAATGCAGAAATTAGATCGATGGATGAAAGCTTTGGGGTTTTTATAGATTTTTTAAAGAAAAAAGAATTATATGATAAAACAATAATTATTTTTACCTCTGATCATGGAGAAGAATTTTATGATCACGGGGTTATGGCATCTCATTCTCATACTTTATTCGATGAATTACTGCATATACCACTTATCATCAAATTTGCAAATTCAAAATTTGCATCTAGAGAAATAGAGAATTTGGTTAGAAGTATAGATATGATGCCCACTTTATTAGATTTAGTAAACATAAAAATACCAGAAAACCTTGAAGGTGTATCCTTGATACCTATGATTAAAGGTCGTGGTAAGAATGAAGATCTATTTGCAATTTCAGAACGTGATATGATTGAGACTCTTCAAGATGAATGCTGGTCGATAATGTATGATAAATGGAAGTTATACAATTCAAGATTATACGATTTAGAGAAGGACCCGTTTGAAAGGATTGATATCTCTAGCGAACATGCAGAATTGAAAACAATACTGAGGAAGAAAGCAATTCAATTTATAAAACAAATTAGAATTACCCAGCAAAAAGAGAAAGTTGAACTTGATGAGACAGAACTTGAGAAATTAAAGGCACTAGGATATATCAAATAATTCCACGGGAACGTATACTAATCCATAAAATGTAGTGAGTTTCGTTCCTGTTCTATCTCAGAATATTTCAAACATACCTTCAAAAACCAATTTAGTTTAAAAAGATGGCTTCGTTTATCGCTACGGGTGAAAATCATGAATGGATTGAGATAGATTTATCCAACGTTATCAAAAATAAAAATGAGAGATGGGATATTTGAGGACTATCGAAATGTAGGAAAAGAAGCTCTTTCAGTCTATAGGAAAGTATGGAATAATCAACGCGATCGATTCAGGCCCTCCTGCTCGCTCAGGATATTCTTTATCAAAATAATAATCATAACCTACAAAAACTTTAAAAAATTCTGGCAGGTGTGGCAAATTTGAGGAATTCTTCGCAGGACCTTTTCGTTCTGTATCGAGAGAACCTACTCTACCTTTGAAAATTACTAAATTTTTCACTTCTTTCCCTTTCGAATCTGTCAGCTTAACAAAAGGATCGAGAACGTAATCATCCCCCCAGCGAAGCTCGCCTCCAAAGATAATAGTGGATAAAGACCAAACGGCTTTTTGCTTGAAAATTTCCGTAATTTGAAAATAATCATCACCATGAGTATTGGGAAATGAAGTATACAAGAAAATATAATTCAGCTTTTTTTTCTTAATAAGAGAACGCTTTTCTATCTTTTTGACTAATAAATATTCTTTCTTAAGGATTCTTTCCAGGGTGAAATCCCATAAATTTGGATAAAAATGGTATTCATATCCGATATATATCTTTGCTTCTGTTGGTAAAGAGTATATTTCCCCAGAATTTGAGTAAGAAAATTTATCAGAGGTCTTCAACTCTCCCTCATGCACGACTAGCTTGAAAACCTCTTTCTCGTCAGAATCAACAATTCTTACATAGGGATTTTTTATTTTTTCACTTCCTTTTATCAATCCATAACATTTGATCGCACTTTGAATTGTCCATTTTCCTCCATTATTTTTGATAAGATTTATGCCTTGAGAATATTGAATAAAATTACCAGGAAAAGAGAAGTTGGGATAATTGCTTAATTTGTAAATTTTAATCGTAGGATTATGCAAGTCAATCAGATACTCATTCCATTTGGGTTCAAAAGATTTTATCAAAACCGCTTTTTCATCTAGAAGATTATAAAAACTTGCTTCCTTAGGGAACTCTTGAGGAAATCTTGTAAATCTTGCGTACATAATATCACTAACGATGACATACTCTATTTTTCTATGAGATAACCATTCTAAACTCACTCGACCCAAAGTATATCTGAAAGTGATACGATAATCTCTTCGGGAGATTGGAGGGGCATACATTTCTAAGGCTATTCTTGATTTTTTTGGTATGTTAATTTTGATCCACTCTTTGGCAATCGTCCGGGTATCTTTCTCGGTGAGAAGATAATTAAATTTAGCTACTTTAAGAGCGGGAGAAAAGATGAAAAAGATAACTATTATCCAGGTAAGGAGTCCACTTTTATTTATTTTAAAGATATGTTTATTGTTTAATTTTGATAAGTAAGAGGAGATCTTTTTGAGGATAAAGTCTAAGAAAAAAGCTCCTATTAGTATAAAAAATGGTGTTAGAGGAAGTAAGTATCTTACGGCTTTAGTCTTCCAGCTCCCTATGATTATAAAGAGTACTAGAGGGAGGGAGAACAAAATAATTTCTCTTTTTTTATGTTTAAATAATCCATAAATTACCCCTCCAAATACTAGATATTGTGAGAATTTACCTATATTCTCTTTAAACCCATGCCATAGATAGAATAACCAGGCTGGCTGAGCCATCGAAGAGCCAAGGTGGCCTCTTGTGTATAGATGTTGTGATTGCCATTTGAAATCTCCCCAGAATTTGGAAAAATCCAATATGGCATATGGACAACCTATAAAAAAGCCGGCTAGAAAAAAAGCACCTGATAGTATTAAATCATAACTTAAGAAAATGTTTTTGATTGGTTTTTTGTTGTCAATGAAATGGAAAATGTGAGCTAGCAATAAGGGCAGAAAAAGAAACTGACCACCATACTTTGTAGCTGTGGCCAACCCAGCAAATATTCCTGCCAAGATATAAAATTTTGTATTTCCTTTTAGATAAATTAACCAAATAAAAAGAAATCCTAACATCAGAAAGCAGACCATAGGAACATCTGGGATCATATAGTGAGAAATCTTGTTGTGGATAGGAGATAAAACAAGAAAGAGCGCAGCTAAAAATCCAACCCTGGGATTATACATCTTTTTTCCTAGAAAATAGACAATTAGGATAGTTGCTACGCTCAGGAGAACTGTTAACAATCGCCCGAGAATCAAGAAGACAGTAGCGTTTTTATTGAATGATTCTATGAATTCATTTGATGTATGAAATGTCCCCAAAATTTTCCCTGTAATAAAATAGATTCCCCATATTCCGGAAACAAGATAACTGTGGAGGGAGGGAACATGGAAGAAGTGAGGATTTAAATCTCCTGTAAAATATTCAATCGAAATTTTTGCGAACCGAGCTTCATCAACATGATAGATATGGGGGAGGCTGAATGAAATTCCCCAAATCCGAGTAATGATTGCAATTATAATGATAAACGCGAAGCCAAATTTTTTAGTGGAGCTTTTGTTAAACCTTATTGGCATGTATATATATATAAATATAAAGTCGAAATTCAGTCAAGAGATTTAGATTGATCACTCGATTTGAATAGATAATAACAGATGTAAACGGGCTTATCTCTTCCTCTCTATCAGTCTTAGATCTTTTGACAAATCAGAGACATAATGATAGAATCCCTGGGAAAATGCAGAAGAAAATAACTGTAGTTATTCCTACTAAAAACGAAGAAAAAACAATCGAAGACATACTAACTCAATGTAAAGCTTATGCTGATGAGATATTAGTGGTGGATGGCCATTCTACAGACAATACAAGGTCGATTGCCCAAAAGCATGGGGTGAAAGTCGTGCTTGATCATGGGAATGGAAAGGGAGATGGAGTAAGAGTTGGAATTCAAGAAGCAGAAGGAGATATCATAGTATTCATAGATGCGGATGGCTCTCATAATCCTGACGATATACCTAAATTAGTTAAACCAATATTAGAAGACAAGGCTGATCTAGTGATTGGTTCTCGAGGAAAGGGAGGGAGTGACGAACTCCACGGTGATGTAGAGAAACTATTAAGGATGATAGGAAGTGATATAATTTTGATAGGGATTAATAAAAGATGGAAGGTTCATTTAACCGACAGTCAAAATGGCTATAGAGCCATCAAAACCGAAGTGGCTAGACAACTCAATTTAAAAGAGAATATAACGACTATCGAACAAGAAATGACAATGAAATGTCTAAAAAAGGGTTTTAGGATAGATGAAGTACCAACTCATGAGTATGAAAGGAAATACGGAAAGTCAGTGATAAATTTAAAAAAGGTCTGGTTTAGATATATCTGGAGTTTTATTAAAAACCTGTTCTAACATTGAATATCGTTATTTTGAATCCTCCCTTTCCTTATAAAGTCATAAGAGAGGGACGGTGCCAACATGAAGCTGCCATCTGGGATTCGGTTTACCCTCCTCTTTCGCTTGCCACCATCGCTTCTTATCTAAGAGATGCTCATAATGTCACAATTATTGACGCTATCGCTGAAGAGATTGATTTATCTCCTCTTAAAGAAAAATTAAGAGAGCTCAAACCAGATTTAATCATATCTTCAATATCTACTCCCACCATCGATGGGGATTTACAAGTATTGAGACAATTGAAGGACTATACAGGGGCAAAAGTTGCAATATTTGGAGTACATGCGACTTATTACTCAGATGAACTCATTAAAGAAGATTACATTGACTACGTCATTTTAAATGACCCTGAGTTACCAGCACTGCAAATTGCTTCGGGTGATAAAGATACATTTGAAGGCGTTGTGTATAAAACGAATGAAAAGATGGTCCATGTCCCTTCAAAAGAGAGAAAAATTTCAAGTTTCAGCATTCCAGCCTGGGATTTGGTTGATTTAGAAAAGTACAAAATTCCAATCAAAAAAAAGAAGTATGTTCTAGTTTCTACAGCTCGGGGATGTCCATTTGGTTGCACATTTTGTGTTGTTCCCTATTATTACGGAAAAAAGGTGAGAGTCAGAGAAATCAGTGAAGTTATTGAGGAATTAAAAGTTGTCTCAAGATATGCAGATGAAATATTTTTTCATACAGATTTGTTTACATTTAAAAAGGACTATGTCGTAGAGCTTTGTAAACAGATCATCCGCGAAAAGATAAATATTCATTGGATTTGTAATAGCCGTGTCGATACCTTTGATCGCGAAATGGCCAAAATAATGAAAAAGGCAGGTTGTTGGATGGTTTCTTTTGGAATAGAAAGTGGATCTCAGGAAATACTGGATTCATGCAAGAAAAAAATTACGCTGGATCAATCAAGAGAAGCTGTCCGGGTTTCACGCGAAGAGGGATTGATCTCAATCGGACATTTTGTTTTAGGAATTCCTGGTGAAACTCCTGATACTATTAAACAAACCTTAAAGTTTTCAAAGGAGTCAGATCCAGATTTTGCTGAATTTTATATAGCTACTCCCTTCCCCGGGAGTGATCTTTTTGAGGCAGTTAAGGATAAAGTCAGTTTGAGTTGGAGAGATATTCGCTATGATTATGATCCTTATGATTATCCTTTTGATTTGGAAAAAATTAGAAGAAATGCCTATTTTCAGTTTTATCTGAGGCCTAGAAAAATATTTAGGTATATTCGATTATTTGGTGTAAAGAAGATTATTCCTATGGGCTTCTCTGCTTTTCGGTTTATATTCTCGTTTTTTGCCAAGAAATGAAATAATTGTTCTCAATAAATTAGAATAATGGAGACTATTATCTCTTCGCTTTTCTAAGCACTAAGGGACGAGTTATTGAGATCAGTCCTTTTCCTGGAATAAAAACCTTTTCAATATTCATTTCATCATCCAGTCTTAAATCAAATGTTATTGAAATAACTGGATGAGATTCAGCAAATTTTAAATCCAAACCAGCCGAATTATTTGAAATGTTTGATTCAAAATAAATGCTGTTTTGAAGGAATTCTATGTTTACCCATTTTTTATCCATCGGGAAATTGTCGATTTCAGGGATTATTTCTTTAATGTTTTTAAGGTTCTGAATATTAATCTTTCCCGAAAATTTTCGTTTATTTTGACTCCCCCACCTCAGTTCCCAAGTTTTTTTTGTTTTGTTCAGGCTGTATCCATCAAGAATTGGGAGGGATCTTTGAGAAGTAGTTTTACTGAAAAAGAGCTTAGTTAAAATTTTTTGAAGAGTTGGATGTTTCTTGTCTAACTTCATTGCCTCCAGGAATTCCTCAGTTGCTTTTTCTATTTCACCTTTCCAATAAAAATAATTTCCTTCCCTGGTAAATTTATTTGGTTTTTCGACATAATAAAATACATAAAAATCATAAATTTTTCTTTCCCGAAAATAACTCAAATGAATTTCTTTAAATACTTCAGGCATTTTTGGACGCCAAAACTTATGTTCCCATCTTCTGATAATGATGAGTTTGGGTTTATTTTCTCTGATTTGTTTTAAAAATATTTTTCTTTTTTTCGGGAAATAAGCCGGAATTCTTCCGTTGTCGAATTCAGTGGCATTTTTTCTTCCGGATAGGAAATAAAGCGGGCTCTGACCAAAACACAAGATTTGATCCTTTGGAGAAGTATTCTTTTCAATATATTCTAGTATTTTGCTATAAATGACAGCCTGTCTTGTTGGAGGAAATATGTTTCCTCTGTCAGTATTTTCGATTTTTCGGTGAACATCTTCTCTTAAAGAAATGCCACCCGCATCATATTGAATCATGCTATGACTTGAAAAGCAGTAGATCACCAAAAAAACTTGGATTCCTATTGAAGTAAGAAATACAAGTAATAAAAGGGGGATTTTGAATAAACTGCTTTTCTTCTTTTTTTTCACCGTCAAAACCAAATTATGGAAAACTATATAAATCAAATAAGCCCATAAAATG
>Ga0209636_10003385_pt1 | contig 16273 bp, 25 predicted proteins | sample DeeMarSWOR152_54_FD_187464 | JGI IMG/M metagenome (GOLD analysis project Ga0209636, IMG submission 187464) | Marine sediment microbial communities from White Oak River estuary, North Carolina - WOR-1-52-54 (SPAdes) (version 2) | ecosystem: Environmental > Aquatic > Marine > Intertidal zone >...
TTAATAGCGGGGGTTCATTTCATACCTACGACCCGATTAGTATGCGCCCCTACAAAATCAAAAAAGTCGCAGGTTCATAACGGGTGGTCGCAAGCTCATAACGGGCTAATTTGGGGCACAAGAAAAAGAGATAACTCCTTTTACAACAAGGAGTTATCTCATGGTTAGCATAGCGGGGGCATAATATGAGGAACTGGAGATGCAATCCGGGGGTAGAATTCAGCACCGAAAATGGCTAAATGAGTGGCGGATTTGTCGCTATCTTGAACCACCAAAAATACATAAGCCTTTGTCCTGTAAAATCTTATCTAATGTCACCCCTCCATACCCCGACAAAGGTTTAAAGCCAAACACACTTTCAATCGGGGCTGTTACAAGCAATAACAATGTCGCTAGAACTGTATAAAAATTCATCCCATCCATACCATAGGAAAGTCGACCAAATTCGACAAAATAAGCAGCTTATAAAGCCAGGCCTCTTAAATACTTAACGTCGGACGAATTTTTATATACTACGAGATGATCCCAGCATCTTTTGGAATCCTTCTGTAAACAATGGATCCCTGTCATGGAGAAGGTATATCTTGTCTTTAAGAAAACCACTTATCGGGTCCGTCAGGTTCCTGGCGATCTGCTTCATCCACTCTCCATGGGCCTGCGGTACAATCCCTGCAACCTCGACCTTCCTGGTCGGATAATCTATAACCACTAGAATCATATACCTGGTCAAGCCTCTCAATGTATAAATCTCTGTCGTAAAAAAGTCTATGGCTGCAAGTGATGCCCAATGTGATTTAATAAATTCCTTCCAGGTTGTCTTTTTCAATCTGTGCGGACTTGGCTCTAAACCATGCTTTCTCAAGATATTAGCTATTGTCCGACGTGATATTTTATAGCCAAGGTACTTCAATTGGCCGGCAATCCTCAAATAACCCCAGCCTCGGTTGCGCCGCGCAATCTTTATAACAAGACTTTCTAGTTGTTCTGATATTCTGGGTCTGCCGACTTTTCTGTTCTTGCTGCTATCGTACTTGGTTGCAATCAGCTTTTTATGCCATCTGAGTATTGTGTCCGGTGAAAATGCGCAGCAAATCTCAGACAAAACTTTACGACCCAGCTTTTTACCTGATATAGCCAGAAGTCTCTTCTGCTCATCAGCAAGAATTATTCTTCTCTTTCCGATTTTTCTCCTGAGAATGGTATTTTCCGTCTTCAAATACTCAATGATTTCCTGCTGATGCCTATTTATCCAGCCTGCTAACATCATCAACAATATAGTAAAAGGTCGAATTTTCATAAAGTCTCCCACAATATTGATAAAACGTGGGAATTATAGTGCAGAACCGTAGGAAAGTCGACTAATTTCAATAAAATGAGCCACTTATAAGCTCAGGTTTCTTAAAGACTTAACGTTGGACTAATTTTTATATACTACGCGATGTTTCTTAACCCGATGAATAACAACCTGAGGTCGATTAGAAGTGCCTGGAAGGATCTACTTCACGGCAAAGGGCTGCTTGAGGCAAGGATGAGTGAGTGCCACAGGGTGTTAAAGAGGTTTGGAAGGTCAAGCATTCAAGAACTGGTTGGTTTCTTCGATCCCAATCAGTATCCTTTGAGGAACAGCAATTCTAATGCTGGGTTGAGATTCTTAGGCTACGACGTCCCGGTTTATTAATCTGCAAAGATCCAGAATACAAGCTTCTATTCACACCTAAGATTGTTGACATGGCGCGGGGGGCGACTCCGCGAATAAGATTACGAAGAAGACCCTGAGAATGGCTAAGACCCTGGCGGCTGGCCAATAAAATAAAGACCTTCGTAGGCAATTAATTTGGACATAATCTGGATTGGGAACTAAAGGACCATAGCAAACAAAAAAAGATCTGGAGTTATCTCCAGGTCCTAATAGCGGGGGTTAGTTTCATACCTGCGACCTTGGCTCGAAAAAGCCAAAGGTCGGAGGTTCATAGCGGGTTAAATTCGAGGCAATAAAAAAGAGATAACTCCTTTGTTAACAAGGAGTTATCTCCAGATTTCTATAGCGGGGGCAGGATTCGAACCTGCGACCTCCGGGTTATGGGCCCGACGAGCTACCAGACTGCTCTACCCCGCGGCCATCTTCGTATCTCGTATTTCGTGAAGCGTATCTCGTATCACAACTAAAAATAAAATAGCACAAAAGAGATTTTTTATCAATAGGGACGGCTCAAATTATAAATTTTCGCGAATCCTGGCGGCGATTTGCTCGATTCTGCCCTCTTCGTATTTGTAAGCAGGCCAATGATCAAAAACGCCGTCGCCGGTATTGCGAGGGATTATATGAAAATGCAGATGGTTTACAAGCTGGCCAGCCACCCTGCCATTATTGCACAATACATTATAGCCGTCACAATCCATTGCATCGGCTACGGCCTTGGCGATTTTGCCAAGCCGAGAACCGACCTGGCCTAAAAGCTCCGCAGGACAATCGTGCAATTTTTCAAAGTGCTGCTTAGGAATCACCAAGGTATGGCCGTCGCTTACCGGCCCAATATCCAGAAAAGAAAGAACAACTTCGTCTTCATAAATCTTGGTAACCGGAATCTGTCCAGCTACCATTTTACAAAAGACACAATCATTGGCACTCATTCTGTACGTATCCTTCTAAATACTACGTTACTACTGGTTGGCTTCATCCGCCTGATTTTCGGTTTCGGCGGGCTCTTTGACTTCGGTAGGTTCTTCAGCTTCGGCAGTCTCCTTATCTTGAGCAATTTCTTCGGCCTTAGCAGTTTTTTTTGCCCTTTTACGAGCAGCTCTTTTGGTAGTGGGTTTGGTTTCTTTTTTTGAGCCCTCGTCAGCACCTACAAGCTGCAACAAAACGAGCTGGCCGTTATCCCCCAGCCGCCTCAATGGCAGACGGATAATTCTCGTATAACCGCCGGGTCTGTCAAGGTAACGAGGGCCAAGCTCACTAAACAGCTTTCTGATTATTGTGCCCTGCTTCGTTGCTTTTCCGTCTTCATGACCTATGATGTTACGGTCGCCAAGCAAGGCAATAGCACGACGCCTGGCTGATAATGTTCCTTTCTTAGCTAGCGTAATCAGTTTCTCGGCAAAGGGTTTTACATCCTTGGCCTTTTCAATTGTCGTTGAAATCGTTTCGTGCTCAATCAGCGAAGCGACCATATTTCGGCGCATAGCCAGGCGATGCTCGCTATCTCGACCTAAACGGCGTCCTGCTACTCTATGACGCATATTCTAAGTCCCCTATTTGTAATCGCTTAGCTTTCTTTTTATACTCACTATTCATCATCGACCATTGGCCATTTTATATCCGTCATTCCTAAAGAAAGGCCGATATCTGCAAGCCGTCTTTTGACTTCACGCAAACTTGTTTTACCGAAGCTGCGAATCTTTAATAAATCAGACTCAGTCATCTTCACTAACTGGCCGACTGTCTCTACTTTTGCTGACTCAAGACAGTTGCTTGCTCTTACAGACAGTTCTAATTCCTGAATGGGGGTATCCAGTTTCCGGGCTAATTCCTCATCAATTACTTCCTCCGGCACTTTTTCAGCGGCCTTGTCGATAATGGTTCGTTCTCCAACCTCGAAATACTGCACAAAGGGATTGATATGTTTGCGTAATATCTTGGCTGCTTCCACCAAAGCCATTTCAGGCGTAATCGTTCCATTGGTCCAAATCTCCAGAATCAGCCGGTCATAATTTGTCCGCTGGCCTACTCGCGTATCCTCGGTTATATAACGAACTCTTGTAATTGGCGAATATACGGTATCGAGCAGTATCCTTCCGACTTCTTGGTCAAATCTGTCAGCGGCAGCTATCCGTTCGGAGGCAGGCACATATCCCCGGCCGTTCTCAACTACCATTTCTATCTCAAAATTTGTGTCCTCAGTCAAAGTAGCCAGAACCATATCTTTGTTTATCACTTCTATGGCCGGGTCTGCAATTATATCGGCTGCTGTTACAACACCGGCCTTGTTCACCGAAACCTTCATCGTCTTTGGGCCTTCGCCCCGAAGCCGAACAACAAGCTTCTTGACATTCAAAACTATCTCGGTCACATCTTCCATCACGCCCTTTATCGTGCTAAACTCATGGTCAACACCTGCTATTTTGACTGATGTTACGGCACTACCTTCCAAAGAGGAAAGCAGTATGCGCCTTAGACTGTTACCGATAGTAGTGCCAAAACCACGCTCAAAGGGCTCGATGAAGAATCGGCCATATTTTTCATTAGATATCGTTTTGTCTCTTTCAACACGCGTTGGCAACTCCAAACCACGCCACGTAACTCGCATACGAACCTCCAGTCAAAATTCAAATATCATTTTTATCTTTTTTCTAATTTTGCATTTTTACATTTCGATAGAGCTACCTTGAACAGAGTTCTACAACCAGTTGCTCCTCAACAGGTATCTGCACATCATCTCTGGAGGGCAACGCAACAATGGTAGCTGAGGGTTCTTCACGGTTTAATTGCAACCAGCCCTGCGTATTAAAATTTGGATTACTTTCCAACTGCTCTTTGACTTTTTTGATGCTTCTGTCAGAGCTTTTAACTGTAATCTTGTCGCCGACCCTTGTGGTATAATCGCTGATATTGACCTTGCGGCCGTTCACATAGATGTGGCCATGAGCAATTAGTTGTCTTGCTGCCTTGCGTGATGGTGCAAAGTTTAATTTGTATACGACGTTATCTAAACGCCTTTCCAGCAACTGCAGCAGCGTCTGGCCGGTGTTGCCCTTCGTCCGCTCGGCTTGGTGGAAAATCCTGGTAAACTGGCGGTCCAGAAGTCCGTAGTATCTTTTTACTTTCTGCTTCTCCCGCAGCCGAACCCCATATTCACTTACTTTGCCTCTGCGCCAGCCGTGCATACCCGGCGCCATATTACGTTGTTTTTTTTCAACCGGGCATTTAGCCGTTTCACATCTGAGGCCCTTGAGCATCAGCTTCACGCCCTCACGACGGCAAAGCCTACAAGATGAGCCGAGATAGCGTCCCATATTTTATTCGTCTCCATAAAAACTACATTGTTACACACGCCTTCGTTTTGGTGGCCGACAACCATTATGAGGAAGCGGCGTAACATCTTCTATCGAAGCTATACGTAGCCCCGCCTGCTGAAGTGTAGCAATAGCGGACTCACGCCCGGAGCCGGGTCCTTTAACCCTGATTTCAATCTCGCGAACCCCATTACGTATAGCGGAACTGGCGCAACGCTGCGCCGCCTGCTGAGCAGCAAAGGGAGTGCTCTTGCGAGCACCCTTAAAACCAACACAGCCAGCCGAACCGGAGCAAATTGTATCGCCATCCAAATCTGTAAACGTAATCAAAGTATTGTTGAATGTCGCTTTTATGTGCACAACCGCCTTGGCGAGATTTCTCCTAACTTTTCGTTTTGCACTTTTTGCCATTATCAGAAAAATCCTCAATAAAAACTTTTCTATCGTTTTTCTTTTACGCCCTTTTTGCCTGCTACTGTCTTTCTCGGTCCTTTGCGGGTTCGGGCATTACTTTGCGTGGATTGTCCCCTAACAGGTAAGCCTCTTCTGTGTCGAAGGCCTCGATAACAGCTTATATCGCGCAAACGAGCGACATTTTGAGTTACCTGTCTGCGAAGCTGGCCGCCGATGATGTAATTACGGTCTATAATCTGTGTTATCCGACTAATCTCGTCCTCGGAGAGCTTACCAGCCCTGGTTAGCTTTTCAATCTTGGCCTCTTTCAAAATCTGCTCCGAGGTATATCTACCTATGCCGTAGATATAAGTCAAAGCAATCCATATAGACTTATTATCAGGAATATCAACACCCACTACACGCGGCATATCAGCTCCTTTTTCACATCTCGCTTTACGATAAAATCAACCCTGTCGCTGTTTGTGTCGAGGGTTTGTACAAATCACCCGCACGACGCCTTTGCGACGAACAATCTTGCAATTCTCACATATACGTTTTACAGAACTTCTAACTTTCATTTTGCTTAAAAGCTATTAATGTCGCAGAACTATTCGGCCTCTATTCAAATCATACGGAGACATCTCGACCGTGACGGTATCGCCTGGCAAAATTCGAATGAAATGCATCCTCATTTTGCCGGAAACATGGGCCAAAACCTCGTGGCCATTTTCCAACTCCACTCTGAACATCGCATTCGGCAAAGCCTCAACCACCTTGGCTTGCAATCTTATCGCGTCTTTCTTTGCCATTTCTCACGTCTCGTATTGCGTATGCTTTACGCTTTACTGGTCAGCACCTCACAGCCATTTTTCGTTATTGCAATTGTATGCTCAAAATGAGCCGAGCATTTCCCATCTTTTGTTACCACAGTCCAACCATCTTTTAGCGTCTGGATAGCTGCGGTGCCGGCATTAACCATTGGCTCGACTGCTATGACCATACCTTCTGTTAAAAAGATATCATCTGCTAACAATTCTTCACTGACAAAGTTTGGCACTCTCGGCTCTTCGTGCATTTTTCTGCCGATGCCGTGCCCAACAAAATCCCTTACAATCGAAAAACCAGCTGACTCAACATAGCTTTGCATCTGTCCAGCTATCTGACTCCACTTAACAGCCGGTGCGGCCTTTGCTATTGCAATATCGAGAGCATTCTTGGTTACGTCCATAAGTTTGCGTTTATCCTTGCCAATTTCACCAATAGCAATCGTAACAGCCGCATCTCCGCAATAGCCGTCAAGTCTGACACCAAAATCAATGCTGAGAATGTCCCCATCCTTGAGCACAACGCTCTCGGAAGGGATCCCGTGAACGACCTGCTCATTTATCGAGGTGCAAATCGCACCAGGAAAGGGCGTCTGAGCACAGGGGTTGCGCACACCCTTAAACAAAGCTGCAGCTCCGGCATCAGCCGTCATTTGCGAAGCTACGCTATCCATCTGACCGGTGGTTACTCCCGGCTCCGTTATCTCTTTTAATTTTGAAAGAACATCCGCTACAACAGCACCTGCTCTACGCATTAACTCAATTTCTCTTCGGCTGCGAAGCGTTATAGCCATCTAATTTGCATCTCGCATATCTCAGTGCACAAGACATAGGTGCATAACCCGCAAGCATCCTGTATCCTTTTGCTCTTGCACTTTTATTTGACGCTTGACGACTTAACCAGTGTATCCAGCTTCTCAAACACCAAAGCAGTTACCTCGTCGGCGTCTTTGTTAGCATCAATATCATAAACCGTAGTATTATTTTTTCTATAGTAATCAACAACGGGCTCAGTCTGCTGGTGGTAGGCCTTAAGACGATTGGCTACCACTTCGGGACTATCATCCGGCCTCTGGACCAACTCAGTGCCATCGTTATCACATATTCCTTCGCCCTTCGGTTTCAAATTCTCAATATGATAAACAGCTCCACATTTAGGGCAGCTTCTCCTGCCGGTCATCCTCTTCGCAACTATTTGGTCATCTACCTTCAGGTTCAATACAACATCTATTTTCTGGTCATCTGAAACCTTCAACAATTTATCAAGGCCGGCGGCCTGATTGACTGTCCTGGGAAAACCATCCAGTATGAAGCCAGATGGCGGCGTTTTGCTTATGGCATCAGCCATCATTTCAACCATCACTTCATCCGGCACAAGCTCACCCGAATCCATATAACTTTGAGCTTTTTTGCCTAATTCGGTGCCTTCGGCTTTTTGATTTCGCAGAATGTCACCGCTGGACAGATGCAGCAGGCTGTATCTGGCGGCAATACGCTTGCACTGCGTACCTTTGCCTGCACCCGGAGCGCCTAACAAAACTATTCTCATCCATACGCTCCTTTGATCCTGCCGGTCTCACTGAAACCTTCGTAGCTTCGCATCAAGAGATTTGCTTCGATTCTCTGAACCAGGTCCAGCGAGACACTGACAACTATCAATAAAGCCGTGCCACCCAAAAACGTCGCTATTCTCCAGTCGATTCCTAATTGTATCGAAATCAGCGAAGGCACAACCGCAATTATAGCCAAAAAAGCGGCTCCAAAGTAAGTAACTCTGGTCATTATCGTTTCCAGATATTCAGCCGTTCTTCGTCCCGGCCGAAGCCCGGGAATGAAAGCCCCCGAATCGCGCAAATTTTTGGCCAAGTCTTTCGGCTGAAACTGCACCGTGACCCAAAAATAAGTGAATAAGAATATCAATAACATATACAAGACGTTGTGGGTATAAGCCTCATTGCGAAAAGCATCCTGCAAAGTCATAAGAAGGCCCGAATTGCTCCACTTTTCTATTCTTGCAAACTGACCGATTACTATCGGAGGGAATATCATAAAACTGGATGCAAAAATTATCGGCATTACCCCGCCGTGATTAACCCGGAGAGGCAGATAATGTCTTTGGCCACCATACATTCGCCGTCCCCGCATCAGTTTTGCCTGCTGAATTGGTATTCGCCGCTGACCCTGCGTTATCAGTATAGCGCCGGCCACCACGAATACAAACGCCCCTATGAGGAACAATAACTTTGGCGGGTTCACAGTGCCGACAGGTGCGGTAACCCGAAAATCAACATTCTCCAAAAGTTGCCCGACCGCCCAGGGCATTCTGGCGATGATGCCGGCCATAATTATCAAACTAATGCCGTTACCTATGCCGTATTCATCTATCTGCTCGCCCAGCCACATTAAGAAAACAGTGCCTGCCGTCATACCGATAACGCCCATTATCATCGCCCGAGTGTGCATGCCGGGATATGTTAATTTGCCCAGTCCCCCCATACCCAAAATCATCATCGACTGAATAATACATATCGGCACCGTCAGATACCGTGTGTACTCCTGTATCTTTTTGTAGCCGGTCTGGCCCTCCTGTCGCAGTTTCTTCAAAGCAGGCACCACCTCACCCAGCAGCATAAGGATAATCGAAGCAGTGATATAAGGCATAATGCCCAAACCAAATAGGCTGCTTTTTTGTAGGTTTCCGCCCGTAAATATCTGCATATATTCAGTAGCTCTACTTATGGGGTCTTCCGTATCTCTGTGCTTGGTGATTTGAGCTATCTGCTCGAGGTCAAAACAGGGATTGGGGATATGCCAGCCAATTCTGTATATTATCAGCATCGCCACGGTAAAAAGAATCTTTTTTCGAAGGTCAGCAACCCTGAATATATTAACCACTGTTCCAAGCATTTTTTTCGCTCCTTTTATTTCACGGCACTTTTTATGTGCGATAATTAAACTATTTCTGCTGTGCCGCCGGAGGCTGCAATCTTCTGCTCTGCGGTTTTGCTGAATTTATTAGCCATTACCTTCAGTTTTTTCGTCAGCTCGCCGTTACCAAGAATTTTGACTTTACTTCTGCAGCTACCAATTAGTCCGGCGTCAGATAACTGCTCTGCACCGACGGCAGCACCATCATCAAATCTTTCCAGCTGTGATACATTAACAATTTCGTAGCGTGTTGCGTTACTTTTATTATTAAAGCCGCGTTTGGGCAATCGGCGAAACAAAGGCATCTGGCCACCCTCATAAAGCGACCTCGACAGCGAGCCGGACCTGCTTTTGCTGCCTTTGTGTCCGCGGCCACAGGTCTTGCCGTAGCCGGAGCCAGTCCCCCTGCCAACACGCTTACGAGTTCTATGCTTACCTGCAATAGAAGTTATTCCATAGTTTAACATCTAAACATCACCACCTTTTTATAGCTTCAATCTCTACACCACGAAGGGCTTCAGCCGTTTCTTTGCTGCGCAATTTCAACAAGCCATCCAACGTAGCTTTGACGACGTTTTTGGCAGAGGTGCTTCCGTAAACTTTTGTAAGGACGTCCTGCACACCAGCCAATTCGAGCACCGCTCGAGCACTGGAGCCGGCGATAACCCCCGTACCCGGACTGGCAGGGACCAGTGCTATCTTCGTGGCTCTATACTTTCCATTGATTCGATGCGGGATTGTTTGGCCAAGCAAAGGTATTTTGTGCAAAGATTTTTTGGCATCTTTTATACCTTTCTCCACCGCTAGGGGAACTTCATTGGCCTTGCCATAACCTATACCCACCGTCCCTGCACGGTCACCAACTACAACCAACGCCGCAAAGCTAAACCTACGCCCGCCCTTGACTACTTTTGCACAGCGAAATATCTTCACAACCGTTTCTTCCAACGGTTTTTCTTCTTGACCATATAACTCCACCGGCTCTGCCACCAACTTTTTCTCCAAACCTAATAATGACTATTTGCTGTTGTCTTCGAACTTAGATTTCTAACCTTTTAATATTCAATCATCAATAATCAATTAAAAGACCAGCCCAGCTTTTCTTGCCGCCTCGGCAAGGGTCTTTACTCTGCCATGAAACTTATACCGATTCCTATCAAAGCAAACGCACTTAATCCCGACACTTAGTGCTTGTTTTGCAATTGCCTCACCTACCGCCTGAGCAGCTTGTTTATTACCACCGCCAATTAATTGGTCTCGCAAACCTTTCGCTCTTGTGCTCGCGGAAACAAGTGTTGCTGCTGCGGTGTCATCTATAATCTGGGCACAAATATGCCTGTTCGAGCGAAATACCGACAATCGAGGCCTATCCGGCGTTCCAAAAACCTTCTTTCGCACATGGTATTTACGCCTCACTGCCGCTTTTTTTGTCCTGTCAATTCCCATAAAAACCCAAAATCCAATTGCTATTTACTATCGACGTTGAATTCTGACTCGTTTTTCGATAGTCAATATTCAATTGTCAATCGTCAATTCCTATGCTGTTCCCGAAGCAAATACCTTGCCGACCTTCCGTCTTACGTGTTCGCCGGCATAACGGATACCTTTTCCTTTATATGGTTCCGGTGGCTTTACTTTCCGAATATCGGCAGCAAACTGTCCCAACAGGCACTTGTCTATCCCGGAGACCGTGAATCTGGCGGGGACCTCATCTCCTCTGGTTGTACCCGTCTCAATATTCACCTTTATGCCCTTTGGCACTGACAGTTCTATCGGATGACTGAAGCCCACCTGCAGAATTAGTTTGTCGCCCCGCTGCCCGACGCTATAGCCAGTGCCGTATATCTCTATCTTCTTTTCAAAACCTTTGCTGACACCTGTGACCATATTGGCAATCAATGCTCGTATTGTGCCGTGCATCTGCCGGGCCTGGCGAACCTCGGGATGCTTGTTTTCAACCAGAATATGGCCAGCGGCACTATCAACTTTCACCGATATTGACCGGTGACAATTTATCTGCAAACTACCGAGTGGGCCCGTAACCTTAACAGAGGTGTCCTGCTGCTCGAGCTTCACCCCTTCGGGGATAATAATTGGTTTTTTGCCGATGCGACTCATTAGCTCACCTTGCAAAGTATCTCGCCGCCGACATTGACCTGGCGGCACTTCCTGTCACTCATCACACCTTTGCTTGTCGAAACGATAGCTATCCCTATGCCATCCAAAACATGCGGCAATTGGTTAACAGATGAATAAATTCTTCTGCCTGGTTTACTCGTTCTTGCTATCTCACTAATAATAGGCCGACCATTTTCGTCATATTTCAGGGTAATCCTTAGTATTCCCTGTTTGCCATCATCGATTCGGTCGAAATCTTCGATATAACCTTCGTCTTTGAGCACAGCCGCTATGCCTGCGCAGATATTGGAAGCTTTAACATTGACCTGCTTTCTATTTATTCGCACACCGTTGCGAATTCTCGTCAGCATATCAGCAATTGGGTCGCTCAAGCTCATAATTTCGTGCCTCGTCTTTTGTACCTTGTAACTTGACCGTCGTTTCTCAATGCTCGCAGCTATTTCCAGCAAGCCGCAGACCGACCATTGAGTATCTACTATATTTTTACCAACTGGCTTTTTTTACTCCTGGAATTTTCCCTTCGTTGGCTAAAGTTCTAAAGCAAATGCGACAAATTTTGAACTTGCGATAAACAGCCCTGGCTCTTCCGCAAAGCTCGCACCGCGTATATTGCCTGACGCGAAATTTCTGCTTCCTTTTCGCCTTGTTCTCCAGCGCTTTAGTTGACATTCACACTCACCAAATCAGAATCAGATTGACTATCGAATCGTCATTTATCAATTACCTGTTCTTGAACCCCTGAACGGCATGCCAAACAGCAATAACATCTTTCTTGCTTCATTATCGGTTTTTGCCGTTGTTACAAAGGTTATATTCATACCCTGCTGAAACTCCATCTGGGCAGGGTTGATTTCCGGGAAAACACCCTGTTCAGCCAACCCCATCGTGTAATTACCTCTGCCATCAAAACCGTTTGGGTTAAGGCCTCGAAAGTCTCTTACTCGCGGAATCGCCAGATTAATAAGTCTATCCATAAACTCATACATTCTCTCGCCGCGAACCGTAACTTTCAAATTGGTCTCATCGCCTTTGCGAACCTTGAAATTAGAGACGCTTTTTTTAGCTTTACAGACAGTTGGCATCTGGCCTGTAATCATCATCAGGTCCTTTTTAGCCAGTTCCAGAAATTTTTTGTCCTGTGTTGTTTTACCAACACCCATAGAGACAACAATCTTTTCCATCCGTGGTACAGCCATAGGATTCTTGTAGCCAAATTCCTTGGTCATCTCCGGAGCTATCTGTGATTTATATAAATCCCGCAAACGTGCCATATTTCCTACACATCTCGATTTATGTTTTGGTCTGTTTACTTTTCACGAGCCCTTCTAATAACCCTAATTTCGGTACCATCAAGGGCAATTAGTTTTTTGCTGCCATCCTCACTTGGCTGATAACGAACCCTGCTTGCCCTCGAGGTTTTCGGATTCACCGGCAAAACATTACTTATATGTATCGGCTGCTCAACACTGACCCGCCCACCTTGGGGGTTTCTTCGTGAAGGACGAACATGCTTTTTTGCTATATTATGCCCCTGAACCACCACTTTATTCTTCTCAGGCAAGACACGCAGTACCCTGCCGGTAGCACCTTTGTGGTCACCAGCTATAATCTTAACCATATCTCCTTTTTTTATATGCAATGCCATAGAATCCTGTCTTGTATTTTGCCTCTGGTATCTCGCTTCACGAGATACACTTTAAGCCTTTATACCACCTCGCTTGCCAGTGAGATAATCTTCATATAGTTTTTTTCACGAAGTTCACGAGCAACCGCACCGAAAATTCTTGTTCCTATGGGATTACCATCATTATCAATCATAACTGCCGCATTGCTATCAAACCTTACATAGCTGCCATCAAGGCGTTTTACAGGAGTTTTGGTGCGGATAATAACGCATTTATGCACCTTTTTGTCATCCAGCTGGCAGTTCGGCAATGCCTTTTTTATCGCAACACAGACGACATCTCCCACCGTTGCCACAGGCCGGGTTCTTTTACCCCTGGCTCCACCTTTCCCAAGAACCTTAATGCACAACGCTGACTTGACACCCGAGTTGTCGGCTATATCCAACATTGTTTCCTGCTGAATCATATCTCGTGTCTCGCTTCATAGTCCCTGTGAACCGCTTTTTCCACAACCTTTACAAGGCGCCAACTCTTGGTTTTGCTATAGGGCCTACATTGCGAAATTTCAATAATATCACCGATGCCGGCTTGATTGTGTTCATCATGGACACCAAGTTTTGTTCTACGCCTTATGTATTTGCCGTATTTTGGATGCTTGACCTTATAGTCAACGGCAACCTTGATACTCTTATCGCCGCTCTTACTTACTACCACGGCGGTTGTAGTCCTTGGTTTTTGTTCTTGCACCTTCAATTCCTCATCAATACCTGCGGGAACCATTACTTATCTTCGCACTTGCCGAACACATTTCATTGTTTTTCGACTCGCTGCCGTATTACTGTCTTAATCCTGGCGATGTCACGCTTGACATTAATTATAGCTTTAGAATTCTCCAGCTTCTCGGTAACCGCCTGGGTGCGCAAATCAAACAAATGCCGCTGCAGCTCTTTAAGTGTGTCCTGCAGCTCATCTGAGCTCATCTCGCGGTAATGCTGCGCTTTCATTACAACTGTTCCATTTATAGTATATGTCTTCGCTTAACAAATCTGCATCTAATCGGCATTTTATGAGCGACTCTAACCAGCGCTTGCTTCGCCACTTCTTCGGTTACTCCGCCGATTTCAAAGCAAATCTGGCCGGGCCTGACCCTGGCAACCCAAAACTCCGGCTCGCCTTTGCCTTTGCCCATTCTCGTCTCCAATGGCTTGGAACTTACCGGCTTATGCGGAAAAATCCTGATATAGACTTTGCCTCCACGATGCAAAAAATGCGTTGCGGCTACTCGGCCAGCTTCAATACTCTTGGCGCTTATCCAGCTTTGCTCCAAGGCCTGTAAGCCGTATTCGCCAAACGCTACAAAATTACCCCGGCTGGCTCTTCCCTTCATTTTGCCGCGCTGGCTCTTACGGTATTTAACTCGTTTCGGCATCATTGCCATTTTTTAGACCCTGCCATAAAAGCTAAAAGCCACTTCCGATAAATCGGGATAAAACTTCTGCCTCTTACGCTATCACCTTGTACCTTTCGTTCCAACTTTTTAGTTTCTACACTCTGCGATTCTACGGCGACGCAGTTTTAGACTTGCCTTTGCTGCGTGGATTTGCACCACGTCTTGGTGGGCGACGCCGACGTACCTGCCTCGTTTCGATTTCTTCACCAAATTTGCCCTTATAAATCCAAACTTTAACACCGATAGTCCCGTATGTCGTTTTAGAGGTTGCACAGGCGTAATCTACATCAGCATCAAGCGTGTGCAACGGGATACTGCCGAGCTTTTGTGTTTCCTTGCGTGCCATTTCTGCACCTGCTAATCGGCCGCTACAGATAATCTTAACTCCTTTAGCGCCAGCGTTTGTTACTGATTCGCAATATTGCTTCATTGTTCGTCTAAACGAGGCACGCTTACTGAGCTGCTCGGCAATAGCTTCAGCTATCAAGGCGGCGCTTAAGTCAGGCTCTTTTATCTCGACGACGTTGACGCTTACTTTTCGGCCCGTTAGCTCTTCAAGCTCTTCGCGCAACCTATCCACTTCGCCGCCTCTGGGGCCGATGATAATGCCCGGCCTGGCGCTATGTAGCGTTACTTTCACCTCGTTACGTGTTCGAATTACTTGGATTTTTGCCACCGCTGCTTTGGGCATTTGACGATTATACTTTTCGTCAACATATCTGCGAATTTTCTGGTCCTCGATAAGAAATTTGCCGTAATCGGCCTTGGGGGCAAACCAGGTGCTTTGCCACCCAAGTGTTATCCCTGTCCTAAATCCTGTCGGCGATACCTTTTGACCCATAGTTTCGTGCCTCGTCTCTTGTGATTTGTATCCCGCTTCACGGCTAATCATTCACGAGTAACAAATCAAGCTTGTGTTACTGTTACGTATATATGACAGGCCTTTTTTCGAATAGGGTGCGCTCGGCCTCTATCTTTCGGTACCCATCTTTTTGTCCCGATGCGGACACCCGCATCGTCAACACGCGCGCTACTTACATAGAGATTATCGACATCGGCCTGCTGCTCATCAGCATCTGCAACGGCGCTTTTTAGAACCTTTTCAATCATCGTTGCAGCACGTTTTTTTGTAAATTTCAATATATCCAGAGCGTCTTGGACGCTTCGGCCGACTATCAATTGTGTAACCAACTTGGCCTTGCGAGCCGAGATTGGAGCAAAACGATAAGACGAACGCCAATCAGCTAAATCGTTCACGTCAATAGATAAAGCATCTGCCAACCGTTCGACATCATTCCTGCGCGGTATCGGCTTAAAAAGTCCTTTTTGCCAGTTCTTAATAGCGACGGCGGCCTGTTTGCTATCAAACCCACCTCTGGTAATCTGCTCAGCTAACTGCTCCGGACGCATCCGCCGCTGCTGACAAAGTTCTTTTAATTTATTAGCACTTAACATAATCCCGTATTTTTACCACGCACAAATCGCTATTTTATCTTCTTGCTTGAATGACCCTTAAACGTTCGGGTCGGCGAAAACTCTCCCAGCTTGTGCCCAACCATATCCTCTGTAACAAAAACCTTATGAAATATCTTGCCGTTGTGGACCATAAAAGTAAAACCCACGAATTCCGGAATTATCGTGCATCTTCTGGCCCAGGTCTTTATCGGCTCACTCGAACCGGATTCAACTTGCTTGTTGACCTTGGCAAACAATTTCTCATCAACGTATGGGCCTTTTTTAAGCGACCTTCCCATTTCTTGTATCTCGCTTCACGCTTCTACAGGACTAATTGTCCCTGTCTTTTACTTTTGCGTCTTCTAATAATCCTCTTGTTGCTTGGATCCCGGGGTTTTCTTGTCTTTCCGCCTTTTGCCGGCACACCCCTGGGCGAACAGGGA
>Ga0209636_10003386_pt1 | contig 16273 bp, 12 predicted proteins | sample DeeMarSWOR152_54_FD_187464 | JGI IMG/M metagenome (GOLD analysis project Ga0209636, IMG submission 187464) | Marine sediment microbial communities from White Oak River estuary, North Carolina - WOR-1-52-54 (SPAdes) (version 2) | ecosystem: Environmental > Aquatic > Marine > Intertidal zone >...
TTTGCCAGACGGTTCACCTGGCTATTAAGTTCCAAATAGCTGACCCTGTCATCCCCACAAATCAGAGCCGTCTTATTGGGAAACTTCATCGCATTTTGTCTAAGGATATCGCCAAACAGCATCTCAGCCTCGTTTTTTCCTCCTTTTTTTCAGTTTTACTTTGTGCCCTCGCGTCTAACCCAAGTATGCCATAAACTCCTGGTGAAGCCTATCATTTGAAGCAATGATTTCCTTAGTTTGACAGCTTGCTGGCTTCCGTTGCCAATCAGTGACTTTGCCGCCGGCTTCTCTAATCAGTAAAAGCCCGCTAGCAATGTCCCAAGGGTAAAGATAGCGATGAAGATAGAGGCTAACCCGCCCGCAGGCAACATAAGCCAAGCTTAAAGATGCTGACCCCATGACTCTCAGACAATGTACCTGACTCCACAACCTAGTAGCTATGTCAAGCATCTTCTTGCTTTGCTCAGCACTATAGCCAAGGTCAAGGCCTACCAAAGAGGTCCCAAGTGAACCCTCTTTGGAAACCTGAATCGCTGAGTCATTAAGGTAAGCCCCTTTCCCTTTCTCAGCTCGAAAAAGCTCCTCTCTTACCGGGTCATGAGTTATACCTAGCAGGACATCCTCATCTTTGGCTAAAGCAATATTTATACAGAAGAAAGGAACGCCATAGACATAATTATTGGTGCCATCCAATGGGTCAACTATCCAAGTATAACCAGTAGTCGGAGCAGAGGAGTTTGACTCCTCAGAGAGGATATTGCAATCAGGATATTCACTTTCTAGAAATTCTAATATGGTCTTCTCAGACAAGATATCGGCTTCAGTAACTAAATTGCTCTTACCCTTGTACTTTATCTCTTTTTTAGAGCAAAAATGAGCCAGGAGAATCTCACCGGCTTCTTCAGCTGCTTGAGTAGCTACTTCAAGGGCACTCCTACCACTCTGCGCTAAGGGTAAGTCATTCATAGTCAGGTTTTCAAACAGCCCGCTGAAGAAGCCCCATCCTTTCTTTAACCTCTGCCAAGGTCTCCTTGGCGATAACCTGAGCCCGGCGAGCTCCATCAGAAAGGACTTCAACTACCAGCTGATGTTTGGCTTCCAGTGCAATCCGCCTCTCACGAAAGGGCTCGAGAGCCGAATTAATCCCCCGAGCCAGCAATTTCTTGCAGTCAACACAGCCAATGCCTGCCGAGCGACACTCAGCAGCAATCTCTTCCACACGATTAAGATTAAAAAAATGCTGAAGGCTAAAGACATTGCATATCTCAGGGTGACCTGGGTCAGAGCGGTATTGTCGGGCCGGGTCAGTGACTGCGGTCATCACCCGCTCCAATGTCTCCTCAGAAGTAGCTGCCAGCTCAATGTAATTGTTGTAGCTCTTACCCATCTTTTGTACGCCATCCAACCCTAGCACCAAAGGAAAAGAAGTAAGCTTGGCTTGAGGCTCAGGAAAAGTGGGAGCAAACATAGAGTTGAAGCGGCGGGCTATTTCCCGTGCCAGCTCAAGGTGAGGAAGCTGGTCTTCGCCTACCGGCACCACCTCTGCCTTATACAGCACAATATCTGCGGTCATCAGCACCGGATAGCCTACCAGCCCATAGTTGACATTTTGCGGCTGCATTCGTGCCTTTTCTTTGAAAGTAGGCACCCGTAACAGCCAGCCTAAGGGTGTAACCATACTAAGCAAAGTATGAAGCTCCATGACTTCAGGGACATGGGATTGAACAAAGAGGATACTTTTTTGCGGGTCAAGACCGGCAGCTAACCAGTCAAGCATCATTTCATTGATATCCTCCTGAAGCCTATCCGTGCTCTCTAGGCTCGTCAAAGCATGGACATCTACTATACAATAGATACAATCATACTCTTCTTGAAGAGCAACATAGTTCTGAATAGCCCCTAGATAATTACCAATATGCTGTTTACCCGTAGGTCGAGCACCAGAGAAAACGCGCTGCTTCATATTTCCACCGAAGTTTAGCATAAAGTACTGCTAGCTACAATCCAATAGTAGCCAGAGTAGAAAGGCCAGAAACGGCTATTTACATACTTTCAGGTGCTGTCATACCCATAAGATGTAGAGTCCTAGCCAGAACGATTTTGGCTGCTCTAACTAGTTTAAGCCGAGCCCAGGTTAGTGGCTGATCTTTGGAAATGACCCGGCACTGCTTGTAAAAGCTGTGGAACACAGTGGCTAAGTCTTGAGCATAGTAAGGCAACTGATGAGGCTCTAAAGAGTTAGCCACTGTTTCTACTATTTCTGGCAACAAAATCATCCGTCGTATCAAGGTCAACTCCGGCTCGGCGGTAAGCAAGGAAACATCGCCTTGGCTATAATCGATTCCTCTCTCTTCAGCTAACCGGAGGATGCTAGCAATGCGGGCATGAGCATATTGAACGTAATAAACCGGGTTATCCACTGATTGCCTTCTAGCTAGCTCCAAATCAAAGTCCATCTGGCTCTCAGCCGAACGAGATAAAAAGAAGAAGCGACAAGCATCTGAGCCAACCTCCTCAATTAGCTCTCTCAAGGTGATGATATCACCGCTGCGCTTGGATACTCGGATTATCTCCCCACCACGACGCAGAGTAACTAGCTGGCAAATTATCACTCTGAGCTGCTCTGGATTTGCTCCCAGAGCACCGACTGCAGCTTTCATGCGAGAAACATGTCCCTGGTGGTCAGCTCCCCAAATATCGACCACCAGATCGAACTGCCGCTCCAAAAACTTGTTAAAGTGATAGGCAATATCAGAGGCAAAGTAAGTAGGCGAACCATCACTGCGTACCAGTACATTATCTTTATCCTCACCTAAAGCAGAAGATGCAAACCAAGTAGCATTCTCCCTCTCTACTATGCAACCACCATCTCTCAGCAACTTCATAGCTTTTTCATATTGTCCACCTTGATACAGGCTTCGCTCGCTAAACCAAACATCGAAATCAACCCCTAATAGTTCGAGGTCCCGTCTAATTCCATCCATGATTTTTTCAACCCCAATTTCTCGCAGTTCCTGAATAGCAGTTTCTTCAGGCAATGTCAGAAACCGGTCACCTTGACTGCCAAGGATTTCCTTAGCTAAGTCAATCACATAACCACCGAAATAGCCATCATTAAGCATTTCAGCATCTACGCCTAGGCATTGTTGATAACGCGTGTAAAGAGAGCGACCGAAGGCATCTAACTGGCTACCAACATCATTAATGTAATATTCTTTGTCTACAGCATAGCCAGCAGCGCTAAGTACATTAGCCAAAGTGCTACCTAAGACAGCACCACGACCATGTCCAACATGAAGAGGTCCGGTGGGATTAATGCTAACAAATTCAATCTGAACAGACTTACCACCATCTAAGTCAATACTGCCATAAGAATCGCCAGCACTTAAGATAGCCTCTATCTGCCTTGTTAGCCAATCGGGGCTAAGGGTAAAATTGATAAAACCCGGAGGGGCAGCAACTACTTTGGCAACCTCAGACAAAGGAGGCATAAGTTCAACAATTTTGTTAGCGATTGTTAGAGGCACCATATTTATTGCCCGAGCCAATCTCAAGGGAAGACTTGAAGCATAATCACCATGCTCAGGATTCTGTGGGTACTCTACAATCACCTCGGGCAATGTGGTGAAAGCAAGTGCCCCTTGTTGCTGAGCCTGTGTCGCTGCCTGCTCTAAAGCTTTAGCCAGCTTCTGCTTGAGTACCATCAAATCAGCTCCATTCACCACCAGTTTGCCATACCCGGGCCAGCTCCTGAGCCAAGAGATGATGTTCAGGCATCTTGAGACTAGAATCACTGTGAAAAAGAGCTATTGATTGGTCTCGAGCTAACTCCAAAAGCGGGACATCGGATAACCTAGCCATACGAAGGTCTGGTAAACCGCTCTGGCGAGTACCAAAGAATTCCCCTGGTCCTCGCAGCTCTAAGTCTTTTTCGGCTAAAGCAAAACCGTCTTGAATTTCCTCTATCGATTTCAATCGTTCCCTTCCTTCAGGCGAAGGTCGCTCAGCTAGAAGCAGACAATAACTCTGCTTTTCACCCCGACCTACTCGCCCTCGAAATTGATGTAGCTGGGATAGGCCGAAACGGTCAGCCGCTTCCACCAGCATAACCGTAGCATTGGGCACATCAATACCCACCTCTACTACAGGCGTAGATACCAAAATATCAAGCTTGCCAGCCCGGAAGCTTTGCATTGTTTCCTCTTTATTAGTAGCTGGCATTCGCCCGTGAAGTAAGCCTAATCTTAAATCAGGGAAAACCTCCTTAGATAGTCGTTCATACTCAGCTACCGCTGCCTTAGCTTCAATGCTTTCTGATTCCTCAATAAGAGGACAAATTATGAAAGCTTGCTGTCCAGCAGCAATTTGCCGACGGAGAAAACCATAAGCCCTGTCTCTATACTCAGGCTCAAGCCACCGCGTCTTTATCACCTGTCTCCCCGGAGGCATTTCATCTATAACTGAAAGGTCTAAATCGCCATAAAGGGTTAGCGCCATACTCCGTGGGATGGGAGTAGCTGTCATCACCAGTATGTGAGGATTGAACCCTTTCTGACGCAATGCTGAGCGCTGCAAAACCCCAAAACGATGCTGCTCATCTATCACTGCCAGCCCAAGTTTGCCAAATCCCACCCCCTTCTGAATAAGAGCGTGAGTACCGATAGCAACGTCTATCTCGCCTTCTTGAATCCGTTGATGTAGAGCTTCCTTCTCTTTCTCGCTCAGACTCCCGATCAGTAGAGCAAGAGTCACCGGACGAGAAAAAAGCCCGTCATAGCAGCAAATATTGACTTGCTCATCTTTTTTATTACTTACTCTAGACAGAAGCTGGCAGATATTATGAAAGTGTTGTTCAGCTAGTATCTCCGTTGGCGCCATAAGCGCTCCTTGATAGCCACTGTTAACAGCCGCCAATAAAGCTGCCGTGGCTACTACAGTCTTGCCACTGCCTACCTCGCCTTGAAGAAGGCGCGACATAGGCCTTGACTGTTCCAGGTCAGCCAAAATTTCACTGAGCACTCGCTGTTGAGCATGAGTCAATGTAAAAGGTAAACAATTGAGAAAATCACCGATGCTTTCCCTATTTATATTGAAAGCGTTACCCTGCTGACCCTCCTGCCAATCTCGTTTCTTACTGAACACGCCCAACTGAATAAGGAAAAGCTCATCAAAAGCTAGACGCTTTCTGGCTTCAGCCTTCATCAAATGACTATCCGGGTAATGAGCTTGGACAATTGCCTCAGGTAAATCTAAGAGCTGGCACCGACTCTTTGTTTCCAAGGGTAAGAAATCCATTACTTGCCATACCCAATCGTCGATAACCTTCTTTACCAGATTTCTCACCTGACGAGGATATAAGCCCCGAGTTAAAGGGTAAACAGGCACAAGACGACCGGTATGAATCAATTCTTTATCCTCAACTAGCTCCCACTCCGGCGATTCGAAGACCTTTTGCCCTTTGAATTCAGCCACCTTGCCGCTGAGCACTAGCTCAGCATTGGTAGGAAACCTCTTAGCTAGGTAAGGTTGATTAAACCAAACCGCCCTTACATTCCCCGTCTCATCACCAACAATAGCTTCGGTACCCCGTTGATTACCCAGCTTAACTATTCGAGCCTCCCACACCATAGCTAAAATGGTTTGTTCTTCATCCACTTCAAGCTCAGCAATAAGTTTTCTCTGGCTATAATCAAGGTGACGTCTGGGAAAGAAATAAAGTAAATCACGAACTGTCTTTACTCCCAGCTTGGCTAGTTTGGCAGCCAAATTCGCTGTAACACCCCTAGCAACAGTTACTGGCGCGTCCAATCCCCCTTCACTGCTTGAGGAACGAGCTCCGGAAGCAATAGATGGACGACCGGCTACCACAGAGGAAGCACGGCTCCTAATTGTTGACACTGTTTCTGTTGCCCCCTCTACCTCAACCAACCAATCAAGGAGATTCCTTACCCATGCCTTGCGTTTCTCCTCATCCCAAGCAGCATACTTAGGCTCAGCCAATTGGAGTTCATTGAAATGGGCTAGGAGTTTGGGGGAACTTATCTTGTCTCTAGTTTGCCTTGCCCAATTACGAAGGTATTTATCCAGCCCACCAATTACGGCAACATCAGCGTAATTTCTCTGGCATTCCAATTCGAGAATAGTACGTAGCGGCTCGACATCTATCACTGTGGAAGTTGCCATTGACTATAGTTTCGATAGCTTCAATCTCAAAGGACTATGTAACTCTGCACCTCGAGACTGGCGCTATAGAATCAGTTACAACCTCTACCCCATTATTCACCTTCAAGAACGGATACTATTAAAGCGCCAGGACCAAGATGAGCACCTAGTACTGGACTGAACTTAGTTCGATGCATACGCTCTTTCGGGAATATGTCGCTGAGCCGCTCGGCCAGTATTTCTGCCTCATCAGGAGTAGTAGCATCTTCGATAGCCAGCTCTTCTATTTTGGGGAACCCCTTGACAAAATTCACTAGAAAATCCGTGCCTTGAGCCCAGCTACGGACCCTAGCAATGGGATGAGCTTCACCATCTATGAAGCCCAGAATAGGCGTCACTTTTAGTAAACTGCCTAAGAAAGCCTGCGCTTTCCCAATGCGTCCTCCCCTCTTCAGATACTCCAGTGTGGCAAGAGCCCCACGAACGTGAGCCTTGGGGATAGCCTTCCTTACCATATCGCTTATCTGCTCCAAATTGGCTCCCTCTCGGGCTGCTTTAGCCGCCACAATAACTACAAACATTTGACCAGCTAATATCTGCAACGAATCAATCACCGCAATGTGGCAACGCGCATCAACCATATCTTTACCTTGAAGGGCACTTTCACAAATAGCACTGATTTTGCTAGATGTCATAATGGCTAGGATTTCATCTGTTTCCTTAGCCAATTTGGTGAAAAGCTCGACGAAGACACCAGGTGGTGGTGCTGAAGTAGTCGGAAAGACCTCGCTCGTTTGCAGCTTCCGATAAAACTCGTCTGTGCTTATGTCGACTCTATCACGATAAGTTTCAGTGCCGAAGTGCACATTCAAGGGCACTATACTAATCCCTAGCTCTTGGGCCAACTGGTCGGGAATGTCCGAAAGACTATCAGTCACAATCTTAACCATAACAGAGCACCTCCAAAATCATCATTCCAAGGAAACTATATAGTTATAGTGAGGTTGACCACCGCGAATTAGCTCCACTTGCTTTTCAGGATACTTATTGCCGATTTCCTGAATTATCTCCTCTGCCTGAGCCGCCTCAACATCAGCACCATAATATAGAGTCACCACCTCAACCGATTCAATGCCTACTTTATCAAGAGCTTCAAAGAGAACATCGGTAATGCTATCACCAGCAGCTACCAAATCCTCATCATCGACAATGCCAATAGCCTGCCCTTTCCTTACCTTCAAGCCTTTTATCTGAGTACTACGCACTGCCTTAGTGACTTCCACAGTTTTCACCGTGGCTATAGCTTCCTCCATAGCCTGAGCAGCCTCTTCCAAAGCTCCTTCGTAGCTGAAGGAAAGGAGGGCAGCTATCCCCTGAGGAATAGTTTTAGTTGGTACCACAACTACTTCTTTATCTGTTAGCGGCTGGACTTGAGAAGCGGTAAGGATGATATTCTTATTATTGGGCAGCAGAATAACTTTCTGAGATGGCACCGATTCCACTGTCTGGAGCACTTCCCGAACGCTGGGATTCATTGTTTGTCCACCGGGAACCACGGCTGCGACTCCCAGGCTCTGGAAAACTTCCCTCAGCCCGCTCCCAGAGGCTACGGCTACTACAGCTATGTCCGCCGTTGGCAGCCTCTCTTGCTGCATCTCTACAAAGCCCACATGTTGGTCATCCATATTCTGAATTTGTATCTGATGCAAGGTGCCTAAGGAAATGACGTATTTGAGGATGGCACCGGGGTCATAAGTATGGATATGAACCCGAACATTGGTATCATCACCAGTAACAATAAGAGATTGTCCCTTCCCTTCTAACCTGTGTCTAATTTTGTCTGGATTAAGTTTCTGGCCTTCGACCAAGAAATTGGTGCAATAACCATAAGGCTCCTCTGGCTCAGCCACAAGCTGAGCTGCTTTAGAACTCAGAGGCAAATCAGCAGTAACCATCTGTGGTTTCCGGTATTGCATCTCCTCCGTCTCTCCCCTCAAGTAATGAAGGGCTCCCTCCAGTAATACGTACAAACCTTGTCCTCCAGCATCTACCACCCCGGCCTCACGCAACACAGGTAGCAAAAGAGGAGTTCTAGCCACCGAATTTTTAGCTGCCTCCACTGCAGCTTCAGCTACACAAGTTAAATCCGCGGGATTAGCTTGAGCAGCCGCTTCAGCAGACGTAGACACATCCCGAATCACTGTCAGGATAGTACCCTCTACAGGTTGAGATAATCCCTGATAGGCAGCATGTGACGCTTGAACCAATGCCTCTGCCCAATCTTTTCCATCAAAGGATTCTTTCCCCTCAAGCCCCTTAGCCAAGCCACGAAAAATTTGAGACAAAATTACCCCTGAATTTCCTCGAGCCCCCATCAAAGCACCGTAAGCCATCGCTTTAGCCACCGCTGAGACACTATCGTCTGAAGCTCGGTCAGCTTCTTCCATAACTGAGCGCATGGTAAGAAGCATGTTAGTCCCGGTGTCACCATCAGGCACTGGAAAAACATTTATAGCATTGATATCCGGAGCACTCTTCTCCAACCAGCTACTACCAACAGCCATCATATCTAGCAATTCTTGACCGCTACAAGAAAAGACTTGTTTCATCTCCACCCCTTTGCTTAATTTAGCAAACGTGGTATTATTTTACTACTTTTGTCAAATTTAGTTTATGGCGAAGGAGTCTAAGAAACTTGGCTAGGAAATGCGATCTCTGTGGAAAAACAGTTCAATATGGTAATCAGGTAAGCCATTCTAAGCAGTATACTAGGCGCCGTTGGCTGCCCAATATTCAGCCAGCCATGATTATCGTCAATGGCAAACCCAAACGGCTTAATTTGTGTACCCGTTGCCTACGTAGCCAACACAAACTAGCCCGCTAAATCAAGCGCTCTCCTCATCTCATGTAATGCTTCACCAGCACTCTGCTTAGAGTTAAAAATTGCAGCTCCAGCAACTAGAACCTCAGCTCCAGCTTGAGCTACTCTTGGAGCTACACTAGCAGTGATACCACCATCAACCTCTAACTCCGCCTTGGCTTGCCTATCATCCAGCATCTCTCGCAGCCGACTTATTTTATCTACCATACTTTCTATGAAGGCTTGACCACCAAATCCAGGATTGACAGTCATGACCAATACCAAATCAAGGAGAGGCAGAATCTCGTCCAATGAACCCAGTGGAGTGGCTGGATTCAATGATACCCCTGCCTTAACCCCCAACCCCTTTATTGCCTCAACCAAGCGGTGAAGATGCTGGCAAACCTCAACATGAACCGTGATAATATCGGCCCCAGCCTCAGCAAACTGCGAAATATGGACCTCTGGTCGCTCAATCATCAAGTGCACATCTAGAGGCAGATTAGTCCAAGAACGAAGAGATGCCACCACTGGAGCCCCGATACTGATATTAGGTACGAAATGCCCATCCATGACATCGACATGAATATAGTCAGCACCAGCTTTGGTCACCTCAGCGACTTGCTCGCCAAGACGGCTGAAGTCAGCAGAAAGAACTGACGGCGCTAGTTTAATCCGCTTGCTTTTCATCTTCTACTCCAACGATTTCTCTGGCCCGGGTTAAGGCTACTGCCACCCGCTCCGGAGCAGTACCACCGATAGCATTCCGAGCCGCAATTGAGGCTTCCACAGTAATAGCATATACATCCTCAGTAAAGAGAGGCGAGGAATTGCGATATTCCTCCAAGCTTAGCTCCTCAAAGCCCTTACCTTTACTAATAGCGTATTGCACCAGCTTACCTACAACATTATGCGCCTGGCGGAAAGGCAATCCCTTTTTTACCAAGTAGTCAGCCAGGTCGGTAGCCAAGATATAACTGCCTGCCGTAACATCACGTATTCGGGCAGCATTGACTTTCACCGTCCTTACCAGCCCAGCAAACACCTCTAAACTGGAAAGGAGCGTATCTACAGTATCCACAAGCCCTTCCTTGTCTTCTTGCATATCCCGATTATAAGCCAAGGGTAAACCTTTCATCACAGTCAAAAGGCTCATGAGGTGACCATAGACCCTGCCTGTTTTGCCTCTAGTCAATTCTGCCACATCCGGATTTTTCTTTTGTGGCATAATACTACTGCTGGTAGCATATGCTTCGTCAATCTCCACAAAATCAAACTCGGCTGAAGACCACAGGACTGTCTCCTCCGCCAGCCGAGACAAATGCATCATAGTTACAGCAGCAGCCGCCTCATATTCAACCACAAAATCACGGTCAGAAACAGCATCAAGGCTATTGGTGCTCACCTGACTGAAGCCCAGCCTCCTAGCTACAAAATCACGGTCAATAGGATAAGCTACTCCAGCTAAGGCTCCACTGCCTAGTGGCAAGACATCAACGCGTTTCAAACAATCTTGAAATCTTTCTATATCCCGCTGGAACATTTCAAAATAAGCCAGAAGATGATGGGCAAAAAGAATTGGCTGAGCCGGCTGGAGATGGGTATATCCAGGCATAACAACATTTCTATTACCTTCAGCAACATCCAACAGAACCCGTTGAAATTTTCTTAGTTTGCTAACAGCTTCTGAGATCGCTTCCTTCACAAAAAGGCGCAGGTCTAAAGCTACCTGGTCGTTTCTGGAACGAGCGGTATGCAGTTTGCCTGCCACGTCACCTATTTTTTCAAATAGCCTATTTTCGATATTCATGTGTATGTCCTCAAGCTCGGACTTGAACTCAAGTTTCCCTTGCTCAATCTCATCACGAATAGAGACAAGGCCTGAGGTGATGAGCTCAGCATCTCTTTCTGATATTATGCCTTGTTTAGCCAGCATCTGAGCATGAGCAATACTTCCGGCAATATCCTGCCGGTACAATCGCCAGTCAAAGGAAATGGAAGCAACATATTGCCCGGCTAACTTATTGATTCCCTTACTAAATCGGCTACGCAAGCGTTCTCCTCTTTTGTCGCTCATAACTACAATCCTTCAACCCACCAGCCTACAAACGAAATAGCTACATTGCTTACTGTCTCTTAAGTATCAAGTTCGTCCTTCGGCTTCTTCTTATTCATATCCCGATTGCCGCTACCTTGCACCCGTGCCTGGATTTTTACTGGCAACCCCCAGATGTGAATGAAACCAGGGGAGGCCTGCTGGTCAAAGACGTCACCTTTGTCATAAGTAGCTAGGCTATAGTCGTAAAGAGAGGCGGGGGATTTTCTACCAACTACCGAACAATTCCCTTTAAAAAGCTTGACTTTTACTGTCCCGACAACATGCCTTTGGGAGCTCTCCACATAGGCAGCTAAATCCTGACGCAATGCGGTAAACCACAGCCCATTATAAATAATGTCAGCATATTCACTAGCTACTTTCTCCTTGAAGCGGAGTTGATGCCGAGACAAAGTCATAGCTTCTAGAGCCTGATGGGCTTTAAGCAGCACCGTAGCTGCTGGGGCTTCATAAATCTCTCTCGATTTTATTCCCACCAACCTACTTTCTACATGGTCAATTCTACCTACACCGTGCTTACCAGCTAGCTCATTAAGCTGCTGAATAAGGGCAACACCATCCAATTTCTTACCATCAAGGCTAATTGGGATTCCTTTTTCAAAACCAATCTCTGCATAGTCAGGTACATCAGGAGTTGTTGCAGGAGATTTCGTCCAGGCAAAAATCTCCTCCGGAGGCTCAGCCCATGGGTCCTCCAGAACCCCACACTCTATACTCCTCCCCCAGAGATTCTCATCTATAGAATAAGGGCTAGCAGCTGTAATTGGCACCGGAATACCATGCCCCTCAGCATAGGCGATTGTCTCTTCTCGGGTCATACCCCACTCACGTGCTGGTGCTACAATCCTGAGCTCTGGAGCTAGAGCAACAATACTTACATCGAAACGAACCTGGTCATTACCTTTGCCTGTAGAGCCATGGGCTACGGCAATAGCTCCTTCGCTCCTGGCTGCATCCACCAGTAGCTTAGCCATAAGAGGACGGCCGAGGGCTGTAGCCAAAGGATACTGCCCCTCATAAAGGGCATCAGCTTGAAGAGCTGGGAAGACGAAGGAATCAACAAAAAGTTCTTTGGTATCCAGTGTTAGTGCCTTGACTGCTCCCACTTTCAGCGCTTTCTGTTGAATTGCTGGGAGATCACCAACGCCACCTATATCTGCGGTAAGAGCGATAACCTCCATATCATATTTATCAGCCAACCATTTTATAGCTACTGAAGTATCTAAACCACCGCTATAAGCCAGTACCACCTTATCTGACATTCCTATAACCTCCGACTGAAAACTTCTCCCAAGATGCCCAGTGCTTCGTCGACATCTCTCTCAGTGATAATAAGCGGTGGCATGAACCGCAAAGCATTGGGCTTCACCTGATTAACCAGCAAGCCCTTCTCCAGGCAAGCCAGTACCAGCTCCTCAGCTATATCACTAGTAAAGCCCAGAGCTAATAACAGCCCGCGACCTCTTACTTCAGCGATAAATTCGAACCTTGCCTTCAGCTTTTCCAAACCACCCACAAAATACTGCCCCACCTGTCTAACCTTTTCTGGTATTTCATTATCGATAATGAATTTCAGAGCCGCCAGACTAGTCATACAAACCAAGGGGTTACCACCAAAAGTAGAGCCATGCTCACCGGGAGCAAAAACTGAAGCCCGCTCCTCAGCCAAAAGAGCCCCGATAGGCACGCCGCTGCCTAATCCCTTAGCCAGAGCCATTATATCTGGCTCAACACCAAATTGTTCATAGGCGAACAGCGTTCCAGTTCGGCCAATACCAGTCTGAATCTCATCAAGAACCAAAAGAATGCCCTTCTCATTACACCAAGCCCGTATCTTCTTAAGATAGTTATCGTCCGGCACATTGACCCCACCCTCACCCTGAATAGGCTCCACCATTACAGCACAAGTCTGAGTGCTAGTCGCCGCTTTAATTGTCTCAATATCATTGTAATTTACATTAACAAAGCCATTTGGCAAAGGAATATAAGGTTCTTGAAACTTATCTTGACCTGTAGCCGCCACCATAGCTAAAGTCCGGCCATGAAAGGATTCACGGGCGGTGATTATCTCATAAGCCCCACCAAGATGAAGTTTGCCATATCTTCGGGCTAGTTTCACTGCCCCTTCATTAGCCTCGGCGCCGCTGTTACAAAAAAAGACCCTGTCAAGACAGCTTTTGGCAACTAGCAGCTCAGCTAGTTGTACTTGAGGAACAGTATAAAATTGATTTGACGCCTGAATGAGAAGCTGAGCCTGTTCCGTCAATGCCCTGACTATTACCGGATGGCAATGTCCCAAACTATTCACTGCCCAACCGCCAACAAAATCGAGATATTCTTTGCCTTCGGCATCCCAAACCCTGGCTCCTTGACCACGAACCAATGTTACCGGTAACCGCTTCGCCGTCCTCATAAACAGCTTTTGTTCAAGTTCCTGCCAATTCTCCATCTTGCTAAGCAATTGTTGTCCCATTTCCCTCGCCCTCAATCTCATCAATCAAGGCATGAGGTATCCTACCATCAATAATTCGGCTTAGCCTCACCTTGGTCAAGGCTCTAAGGCAAGCATCGATCTTCGTAGCCATACCACCTGAAGCTGTACCGGAGGCAACCAGTGCCTTGGCATCATCTAGGCTCAGCCTATGAACCAAGTTTTTGGAGCTGTCATAAAGACCGGGCACATCGGTAAGGAAAATAAGCTTCTCCGCATTCAAAGCTGCAGCTATTTCACCAGCAGCAGTATCCCCGTTAACATTGAGTAAATTCGTATCCTGGCGCAGCTTCTCCGATAAACTAAGGCTTATCGGCGCCACCACTGGAATATAGCCTGTCTTTAGCAATATATCCAACAAAGCCGCATCAATTTCTAATTCTTCACCCGTATACCCCAAATCGGGAGTTTTATTCCTCGCCTGAATCAAACCACCATCAGCACCGCTTAAACCTATGGCCTTGCCTCCCAAACGCCAGATGGCTGATACCAACTCCTTATTAACCAGCCCGGCCAGTATCGCTGTAACCACCCTCAAACTCTCTAAATCGGTTACCCTTAAACCTCTAATAAAGCTAGTAGAGATGCCCAGTCGACCAAGCCAGTCAGACACCGTTTGAGCACCGCCGTGAACTACCACCATCGGTATGCCTCTCTTCTGGAGCATCACTAAATCCTCAACTGTGGTGTCACTGTTGCCCAGAGTGCTACCACCAATCTTAATGACAATAGTTTTCATCTCTTACATTAAATATATATAGTTTATGAAAGGTCACTTATCAGTTCTGTTTTGAGCTTAATGTCCCAACTAAGTCGTATAAGCGCTATTAATAGTAACATATTCTTCAGACAGGTCACACCCCCAGGCAGTAGCCCTATCTTCACCAAGGTTAAGATGCAATCTCAAGAACACTTCCTTACCAGCCAGACTAATCCTTAATTTCTTTTTATCAAAAGGCACGGGATTGCCTTGCCTCATAACACAGACATTATTCAAATAAAGGTCTAACTTTGTCTCAATTACTTGTGCTCCACTCCGACCAAGTGCCGCCACAATCCGTCCCCAGTTAGGGTCACTACCATGTATGGCTGCCTTAACCAATGGAGAGCCAGCTATGGTACGAGCTGCCAAGCGAGCCTCAGTTTCCATGAGAGCTCCATCTATAGTAACCTCAATAAGCTTAGTCGCTCCTTCACCATCTCGGGCAATACACTTGGCCAGATAAAGACAAACTTCACCTAAAGCCTTGTGAAAGGCTCCACCGTTGCTATCATTAATGACTTCATTCCCGGCTAGGCCATTAGCCAAAATCACCGCCATATCGCTGGGGCTAGTATCACCATCGATAGTAATCATATTAGAAGAAGCATCCACGGCTTCTTGTAATGCCAACTGCAGGAAATCAGCATCTACAGCCGCATCGGTAGCCAAGAAACAGAGCATGGTAGCCATATTGGGATGTATCATGCCAGCTCCTTTGGCTACACCGCCGATGGTAAACCCACCTGGCTCCGCTCCGACAAATACAGCTATCTCCTTGGCGAAAGTATCCGTAGTCATCATCGCCGCGGCTAACTCATGTCCACCGTCCCTGGTAATCCTAATCTGAGGAATACTAGCTCGAACCCGTTCCATAGGCAACGACACGCCAATCACACCGGTACTGGCAACCAGAACATCTTCCAGCGATAGCCCCAGCTTCTCAGCCACCAAACTTGCCATCTCCTCAGCATCGGCCACCCCAGAGTCACCAGTACAAGCATTGGCACAGCCTGAATTAACTACAATCGCCCGGGCACTTCTACCATGTAAATGCCTTTGGGACAAAATTACTGGAGCTGCCTTAATTGCATTGGCAGTAAACACACCAGCAGCTGCACAGGGCACCTCGGAATAAAGAACGCCTAAATCAAGCCCCTTCTGGCTCTTTATACCAGCTTTAACTGCTCCTGCCAGAAAGCCTTGCGGAGAGGTAATGGTGCCAGAGGCAACAGTCTTAAACCCGGAAGTCATGAATGAGGAAACTATAGCACTTTTTGCCCGATAGCTCTAGCCTAGTCACCCTGCCTCAGATAGTCCATAAGCTCGCCAAATCCTTGAGGAAACTGTGCCTGATACGTGAGGAAAGAAAGCGTCGGATACCTCAAGCCAGCCTTATGGGTTCCTTCAAGTCCCTCGATCAGCGCCTCCGCTTTGCTCATAGGCATAGCAAAACTCATTTCGTGGTCTTGGGTTAAAGCAAGGGCCCGGTCACCGCCACCAGCTACGATTAACTGGCACTGGTCAGTCAGGATTGTTTGAGTGACCTCTCCACCGCAGGCAAAGCCGCCTGCGCTCATGGAAGCGACGGGCTCGCCGGTTCCGTAAACAGCACTCTGTATCAATCTCGATATCTGGGCTGGATTGCCATAGACTACAATAACTTGGGGTTCAAAATCGGCCCGATGGAGAGGCGCTGCTATAAGATGACTATACTTTCCTTGCTCAAGCCGCGGCAGATTTCGGTTGATTTTAGCCCTTACCTCTTGATTCTTTACCCAGAAAGGGACATTAAAACTGCCATCAAGAAATTTAGCTTTAGCTGGAACGAAACCCAATGTAAGCGCACCGAGCGGACAAAGCATATCCTCCTCGCCCATCGCC
>Ga0209636_10003387_pt1 | contig 16270 bp, 14 predicted proteins | sample DeeMarSWOR152_54_FD_187464 | JGI IMG/M metagenome (GOLD analysis project Ga0209636, IMG submission 187464) | Marine sediment microbial communities from White Oak River estuary, North Carolina - WOR-1-52-54 (SPAdes) (version 2) | ecosystem: Environmental > Aquatic > Marine > Intertidal zone >...
ATTTCGGGATTCGTATTTATTCGAGCTACGCTTCACGATATACGACATACGATATACGCTTCACGAGATACGAGCGACGGGGCACAGGTCACGCAAAGCGCTGCACGCTCGACTTCCCGTCTTGCGTTCTCTACTTTGTGCACTTATGCTCTTATTACTTGTGCACCATTTCTCCCTTTTTGCCTCTGCGCCCTCCGCGTTCTCTGCGGTAATTTTTTTATTCGCTTTTTCGTTTACTTTTGTTTGAAAATATGTTATAATACACTCATGTTAGCCAGCAGGCTAACGATAACCCGCCAGCAGGCGACAGATATAGCGGAGAACCGCACGACAAAGGGACAGCAGTTCCAGCCAAATTTAATCGTAAGTTCAAATAATATAAGGGCTAATGAATGGTCAATAACCAATGACCAATAACCAATTACCACGAAATACGCGATACGATATACTATATACGCAATACACAATACGATACCTGTCCTGAGTGTAATCGAAGGATATGCTGTTGCCGCCGTGTCCCGCACGAATTGAGTGAGAACTCACGTCTAATTGGTGCGGGGTAATTTGGTGCTGGGCACGCCAAAACCCATTTTCTGGCAATAAAGCCAAGGTTTTGAACATTTAAATTTTTGTAATTTGGATTTGTTTAGGATTTAGGGCTTAGGATTTCGGATTTCAGACTACCAGATAACTCATTACCAAATATGATGTTACAGTCAACTACCAACTATGAACTACTGGCAACTGACCACTGGCATCTGGCAACTGTCTTCGTTTCTCTACAATTGTCGAGAATCCTCTACAAATCGCCCTATTTTTATGCAAAACAAAGCCAATGTTAAAATAGGTAATATGAACATAACCCCAGCAAAAACAGTGAATTATATCAATGAACTACGAACCACGAACTATGAACTAATTATGAAAAACAAACCCAATCAAAGCCAATTTCAAACGCAGCTTTTGCTCATTGAGGATAAAGTGAAAAATGGAACGTTATAAAGGCCTTTCTGTGGGATAGCATCCTATTGCTTGTCGGCCCCGATGGAGACCAGATGCGAGTATGTCCGCAGGTACATCCTGCCGTCGGCGACTGCAGGCGTGGCGTGGCTTTCTTCACCCAGAGGATTAACGGCCAGCAGCTCGTATGTGGGACCGGCCCTGATTACGACGACGTCTCCCTTAATGGTAATACAGTACAAAATGCCGTTTACCCAAACCGGCGAGCCGAAGAACCTCCCGGCAGACTTTTCGCGCCAGAGTTGCTCGCCTGTGGCACTTTGTAGACAAGAGACATAGCCGCGATCGTGGAACGTGAACAGCAGGTCTCCGTAGGCCAGAGAGGTAGGAACATACGGCGCGGAACTCCTTTCGATTTTATATGCCTCCGTGGGTTGGTTGGATTCATCCCTTTCGCCGGGTTGGATCGCTATCAAGCGTTTACCGCTGGAAGCATCTCCGCAGGTACCAATCACCAGCTCACCTGCGATGACAGGTGAGCTGGCCACGCGACTTATGAATGCGGACTTGACTTCCCACGCGACCGTCCCATTGTGGGTGTCGACACCGGTAATGCCGTGAGCGAAGCTGGTGAAGATCAACTGTGGCGCGTCCGCTGTCGTCGAGTAAACGCAGGGCGTCGAATAGGAAGTTTTGGCACTGGTTTGCCGGGGCAATTCCCAGCGTGTCTGGCCGGTCTTGCGGTCGACCGCAATCCAGGCACTCTGGGCACTCTTGCTACCGGCCTCGTGCTCATGGGTAAAGACCATAATGTCGTCGAGGACGATGGGGGAGCTGCCAGCCCCGTGCTGGCAATGCACACCCCCTAAGGTTCGCTGCCAGATTTCGCCGCCGTTGTGGTCCACCGCCACCAGGATTGTCTCTTCTGGAGTAGTCCAGAGTGCGTAGATATGGTCGGCATCCACCGCCGGCGTTGCAGTGGCGTAGCTGTTGAGCCTGTTCATACGGTATGGAGTTAGGGCATATTGCTTTTGCCATAATACCGTGCCGTCAGAGACACGCAGAGCCAGAAGGATTCCGTGGGCGGTCTTTGGGTCGCCGCTGGTTACGAAGACCTTGTCGTCCCAGACCACGGGTGAGGAATGGCCGCCTCCGGGCAGGCTAACCTTCCAGTTGTAGTCATCTTGCGTCCATTTGACAGGGATAGTTTTGGCGTGACTTATGCCCTGACCGTTGGGGCCGCGGAATCGCGTCCATTCGTGCCCCTGCACAGCCGGGGTAAACAGAATGGTGAATCCCATCACAAGGCTTTGGAGTATTTGATTCCGTGTCAGCAAACGCTTTGGTCCTTTCATCCAAGATCTCCCAACTAATATACTGAGCTACACTGCTAAGCTATCCTGAACAAGATTTCTGTTCGACAATAACTGTGTACAGAAATCTAACTGAGTCTTCGGCCCAGGTTATTTTGTTCCTGGCTTCCCGCTGGCTCCTGCACGGCGGCTGGGGGAAATGACAGGTCGGCGTTAATCGTCTAAAAACTTCCCAACAATGACTTATGCCTGTCTATTTTATTAGATTAGCAAATTTACGTTATGGATACCATAATCTTGAGGAATTTATTTGCTCTCTGCCCAGCTATCAGGGCCGACTCGTCATAGAATCGTATGGCGTGCTATCTATGGGCATCGGCTGTTTTATTCGAAACCCTGGACAGGGGCTTTTTACGGGTACAGTGCGGGCTTTTAGCATCTTTGATGTTCGTGATGCACAGAAAAAAATGTCTTTTGCTTGCTATTTCTTGACATAGTAGCACGGATTCATTATCTTTATGCGCGGATTGAAACTGTTGATTATGTTATTGAGGAGTTGCTTATAACAGCGGAACTGAATGCTCTTATTATCACAGCAGCTTCCATAGCTTTTTTCCATACTATATTGGGCCCGGATCATTATCTGCCCTTCATCACGATTTCCTGGGCGCGAAAATGGTCGGCGGTGAAAACCACCTTAATAACGTTCTTGTGTGGTCTGGGGCACATATGTAGTTCGGTGGTGTTGGGTCTGATAGGAGTGTCGCTGGGACTGGCGGTCAAAAAGCTGGAGATATTGGAATCCGTTCGTGGTAACCTGGCGGCGTGGCTGCTTATCGCATTCGGGCTGGTATATATCGTATGGGGATTGCGGCGGGTGTACCGAAAGCAGCCCCACACGCACAGTCATATCCACGCAAGCGAGGCAATGCACACGCACAGTCATCTTCGGGAACACACTCACGTTCACAACAACAAAGCCGCTGTGAGCATTGCGCCCTGGACGCTGTTTGTAATTTTTGTCTTTGGCCCATGTGAACCTTTGATTCCAATCCTGATGTATCCTGCTGCGCAAAATAGTTGGTTTGGCCTGGTGGTGGTAACGTGCGTGTTCGGCATAATTACGATTGCCACCATGTTAGGCACAGTTCTTCTTTCGAGGGCAGGAGTGAATTTTCTTCCTCTGGCTGGAATGCAGCGATTCTCTCACGTTATAGCAGGGGCAACCATTTGTCTCTGCGGCTTGGCGATTGTGTTCCTTGGTCTATGAGCATCAATTCATCAGGCGAAATGTAGTGTTTGGCTGCACTTGAAGGCGGATAACCTTCCTTTTATTCTTATCTGAACCCGTCTTCCTGTTTGTTTTTGTGCTTTCTTCTTTGCTTATATTTTTGTTTTTCTGCGGATTCGAACATTATTAACAATGCTTTGATTAGCGCCTTGATATTTACCGGCCAAGTGCCAGAGAAATAAATTACTTGACTACGGCAGTAAGTAGAAGTATTTGTAATGCTGCCGAGACAGAATACAGATAAAAGGATTTTGCGGTATTAAGAATGGAAAAAGTCGAGGAGCGAAGGGCAGAGCAAAGATTGCGTTATCGTTGGCCCGTTCGGTTCACCACGGACGTCAAAGGGAAACCTTTTCCAGGCCAAATAGTTGACGTTTCCAGCGGGGGTATGGCACTTCTTTGCCGTGCCGACGAGAACTGCCCGCACCCAAATCAACCGGTCAGAACCAACTTTGGAGTTCCCTACTTCGGCTTGGAGGAATCCTTCGATACGGTATTCTTCAATCGCATCGGCCGTGTCTGTCGGGTCGATAATCTAAGCAGCTCGGTGCGTCGTGTTGCAATCCGCTTCTCTGAACCACTTTTTTTCAAACCCGGCGAGCAGAACATTAGTGAATCTGATGCCCAGGAAAGACTCAAAGCCAAATCCAAATCAATCGTGGAAGCCGAGGCGAGAGTTGAGGCCGAGAAAAAAGCACGATCTGAGGCGGAAGAAAAGGTAAGAGCTTACGGTGAGGCATTAGCCAGAGCAGAAGAAAGAGCAATGTATTATGCCGAAGCTAAAGCTGAGGCAGAAGAGAAAATAAAGGCTGAAATTGAAGCAAGATGCAAGGCTGAAGCCGAGGCCCGAGTTCTGGCTGAAGCCAAAATCAAAGCTGAAAAAGAGGCAAAGGCTGAAGCTGAAGAAAAAATCAAATTCTATAGAGAAGCAATAAGGATAGTTGAAGAAAAAACGCAGGCCGAGGCCCAAAAAAGGGCAAAAGCGGAGGCGAAAGCAAGGTCTTACGCTGAGATAGAAGAAAAGCTAAAGAAAGAAACTAAGGCAAGGTCCAGGGCCGAAGCGAAAGCAGCAAATGAAGTTAGGCTGCGAGCAAAGGCGGAAAAGAAGGCCAAGGCTGAAGCCAAGAAAAGAGCAAAGGTCGAAGCTGAAGCGGAGAAAAAGGCTAAATCTTATGCTGAGGAAATAGCTAAAGTACGAGCCGAAGCTGCAGAGGAAATGGCCAAGGTTAAGGCTGAAACGGCAGATATGGTAGCTAAGGTCGAAGCAAAATTCAAAGACAAGGCCAAGGTATCCGCTAAGGCAAAAATCGGAACTGAAGAAAAGGCAAACGACGGATCCAGGTCCAAGACCAAGGACCAGGACGAACAGCCCGGAAAAGATGGTCTGCTGAAAAAGATGGATAGGTTTATTACAGACAGGGACAGGATTTATTAAGCAATCGGCGTCAAGCCCGTTAGAAATTAATCCCCATAGTGGACTGACCTGCCCCCACGGCTCCCGCGAAGCGGGGCGGCGGGCAGGCTTGCAGCGCCGATTTGGTTTCCCGCAAAGCGGGATCCCTCTAACAAGGTCAAGAGGGAAATAAAGAGCTGCTGGAGGCAGGCCCCAGCGAGTCGCCTCGTGGGAGGGGACTGCGAACAAAGGCAGCTGATTATTGCCTAAAAAAGTCTATGAAGTGCAGGATTAGAGATTTTCTGCTGGTGTGTGTGGGTGTCGGCTGGGTGCTTTGTTTTTCGGCGGTATCGCCAGGAAAGAAAATAGAGTCGGCTAAGGACAGCCCCCTGTTTGTCGTGGAAGCTGAGGAGGTTGTTACTACATACACCCCCGCCAATAATGGCGCGGGGCCTTTATGGTGCTACGGCTCGACAGTTATTGCCAGGCAGGGAAACGACGTTTACCTTTCAATTATTGAGACCGGAGAAGACGTTCCGCCGCTTTGTAACACCAGATGGCAACTGTGGCGCCGGGCCGCGAATGGCTGGAAGCTCGAGCAAAGTGAGAAAGAGTATCGGCAGCGTGAGCCCTGTCCCATTGCTGTTTTTCAGAAAGGGCCTGTCTTTTTATCCGTTAATCCTTCCATTGAAGCGCCCGGCGTTCAATACGGACGCTGCCAGCCGCTTGTACTTGAGCTCAACCCGCACGATGTTAATGCCGCCGTGAAAACGCACGCGCCTGTCTGGGCCGATGGAACTTACTTCACCGACCACTCGTATCGGGGCTTTGCCGCGGACGGAGCAAATGGTGAGCTGCTTTTGCTCAACATCAATGCGAAGACCAGCGAACAATTTGTGTCTTATTGCGATGGCGAAGGCACGTGGCATCAAAAAGGAAAAATCAAATTTCCTATCCGCGCCTGCTATCCCCAGATTGGGCTACGAAACGGTTCGGCTCATGTTATGGCCATCGGTGATATCGTTGAGCCGGTCGAGGAATGGCGAAAGCTCAAATTCGAAAAGCTTAAACGAAAATGGGACTATGTTTTTCGGCGTTTGTTTTACACTTTTACGCCCGATATCCGGAGAAACGGCTTCGCGACTCCGATTGAAATCGACACGGTCGAAAAAACTGCCGGACACATCCAAAACCTCGATCTTTACATCGACGAAGCCGGCACCGCTCATCTTCTTTATCTCAAACGACCACACCAGTATCGATTCATTCGAGACAGATATTTTCCCGACCAAGCTATGACGGTGCATCTCGAATATGTCGTCATCAAAGACGGCAAAATCCTGTCGAGGAGAATCCTCGCCGAGAGCTCGCAAGGAAGAAAAGGACCGGAGCCGTCTTTTGGCCGCTTCCACGTTACCAGTAATAGAGAGCTCTATGTCATCATCGCCGCTACCGGCACCGATGGCGGTGCGCAATCTACTTTTGGAAATTACCTTGGTCGAATACCTCCGGCTCCGGCAAGACCGAGCTTTGTTCGCATCGGCTTGAAGCATCCGTTTAGGAGCTTCTTTACAAACACGCCCCGGGGCGGGTCAGAACCGTCAGATGTTATTGACCTGTTTGGCATTGCTGACGATAATCCGAACCTGCGATATGCCAGAATCCGGATTGAATCTGGCCCAAGTTAGGCTAAACAAGAATAACCCAGCACCTACTTTGGCGATTCGGCTGTGATCAGAAGGTGGGTCGGAAATTACAAACGGCCCCCCAGGGTCATTCGCTGCTCAATTATCAAAGTAGGTGCTAGGTCTTTCAGCTCCCCATGGAAAGAGCCTAAAATTGGTTGCAGAAACACGAAACAGGTCTTAAAATGCACCTCTGGAATCAAGAGACGAGGAATAAATATGTTAGCCAGACTACATAGTGTTACGCTCGAAGGGATTGAGGGGATAATCTGCGAGGTCGAAGTTGATGTTGCGCGGGGCGGGTTTGAAAAGTCTCTTGTCGTAGGGCTGCCTGATACAGCGGTGAAGGAAAGCGTCGAGAGAGTCAAAAGCGCAATTATTAATAGCGGCTACAAGTATCCCAAGACTCAGTCGTTAGTAAATCTAGCTCCTGCTGATGTAAAAAAGGTGGGTCCCGCCTTCGATTTGCCTATCGCTTTGGGCATACTCATTGGTCAAGGTAGTGTGGCCAGCTTGGCTCTCCATAACTTTATTATCGTCGGCGAACTGGCCCTGGACGGCAGGGTCAGAGAAGTCAATGGCGTATTGAGTATGGCGATGACCGCCGCCGCAAACGGCTTTGGCCGAATGATAGTCCCTATGGAAAACGCTAAAGAAGCAGCGGTCGTTAATGATATTGAGGCCTTTGGGGTCGGCTCGCTCGCTCAGGCGGCGGGTTTTCTTTCAGGGCAGTTGCCGCTGGAGACAAGCACCGTCGACGTCGAGCAGCTTTTTAACGTAGCATCAAATTACGACGTTGATTTTGCAGATGTTAAGGGCCAGGAAAGCGTCAAGCGGGCACTGACAGTTGCTGCCGCCGGCGGACATAATATAATGATGATTGGCCCGCCCGGAGCAGGAAAGACAATGCTGGCTCAAAGATTAGCGACTATTCTACCACCTTTGAGTCTGGAAGAGTCTCTCGAGACTACCCGTGTGTACTCGTCAGTAGGCCTGTTGGGTAAAAACAGGGCGTTGCTGGCTACTCGGCCTGTGCGAATGCCGCATCACTCAGCCAGCGGCCCAGCTCTGGTCGGCGGCGGAACGACACCTCGGCCCGGGGAATTGTCTCTGGCTCATTTCGGAATCTTGTTTCTCGATGAATTTGTCGAATTTCCACGGCACATCCTTGAGATGATTCGCCAGCCGTTGGAGGATGGTTTTATCATTGTCTCACGTGCCAAAAAAACTATCAGATTCCCTGCTCAATTTATGCTCGTAGCAGCAATGAATCCCTGTCCCTGCGGCTATTTCGGCACCGATGCGAGAAGGTGCAGGTGTACGCCCAATCAGATCGAGCGTTATTTGTCAAAAATATCCGGTCCTTTGGTGGACAGAATTGATATTCATATAGATGTCCCTGCCATAAGCTTCAGCAAGCTGCGCTCAAGGTCAAGCCAATTAGATTCGGCAACGATGCGACAGGATGTTGTAAATGCCAGAGCGGTTCAAGCGGCTCGATTCGGTAACGGCAGAACGATGAGCAATGCACGAATGAGCCACAAGCAGGTTCGAAAATTTTGTGAGCTGGATTCGTCTTCTGAAATGATGCTTAGGCAGGCAATGATGGAATTTGGCTTAAGTGCACGGGCGCACGATAAGATTTGTAAGGTCGCCCGCACAATAGCTGATCTGGTCGGCGCTCAAGCAATCGCCCCTGAACACGTTGCAGAAGCTATCAGCTACCGAAAATTAGATAGAAAATTATGAAAGCGATACTACGTTGATGGGTTCCTCATCTGTAGGATCCTCAGAAACAGGTGAAGCACCTACTATAAACGACTGGAGAATCAACAACTCCCGGAGCCTTAAGAAACTATCCCAAAATACAAAATGCTGTTTTGAGCCTGTCCAGCACCAAAAGAGCTCCAGCTCACGCCGTTTTGGCGCTGGATTAAATTATTACTTTTTATAATTCAGTCTATTTTTACTTAACTCATCCCAAACTTGTGCCGATAAAACAACTGAAACTTGCGAAAGGTTTGTTGATTTGAAAAAGGAGATTAAGATGGGGATTCAAAATTGGTCTGAAGATATTGTTCTTGTGGACCTCCCGCAGGAGCCGGAAATGGGGGATGAGCTCAAAACCGCCACCGAAATAGTGCGTGACAGAGGTGATTGCGACGTAGTAATTGACTTTTCCAGTGTTGATATTATAACTTCTTCGAGCCTTTCGAAGCTACTGAAGTTGCGCAAGTTGTTGGCCGATTGCGGGCATCGTCTTATGTTCTGCAGTGTTGCTGCAGCAACCAAAGGTATCTTTACGGTAACCGGCCTTGATGGAATTTTTGAAATTGCTGATGACAAATTTGTTGCCCTGGCGAGTTTGCAGATGGTCAGTTAGCTGGTGAGTCTAATTGAGGAGCTTTGCAGCCGGTTTACCCTTTACATGAGATAATTTTTTCGCTGTTGAGCCGGTTACGAAGATCGCTGATGATAGCGGTGCTCGTAATCTGCTCGCAGGGTTCTTTATAGAAACAGGACATAATTGATATGGATGAAGAAACTCTGCAGCAAATCGAGCAGACAATAGGTTACAAATTTTTCAACAAGAATCTTTTAGCCAAAGCATTTACACATTCCTCTGCGGTTGAGAATCGTCTTTTGAGTAATGAAAGGCTGGAGTTTCTCGGCGATTCCGTGTTAGCTGTGGTTATTTGTCAAATCCTCTTCGAGAGGTTTTCAGGTTATCTTGAGGGGGACTTAACGAAAATAAAGAGTATGCTTGTTTCTCGTGGGACATGCGCTCGGATTTCGAAGCAGTTAGGCCTACAAAAATTTCTAAAAATCGGTAAAGGCATGGTCTCCAGCCGGGCCTTGTCGGGTTCTCTCGCCGCCGGTGTATTGGAGGCTGTTATCGCTGCAATTTATGTTGACAGCGGATTTGACGCCGCCCGCGATTTCATCTTGAGAATTTTTGGCTCACTAATTGAAAAAGCCGATGCAGAACAAGTTCAGGGCAACTTCAAGTCCCTACTGCAGCAATACGTCCAGGAGCAGTCTAATTCCACACCCACTTACGTACTGCTTGATGAGAAAGGACCCGACCACGACAAATGTTTTGAGCTGGAAGTCGTTATCAATGAGCGTCATTTTGCAAGCGCCTGGGGTACAAACAAAAAAGAGGCGGAGCAAAAAGCCGCTTTCAATGCCCTCGTCGAGCTGGGTGTAATTGAAAAGACTTCGCCGGAAGACAAAGATTAAGAAACAGGCCAGCCTAAGCTGCGGGCAATCAATCTGTAATCAGCCACGCCAAAGTGCACAGGGCCAAAGCAGCTATAATCATAAAAACAATAATTGAGCCAGATAAAATCACAGCTTCTTTCAGGAAATTGCCGGCTTTTATTTTCGGCAGCTTTGTTGCCTTGTAGACGATAGCTATGGCCGCTACTAATGGCAGCAGCCAGAGCATAGATTGCGGATTTGCTTCGATCTTTTCCGGTACGGTAAAGCTCGCCATTACGAAAGCAGCTATTGTCGACATTTCAGCCTCCATCGGTCTGGGCTCTGCGCAGATGAGCCAAATAAACGGCGTTTACAATACACAAAAGGTTGAGCAAGCCCGCGATACTCGTGTATATTTGTCCGATTTCGTTCGGCCTGCCGTAGACAGGATAATCTCCCGTTGCGGTCATATGTCCCAAGACTGCGACCATCGGCGAATTCATAATTTGTGCCACATACCATGGCTTTGCTCCGACAGGGTTAATAACCCCGATTGAGCCGACATACAACCCTGCGCAGAAAGTCAGGACAATAGTGGTGCCTATAATTATCGCGCGGGTTTTTTCTTTGAGCAGGAAATGCCCCGCTCCCGGCACGAGCCAGGCCAGCAGTCCCACAATCAGCAGAAACAGGACGTGGTTTTCTTTCGAACGCTGTACCATTATCCTAATTTTAAATTCCAAATATCTTCGTATCTACTCTTCTTCCCCGGCCACTCTAAATCTCATACGTTTTAATATGTTTTCGGGGTTAAAGTGGACCACCGCCAGGCTCTGGGACTGAGCAAAATCTTCTCTATATAATCGCATCGCCTTGAGTTTTTCGTATCCTTGCTTCCAAAGACGTTTAACTGAAATGTTCTTTATACAATAGTAGCTCATATCCGGCTTGAATTCCATAATTAAAGGTACGGCGTCAACTGTGTTACTGTCCTGCGGTATGAGCGAATAAAGCTGCTCTACAAACTGGCGATTTTTTTTATGCTCATTCAGAAAGAACTCTACCGCCGGCTTACCCATGTTTTGCACAGCTAATGTCTCTAATGTCGCCGTTGATATTCTCCGCAGGTTTGTAAGGTTTTGTGGCTTGAAGGGTTCCGAAGCATCTTCTTCCTGGGTTGGTGTCTTGGGCGCATTCGGTTCGCCTTCATCCTGCGTGGTTTGCTGTCCATAGAGCTCGTTAAATTTATCAATTGCGCTTTCCCAGCCGTCCTTTGCCATCAGGCCAAGGAACTCCTCGGCTTTGCTTTTTGTGGTATCCATTGCAGCAAGTTTTTTTAAGTCTTCGGCTACTTTCTCTTTTACCGAATAAACATCTTCGCTTAGCTGTTCTTCGTCCTGCTCAAACTTAAGTGTGCGTATGCTAAAGGTTTGGTTTATGCTCTCCGGTTCAGCAGCTTTTTCAGCTTTAATCACCCGTACAAGCGCCATTATTTGTCCGGAGACGTCTCTGAGCATTTGTCCCAACAGGTCTTTAACCGGCCCAATATTTTCATAGATTCTCGGCTTCGGCACATCGAAGGGGCCAAGTTCGCTGGCGGACAGTTCATCGACGGCGAACACGACCTGAGCTAATCCCACAGGATTATACCCGTAATCCTGTAAATACAGCGTCGCAAGATTAACATCGCTTTGCATATCGATTGGGCTAAGCAGACCGGTTTGGCCTGTGTATACCTTGATATTGTGTTTCTCGCTTAGTTGCTCGGCGGCAGTTTTATAATCGCCAGCCAGTTTCGCAAGCTGCTCGGTACTGAGGTTCGACAGCTCAGCATCATTCATATCCTGCAGACCAGCCTCGGTAAGTGCCTCAGCCTCGGTCAGTATACTTTCCGCTTTGGAATTTATTTTGTTCTTCAGAAGCTGCTCTGAAATAATACTTGCCACCTCGGCATATTTTTTGGTTTGTTTAATCAGTGGCGAGTTTGGGTCGTTGGGATCCAAGGGTACTTGCTCGGTGAATAATTGTTCCCTGTTCCTTTGGTAATACTCCTCCATCTCCTGCTGCGTATGTGGCTTTATTATAGGCGAAATATCATCGAGCTTGACGGCTATGTATTCAAACTGTACTCTGTCCGGCAGCTTATAGCCGAAGCCATAAGGGTTTTCCTCGCTTACGGCACCGGCAAAGAATTTCTTGTATTTGTCAAAATGTTCAGCCATTTTCTCATCGCTCGGTTGGCTTTGAGTTTTGGCAAACACGACGGAATCAAATTTTACAAATTCAACATCAATTGTTTCATTCTCCCAACTCGTCGCATGCATTATTTGGGAGCTGGTAACATCTTCGTTTGAACAAATCATATAGGCGTATTGTAATACCGCCAGCAATTTACCAAATATTGTCAATATCTGCTGCTCCGGAATCCCGTACCTGTTTATCAGTGCCCCAATTCGCTGCGAATATGACTGGCCGTTGAATAATTGGGGTATTACCTGCCCGAGCAGCTTGCCTACCTCCTCATTTTGTACGCTAATTCCGGCGAGCTGCGCTTCGTTTTTCAAACAATGCCAGTATATATGGCCTGACATCGTGCGTCTGTACATATCGTTAATTTGTTTATCGCTGATTCTATAGTTATTTTTTCTAATCGATTGTTTTATATGATTGATCAACGCCGGTGATACCCTGCGCTCGGCAAACAGTAACTCGCCCAGCAGAATCCCTCGTAAATCCTGGGACCTTAGTAGCTCATCTGTCCCGAGCATCTGCAGGATTTCCAGTTCCCGCTGGGCCCATTTTAAGTCAGTGTCTGTTATTTTCTTGTTATCACCGAACCATGCAACTGTTCGACTTCGGCCAATTCTGCCTTGTCCCAGCCGTTGCAGAACCGGACCGGCCACGAAGCCGAACATTATGACGATAATCAAAATCGCCATAATTTTCATATTATTTTTGCGAAGCCATCTCATTAAACTCATATTTATGCCTCGAGTCACTTCAAACTGGATACATTCGCTTTTAATAGGCTAATGTTTATTTCTATCGACTTTAGAAATGCTATGAGTATATGCAACCGGTCCGCGATTGCAAGAAAAATAGTCCCGCACCAAACCATGCACCAAAATTCCCTCGATGCGACTCCCTTTGCTTGCATTCGTAGCGCCTGCAAGCATAACTGATTTTGGTGCGGGGCACTGTGCTGCGTTGTTGGTGTGGGATATGGTTTCCTACAAATAGTTTGAACTTCACTGCTGATGCTCTTATGATATAAACCTTGATATTGATTTTTCGATGCTCGTCGAGCATCAAACAACAAGGCTAAAATCCGTGGCAAAAAAAAGCCCACAGAAAAATAGTTGGCCAAAATCTGCTGAAGCCTTTACCCAGGCCTGTTATTGTTTGCCCGGTGGCGTCAATTCGCCGGTGAGGGCCTTCGGCGGGGTTGATATTGGTCCGGTTTTTATCGCTGGCGCGAAGGGCTCAAAAATCTACGATATTGACGGTAACGAATACATCGACTACGTCAGCTCATGGGGGCCGATGATACTCGGGCACGCTCATCCGAAGGTATTGGAAGCTATCAGCGCCGCGGTGGCGAAAGGAACCTCGTTCGGAGCACCCACGCTTGCTGAGACTGCTCTGGCTAAGAAAATAATCGCCGCCTTCGATTCTATCGAGAAGGTCCGGCTTGTAAGCAGCGGCACCGAGGCGGCAATGACCGCTATCCGGCTGGCTCGTGCGTATACCAAAAAGGATTTAATAATCAAAATGGCCGGCTGTTATCACGGTCACAGCGATTCACTGCTGGTTGCGGCAGGTTCCGGGCTTGCCGAGGGTTCCCGCAGGGCGGGGTCCCAAACCGCTCTTGCCTCGAGTGCGGGCGTTCCCGATTCGATTGCGAAGCTGACCGTAGTAATTCCGTATAATGATATTGAGGCGGCAAATGCTGTGTTTCGAATGCACAAAGGCCAAATCGCAGCGGTCTTGGTTGAGCCTGTCGCCGCAAATATGGGTGTTGTGCCACCAATCGACGGGTATCTGGAGACGCTTGGGAATTTATGTGATAAAAACAATGCGCTTTTGATACTCGACGAGGTGATAACCGGCTTTCGCCTCGCACTCGGTGGAGCACAAGAGCTTTTCGGGGTAAAAGCTGATATTACCTGTTTAGGCAAAATCATAGGAGGAGGGCTGCCCGCAGCCGCACTTGGCGGCCGGGCTGATATTATGGATATGCTGGCCCCAACCGGGCCGGTCTATCAGGCAGGAACGCTGTCCGGCAATCCGATAGCCACCGCAGCAGCCAATGCAACACTGGATATACTGGCAAAGGAAGATTGCTATGCGAGGCTTGAATATTCAGCAGCGATGTTAGAGGCCGGATTGGCCGATGCCGCTAAAGAGGCCGGTATTGCGGTTACAATTAATCGTGTCGGCTCGATTATGAGCTGTTTCTTTACTGACAACCCGGTGCGAAACTTTGCCGATGTTCAATCAACCAACATAAAACGGTTCAAAAAATTCTTTACGGAGATGCTAAAGCAGGGTATCTACCTCGCTCCAAGTGCGTATGAGGCGATGTTTGTCTCGCTGGCCCATAGCAAGGCTGATATTAAAAAGACAGTCGAAGCAGCCAAAAATAGTTTCCACAGGATAAAAAACGAGATGCTTGATGATTGATGCTCGATGTTTGATTCGCAAATAAATTTCTTGCACATCTAACTGGCACAAAAGATAATAATTCAAAAAGGGATACCGGATACTCGATGCTCGTGGAAATGATGAGTAGTTAAAAAGTGAGTGGTGAGTCATTAATTAACCGATTAACCAATCACCAATTAACCAAATTTAGGAGATTAGAAAATGGATGAAAACCAGACCAGACCAGACAATTTACTGGATACGACCGATTGCCTCGAAGCTGTTGGTGTGTTCAGGGTATGGAAAAACTTGTTGTTTGTAATCGTAATCTTGTGTCTTGTGCTGCTGCAGATATCCTTCTGGCTCGTAAATATCGGTGGCATTGGCATTGGTGAAGAGGGCGAGAATGACGAGCCTGCTGTTGTGGTTGGGGCCCCCAGTGAAAATACGCAGGAAGTTAAAAAGGCTGCAAAAGAAGTGGCTGCGGAGGCAAACCAACCAGCCGAAGCGATATCGAAAGAGCAGCAGGAATCCACCCCGGCAAGCTCCTTATTTGGCATAACATTCGAACGTTTGGCCTGGCTGGTACGCTTTCTTAACGCTGTTCTTATACTGACGGCCACGCTTTACTGGCTTACAATGCTTTTTAGCTTAAAAATCTCGCTGATTGGCAGGCTTGGCGGGATAGACCATATCTGCAGAGCATTTTTCCTTTCGCTGGTTATGCTGGTTCTGCTGTTGCCGTGGCAGGTTGTATTTGGCTGTGTGGTTAAGGGAGCGATGTATACTCCCTGTGAATTGAAAGAGTGGTGTTCTGCCGAAACCAGTGGTATATTTGGTAACATCCTTTTCTATTTGCGCTTCACCGGTCTCTGGGTGCTGGTAGTGTTATTGCTTATCCTCTCGCAGCTTCGCAGTTGCCGCTGGACAAAGGCCATTCTTCGTCGGCTTGAAGTAATATAAACAGATGGCCAAAAAGAGAATCGGCTTTGTCGGTACCGGTGTTATGGGTAAGCCGATGGCGCACAACCTGCTAAAAGCAGGATACCGGCTAACCATCCACAATCGCACGAGAGCGAAGGCTAAGCAGTTAAAGCAGCCCCTACGGGTGCGGCTTTAGCAAGGCAGTTAGTGGCCGTCCTTCAGGCCGAGGGCGGGATGGAACCCAGGCCTTAGTCGATGTCATCCGGCAATTGGGGAGAAAGCCTATTTAGTTGTCAATCCTGCCAAGTAAGTTTTGCTATCGAGTCCTTTCGCGCGGCGCATTGCTTCAAAAGTCCTTCTCAGTGGCCGACGTTTCTTACCCAGTAGGTTCCTGCTGTCGTGCTTTACAGGTAGGTTTTTCCGGGTATAATTAATCGCCGCTATGGTAGAGATCGGAGAAAATTCGGTTGGTATTGTGCAAACCCGGATAATACGACTGGTCGAGCCGGAGCAGCCTTTGGAGCTGGAGTGTGGCAAGAAATTGGCTCCGATTGATGTGGCCTATGAGACCTATGGAGAGCTTAACGAGGCTGGTGATAATGCCGTTTTGATTTGCCATGCACTCAGCGGGGACGCTCACGTTGCCGGTTACCACAGCCCTGATGACCGAAAGCCCGGCTGGTGGGATAACATGGTCGGGCCGGGCAAAGGCATCGATACAAATAAGTATTTTGTTATTTGCTCAAATTTTCTTGGTGGCTGCAGCGGGACCACGGGACCATCTTCAGTCAATCCGGCAACAGGCAAGCCATACGGTCTGGCGTTTCCGATTATAACTATTGCCGATATGGTCAAC
>Ga0209636_10003388_pt1 | contig 16269 bp, 12 predicted proteins | sample DeeMarSWOR152_54_FD_187464 | JGI IMG/M metagenome (GOLD analysis project Ga0209636, IMG submission 187464) | Marine sediment microbial communities from White Oak River estuary, North Carolina - WOR-1-52-54 (SPAdes) (version 2) | ecosystem: Environmental > Aquatic > Marine > Intertidal zone >...
TGAGGGCGAAACAACTTCGAATCCAAACTCTATGGGCTATGTTATTATAACGACATCGGCCATTCAGGCTGCATCCACGAAGTTGGCTTCTTTTGTTACTCACAAACAATCCCGTGGCTTTAATGTTCAGGTCCTTACCGAATCGGCCTGGGGTGGGGGCAGCGGTGACCCGGCGGCAAATAATATCCGTGCCTGGCTGGCCGGTAATTATGTTAGCGCCGATATTCTGTATGTCTTGCTGCTCGGCGATCCTCGTCCCGAAACGGGTGATGTGCCGATGAAGATGTGTATTTCAGACCATCCGACGGATTATTTTTATGCCGAACTGACTGCCGACTGGGACAAGGACGGGGACGGCATCTATGGGGAGAGGGGAGACGATGCAACAGCCGGAGATGAAGTAGAGAAGTACTTCGAGGTATATACGGCAAGGATTCCCTACTATGGTAATATAGCCGATACGGATGGTATTTTGCAGAAGATAATCGACTACGAGACCGCGGCAGATGTTGACTGGCGGAGGAATGTTCTACTGCCGATGGTGCCGCTGGACGACTCAACTCCGGCCTATCAGCTTGGTGAGCAGATAAAGCATAATTTTCTTGAACCGGAGGCGATACCGTCAGACCGCATATATGATAAGACTTATGGAGTGTTGCCGCCTCCTGAGTATCTGCGTTCGGAGGCTTATCCGGCTACTGTCTGGAGCCGGGGCAAATATGGTTTGAACGTGTGGATGACACATGGCTCGTCCAGCGGTGCTTCCGGTGTTATAAATACCGGGTACGTATCTGATCTTGACGATTCTCGTCCGACTGCCACTTACCAGGGTTCCTGTTCGAACAGTAAGCCTGAAAGTACTAACAATCTTGGTTATGCGCTTTTGAAGAACGGTGCGATAGCGACAGTGGGTGCGACACGGGTGTCTTGGTATTATGTTAGCCAAACCAATTTCACCAACACTACGAGCATAGGAGGAATAGGCTATCAATACGCGAAAAGGCTTGTTGAGAGGGAGAGTTGCGGTCAGGCCATCTATAATACGAAGGAAGAGCTGACGCCGGGGATATGGAAGAACTACTATGTGATGATGCTTTACGGCGACCCCTCGGTAGTCGTTTTCGGGCCTTCGCCCGATTTTACGGTTTCTCCGACGGATATTTTTTATCAAGTCGGACCTCAAAAGGGGCCCTTTAGTTCGATGTCGAGGAGTTATACGCTGAAGAACAATAGCGCAAGCCCCTTGGACTGGATGGCGGCGGCAACGGCTGACTGGCTGGATGTTCTGGCCGGTGGGACAATCGGCCCGACTGGGTCGGTAATAGTCGATGCCCTCTCTGGAACAGAAGTGTATGATTTTCCGGTAGGTAGATATTGCGGCGAGCTGATTTTCACGGATACGACCGCGGGTAAGGACCATCGGCGTCAGGCGGTTCTGGAAATCAAGCCGAGGTCGATGGTCGGGTACTGGAAGCTCGATGAGACAACCGGCACAACAGCGAGCGATACGAGCGGCAACGGTTATCACGGTACGCTTGAAGGTGGTTTTGCGTTTGATACCGCCTCGATTCCGGGTAAATTTGGCAATGCTCTGGACTTCAGCCATCCCAATGATGTTGTTGATACGGGCAAGACCGCCTGCGATCTTGGGCTGGCCAACAATGCCGCAAAAAGCATCACCGCGTGGGTTTATACACGCAGCTTCAACGATGGCGGTATTTACGAGATGGGGCGACATTCAAACGGACAGGATTTTTCATTGAGAACAAAGACCAGTGATAATTGGTGGCGTGTGCAATACTGGGGCGGCGATGATATAGATTTCAGCTACAATTCAAAAAACAGATGGGTCCATTTTGCTCATGTTTATGATGGCACGAGGGCCAGGATATATGCCGATAGCCAACTTGTTGTGGACGAGCCGAGGGCATTGAACACGACTGACAGAAAGACGTTCAAAATCGGGCGGTGGGATGACCATCATTTTGACGGTATAATCGACGATGTTCGCATTTATAACTATCCACTGGATTTATCTGCGATTCTTGCAGTTGTGGGCGGTGGGCGGGCGGAAAATCCGCAGCCGTTTGACACCGAAATAGACGCGCCTCGATGTGCGGCGTTGAGCTGGGTTCCGGGAGTGAAAGCGATTTATCAGGATGTTTATTTCGGCACGAGCCGGGATGCCGTAGTCGCCGCGACTACCAATTCACCTCAGTACAAGGGACGTCAGAGCGATGCTTTCTATGCTCCGGCGATGAAGAAGAACACACAGTACTTCTGGCGAGTCGACCAGGTTATTTCTTTACCGCCACCTCCGCCACCACCTCCTCCTATGGCCGGTAATAGCATTGAAGAATCCGATTACTCCTGGCGAATCGATGAGGAAACTTCCGCGGCCAGCGTAATCGCCGGTAATGTTTGGACTTTCACAACCGGTCAGGGCGCGGGCGTGATTACCCGTGAGGTCTGGACAGATATTGGAAATAAAAACTATGTTTCCGACCTGACCGGTCACCCTCGCTATCCTGATTCGCCGAACATACGGGAAGAGATAACAAGCTTCGAAGGTCCTGTTGATTGGGCTGAGGGATATGGTACGCGTATCCACGGATTTCTGACGCCGTCTGAGACGGGCAGCTATACTTTTTGGATTGCAAGTGATGATTACAGCGAGCTTTGGCTGAGCAGCGACATCAACCCGGCTAATGAGACTAAGATAGCTGAAGTGCCCGGCTGGACAAACTCGCGCCAGTGGAGCAAATTCGCAGAACAGGAATCCAGTCCGGTTATGCTGACAGCAGGCCAGGCATATTACATCAAAGCGCTTCATAAGGAAGGAGGAGGCGGTGATAACATTGCCGTAGCGTTGCAGATAGAAGGTTCCTGTAAGGAAAGACAGGTTATCTCCGGTTCTTATCTGTCCCCATACGATACCGATTGTCCGACACCTGACCCCATGACCTGGGCAGTGCAGCCGCATCCGATTAGCAGCACATCGATTTCAATGACAGCAACGCTGGCTTTTGACCAAAGTGGCGTAGAATTTTACTTTGCGTGCGTTTCAGGCAACGGCCACGATAGTGGATGGCAGGACAGTCCTGCTTATGTTGATACCGGCCTGGAGCCAGATACACTATACGTGTATTCTGTGACTGCCCGGGATAAGAATCCCAACCACAACACAACCGCACCATCCCAGCCCTCTTCGGCAAGAACTGCCCTTCTCGGAGATTTTGAGCCCGATGGTGATGTGGACTTTGATGACTATGCCCGCTTCGCCTCGCACTGGCCGGGCTCCGTCGCGCAGGCACAGAGCGGCGGCGAGGCTGACCTTGACGATGATAATGATGTTGACCTGCGAGACCTCGCCGTTTTATTCGGGAACTGGCTTGACACCGTGGACCAGCCACTGCAATTGCCCGGTCAGGCCGGTGGTCCGAATCCAGCCGATGGTGCAACAAGCATCCAAATAACCGCTGATTTGAGCTGGACAGCCGGCTCTGATGCTGCGTCGCACGATGTGTACTTCGGCAAAAGCAGCCCGGGTACTTTCCGGGGCAACCAGACTGCTGCGATATTCGATCCGGGGGCAATGGATTATCTTACTACATACTATTGGCGTATCGATGAGATTAATAGTTCGGGCAAAACCACCGGTATAGTCTGGAGCTTCACAACCGGCTCAATGCCGCCACCCCCGCCTCCCGACTAAGTTGTTTGTTACAATCTCGTGACAACTCGCAAGGCTGTCAGGATTACGCTTTCAGCTTCTTACAGCGTTTCGAAGCATCCAAGGATACCCTGTCATCTCTGAAATCGGCGGAAAAAAGAGCAGAAATGCCCGGTTGGAATCTGCGAATTCCCGCACTTTGGTGTTGACATAAGCATGTAATTGCAATAAAATGAAAAAAGATAACATTGATGACGTTGCGAGAATCCGGGCTTTTAACAACAGGCAAAGAAAGAATCTTTCTATTACGAATATTTAACGACCGAATTGGTCAGAAATGAGGGCAGTAAAATGACGGGGTAAATAAAGAAAATCCTGAAGAACTTGCTTTATGCGACAGTGGTTACTTTAGTCTTAGCAGCATGCGCGGGAAAAGTAATGGCCGTGACGACTACGTATGAGTTTGTCCCGGACCCGAATGCTCTGCGCACAGGCGGAGGGATTCATGGCCAAGGTTTTGGAACCTTCTCCATCGAAGGACAATTCCAGCTAAGTGTAGATTTCGATGTGGGAATCGCGTTGTTCGAGCAGGTTGATGCAACCCTCTATAAGGAGATCCCCTATTATGATTACGACAAAGAAGATATCTTGCTTACACAGAGCCTCTGCGTCCTTTTTAGCATGACCGAACTGGAAAGTACTTATGTCAGCGAAACTACAATCGACTTTGTATTGGAGAGAAACATCCCAAGTTTCCCGGGTGCCGATATCTATCTTTCGCTGACCTTCATAGACGATATGGTTCACCTAACCGGCCATTTTGGAATGCCGTTGGCTGACGGCTATTGGTACAATCTGGACGCCGTTGCCGTCCCTGAGTCTGCGACGCTCTTGATAGTTAGCCTGGGTTTAGCCGGTTTACTAGCGCGTAAGAAAGGAAGCTAAAGAAACGAAAGGAAAACGTGATGAAGAGGTTATTTGTTTTAATGTTGGTTCTTATAATGACCTCGGTATCAAATGCGCTTGTGTTTAACATAACTGCTGAGCCCTACGCCCCAATTGCAACTTTCATCGGTGATTTTACACCTTTTGATCAGGTGAATACATAACGGTTTTACTACGAAATTTAGTGACCACATTGGTCAGAAATGATAGTAGTAAAATTACTGCGAAAGGTAAGAAAATTCTGAAGAAGCTAATTTGTGCTTTAATAATAGGATTAGAATTAGTGTCAGCAGCGAGAGAGGCTGACGGTGCCATTCGGGCTGAAGCAGTCTCGGTAAGTATTTCCGGTACACTCACATTTCGGGCTCTCATATTTAGCTCAATCTTGACAAAATATTCGGCTTCCGGTTTAAATATGAAGGGAGTTTGTTCCGAAAAGGAAATGTGGTAAGAAAATTTGCTATAATCTGGATAGCGGCGATTTTTGGACTGGCCGGCTGTTTTGAAGGCGGCTCTTTGATAAGTGCCGGCGGCGGCCATAGAATCGATACGCCGGCCGGTATGGCCGGGCATTTGCAGAGTGAAAATCTGCCGGCCCTTAAAGCCGTCGAGGTCTGGGAAAACGAGTACGGCCCCGGGCTGAAACTGGCTACCGCACACTATGAGATATTCACAACGCTTTTGGAGCCACTGATACTTCGTCAGGTTCCCGGATTTGTTGAGTCGGCCTATCGGGGCTATCAGGACCAACTGCCGGAACCTATCGAAACGACTACAAAGTTTACGATTTACCTTTTTGGCCAGCGCCGGCAATGGGAGGATTTCACGGAGACCTTTGCAGGCCCGCGGGCGGCGCTTTTTTGCAAGATAAGGGCCGGTGCGTATTATCTGAACGGCGCGTGCGTGGCGTATAATATCGGCAGAGAGCGAACGTTTTCGGTTCTTGGACACGAGGGGTGGCATCAGTTTAACAGCAGACATTTTCAATTCCAGCTGCCAAGCTGGCTCGACGAGGGTATCGCAACGCTCTTTGAGGTGCATAGAGAAAAGGATGGATTGTTTTATTTTGAGCCCGGCCGGAATGCGTATCGATTGGGCACGTTGAAAAGGACGCTGGTGAACAACAATATGATACCGCTTAAAGAATTGATAGCTATCAATCCGGGCGAGGTGCTGGCGGCTGATGAAGACGATGCAGCCTCGGTTTTTTACGGCCAATCCTACGCGCTGGTGAGATTTCTTCGGGAAGATGGCTACGGGAAACGGCTGCGAAATTATCATCAATTGCTGTTGGGCGGCCTGATGGGTGATTGGCCTCTCAGCGAAGCCGATAAAAGAATCGCGGCAGACAGAAACATCCGGCGAACTGTCTTGTGGAACCGCACTGTCGGGCCGTTGTTGTTTGAGCATTATATTGGTGACGATTTCGACCAAATCGAGAAGGAGTATATAGCTTTTTGCAGGAAAATAGTCTATCACGTTAGAATTAAATCCCCGTGAGGGGCCGGCGGACCATCGGTGCGAACTTCTAACGGTGTCTATCAAGTTAGACTGTAAAGACTCAAGATTCAAGACCCAAGACTTAAGACTCAAGATACAAAACTGAAGATTCAAATTATGTCTGAAGAGGATTCGATATCCATCATTCTGGCATCGGCTTCGCCGCGGCGGAAACAGTTGATGGCCGAGGCCGGCTATAAGTTCACTACTGTTTGCCCGGATATCGACGAGTCGGCCTTTGCGGCTGAAGCAAAGAATCCCTGTGAGTATGCGAAACGGCTGGCATTGGCCAAGGCAAGGAGCGTTGCTGAAAAGCACCCGCAAAGCTTGGTCATAGGTGCGGACACGGTTGCAGATTTTGAAGGCCAAATTATAGGTAAACCAGCCGATGCAAAAGAGGCGGAGGAGATTACCAGAAAACTTTTCAGCCAGCCGCATAAGGTGATAACCGCTGTGGCGATTGTCAGAGTAGTCGACGGGACAGAAATTGTAGAAAGCGACAGCACAACGGTAATCCCTAAGAAATTGACAGAAAGCCAAATCGCTGAACATATCAAGAGCGGCTCGTGGCGAGGCAAGGCTGGGGCTTATGCCATAAAGGATGAGGATGAATTTGTCGAGAGAATCGAGGGGAGCCTGACAAACGTGATGGGGCTGCCAATGGAACTTCTGCGGCGGATGCTGAAAAGATATTTGGGTTGAACAAGCGGTGCTGTAGATTGCGCAGTTTAACATCTTTGAGCCTTGAAATTGGGTTTGTTTGGGTTTGAATTGGCTTTGTATCGGGTTTGAATTGGGTTTGAATTGGGTTTGTATTGGCTTTGAATTGGCTTTGTTTTTCCCACTTGACCAAGTGTCCATTTTTTCATAATCCCTTGTTAGCAAATCGGTTACGTTCATTTGACTTTTTCGGAAATTGGCTTTGTTTGTTAAAAAAGGGCTGATTTGTAGAGGATTCTCTACAGTTGTAGAGATGATGCAGGAGGCACCATGGTAATTGGTTATTGACTGTATCTTCATATTTGGTAAGGAGTTATCAAGCATACTGAAATCCGAAATACGAAGCTCGAAATTCGAAACAAATTCAAATTACCCCCGGTTAGATAACGATTCGCCGTCTAACGGGGTAAACAAAATTTAAATGTTCAAAACACTGGCTTATTAGCCAAAAAATGGGTTTTTTCGTTTATCTGCTGATACTAAGGCTTGCCCCGCACCAACTTACAGCATCAGCCTATTTGGTGCGGGACTATGCGGTTCTCCGCTTAGTTGTTGGAAAATGGTAATTGGTTAATGGTAATTAGCTGCTGACTCCTGATCTCTAACTGCTCAGTTTTACATTCTAAATTCTCAATTCTATATTTACGTTTATATTATACCAAACTTGGCCGGAAAGTTCAATAAAAAACAAACATTTTTAAAAAAAATTCTTTACTAACCACGGATTAACGCGGATTTATTAGCCGCGAAAAGGCAGAAAATGGTACTTTATCAGCACATAAGAAGCTGGATCACTACCTAAAGCATTCAGGGACTCAGGCAGGCTAAAAAAATGGCCAAAAAAGCGTTTTTTAAGGATATAAATAGCGTCGTCGACAGAATCAATTATCAAATGAAAGACAGGAATTGTGGTTTTTGGTCTGTAAAGTAGGAGACTGAACCTGGTTTCTTATTTTTCTTGGACATGATTAGCATTTCATCTCCTTGCAAAAAGAATTTCATTTTTTATTGATTTTTGTCTTAAATTGCCGCCAGCTATCCATTATCTTTGCTGCTAAAGCTACTAAATGAGAGGATACGAAATTAAAATAGCAGATTTTAAAAGGCTGAAAAAAGCGGTGGAAGAAAAATACCAAAAGGCCATTGAAAAGGCTGAGAAAGACCGTATAGAAGCCATTGCAGCGCCATTAAAGCTTTTTTACAAAGAAATCAAAGGCAAAGAGCTCAGGATTGATCCCAAAGCCAAGGCCAAGAATTGCTGAAAAACTTGAATTTATGAAAGGGAGGGCAGTGATGGTCTGTGCAAAAGGAGGTATTGGAAGAAAGGCGGGGTATAAAAAAACGTGTTTTCATGTAAATTTTCAATAAAACTTCCTCGGAAAAGAAATTTTTTGACCGTTCAAGGTGATTTCGGTGAGATTATTGATTTCATACATAGAAAATTATGTTTGTTAAACGTTCAAATGGGAAATTCCGGTTTTATTGCTCGAATTATGGATTGTTGTGTGATAAGATACAAATAGCGGCTGAAAACCAATTCAGAAGCAAAAGGAAAGAATACAATTATGTACAAGCGAAAAGCATTTACACCGTTAGAAATAAAGATTTCTAATAGGGCGACTACAAGATTTCCAACGGGATTTACGTTAATCGAACTTTTGGTCGCAATTTCTATTATTGCCCTGTTGATGGCAATTTTGATGCCCTCACTGAGAAAGGCCAGAGAGGCGGCAATGCGAGTCTTGTGTGCGAACCGACTAAGACAGTGGGGGATGGCGATACAAATGCACATCGAAGACAACGAAGGGCAACTGATGGCAATAAGCATGGCGTGGGGAAACCACGCCTATCCACATTATATTTACAATAAGCCGCAGAGAAACAGTCGTGGAGCAAAAATGTGGAACATAGAAGACATCAATCCGTACATTGGAGCCTTCAGCCCTAATTATGAAAACAATGGAACGGCAACCGACATGGTAACATGTCCCAATTGCAGCGGCAAATTCATGCAGGAATGGATTAGACATATAAATTGGCCGAACCATCCTTTTGCAGAGATTGCATATAGTTATTTTGGTAGGGCCGATTTACTTGATGCCGCAGAATGCGGTGCAACCGCAAAGAAGGATTTAGTCGGGGAAACACTCAGTGCAACAAAACTGCTAATGGCAGAAATCCTTAATTTAGATGTTAGCGATTCAGCATATCGCTACAACCATGGCATAACCGGTTGGTCCTGGAATGAGATGAGGTATATGAATCCAAGTTACACGGCCTATTCACCAAATCCCGAGGCTACTGGTAGAGGCCAACTGTTCGGTGATATGCATGTGGAGTGGAAAAGGATTAGTGACGAGCGCAATCTTCCTATCATGTCCAACCGGTTTGTTGACGGATGGGATGGTCCTGGCAGCGGATGGGTAGGAGCCGGGGATGTGGACTATTACTGAAAAGATTGGGGGCAAGTACTTTAAAGGGACTTGGTGGCGAGTTGTTATCAACATTTTGGTGACCGGTGACAGGTTCCTTAGGAATGTAAATACTCTTCTGTGTGGGGCCAGTGGATTTGCCTGCTGTGTAGATTACTTTTATTGTTCCCATTTGGGGCCCCAAACGCAAAATTTGGCGTTTGGGGAACCCCTGTTTCGCTTGGGGGGTATTCTTTCTTGTCGAACTTAAAGACCGTGCAGCCGCAGGTGCGGCTGATTTTACCTATTTTTAACAGGCCCCGGACGGTATTTGTGAATCTAAACTCGCAGGTATTCTTTGTTCCCTGACCGACATTGCCTAAGTCACAAACCACCTTCTCGAAAGAAACCTTCGGCAAAAGATTCTCTGCTGCCGAAGCCGATTGTTGCCAATAGATAGTAACCGAAAGAAAAAAAGCAAATAAAAAAACTAGCTGATTTCTTTTCATATTAACAATTAAACCGAAACCGGAGTGTGGATTGTTCGAGTGTAACTTCTAATCCCTTTCCCGCGTAGGTATTATGGGCTAAGATCGTCATTTTGGCATGTGTATTGACTTTTGAATGATGATTTTCATAGACGTTCTAATCCCCACATTTTGAGGATTTTGTCTGCGACCTTCAGGGTCTCATCATTTGTCCGACCAATGAACCCGTGAATCTCACCTACAGCTACGAGGGTCGTCTCATACAGGGCCTGTTCCATATCCATAATCTCCTCATTGTCTGTAACAACCGCGAGGCCAAATCGCTTTTTGCGATAATCATAGAACACAGCGAGATACTCGGCAACCGAGCTAGTTTCTCCGTCCAGACTCCGAAACTGTCGGCCGGTGTAGTAACTGTCTTGTTCCGACAGAATCGTTTCGTAGCTCTTATCGTGCTGAACTACCTTGCAAGGGGATTTGCCATCCTTCCATATCTCAGCACCGAACTCCCGACCGTAGAAAGTCCAGTGTTCCTTGATCTGTCGAATACCGAGTTTCTTGCGAACCTCGTTGGTTGCCGCTATCTTCTCGGCCGGTGGCGGGTCAGTTGTCCAGTCGCTTTTAATTCTCGCCCCGCTCCTGACCGGCATGCGGTCTTTGCCTTTCCAATTAGATGAATCTGCCCAGAATTCCTTCCAGGCCTGCTTCACTGGTGTAAGCCTTAATTCTGCTGATGCTCCGACGTCCTTGATCGCATCCAAGAACTCTGCCTTGTTCTCATATAGTATCTTGCTTCCATCATTACAGTCGAAGATGAACCATGCTTCTGGTTCTGTGCCGTAAGTGGCTGTTGAATACTCCCCTATGACAAGTGAATTATGCTTATATAAACTTAAGACGTTGAAGATTATAATACGCCTCTTCTCTTCTTCTTCATCTGAGAAGGCGTTCCACCAACCCCTTATATCTGCATTATCCCAGCCTTTTCCCATATACAATTCATATGGGTATTCAAGTGGTACTCGGTAGCTTTCGTAGGATAGCTTGAGCCAATCATATGTTCCTTTATGCCTCCAATAATCAAGGCTAAGGTTCTCCTCCCTGTACATCAAGTATCCAGATGCAATAAAGAGGAATACAAATATAACAGATCCCAGCAACAAAGAATATGCCAGTTTGACTCCCAAGCGGGCCTTCTTCCTAAGCAACAGAAAGGAAAACAGAGTCCCCCCACAAAAACTGACAAAAAGAAGAAACAAGCAGAAAAAGATCAGTATTACAAATAGTCTGCCCATCATGGTCCAAGACTCCCTAAATGCAGCTGCTAACACAGTGATGGTACTATGTTCAACTACCCATTGTATCACTTCTCCCCTATATGAGCAAGGGACCTCAGTCTACTTCACACCTGAGATACTTATCGAAAATGAGAACCCTCACCTATTTTCAAAGAGATATTATACAGTATATCCACTCTTCGGCCGGTAAACAAGTACGGATTGCCGTAATTTGAATTATCCCTTTCGGTTGTAAAGTCGGCGTTCCATATAGTGGGGCTGCCATAAGCATCGTATTCGTAGCGTTCGAGGACGTTGCCGGTGTTGTCTGTCAGGGCGACCGGGCTGTATAAATGGTCGTGAATGTAGAGCATGGAGACGGCTTTGAGAGTATTGCCCTTCGCTAATACTTCATCAATGTAATTACCATAAACGAACCACCCCTTAAATGTACCGGAGGCGTTGTACTCACTTAACACCTGCCATTTGTAATTGTGATAATATCGCCTTGTATTATTGGGGTCAATAAGGTCTTTTTTCTCAATTCTTGAAGGCAGTGAATCGTATGCAAATTCAGCTTATTTGTGGAGTGTAGTAGTGCGGGCTTTATGGTGGTGAATCCCGTTTTAGTAAGAGCTTAATCGCTATAATTTTGCACCGCAGAATTTGCAGTATTGGGCGTCCCTGTCGTGGCCTTCAGCGCTGCAATCAGGGCAGGCCTGAGAGGAGGATTTGTCCGTGTAGGCCTGCGATAGCTGGACCGTCACAATCCCTGTGGGGACGGCGATTATCGAATATCCCAGAATCATAACAATAGCGGCGAGAAATTGTCCCGGGCCGGTATTCGGCGATATGTCACCATAACCAACCGTGGTAAGAGTCACAACGGCCCAATAGACACTGCGCGGTATGCTTGTGAAGCCATTTTCCTCTCCCTCGATGATATAAATCACCGAGCCAATGATTACGACCAGAGTCAAAACCACAAAAAGAAATACGAGGATTTTTCGGCGACTTGCATACAGGGCTTTTTTTAACAGGGCGGCTTCCTTAGTGTGGTGGCCGAGCTTTAGGACCCGGAAGATGCGCAGCACTCTTAAAATCCTGATTACCGCCAGATGGCGACTGCCGAAGAAGAAGATACTCGTATACGTCGGGAGTATCGCGAGTAGATCCACGATGCCGAAGAAGCTGGCTGCGTATCGGGTCGGCTTTCGGACGCAGAGTAACCGCAGGATGTACTCTATTGTGAAGAGGATTGTGAAGAACCATTCGGCGGCATATAAGAACCGGCCGAACCCAGCCCTTATTGAGCGAACGCTATCCAGCATGACCGTTAAGACGCTTAGCGAAATGCATATTATCAATACAATGTCGAACCATTTACCTTCCGGCGTCTCTGCTTCAAAGATGATTTCAAACAGGATTTTGCGCCATCCACGATTATTGTTGTCTTTGACGCTTGGTTCCATGTTTTAACCTTCCGTATAATGTAGGATTTGTAATCATTGGCATACACGCTTGCTCGAGGCCTGCTGTTCAAGGGCTTATACGAGTCAGTATCCCAATTTTTCAACAATATCCCGGATTTAAGTATTGCGCTAAAGAATACTACCAATCTCTGACGGGAGCAAGGCAATAGCGTATATAATCCTGTCAGGTTGGTACTTCTGCCCATACGAGCTGCTTGTCACTTTTCAAGTTATCAAATGCTGACGTGCATTAGGCGGTCAGGTGTCAGCGGATTTGATTACCAGGGGAGATAGGAGGAATAATGTCTGTAGAAAAGGCCGATTGCGCGCATTGCGATTATGGCGATTGCCTGTATAGCGAGATTCAAAAATAAATAGCCGGTTATTGATAAGAGTGTTGCTTTGTCTGATGGATTGAATTGTTTTGTATACATTTCGAGGGCGCCGACGGTGATGAGTAAAGCGGCTACAACCAGATATGGTTTTAATGCACTGAATACGGGAATGAGGAGATAGTCGGGCCTTAACATAGTAAGGTCTTTACCTACGGCCACCGTTAGTATCGCTATCGGGAAAAAGAATAGACAAGCGAGCTTTAAGATAGTCAAAAATACAGGCCAGTCGAGTCCGGTTTTTCTCATTACCACGTAAGCGATGATGCAGGGCAGTTCGACGACGAGCAGTATCATCAAAAATATATAAATAGACTTGAGAATGTTCCACATAAATTTTCTAAAGCCCCCCAGATAAACCTCGGGCAGCTCTTCTATCCCGAAGGCCGTCGAGTAGATTACCTGCATATAATACCAGAACAGTGCGCCCCAGGCTGCGACGGTCCATATAGTTCCCAAAGGCACAGGCAACTCGATACTGGTTGCACGGCCGGGTATAACAATAGTGAAATTCAAATGTCCAAAAAAGAACCTGGTGCATACTGCCAAGGCCACAAACACGAGGGGCGTTACGTTGGTTTGGGTTGTGAATATTTTCCAGCTTTCGACAAAAACGGCGTGAAAGAAGCCGGGTACAGGCTCGGCTATTTCGATTTCTTCGGTTTTGAATTTTTTGGGCTTTTCACCGTCTTTCGAAGGGATAATAAAAAGCTGCTGACAGGTCTGACAGCGTGCGCGTTTGCCGGCGTGCTTGCTGTCAAATGCAATCAAGGCGTTGCAGTAGGGACAGTTGAACTTGATTGTCATGTTCTTGATACTCGATGCTCGATACTCGATGCTCGTATCAAGTATCGAGCGTGCAATCATTCAATCGTCAGGCAGGACGGAGTTAGTCCTGCTTCATAGCGTCAACGAAGCTGCTAATGTTGTTTACCCACTTCTGGGCCTCGAGAAGGTCGATCTTGTCTGCTTTTACGAGCATTGCCAGGTGCTTTTCCATCGTAATCATTTTTTCGCCGGGCTTGTTTTTGACCTTTGTTTGCAGCTGCGAGTAGAGCTGCTCAATTTTGCCGGTGCGAATCAGGTTGGCGCAGGCGTAGTTATTGTTGAGAATTTCCATTGCAACGAGCCTGCCTGTTCCGTCTTTTTTGGGGATGAGCTTCTGGCTGATGATGAAAGCGAGACTGAGAGAGAGCTGATTTTGTACTTCGCCCTGCCTGGCCGGCGGGAAATAATCTAGGATGCGTGTTACGGTGCCGGTTGCATCGCGGGTGTGCAGTGTTGAGAAGACAAGATGGCCTGTCTCGGCGGCCATAAGCGTCATCATAATCGTTTCAGGGTCCCGCATCTCTCCGACAAATACGATGTCGGGGTCTTCGCGCAGCAGCGCCCTCAAACCGTCGACAAATGATTTAACGTCTCTTCCTACCTCACGCTGGGAGATAAGGGCGTATTTTTGTTGAAAGAGGTACTCTATAGGGTCTTCGAGTGTAATAATTCGGCAGGCGTGCTTTTCGCTGATGCGGTCGATGACGGAGGCGATGGTAGTGGATTTGCCGGCCCCGGTGATGCCTGTCATCAGGACGAGGCCCTGCTTGCGGTTGACGATGTCCTTCCAGACGTCGTTGGGAAAGCCGATGGTCTCTACTTTTGGGATGTCCATAGATAAGGCGCGGATGGCGGCGCAGATGCCGTCGTTTTCCCTGAAGATATTGATTCGAAACTGGAGTTGTCCGACTCTGTAGGAGCAGTCCACGCTGTATTGGCTATTAAACTTGCGCAGGTTTTCATCGGAAAGCAGCGGATAGATAAGCTGCTTTGCGATATCGTGTGTTACCGTTATGCCTTTGAGCTTTACGAGGTTGCCGTCGATTCGATACGCGGGCGGCGTGCCGACTTTGATGTGCAGGTCGGAGACCCTCATTACGCCGTGCTCCTCGAAATAAGCGAGCATATCGCGAATGCTCAGCTTGCCGAGCTTCTCGGTTGCGTAGACTTTTGCGCTGTCCGGGTATCCTTCAGCCATATCTGACTCCACTGGAATTTGAATTGAGGCACGAATCGTCTGCCAGCCTTTGGTGTTTCTGTACTCATAAGTATTATAACGGCAAAATTGCCGTGAAGCAAAGGTGAAATTTGCGTTTGAGGCTAATGATGAGGTGACTTTTGTTGTTTTTGATATTTTGGGAAAAACAAACGTCCGGATAACAGGAAAGGGGATATTTTATTTTTTCTTTTCTTTTGCGAGCCAGTCCTGTAGGTTTTTGGCGAGGATTTCCACATCTTTTTTTTGCATAATATGGTCGATGATTGCCGGGGGGATTTTGAGCTTTTCCATAGCTTTGTGTGCCCGTTGCCAGAGCCTTTCCTTTCTGGTGGGTGTGTCGGCCAAGTAGAGGTCGGTTACCAGCTCGCCGAGCTTGCCGAGCATTATCGTGTCAAGGTTATCGTAATACCTTAAGATTACTTCTTTCTGATATGCGGAACGTTCGTTTTTAGCCATAAACGGCCCTTTGCAAAAGCCATAAATTCCCATTTCGTATAGTGTATGTCATATTGCGAAAACCTCTTTTACAGTAAACTTTGATATAAATCAAGCTGCCGGTATTATTAAGCTGGTTTTTGCTGGCTTTGATGAGGGAAGTGGCTATAATCTCGTCGATGCGTCCCTTCGGCTGCGCTCAGGACAGGCGTGCGTGAAGTGTATAGCGTGAGAACCAGCAGCGCGTACAGTACGATATACGCATTAGTGGGATGTGTGTATGCCAAGAAAACGGCAATTTGTTTTTGTTATTTACTCGATGGCGATGTTGCTGTCCGGGGTGGCTTTTTCGGCTGACCGAGATGGGGCGACAAAGGGCCGGCTCGACCACAGCAGCTGGATCGGTGAGGATTTGTACCTACAAGGGCAGAAGGTGGTGAGCGCTGATTTAGAGGGAAAAGGCGGCGGTGAGCAAACTTTGCTTTTTGAGGGCGATTTTTCGATGTCGATTGGGGCAAATCAATTTTTCAGCGATAAAGCCGTGGTTTGGCTGAAAGAAAACAAGATTGAATATCGCGGCAGGACTCGTACTGAGTATCAGGCGAAGGTGTATTTGCAGGGCAATGTATCAGCGAAGAAGGGTAAAGGGGCCAATACGACAGATTTGAAGGAAGAAGTGATACAGCAGGGCCGGTCGATGGTGGTCCGGTTTGATGTGAAAGGTGAGGTATTTTTGGCGGCGGAGAAAAAAGAGACCGTCGATGCCGGCGGATTAGAGCTTTACACAGAGGCGCTTGCCGCGGTCGATGGCGTTGAGATAGAGTTGGTTCCCTTGCAGTCTTCGCCGGCAGAGACGAAAGGAGCGGATGGGGCGGTAGAAATTGGCGGGGCCGAAGAGAAGAAGGCGGG
>Ga0209636_10003390_pt1 | contig 16265 bp, 18 predicted proteins | sample DeeMarSWOR152_54_FD_187464 | JGI IMG/M metagenome (GOLD analysis project Ga0209636, IMG submission 187464) | Marine sediment microbial communities from White Oak River estuary, North Carolina - WOR-1-52-54 (SPAdes) (version 2) | ecosystem: Environmental > Aquatic > Marine > Intertidal zone >...
TTTTGCTGAAAAATGCCCTGGCAGCGAACATTACGGAGTCTGTGGGGTAACCCGTCTTGGCGAGCGGCCTCTCCTCGAGCGAAGCGAAGGAAGTGTCCACAAAGGGGCGAATCCCTATTGTCCGAGGCTGCTAGGCCGAGTCTAGAGATTCGAACGACCGAGCCTTAGAACGGGTCAGAAACTTGGTTCAGTGAGTGAAAGGAGCGTTTCCTAGGGACAATTAGTTTAGACGGACAACGGTGGTTTCCTAAGAGGGGGAGGACAAAATGATCAGGAAATTGTCTTTTGTCTTCATTATCGGATTGACTATTTTGGTTTTCCTGACCGTAGCCTCAGGCATTAAAGGAACGCAAGGTCCTGCGCGCGCTGCAATTGCATCAGATCTGAGCTACATCCTGAAGAACAAAGATCTCCAGAAGCTTGGTGAGAGGCTGTTCTTCGACCAAAATCTGTCGACTCCTCCCGGACAGTCTTGCGCGGCGTGCCACGACCCCTCGGCTGGGTGGACCGGACCCGACGAAAAGATCAACAAGCGAGAGGCCATATATGCCGGGACAATTCCAGAGAGATTCGGGAACCGAAAGCCCCCCAGCTCGGCCTATGCAACACCGGGCCCGTCTTTGCACCTTGAGGAGGAAAGCGAGGAGAAGCTGTTCGTGGGTGGAAACTTCTGGGACGGCCGAGCCACGGGCTGGAAGCTCGGTAACCCCGCGGCCGACCAGGCTCACGGACCCTTACTGAACCCGGTAGAGCAGAACAACCCTGATGCGAAGACCGTCGTCGACAAGGTCTGCGGGTCCGTTTACGCAGGGCTCTTCAAAAAGGTCTGCTCTGAGATCTGGCACATCACAGACATCTGCAAAGACAAAAACACGGAAATGGCCTTCGGCATCATCGGCCTGGCGATTGCCGCCTATGAGAGTTCAGAACAGGTCAACCAGTTCACATCCAAATACGACTACTACCTGAAGGGTAGGGTGGACCTCACCCCTCAAGAAAAGCGGGGTCTCAGGCTCTTCGACGACAAGGGCAAGTGTGCGGACTGCCATCCAAGCCAGGCCGGCCCAAACGGTGAACCTCCGCTGTTCACGGATTTTACCTACGATAACCTGGGAATCCCCAGAAACCTCGTGAACCCTTGGTACAGCATGCCTCCCGGCTACAACCCTGATGGGGCAAACTGGGTGGACCCGGGCCTTGGTGGCTTCCTGATTCAGGTGCCCCAGTATGCGATGTTCGCATCCGAAAACTACGGGAAGCATAGGGTGCCTACCCTGCGCAATGTGGACAAAAGACCTTACCCAGGTTTTGTGAAGTCTTATGGGCACAACGGCTATTTCAAGAGCCTGGAAGAATTTGTACATTTCTATAACAAGAGAGATGTCTTGCCTCCTTGTGATTCGGTGTCGGATCCGCAACCAGGTGTTAACTGCTGGCCGGGACCCGAAGTAGACCAGAACGTCAACAAAGAGGAGTTGGGCGATCTCAAGCTGAGTCAAGAAGAGGAAGCAGCCATTGTGGCGTTCATGAAAACGCTCTCAGATGGCTACAATCTCCCCTGATTCTTTCATCGGTGAAAACTAAGCCTAGCGTTCCAAAGCACAGTCAGGAACAGCTCCGCCCTATCGTTTGGTGCAAGATGGGATCTGCTCTCGTTTACCTTCGATCCACATCGTACGTACCGTTTTTAGCGATACCTCAGTCGGATTACCTAACCCAAACCATGTAAGTGAACGCCTGATATGGGCTGAATTTCAGGTATCATACTGAAAAGGTTGGAGAGAGAAGCAAGGCGGAATGAAAGGAGGATCAGATGACCAAGAAGAACATCATACCTGCGATTCTCATCGCCCTTGTCATTGTCTTTGTTATTCAGAATACCCAGGTCGTGGAAATTCAGTTTATCGCCTGGAAGGTGTCGATGTCCAGAGCCATGATGGTGTTACTTACCTTTCTACTCGGGATTATCGCGGGTTGGTTAGCAAAAAGAACCAAGCACAAAGGATAAGCAAACACGTAGTCATAGATGCAGGCAATCCTGTGCTCAGGGCGTCCTGCAGAGCGATCGCCTTAACCTCAGACTCGATCTGAAGGCCTACTCATTTTCATAGGGAGGAGAATAGGCCTCGTGACGTCAGTGCCCTTTGCTGATGCTCGGTGAGAAAACCCTAGCGAGATAAGGGGAGAACCGTTAAATGAAGGACTGGAGACCACCGGACGATTGGCTGAAAATCACCACCATCGATGCTCACACCGGAGGTGAACCCTTTCGCGTCATCACCGGTGGCTTTCCCGAATTGCCGGGTGAGACAATCTTGGCGCGTCGTCAGTATGCAAGGAGAAATTTCGATTATCTGCGGACAGCACTCATGTGGGAACCCCGCGGCCATGCTGACATGTACGGCTGCATCGTCACTCCCCCGGTTACACCGGAAGCGGACATGGGAGTTTTGTTCATGCATAATGAAGGCTTCAGCACCATGTGTGGCCACGGGATTATTGGAATCACCACCGTGGCCTTAGAGACTGGCCTCCTGCCCATGACCACCCCAGAGACCACCATACGAATCGACACCCCGGCCGGGTTGGTAACCGCCTACGCCCGGGTCACCGCGGGCCGGGTGCAAGGCGTGTCTTTTCATAACGTTCCCTGTTTTGTATTGACCTTAGACGAGATAGTTGAGGTGCCCGACCTGGGAAACGTGCGCTACGATATCGCTTTTGGCGGAGCGTTTTACGCTTATGTGCAGGCGGAGGAGGTCGGCGTGTCTTGCACTGCTGAAGGCTTCCGCGTGCTCATCGAAAAGGGTATGGCTATCAAGCGTGCAATAATGGCCAGCCGCCCCATCCCCCATCCCTTTGAGAAGGATCTGAGCTTTCTCTATGGCACTATCTTTGTTAGCCCACCGATGGCTGAGGGGTTACATAGCCGCAATGTGTGTATATTTGCTGAGGGCGAAGTAGATCGCTCCCCGACCGGTACGGGTGTGAGCGGTCGGCTGGCCATCCATCATGCCCGGGGCGAAATTGGCCTCAATGAGGTAATTGTCATTGAGAGCATTATCGGCAGCCGCTTCTCTGGGCGTATTGTTCAGAAAACTACGTTCGGCCCCCATCCCGCCATTATTCCGGAAATAGAGGGGACGGCCCACATCACCGGCCGTCACGAATTCTTAATCGACCCCACCGACCCGCTCCGGAACGGATTTGTTCTTCGTTAAAGAGCGACAGTTACCGGACGATACTCCACCCCTCGACCCTCGTTTCCTAAATCAGATCCTTGAGGAATAGGTGAGCCGAGCAGATCTGAATCCCATCCTTCGTTACCAGGTCAAGGTCTTTGTCCAGTGTCACCTGTGTCGCCGACACGGACGGAAACCGGGCTTTCAGGTAGCGAAGCGATGTGCTCTGAGCCTTGTCTGATGATTTGCATTCAATGAAATGCACAGGGGCTTTATCCTCCATGATCACGAAATCGACTTCCCTTTTGTCTACATCTCTGAAACACTTTAACTCGGCATTCCGACCCTCTGTGTCCTGCAAATAGAAAATCCATTTCAGCAGATGGCAGGCAACGCGGTGGATCGGTAATCTCGTGGGCAGAGAGCCAACAGACTCACCCATTACATCAGAGTAACTTGATACCAGAAACTTGAGCTTCCCCGCAAAAAGGACACTAAACCGCGCCGAAGGATATCAGGATATCAACTAAGGCTACACATGTTCGGGCGGGACAAGTCCTGGAGTCCGCCATGAACGACGAATTCTCAAGAATAACCTTGCCCTTGCTACTATCCGCGCACTCGACAGCGACAACCACCACGCCCCCTCCAGTGCTAAACTCAGCCTCCGCTCTTCCAGTAAGGACTTCGACAGTCACCGAACCGGAGGTGAGTAGATATTCCCAGGATTTAGCTTGCAAAGGTTTTTCGATCCATCTATCTTAATTCTGTTGAATCCGCCGGACGATCCTGAGACCAACGTTAGTATTATGCTATGGGGTTTTCTTAACAATCGGTATGGCGTTTAGCTGAAAGAGGAGATTAGAATACAGAAAAATAGCTATTTCTAGGTTGAAGTTTTGGTTGGCATACGTAATCTATACTTTTGGGGGAAGGAGATTGAAATCGTCCGTCCCCAATCAAGCTCGTCTTTGATGTTGATACAAATATCAAAATGAGGAGAGGCTGAAATGCTCAATCAGACACCGACAAATCCGGATCACACCCGGTCCATGATTGCGCCCCGCTATATGGAGATCCCAACCTTCATGCGGACACCGCTGATCACTGATCCAGCTGAGTTTGACATTGCGATGATCGGGGTCCCCTATGATGGAGCGGTCACAAACCGACCAGGCGCCCGGCACGGCCCGAGGGAAATCCGTAACTCATCCAGCATGATGCGGTCGATTCACCATGCGACCCGGGTCAATCCCTATGAACTTTGCCGGATTGGCGATGCTGGCGATGTATCCTTCGCCAAGGTTTATGAGGTGGAAGCAGCTCATCATGACATCACCCGTTTTTTTGCGCGATTTCATCAAGCCGGGGTCGTGTCGCTGGCAGCGGGGGGCGATCATTCAGTCACTCTGCCGATTTTCCGGTCGCTTGCCACAGACGGCCTGATCGGCATGATCCATATCGATGCGCATACCGATACCTGGGACGAATTCATGGGCTGTAAATTCAGCCATGGTTCCCCGTTCCGCCGGGCGGTGGAGGAAAATCTGCTAGACCCAAAACGCACAGTGCAAATTGGCATTCGCGGTGCTCAGAACACGAGCGAGGGCTGGGACTATTCCTTCGACAGCGGCATGCGTGTCATCTTCTTAGAGCAATTCGCCAAGCTCGGCGTGGATTCAGTGATAGCCGAAGCACGCCGGATCGCAGGTGATGGGCCAACCTATATTTCCTTCGATATCGATAGCCTGGACCCGGCTTATGCCCCCGGCACTGGAACCCCAGAGATCGGCGGCCTCACCACAATCGAGGCTCAGGCCCTGATACGGGGCCTTCGCGGACTGAACCTGATCGGAGCCGATGTGGTGGAAGTCGCACCGCCGTACGATCCAAGCGGGAACACTGCGTTGGTGGGTGCCACGATGATGTATGAGATTCTATGCCTTCTGGCCGAAGCGGTTGCAGCGCGCGCCTGATCGTGGCTTGCCTTACACAAATTCCTAACCCGTGGCCACTGGTGGGTAAGATGATCGACCCGAACAATCATTTCACAGGAACCTCTGGGATGGGCCAAACTAGCCCAATCGATGCCAACCTTCCATATACTAACGGTAACCTCGCATGAGGCCATCGCACTCGCTGCCAAGCATCATGTGGTCGTAAGGCGGCGGTACGAAACCTATGGAAGGTTTAGTACACGATAAACTCACAGCCGCCTATGACGAACCACTCAGCATATGATTGCTCCTGGGCTAAGGGTCCGACCTCATAGCACCGTTATAATCCTCTTAACCCATTGAGTTCTCCCAAGAATCAAAAATCGTTGTCATGGATTGTCCAAGATCTCGATTCTTTTGATTCTTCCTGATATAACGCGCCCCGGATTGCCGAGCGCGTTCATCGCTAACTGAACTAATTCGTTTTCTCCGACCGTTTGCCTGTTGATTGCCGTTTCAATAATGCATATTCAGGACTAGGGCTGGATGAATGAATCTTGAATTAGTTGGATGACAATCGACTGAATTCAAGATCTGAGAAGACTATGAAAACAACCATGGAGGGTCGCAAATCTTGGATACATAACAGATATCTTCTATCCTGTTGGCCCGTTACAGACAGCCTTTCTCGATTCTATGAGCTGGACCAAAGTGTCGCTAAGCGTATGGGCCGCGGTTGCAATAGCAATAGCGGCCCTCTTGGTTGCTGTCGATCGATTGGGAGGCTTTACGAGTGGCTGGATTCGACATATCTTGGCTGCGCAAGAACTCAGTCGGATCGAAGAGGCATTCCGTTTCGACTGGGAGAAGGATAAGCTCTCACTTATCCCGCAAAAATGCCGGCCATGCGCGCTCGGCCGACGCGCTCCTCAATCTCCTTCACATCGGTGGAATAGAGCCCGCGTTCCTTCATTCGTTCGAAGAAGACCGATCCGGAGAAGGTGTACTTCAAACCCAAACCCGCTTCCGACTGCATCTGTGCGCGCACGTATTGAATCGCATCTCCCACCGTAAGGGAGTCCGGCAGGATCAGGGTTTTCTCGCCCCGAGCGTGCTTCACAGCATTGTACCCAGCCAGCGTTCCGGTACACAGGGCCTCTGTGTGCCCTACAAGCAGACCTGCCTTTTCACCGCCACAGAAGAGGTTTGCCACCCCCTCCACTTTCAGTGCATTATTCCGGGGCGCCATGCCGACATAACGGATTGAATTGCCAAGCCCACCTGCATAGGGGTCTTCATACCGGGCATTCTCAAATCCCGGAATCTCCCGAAGTGCATCTAAAGGGAAAAAAGGGCTCATCAGTTTTGCATGGCCCGTATTGAGAAGTACCACATTCTCCTCGAACTCCGTGAGGGCGTACTGCTGGCAGGCCTTGATGGCGAGTTTGCGTTTCATTCTCTTGGATTGGGGGAGGGGAATAACTGCAACACCCGTTTTATCGAGCATATCGCGGATTTCTAGAGAAAGGGATTCCTTGAAGATCTTGCAAGATCCGCTCATAGCGCCCACCAGTGCCCCTTTTCTGCTAATCATCTCTTGGACGCCCGCCTTGGCTGTAACGCTCACCCGGCCGCCAAAAGAATGGCACCGGAGCACGCACATGACGCAGCCGTTCCCATATTTATTGCAGTTGGCAGGAGGGCCGGCTGTACCTGTGGCGTCGATGTACACATCACCCTCAAACCGAATCTCTTCCTTTCCCTTTTTTGAAATGACTGCCGTTATCCGATTTCCATTCATCTCCACATCCGTGATGCGGGTCGAGAGGCGAGTATCGATTCCCCTTTCCAACAGGAACCTTTTGATGATCGGTTCCATGGTGGCGACGTTATAGAGCGAGGCGTGAAGATGCCCTGGGAATTCTATGTCAACATGCAGCCTGTTTCCATCAATGAGTTGAAAAATCTCGCCACCGGACATGGCGATCATCTCTTCGGCAGCCGTGTAGCGGCCATTATTGCGCATAATGCCTCCCACCAGCCCTGTACCCAATAACATATCGGTGCGTTCGATCAATGTGACTTCAGCGGCTTGGTTGTTGGCGGAAAGGGCAGCTGCAGCGCCGGACCATCCACCTCCAACAACAATCACTTTCATGATGCCCTCCTTCTACGAAACAGAATTACCCATTATTCGATCTTTCAAAGAGAGACACTGCGGAATTCCATAAGAAGTGTTAAGCTCTCTGTATTCATCTCTTTTGCAATACCGACGGGGCTGATTATTCCGAAGGAAAGTGGTATTTTTCCACAAGGCCAAGTCCTCTTACGATATCCACACCGCGTTGCAGTGCTGGGCCATCCAAGTTTCGATAGGGCCGTCGCAAATCACCAGAAGGAAGTCCCAGGGCCCTCGCAAGGGACTTGACGGGGATGGGGTTGACCATGGAGTAGTGGAACTCCAAGAGAGGCAAGAGCTTCAAATAGGTCTTCCGACAATTCTCCACATCCTCAAAGGATTTCCACGGCTTCGAGATCACAGCCATTTCGTGAGGCGCAATATTGCCTGTCATATTCGCAGTTCCTTGTCCGCCGAGAGACATCACGGGCATGACGAGGCCTATATTGGGAGAATCGCAGCACATGAGGGAGATCTGTTTTTTGGCAAAGGCGATTTGTGCGATTTGATGCGGCCTGGGTGTGGCCTCCTTATCGACAACGATATTGGGATGGTCGGCGAGCCTGATAATTGCCTCGGCTGGCAGATCGGTCCCTACTCTCGAAGGATTGTTGTAGATGCCAATAGGGAGGTCGCTTGAATCGGCCACTTCCAGATAGTATCGGACCGCGTCTTCCACGGGCGGACGGATGTAAGACGGGACTGTGACGATGGCCCCATCAGCTCCCTCCTCGGCCGCGTAGCGCACATTCTCTATGGTATCCTGCGTATTGGTACCCGTGCAGCCGTAAAACAGAAGGATATCCCCTTTTTTAAACTTGACAGTCTTCGAAATGATGATCTGCCTTTCCTTTGGAGAAAGCATGGATACTTCGCCTGTTGAGCCCATAATCAAGAGGGCATTCGTTTCGTTCGATGCCTGGAAATCGATAAGCGTTCGAAAACCATCGAAATCAACCGTGCCATCGCTATTGAAAGGCGTGATCAATGCCACGAACGATCCTTCGACACCCATTTTCTCCATGATAATGTCCTCTGCCTGTACAAGAGATTTTGAATTGAAATGTGGAGATTCAGCAGAACTTCCGGAAACAGCGCCATCTGTTACCGATTCCAGCACGCCGCCCATTGGCCCGGGATTCGTTCCACTAAAGGTGGATCTTGTTCCATGCACCGATCCGAGACGGAGGGACAACGAGTCTGGTAACGGCACCCCGGAGGCGGCTTCAAAGGGTTGGGTACCTCACCAGCATGGGCGATCCGCCGCCGGCTTTTCTGAACCTTGGGATCGGGGACCGGTACTGCTGAGAGTAGCGCTTCGGTATACGGATGAACCGGGTTTTCATAGATGGCGTCTCGGCTGGCCGTCTCTATGATCTTGCCTGCATACATGATGGCGATGCGATGGGAGATGTGCCGAACCACTGCCAGATCGTGTGCTATGAACAGATAGGTCAAACCCAATTCCTCCTGCAGATCCTGCATCAGGTTCACAACCTGTGCTCGAATCGACACATCGAGCGCTGAGACGGGTTCGTCGGCCACAATGAATTCGGGGTTCAGGGCCAGGGCCCGTGCGATGCCGATGCGTTGGCGCTGTCCCCCGCTGAAGGCATGGGGGTATCGCCCGCCTGCATCGGGGGGCAGGCCCACCAGGCTCAAGAGCTCGGCGACCCTATCGACCGCGCTTTTGAGATTCTTGGCAAAACCATACACAAGCAGTGGTTCGGCGACGATGTCGATGATTCGCATTCTCGGGTTTAGGCTGGCATAAGGGTCCTGAAAGACCAGTTGCATATGCTGACGCAACAGTCGCAATTCCTCCCCGTCAACCCCGCTGATCTCCTGTCCTTTGAAGAAAATGCGTCCGGTAACCATGGGAACCCGACGCAGAATAGCTCGACCTGTAGTGCTCTTGCCCGATCCGGACTCTCCCACGAGGCCCAGGGTCTCGCCCGGATAGATTGCAAACGACACGTTCTCCACCGCGTGTACGATAAGCCGCGTCTGCTGCCAGAACCCGATTCGACCGCCGTCAAAATGGACGGTCAAACCCTCAACCTTGACCAGGGGGTCCCCTTGTTTGGTTTTCTGGGCTTGCTCCTTTTCTGCTATGTCGATAGGCATTCCTTTCTAACCCTATGCACGGAATGGGTTGATCCCGGGCCGAGAAGGCGATTCTGCGTCTGACCGGTGCTTCGAAGCTCACGGTGTCTCAGCATGGTACCGGGAGCACCGAATGAAAGCGGATCACGCCCTTCGTTCCGAGCTTTCAAGTCTTCGACGAGTGGTGTTCCTATGTCAGGGCTCCTCGCAGGCACACCAGCAGCACACCTGGCGGTCTCCGAGGACGGTAAGCGGCGGCTGCTGAGCGCATCCAGCAGTGGCATGCTGGCAGCGGGGAACAAACGCACATCCCGCCGGCGGAGAGATCAGGTTCGGCGGGACACCCTGAATTGCAATCATACGCTCGGTCACCTCGTCAGGGCGCGGGGTCGCCTCCAGGAGCCCCTGCGTGTATGGGTGAATCGGCCGTTTGAACATATCTTCGGCCTGCCCGACCTCGACGATCTTGCCCGCATACATCACGGCGACCCGGTAACACAACTGGGCAATGACGCCTAGGTCGTGGGTGATCATGATGACCGACAGGTTCAGCCGTTTTTGCAAATCGGCAAGCAGTTCCAAAATCTGCGCCTGGATCGTGACATCCAGAGCGGTCGTCGGCTCATCGGCGATGAGCAATTGAGGTTCACAAGCCAAGGCCATGGCAATCATGACTCGCTGGCGCATGCCACCGGAGAATTCGTGTGGATACTGGTTGAGCCTGCTCGAGGGAGCGGGAATTTCCACCAGATCGAGCAGTTCGATCGCCCGCTCTTGAGCCTGGTGCTTGGACATACCCAAATGGTGACTCAATACCTCTGTAATCTGCGTGCCAATCGTGAACACAGGATTGAGGGAAGTCATCGGGTCTTGGAAAATCATCGTGATTTCCTTGCCCCGGATCTTCTGCAAGTACTGTTTTCCTTTCGCACTGAATAAGGAGCGACCCTTCCAGAGAATGTCCCCTCCAACGATCTCCCCAGGGGTTGTGATCAGGCCCATCACCGCTTGGGCGGTGACGCTTTTCCCGGAGCCCGATTCGCCGACCAGGCCGAGAGTCTCACCGTAGCCAACCTGGAAAGTAACGCCTCGCGCGCCATGAACGATACCGTTCCGCATGGTAAAGTGAACCTCCAGGTTCTCGATCTCGAGAAGTGGCTTGTTTTCCCTCTTCGTCACCTGTTTCTCTCCTCCGAGGGAACGAGTTGGCGAGATTGACGTCGTCGCGCCGCCATTTGTCGGGCGAACTGCTTTTCCCGTTCCTGGGGATCGGAAATCAAGCGCATCCAGCTCGCTACAAGATTAACGGCGAGCACCGTGAGGGCAATGGCGATACCCGGCATGGTTACCAGCCACCACGCACGGAACAGGTAGTCCTTGCCAGTTGCCACATCGAGCCCCCAAGAGGTGGCCGGCGGTTGAATGCCGAGCCCGAGGAAGGAGAGGGCTGCTTCGGCCAGCACGATACGCGCAAACTCAAGGATTGCGAGCGTAAGCAGTGGCGAGGTGAGGTTGGGCAAGATGTGCCTGAAGATCACGCGTTTTCCCTTGCAACCCAAAATCTCCGCCGCTTCTACATAAGGCTTCTGCCGCACCGAAAGAACCGCCCCCCGGGTTATACGTCCGTACACCATCCACCCGTTGAGTGAAAGGACGATGATCACTGTGGTCATACTGGGCCCGATCACAGCGAGAATGATCAAGGCCAGTAGAAGGCCGGGGAAAGCCACCTGGGTATCGATCCAACGCATGACATAGCTATCGGTACGACCGCCCCGATAACCAGCTAACAGTCCCATCACAACCCCAAATGAACCCGCGATCAGGACCACGCCGGTACCCACCATAAGCGAAACCCGGGAACCGTAGATCACCCTGGAGAGGACATCACGCCCCAAATGATCGGTTCCGAGCACATGGTTCCAGGTGCCTCGTTGATCCCATGCCGGAGGCCTGAGACGGGCCCGTAAGTCCTGTGCCGTCGGATCATGAGGCGCAATCAGCGGTGCGGCCAAGGCCATGAAGATGAGGGCTCCAATGAGCACCATCCCAATGAAGCCGGCCTTATCCCGCCACAGCTCCTGAGCCAGATTGCGAACGCCTTGGAGCCAATCGAGCCAGCGGCCGCCGAGCATTTCTTCTATGTTAGTTGCCTCCGCCATATCATTGCAACTTCAGTCGAGGGTCAACGATCGTGTAGATTACGTCCATGAAGATGTTAATGAGCACCACCATGATCCCCACTGTAAAAACGATAGCCTGCAAGAGGATGAGGTCTTCACGCTCAATCGCCTGGATCGCTGTCAGCCCGATCCCCGGCCAGGCAAAAACTGTCTCCACTACCACCGAATACCCGGCCAGGGCACGAATTAGCTCCCAGCCGACCAGGGTCACCACAGGCAAGGCCGCATTCCGCATGGCGTGCACGCCCACCACCCGATAATAGGGGATTCCTTTGGCATGGCCAGTTTTCACGTATTGCTGATTGAGCTCATCGATCATGGATGAGCGGACCATCATAACGAGCCGAGCTAGGGTCGGCAATCCCATGGTGATTGCAGGCAAAATGATGTGGACGGGTGTAGCCACGCCCGACGTGGGCAACCAATGAAGCTTGACAGCGAAGATGACGATCAGCAGGAGACCCAGCCAAAACTGGGGAATCGAAAAACCGATTAGGCTGAAGAAGACGGTGCCTCGGTCTACGAGTCCCCCTGGCCGCAGCGCAGCGATGATCCCGAGGGGGATCGAAAGAAGAAACGCCATGCCGATGCCAAAAATGGCCAGCTCGACGGTGAGCGGTAGTTTTTCGAAGACGATCTCCATGGCAGGGCGATGCTGCCATAGGGAGTCCCCGAAATCGAGGTGAGCCACGTCTACCACAAAATCGATAAACTGAACCGGGATGGGCCGGTCCAGGCCAAGCTGCCTCTCAAAGGCGGCCCGCTGTTCAAGTGTCGCCTCCAGCGGAAGCATGACCTTGACCGGGTCACCTACCAGGCGTGTGACCACGAAGACGAGGACGGTTACCCCCAAGATCACGATCACGCCGTGCCGTAGCCGTTTAAGAAGGTACCGGCCCATTCGGTTTCCCTATCATGTCATTTCCCGCAATGAGCTGCCCTATTCTCGCACTCGCATTTCCTTGACGAGCATCTTGGCGTCGACCCGGGCTGTCCAGTCGATTCGCTTGCTCATGCCGTAGATGTCCTCGATATTGAGTAGCCAGACAAAATAGGCCTGGTCGTGAGCCCGTTTGACCGCCTGATGGTACAGGGAGGCTCGTTTCTCAACATTGGTCTCGGTCCGCGCCTTATCGATCAGACCCGCCAGCGCTGCATCTGTGTTGGAGCTGCCGATCCCGCCCGCCTTGTAATAGGCGGAGAAGCTTTTATCCGCATCGAGGAGCTCATTGGAGGAGACCACAAAGATTGCATCGGCACGGGTTTTGCGGTCGAACAGTCGGTTCAGATACTCGTTGAATTCGAAGATCCGCACTTTGGTCTTGATACCCACCTGATCCCAATAGCCGGCTACAGCCTCAACTACCTCCCGGTCCTTGAGCCAGCGCCCGGAAGTGCCGATGATCTCGACAGTTGCTCCCACTGCCCCGGCCTGCTTCAGCAGCGATTTGGCCTTTTTCGGATCATAGGGATAGGGGCCGACATCCTTGTTGAATCCGAAGAAGGACGGGCTCAAAAGCTGGCCCTGAGCCACCTGGGCAAAGTTCTCGTACAGGCCTTCGGCAAGAGCCTCCTTGTCGACGGCGTAGTTGAGTGCCTGACGCACTCTCACATCCTTTGTGGGGCCGGCATCGGCGTTAAGGATGACGATGGGATGTTCCAGGCCCAGAACGTGAGGCGCCTGGGGCACTTGCTTGGTGAATTCAGGCAGGAGATTCGTGATGAGGTCGAATTCACCCGCCTTTAAGCCGGCCAGCCGTGTGCCGGGTTCCTCGACAAATCGATAATTCACTGTCTTGATCTGTGGCTTCTCCCCCCAATAGCCGTTATTGATCTGGAGGAGAATATCTTGCCCTCGGTTCCAATGGACAAATCTGTAAGGACCCGTGCCCATAGGGGCCTCAGCGAACTTGGGATTATTCGCGTAGCCAGGGGGGACCATCTTCATCCAATAGAGACGTGAGGGCAGGATCGGATCGGGCCCTTTTGTGAGGATTTTCACCGTCAGATCGTCGATCTTCTTGGCGCCCGTTATGGTGAAGAAAAAGGAAACCTGTTCTGAGTTGAACTCAGGATCGATGATCCGCTTGACGCTGAACACCACCGCCTCGGCATTGAACGGCGTTCCGTCGTGGAATTTTATCCCCGGCCGGAGTTTCACTTCCCACGATTCAGGGTCTAACAGCTTCGGCGGCGCAACCGCCAGACCCGGCACCAGCGTGCCGTCGGGTGTCCGGGCCAGGAGCGTTTCATAGATGTTGTCGTTGACCGCCCGTTCCCCGCCGTCCTCACGAAGTTGTGGATCCAGCGTGGTTGGTTCGGAACCGAGCGCAATGGTCATCTCTTGCGCATTGGCCGAAAAAGCAAACACCCAAGCCATCGACATCATAAAGCCGACCAGCAATAGCCTACCGATCTTATTCATACCTGCCTCCTTTCTGTTTACGCCTGGTTTCTTGGTGAAAGGCCCGAGGCTTGAGACGCGACGGTCGCGTCTTGGATGGTAAAAAAAACCCTACGTCTCGGCCGACTATACGGTTAAGTCGTGATATATGTCAAGTGTGTTTGTCAATGGTGGAATGGATTGGCTGGCCTCAGGTTATCCAATGGCAACGGTTGCATCTGATCGCGGGGTTGAATATGCTGCCCTGGAGTGTGTGGATCTCCTCAGGCGAGATTGTAAAAGCCTTTCGGAGTTCTACCAAGGCCATAGCCAAGACGCGGATATTGAGAAGAGGTGATGGGACATTCGTCATGGATGGTGACTATGCGGGGATGGAAAAAGGGCACACCCTTAAAATACTAGGTTGAGGCCTGCAAAGCGAAGTGGGAAATGATCTTGCATGCCAAGATTAGCACGACTCGACGCACCCGGAGTCCTGCATCACATCATGATCAGGGGAATAGAGCTCAGCTTTAACCGCCGGCACAAGCGTCATGGCCAATTATTTCAGAATCGTTACAAGTCAATTGTTTGCCAGGAACGGGTCTATTTGAGGGAGTTGGTTCGGTATATTCACTTAAATCCCCTCAGAGAGGGAATTGTCTCCACCCTTAAGCCCGGGAGGAACGTTGGGCATCTTGCACCCTCTTCGAATCAGGCGCCATAATCACGTTCTGTGTTGCCGACGATGGATCAAACGGTGATGGTGAAAGGTTCCCCTATCCAGGTCCCGTGCAGGTTGCAATGCTCAACAGCCTCAATGGTGGAGGTCTCCTGCAGCTTGATCTTGAAGGTAGCGTGTGACCAGGATACACCTCCCACTTTGTACTCCGTTCTCGCAACTTCACGCCCATTGACCAGAAGCTTAATCCACGTGATCCAGTGCTCAGGCTTGGATGGGTGCTCCTTCATGAATCCCACCTTCACTGCAACGTCGAACCACTCCCCTGCTTTCACTCTCTCGGGAGCCTCAATGCCAGGGACGTGCTTTTGCTCCATGACGGTCGGATTCTCTCTGTTATGTAGCCTAAGAAGTTCCGTTGCTTTGGAAGCGCTTCCCTCTTCCCGATGCTCGGTTGCTAGCACTTTTCCCGAGGACATGAGAGCAGCCATGAAAACACCATTTCTAATGAAATCCCTTCTCTTCATTGCTTATTCCCTTCTTTCTTACAACTTTTCTTGTGAAACTCGCTCTCCTATCCCACTGTTTGACGATGTGAAGAGAGTTTAATTCATATCATAACTCGAAGATCGTTTATATACCAGGCTCTTCGCTCCCGCGACACACCCGACAACTCATACAGAAACAGAAGGAGACTAAGGGCCATGAGGGCCATGCCAGCGATCAGTCCGTAAATTGCGAGGTGTCCTTCACCGTACTCCGTCGCCGTTGGCAGTAGTTCATCCAGTGAAATGAACACTATGGCTCCAGCCACTTGTCGTATCATAAGTCCCGCCTCTCTTTGCGGGCTTCCGAGATCCCCAAATCATGCGTAGACCGAGAAACACCAGCAGTCCTCATTATGGACCAAGAACCGATCTTCCTCCTGATATCTCGTCAATTCGGGCTTTTCGGATGTTCCGTTCGGATTGAAAGGCTTGGTTCTTTGGGTTTTTCTTGTCGCCTGTTTTGAAGACATGACGCAGATATGTTTCCAACGTGGTCACTTCAAAGCCAGGCAAGACTTCTGCCATCTGCTTCGTGTTGCCCACGTATCCATGCTTGTCGAAATAGGTGCCTAAGATCACTTTGGATGCTAGGATGGGTTTGAACCGACGAAATAGGGGAACAGCCATTTGCATCAGGGGCAACAGCGGCCAACGACCGCAGGCGAACACCTTGCGCCCAAGGACCTGCCCGATCCGTTCGGCCGCATCTGCAAGCGTGCGTGCCATGGGCTCAATGACATCCAGTGTGCCGTTCAAAGCACGCCCTTGTTGCAACAACTCAACGGCCACCCGAGCGACATCCTCCTTGCAAGTGAAACTGAATTTGCGATTAGACGATATGGGATTCAGTAAAACTCCGGTCTTCAGAAAGGCGGGCGCCATGCCTAACCATTCGTCCATGTAACAGCCGACGCACAAGCTTGACCACGACACCCCACTGGCCGCAAGCATCCTTTCGATCTCAACCTTTGCGTCCAGAATCGCGACACCTGTGGGTCGGTCGGGCAGGAGTTGGGAGGCGTAGATCAGGTGAGCCAATCGAGCAACCCGGGCAGCGGCGATGGC
>Ga0209636_10003391_pt1 | contig 16264 bp, 13 predicted proteins | sample DeeMarSWOR152_54_FD_187464 | JGI IMG/M metagenome (GOLD analysis project Ga0209636, IMG submission 187464) | Marine sediment microbial communities from White Oak River estuary, North Carolina - WOR-1-52-54 (SPAdes) (version 2) | ecosystem: Environmental > Aquatic > Marine > Intertidal zone >...
AGAACCAGAAAAGATGCCTCATACAGAAGATTATTGGGCACAAACTCATATAAAAGAGCTTACTTATCCTCAATTCTTTTACGACCACTTAAAAGTTGCAGACATCTTAACACAGACAGGATACAACCTTTCAGATGAACGGTTAAAAAAGATTACCGAGAACATTTTGAGTATGCAAAATGACGATGGTTCATGGACACTTCAACGATCATTATACGTGGAAAACCCGCCCTTTGCCATAGACCATAACAAGAAAAACTTAGAGTTCCATATAGAGACTGTAAACCTACCTTCAAAATGGATAACTTTAAAGATTTTACGCGTTTTGAAAAAATTATCAGAAAAATAAACCGTCCAATAAAAAGAATTAAAACCATGCGCAAAAAGTTAAATGAAAGAAAACTATTTTTTTGGACGAGTTCTAGTTTTCGATAATATTTTTATATAGAAACACAAGAGTTTAATGATACAATTTTTTATGCAAAAAAAGACATCGAGGTAATCTGATAACTTACGGAGAGTTAATATCTTGTCAAGCGAAGCAATTCTTCGAGCACCCATCGATCTCCGTCGTAAATATAAGGCAAAACCTCTGCCTATTTTTAAAAGAATAAAAGGAGTATTCACTCTTGAAGAGGAAACCGCGAAAAAGTTTGGAGAAAATCCAGACACCGACATGACCATCCTCTATTTCGTTTCACTTATGGCTATCACATTTATCAGTTCATTAGTAGTAATTTCCAAGCTGAAATCAAATCTTCCGTTTGAAGGGGATGGTCAGTTTGTCGAGGGGCGAGCTGGAAGCGTAGTTATAACTAACTACTTATTAACGATGATTCTTATTCTTATTATCGTTTTAACCGCAGCTTATCTCTTATCAGCTATATTTGAAGTTTCACAAGGAATGGAAAACATAAGAAACATTTCATCATACCATGTAAAAGCTCTTGTAATAGCTTTGCCTCTCCTACTTGCTGAATTCTTTATAATCGGAGCTTTTGGGCACTTCAACAGAAGAGAGTTCGGTTGGAAAAGCCCATATTACGCTTATATGTTCCTCGCCTTACTGTCAATAATTCTAGTCTGGGTTGCTGGAATATACTTAATTAAATACTTTTTGCTTAAATATAGAGAGATTTACAATTTCAATGAATATATTAGTAAACCGCGAAATTTCCTCTTGATCTATGTTCCGTTATTTCTACTACAAGCAGTTCTTTTAGTCTTATTTTTAGAATACCAAGGAGATTATTCGGTTTCTTGGGATAGAATGACTGAATATACCAATTTTCTTAACCTAACTTTACTTTTTGTTGTACAGGTACTATTCTTTGCTGGTATGTTCTATTTGGGCGAGCATGCAGATACCTTGAAAGATTTTATCAAAACTTTTGTTACTGGAATGCTATGGTTTGCTCCTGCCTTATTGATTCAAATATTGATTGTTGCAATAGCTGTTCCAGAGGTTACGCTTACCACAAGCATAACAGAAACAGACGCCGACTCTGTGCTAACAACGTGGGACACAGAAGCAGAATTCGTTACGTGGGCAGCTATAGTGATCGGTTCATTTTTCGTGATTATTCAAGCATTGTTTGCGTTTAAAATACTCAAATATTATGCCCCCAAGTGGTCAGGTAAGCCTCTGGCAAGACCTCCGCTTTACTTTATACTACTGATATTCTTGTATTGGCTCACAATACCACTATCAAGTGCTTATGGTGGCACGTTAGTATACTTGATGAGAAGATAATATATTTTTACTTTTTATACTAAAATCGTCTTAATCGAGCCCGGGGGGAGGAAAAAACATTATGTAACCTTGAATCAACAAGATCTTTTCAGACAAAACTTTAACTGTATAATATTGTAGGATGAAGATCGTTCTGAAATGTTCTTTGCGTAAACGAGTAAGACTTCTGAAAAACACGAGTAAAGCATGCCAGTTTACACCTAAAACAGGGGTAGATTTTAAAACCTAGTTTGAGGAGAATACCATTAGGAAATTGTCGTTTCGCAGGAGGGAATAGAGCACATTCAAATTTGGACACAAAAGAGCTTATACAAAATGGAGTTTAGTTTGAGAAAATCATCTCCATATTGAATTATATATATCGAAGTATTACCAGATTAACTTAAAATTTTCACTTTAGAATTTAAGTATTTTACAAAAACACTTAAATATGGCTTCATCAGCTCAAAAACCAAACAAATAGTTATGGAGATGTGGCTATTGTCATTGAGAAGGAAGAGATGTCAAGCAGCGTTTTTGGCAGGCTTGATGGTTTTTGCTTTAGCCATTGCTGGTGCTAGCATGGTAATACCGGCACAAGGAGACGGTACAAGGTTTAGCTTCACTTTGATGACAAACCAAGGAAATCAGGCTAGAATAACATCAGCAGAAATTGTAAAAGAAAACCTCGAAGACATCGGTATACAAGTGAACCTTCAGATTGTTGAATGGCCCACATTTGTTTATGAAAATCTTCTAGGGCAAGATTTTGACGCTATTATAGTTGGGTGGATCTATGGAAACGATCCGGACATGTCAGGGCTGTTCCATTCTGATTATACTAACCTCTTTGAATATAATTTTGTAGGATATAACAATTCATATGTGGATGATCTACTAATAAAAGCTCAAGGTGAACCAAATGTCACCTTACGCCAGGAGATGTATTTTGAGCTCCAGGAGATATTTGCAGATGAAGTTCCTTATGACTTTTTAGTGTATCCTCAACAGATTGTTGCCCTTGGTAATGGTTGGTCAGGCTTTATCCCAGGTCCGCATGCTGGTGGTCCGATAGGTTGGTGGTCTATTGCGAATGTAACCGATAATGATGGTTCTGACACGCTTATTGAAGCTTCAATTGGAGCTGCAAGCAACCTGAATCCAATAATCCTCGCCGATGACGCATCAGGCGGGGTCTCAGAACCAATGTACCCAAGTTTGATCAGTGTAGATAATCAAGTGGTTCCTTATGGTGATTTGGCAGCAAGTTGGACGTATGGCAAGACATGGTTCTACTACCAACTAAGAGATGACTATGAATGGACTGATGGCATAACGGTTAACGCTACAGACTACTTATTCACATATGGTCTTTTGTTACACGCAAATGATCCCGATTCGATAAGCGAATCACCTTACAGCTATGTGGCAGCATGGATCGACGAGATACAAGTGCCTAGCGAGTTTGAAGTCAATGTAACTGTTGATACGTCAGTATATCCAAATGGATACGCTCCAGGTTGGTCGGATCTAGGCTCTGATATCATTCCGGAGCATATCTTCAACAGCACTGAGCACTCGGACTGGGAAAGTTGGGCTGAGGTCAAGGCAGGTTTAAAAGCAATTTTTGCCGACGCTGATGGTAATGTAACAAGAAATAAAGTAGAATACACTTGGGATGACTGGTGGAACTTAAAAGGCGGCGATGGTTCAGAATACTGGTATTATCGATGGTTAGAGGATTCAGTAAACAATGATCCGCAAAACACGGCTAGCGATGTTGTAGATCCTGTTACTTGCGGTTTCTGGAAGTTCTCTAGCTGGAACAAAGATTTAGACGAGGTAACTCTAGTACGTAACGATGATTACCCGCTGTGGTCGGAGGCTAAAAACAAAAACGCTATAGGTACATATATTTATAAAAAGGGTGGCACCATGGATGAAATCTCCCTCTCTCTACAGAACGGTGAAATAGACTTACAAGAGGGGCCCAACCCTGCTTACGTTGAGACTTTGCAAGATGACCCTAACGTCCAAGTTTTGTTCGCGGATCAGCTTGCTTACACGTATATGGGGTTCAACCTACGGCGTGCACCGTTTGACGATGTGAATGTAAGAAGAGCGATTTGTTGGGCAGTCGACAAACAAGCAATCTATGATGCAGCTTACTATGGGTATGGAGATATTGGTACAGGGCCTGTTTATAAAGCCCTTGGTCAATGGTACAACCCTGACGTAGAGGACTATACTCCGCCTAATCCTGATTTGGCAGAGGAATTGCTTGATAATGCAGGATGGCCACGAGCTGAAGAAGGAGGAACAGACTGGGCGCAGATCGGTTTAATCGCTGGTATTGCTGCAGCAGCAGTTATCGCTATTGTAGTGATATACATGGTTAAAATCAAAGAAGCAGAATGATAAAAATTGCTTAATAGTGCTAAAAAACAGCTGCAAAATTTAAAGGAATCGATCGATTGATCGATTGATCGATCCCCCTTTTTTTTATATTTTTTAAATATGCTCTTTTTTTGAATAACAAAAAGATTAGCTTAAGTGGATTCTTTTAAGTAGATACTGGCAAGATAAGTTCACCTTCTTTTGAGAATTTTTTAGGGGTTTAGTATTGTTTTAGGAAGTTTTAGAAGTGGGGGGAAGAGCTTTATGCTTACTGTTCTGGGTTTCTTCGTGTTTACGTTGTTGCTGGAATTGAAACAATCAAAAACATGAATGAAAAATGAACAAAGAATCTGCCGACAAAAACCGTCTAACCATATAAAACCTAAAACTGAGTAAAGGGCAAAATTTTTTAAGGTTTGTGATCCCCATCTTACTGGGTATTTTTTAATATTTTAGCCTAATATTCAAGAGTATTGAGTAAAGAGTGAAAATTTTTTTATGAGTGAAATCCCAAATTAAAATCGATAAAAAACCGTATATTCAGGATTTTCAGGATTAAACAAGTAAATTGGGGTAAGAACTTTGTCTTTGCTAAAATATGTTGGAAAGAAATTGATCATTTCGTTCTTTCTTATGATCTTTGTAGTTGCTTTGAATTTTACAATCGTGCATATTGCGCCTGGCGGGCCTGAAGCTATGCTTTTTGGGCCGAGGATTAGTGAAGATATAAGGGAGCGTTACAGGCGTGTTTTAGGGTTAGATAAACCCCTTTATGAGCAATTTGTTATTTACTTGAAGGAGTTGTTTTCTGGAAATTTAGGTATTTCGTATACTTATGATAGGCCTGTGAGTGACGTGATTGGGGGTCGAGTTGTTGCAACAACCTTACTGATAGGATCAGCCTTGATTTTGTCCACAGTTATTGCTATTCCTTTAGGTGTCATTTCTGCGACGAAACAGTACTCGAAGACAGATCATGCTATCACTTTTGGAGGGCTTGCAGGCATCTCTTTCCCGATCTTTTGGTTGGGTTTATTATTCCAGCTGTTATTTGCAATCTATTTGGGATGGGTGCCAGTTTCAGGTTATCAAGAGGTGGGAAGTACGGCTACAGGGTTTGCTCATTATAAAGATGTTTTTATGCATCTGTTGTTGCCTATGTTGACGTTAACGGTGGCAAATTTAGCGGTGGTTATGCGATTGACTCGTTCAAGTATGTTGGAAGTGCTCCGGCAGGATTTTGTTTTGACTGCGCGCGCTAAAGGTTTAGGCGAAAGATCGGTTATTTACAGCCACGCTTTAAGGAATGCGCTTAGGCCTGTAATCACGATTTTGGCGTTAAGCATTGGATTTTTGTTAACAGGAGCAGTATTAACAGAAACTGTTTTCAATTGGCCGGGATTAGGAAGATTGGCGTTCGAATCGATTTTTATCCGTGACTATCCGGTGCTGCTTGGGTTGTTCTTCATCGTTGCTATCATGGTAGTCTTAGCAAACTTGGCAGCAGACGTGGTTTATGCTCTGATAGATCCGAGGGTGAAATACTGAATATTATGGTGAGAAGAAGAGGTGTTATAAATGCCAGATGGCGTGACAGTAGGTGAAATATTCGAAGAAGGCTTTATGGAACTGGGGTTAGAACCTACAGCTAAATATGCTGGGTTTTGGGAGAGATTTAAGCAACATAAGTCCGCTTATGCTAGTCTTTGGTTCGTCATGTTGTTAACTGTGATAGCTATAATTCCGGGTTATTTTGCGCCACAAGACCCTACTGAGATTAAGATAAGTGAGCGTTTTCTCCCTCCAAGTTCTGAGCATGTTATGGGGACGGATAATTTGGGTCGAGACGTTTTCAGCCGCGTAATATATGGTGTACAAGTTTCCCTCATGGTGGGCTTTATTGCTGTTGTCATAAGTTTCGCTATAGGTGTGACCGTTGGCGCGATTTCAGGATATTATGGAGGAAAGTTAGACAAGTTTCTAATGGCTATAACTGACGTCTTTCTTGTCATCCCTGGATTCTTTCTAATCCTTTTGATCATAGCTATCTATGGATCAAGCATTTATAATGTCATGATAGTAATAGGGCTTTTGGCTTGGATGAGCACGGCTAGAATAGTCAGAGCGGAGTTTCTAACATTGCGTGAAATGGAATTTGTAGAAGCTGCTAGAAGCCTAGGCGCTGGGGATTACCGAATAGTCTTTAAACATATCCTTCCCAACGCACTAGCGCCAGCTATCATTAACTCTTCACTCCTTGTTGCTTCAGCTATTCTGATCGAAGCAGGTCTTAGTTTCCTCGGCTTGGGAGACGTAAATCGAATCACATGGGGGCAGATGTTAGCGTACTCGCAAGGATTTCAGTTGGCAGGATATTGGTGGATGACGGTCTTCCCAGGGCTAGCCATATTTGGGACAGTTTTAGCGTTTAACCTGATAGGCGACGGTCTAAACGATGCTTTTAATCCAAAGCTAAGAGGACGCTAAAACAAGAGGTGATTAAGGATGACAATGCCGCTTCTCGATGTACAAGGGTTGAAAACATACTTCTTAACCAGTGTAGGAGTAGTAAAAGCAGTGGATGATGTTACTTTCCAGGTTGAATGTGGAGAATCTGTAGGTCTATTGGGTGAAAGTGGTTGCGGGAAAAGCGTTACAGCCCTTTCCATAATGAGGCTGGTGCCCGACCCTCCTGGAAAGATTATGGGGGGGCGCATACTTCTAATGGATAGAAATTTGTTAGATTTGTCTGACTATAAAATGAGGATGATTAGGGGAGAAGAAATAGCCCTAGTACCCCAAGATCCGCACACTTATTTGAACCCGATTATGACGGTTGGCGATCAAATCGCAGAAGCGATTATGCTTCACCAAGGCATTGGAAAGGGTGAAGCATTCGAAAAGGGTGTAGAAATGATTAAAATCACAGGAATTGCATCCCCTGAAAAAGTAGCAAAAGCCTATGCTCATCAACTTTCAGGTGGCATGAAACAAAGAATACTAATTGCTATGGCGCTTTCATGCAATCCTAGTCTTCTCATAGCGGACGAGATAACTACAGCGTTAGATGTAACAGTTCAGGCACAGATACTTGAGTTAATAATGGACCTGCAGAAGAAATTCAACATGTCAATGCTGATGATTACTCACGATGTAGCCGTAGTGGCTGAAGTTTGTAAAAAAGTCATAGTGATGTATGCTGGTAAAATAGTCGAAATGGGGGATGTTGTTAGTGTTTTCAAGAATCCGACGCATCCTTATACGGGCGGGCTTCTCAAATCAGTGCCATCAATTACAGAGAGGAAAAAAAGGTTGCAACCTTTCGAGGGGACGGTTCCAGATTTGGTCAATATGCCGCCAGGATGTCCCTTGAGACCGCGTTGTTGCTGGGCGACTGAAGAGTGTGCGCGTAAGTTTCCAGCGATCAAGGAAGTAGAACCAGGCCACTTTGTAGCATGTTATCATCCGTTATTTAACGCTGAGGAGGAAAAATAAATGGCTCGACCATTGGTTGAAGTAAAGGGTCTAAAAAAGTATTTTGAAGTCGGTGGTGGCATTTTTACTAAGCCGAAAATTGTTCATGCAGTAGATGGGGTAGATATGGTAATAAACGAAGGAGAAACAATGGGCCTAGTTGGAGAATCAGGTTGCGGTAAAACTACGCTAGGAAGGTGTTTGATTAACCTCATCACCCCTACTGCTGGTGATGTAATTTTTGACAGTGAACCTTTCTTCAAAGAATATGATGGAAAGGTGAAACTAGTACCCGGCAAAAAAGAAATGCAGAAAATACGTAGGAAAATGCAGATCGTATTCCAAGATCCTCAAGCTTCACTTAATCAACGTATGATTGTGAAAAAAGTTTTAAGAGAGCCTTTCATCATTCACGGTCTAAAAAAGAAAGTGAAGATGAAAGAAAGAATCAAGGAATTATTAGAATTGGTGGGTTTGAGCGACCAACATAAGGAAAGGTATCCTCATGAATTCTCGGGGGGACAACGTCAGAGAATCGGGATTGCAAGGGCCCTCGCGCTTAACCCAAAATTCATCGTCTGTGATGAACCGGTTTCAGCGTTAGACGTTTCTGTTAGTGCTCAAATCCTTAATTTACTAATTGATTTGAAAGAAAAATTAGATCTTACCTACTTGTTTATTGCCCATGACTTAAGTGTAGTGAAACACATCAGTGATCATGTCTCTGTAATGTATGTTGGAAAAATTGTGGAGCGGGGGACCATTGGAGAAGTATTTGATTCCGCTGCACATCCTTACACAGTGGCTTTGCTTTCGGCGGTACCTATTCCAGACCCGACAATAAAACGAAAAAGAATCATTTTGGAAGGCGATATAGCAAGCCCTATCAACCCGCCTCCAGGATGCCGCTTCCATACCCGTTGTCCCATAAAGCGAGAAATATGTGAGAAAGAAGAACCGGAGCTTAAACTGATTGGTGGAACCCATTACGTTGCTTGCCATTTTCCAGTTGAAGGATCCCTACCTGTTTAAAGGACTAATTTAATTTTATATATTTTTTAATATGATTCTGATGGTTCTTGAATAAATCGTTTGAACTTTTTTAATTAGTCCTTAGCAGGTATTTTTGCTTGTTTTACGAATTTTATGTAAATCTAAGACACAACTTTTAAATACGGCGTCATATGGCAAATGAACAAAAACTTGGAGGAAAATAAGTTGAGAAAAATCCTCAAATATGCACCGCTTATGGCATTTCTAGCTGTTTCAATGATGCTAACCAATATAGTTGCAGTTGCAGCAAATCCAGGCTTAGAATTCGATCAGGGTGATGAGATAGAATATGAGTTGACAGAAGTGACAAGCGGTCTTACTTATAATAACATGACAGGCGATGTGTCTGGTTTCGAGAACCCCCTTAACATGAGCGAAGGCGATGAGATGACATTTACCTTAGGTTTGGTCACACAAGACGTATTGATCCACGGAATAGAATCTTATAACCCAGCTAATAACTTCAGCAATACCTACGACTATAATGCATCTGATTTAGCCAGCTCTGTTGTTTACTCTATCCCAATACCCACTATATGGTATGATTCATTTTTCGCATGGAACCTAGCCTATGATGTTTGGTATTCTAGTGCGCATTATGTTCCTTGGGTAATAACAACTGATTGGGACGATCACGAAGATATATGGATGGATCTACTTGAGGCCGAACAAACTACTGGATCTTTTGCAGGCGTAGCTGATATAACTGGCGATGTTGATGATAAAACGTTTACTATGGAAGCAAAATTCAACGCTTCGAAAGATATTGAAATGGGTACTACTGGTGAATTTGATGGTGAAATAGCATATAAGGTTGTAGTAGAATATGCTGATGATGGTCACTGCGTCAAGCAAGACGTAACTGTAAGAGATTTGTTTGATGAGTTAGAAAATAGCGAGTATAGTTCGGTTCATGTGGTTTGGGAAGAGAAGGAAGGCTTGCCCTTACTTTACATCGCTATTCCTATTGTAGCAGTTGTGGTCGCTGTAGCAGTATATCTTGTTCTGAAAAAGTAAAGTTAGAATGAGATAGTATTTTATCTGCATTCAACCCATTTTATCTTTTTTTTATTATTGAAATAAGTTCTATAATGTGAAACCTTATAATATTTTTATAGAGAGTTTTTCATCCTAGATTAATGAGTACTATAAGGCGTTTAAAGTGGGTCGCTTATACTTAAACGCGTTATTCATAACTTTGATTATTGCTACGAACCTCTCCGCTTTTATGTTATGGGGATATAGTAAAGAATCAAATTTTTTAACAGATAATGAATATCCCGTCATAGGTTCTCAAAACAATCCTTTTTCCATGCTTAATTCAACAGAAAGCGATACAAGCCGTGTTGAATTTACAGTTGAAAAATTGAATGCAAGCGAAGGGCTGTACAATGTAACTGTGATTGTCAACTTAACTTTTAGCGAAGAAGTTCATGAATTGGATGAACGAGACGTAGTTGGAAACTTTTCCAGGAGTTTTAAAGTATCCCCGGAAGAACCGGTAGAAGTTAATTTAACAGTTTCTAAATCAAATTTGGCCGATATAAATTTTCATCTTCAGATCAAGATGTTTAAAAGCACCTATCCTTATAGAACTTTCTCTTATCTTTTTTTCGTTGTAACGATTGGATTTTTCATCCTCTTTCTAAGAAGTTTTATTCTATCTTTCTCAGAAGAATTTGCAAAAGAATATGAAAAGAGTATTAGAGAAGAAAAGATTGAGGATCAATTTTAACTTATGAAAACGGAATTTTCACCATAGCGTATTATAAACTAAGGCTATTGCAGTAATATCTGCCGCAAATATTAATCCACAAAAAGCTGCTATTTCAAATGAGTAATCCGTCTCGTGATGTTGTATCGCGAGGGCAAAAATAATGGTTGCGAAAATTAGCCAAAGTGCGCCAAACATCGCTAACCATTTTGAAACTTCTTTTATTTTGCTCATATTTTGCTCCACCACTACTATCTTGTATAGTGTGTGGAAATATTTTTCATATCTTATACTGATATCTTAATACTATTTATCGATTTTTTTCATGTTTCGTATATCTTTTTAAAGATAGTACTTTAAATATCTTATTTAAATCAAATAAAGTGTCTTAAAAAGAGAGATAATAAAGAAGTTATGAGTCTTCAGTGGAGGAATCTTCTTGATTCAAAAATCTTAGCTTTCTAAAACCTTGAATAGTTGCTTTTCTAATCTCTTTACTTAGATCGTCTAATCTCAGGTTATAACGTTGGTTTCAGAAAAGTTTTATAAAAAAGAATAAGGGATGTATATCTGAGATTAATATTATTTTAAAATTAAAAAAAGAGTGATGAATAATAAATTTGGAAATTTATTAAGGAATAAAGGCTGTTAAAAACCTTTAAAAAGCAGAAAAATAACTTTTTTAAAAAGAATGAGAAAAATATTTAGTTAAAAGTTTGAGTATGTTTTTAATCTATAGCGGAAAGCTTCATGAGGAAAGTTTCGTTAAGTGATCTGATAAGGGTGTGTAGGGGTTAAAATAAGGAGAAGAAACGTGTTTTTTTCTATTTGGTTTTTTTCTAATACTTACACACTAAAAGGTTGATTAAAATGCCTTCTGCGGATTTTGTGATAACTTCTGTCGGTACAATTAACATGGACTGGATAGCAAAAGTTCCGGTTATCCCTGTTTCTGACGCTGAAACCACTATTCTTGAGCTTATCTTCAGGTTTGGAGGAGCGGCAGCAAACTTTTCAGTATCTTGTACACGTCTTGGATATACAGCAAGGCTTGTTGGTTGTGTAGGAGACGATGAAGAAGGACAAACAATACTAAAAGAACTCTCAACAGAGGGCGTAGTACTACGCGATGTAAAAATAATTGAAGGAGAAACTACAGGTTTCACGATAATTACCGTGGATCCAAAAGGTGAAAGAGCGGTTCTCATGCATAAAGGTGCAAACCAATACTTAGAGAATTATATAGATGAGGTGGATTTTAAGGGATCGAATATAATATATGTTGCAGGAACACCTTTTCCCCTCGTAAAAAAACTTTGGACTATAGCAAGCGATGTTGATGCTATATTTGCATACAATGCAGGGGCAGAGTTAAGCGATAGCAAGCTAACTCTTACAGAGATTGTTGAAACGATCAACCGCATAGGTAAACCAGACGTACTGTTCATAAGCAGTAGGGCCTATGAACGGTTAACGAAGGAAAAACCTACGGAAGGTTTCATTGCTACACGTATGAAGGAGATAGTGGATGGAAAAGATATCATAGTGGTGGTTACCATGGGAGCAGCGGGGGCGGTCATAGTGTCAAAGGATCAGATTTTGAAGGCAGAAGCTTTTGAAGTTAACGCGGTGGACTCTACGGGAGCGGGTGATGCTTTTGCAGCAGGATTCTTAACAAGGATAGCACAAGGAAAAAATTTGGAAGAAGCAGGCATATTTGCATCAGCAGTTTCCGCAATAAAGTGCACAATACCAGGGGCACAGGAAGGATTACCCACCTCAGAGGAAGTAGAAGAATTCCTAGAAGAAAGAAGAAAAGAAAATACAAAAAAGGGGAAATAAAGCTAATTTTTGGGGCATATAGTGCCAAAATATGTCTTAGATGAACTGAGAACAAAAATGCTGCAAGAAGCCTTTGAAAAAGTTTAAACTGCAGTAATTGGCTGGAAAGAGATAACAAAACCTAAAGGGAAAAAATCGCCCAATTTATGCGTAAAAAGGCATAAACCTGGAAAAAACCAAAGAAATATGAAAATAATTAATTAAAAACAACAAATAATTAAGCTAAACAACTTCAATAAAAAGTATAAAAGGAGGGCGATTTATTGGAGTGATATATTATTCTTTTATCACTTTTTTAGTTCGGCTCTTCTTTGGGGTGTGAAGTAGGTTACGATCACTACAGCAACAGCAATAACGCCAATTATGCTCGCGATAGTAGAAGTTTCTTTATACCATACTTTCTCTGCTTCCTTTTCTTCAGAAGCTCTTATTTCACCTGCTACATTTGCCATATAAAGAGCTGCTTCTAAATTTCTCTGACAAGTAGTATTGATCAAATCTTCCGGAGGGTTAAAATAGTCCCAAATATACGCTTCAAAATCAGGAAGCAAAAGCGTCGACTTATCACAATAAGCCTCTATGGTGAATGCGATTATGCTTTTGTTATGATACATCCAATCAATAGCAGTACCACTTGCCAGATAAAAATAAGAAGCTTGTTGGCAATAATAACCTGTCATGCTCTCGATCGTCTTCCCAATCTCAGTAAAAAAGCCTATATCAGGGGGAGGGGGGTATAAACTTCGCGTATATCCCCAAGGATATATCACCAATTCCGCGCCACTATGATAGTTTACGGCAATAACAAAATTATGAGAAAGGACAAAATCTCGGATAGCTCGAGTTTCAGGCTCGCTAAAAGGTGCAGTACCACGGTAAATATCCGAACTTTCATCATCACTTGATCCTGCTTGACCCCACTGATAGGCATAATTCCTATTTATGTCTACACCATAAGGTGGCCTCGAGTTTTTCCTCCACCCCGGCTCACCCTTCTCAATATAATCTGCAACCCCATCAGGATTAACCATAGGAATAAAACACAAAACGCTATTGTTCAATATCTCTGTGATTGTAGCGTTAACTCCATAATTAAAAACAACATAATCCATAATATATAGGATAATTTCTGTGCTTATAAGCTCCCTCGCATGATGCGCTCCAGTATACAAAATCTCAAACTTCCCTTCTAACCCTGAGGATTCGTTAGTTATCCTCACAGCCAAAATCGTTCGATTATTATAACTTAAACCAATACCCACTAACTCTACTAGTTCAGCATGAGAAGAATTAAGATCCTTTAAAATATCAACTGTCTCCTCATACGTATGATATGCCCCCAAGTCTCCAGCTCTTGGATAGTGAGAATCTGGAGCAATAACCATTCTTTCCGAACTAAGAAACTCAAAAGAAAAATCAAACTTTTTACTTCCAAGCACATCATTATCATGATCAGGGACCCAACTTGTTTTTCCGCCTTCTCCCATATCCTCCGATAAAGATAAGGCGTGATTAGAAGAAATTTTTCTAACACTAACAATGAAAGAAAAAGAACATAACAATATCAAAGTAGTCAAAGTCAAGAAAAGAAAAACAGTTAAATGAACTTTCCATATCTTTCTATTTTTCATAAACAAAACCCTTTTTTATTTAATTTTCCAAAATAGAGGGATCTTAAGGTATTTTAGGTTTTAAAACCGTTATTTGATTATTTTTTATGAGATATTATCGAGATATGGTATCAATAATACTCTTTCTTTTATTTATAACTCGTGGACTTATGATAGTCTAAGAAAAGAGGAGACAAAAGAGGAGATGTCTGATGGATACTTTTAATTTTGAGCAGGCTAAAAGGCAGGGGATAGACCTAGTTTCTCAGGATCGCTATGATGCTTATGTTGTCGATGAAGATTTGAGAAAGTTAACTAATGAGATTTCAACGAGGATTTTGGTTATGGGTTGTGGTGGCGGCGGTAATAATGCGATTTCAAGGCTGATGAATGAAGGTATTCAAGGCGCTATAACTGTCGCCGTAAACACCGATGCGCAGCAACTTTATATTACTAAGGCTCACAAGAAGGTTTTAATAGGTAGAACGTTGACGAGGGGGCGGGGCGCTGGCGATCAGCCCCAATTAGGAAAAGCTGCCGCTCAGGAGAATGAAGATGCTTTAAAAGAAGTTTTAGAAGGGGCTGACATGGTTTTTGTCACTTGTGGGCTTGGTGGTGGTACGGGTTCTGGAGCTGCTCCTGTGATTGCTGAGCTTGCTAAAGAGGCGGGAGCATTAACGGTTTCGGTTTGTACTTTGCCTTTTAGGGTTGAAGGTCCTACGAGGAACAAAAATGCGTTCGAGGGTTTAAAGGGTCTTCAGGAGAATAGTGATACCGTTATCGTGGTTCCTAACGAAAAATTATTGGAAGTTGCCCCGGATTTAGGGCTTGCAGAAGCTTTTCGTGTTGCTGATGAAATACTTATTCGTAGTGTTAAAGGTATTACAGAGCTTATGAATGTACCACAACTTATGAATCTTGATCTTGCTGACGTTAAAAAGGTCTTGGAAGACGGTAGTTTTGCTTTAATAGGTTTAGGCGAATCTGATTCAAATAACGGTCGTGTCCAAGAGGCTGTTATGGATGCCTTGGACCATCCGTTGCTTGATTCTGTCGACATTCATTGTGCAAAGAGGGCTTTAGTCGAGGTGAGCGGTGGCGTTGATCTAACTTTAAGAGAAGCAAAAGAAGCTGTTCAATTAGTAAGGGAACGGATTTCAGCTGACCCTGAATTAGAGATAATATGGGGAAGCGCAATTTATCCTGAACTTAACGATGTTGTGCGCGTCATAGTATTATTGAACGATGTTTGGAGCCCTTACATACTGGGACCCGAAGAAAACAACTTGACTATAAACATAAAGGATCTTGGCCTAGAAACTTTCGAATAATCCAAGAACAACGGAAATTGGCTAATTACCTAGATCTGCACACTAAACAAGTTTAATTATTGGAAGCTTCGTCTATTTCTAAGTAGTTCGCCCTGTATTATTTGCACCCCAGCTCAGCTTCTCTACCCAAGGGAAGGGTCTTTTTTCATTTCTTTCTGTTTAAAAAGTTTAAGTTCCTTGAAATTTTTGAGAACAAGAAGATGGAATTTTTTGATCTGAAAAGGTTTAAATTGGCTTTACACCTATTTTTCAGATAAGTAGAAAGATTTTAAGGAAAAGTAATTTAGATTCCATTTTAAGTTTGAGCGGTGTTTTTCATGGGAATCATAGAATTTGCTGGTAAGGCACGAAAGTTATTCGGTTATAGTCGGAAACCGGATATGAAAGAGCTAAAGCTTACTACAAAAATAACCCTCATAGGGTTACTTTTCGTCGGTTTAATAGCCTATTTAATCCAGTTGTTGTTCAGTCTTTTCGGAGGCATATGGCCAGGATAAATTAGAAAACTCGATGTTTTTGTTATAGAGGTTTTTTAGGTGTTTTAGCATGGATACGGATGAGAAAACTGAATTAAAACCTGTTCCGAGGACGCAGATATTCATATTGCGTACAACAATTGGTCAGGAGCATAGTGTAGCTAATTTGATATATAGGCGTGTTAAGATAAAGGGAGACATTGATCTAAAGTCGATTTTGGTGCCTGAAACTTTACGAGGATACGTTTTTATCGAGGTAAGAAATAGACGCGATGTTGATTTAGCTATTGCGGGTATCCCTCACGTTAGGACAAAAATTGTCGGGAATGTCCCTTTTGATGAGATTAAAAACCTCTTAATTAGGAAATCTCCGCTCCTTGAACTTGAACCAGGCGCTGTGGTAGAAATCATATTGGGACCTTTCAAGGGTAGCAGGGCAAAAATTACTAGAATAGATAACGCGCATGAAGAGCTTACCGTCCAACTTGTAGATAGTGGAATGCTAGCAACACCTATTCCTATATCTCTTCATGCAGACCATGTAAGGCTAGTAGAGCATGCTAAAAAGAAGGAGGAGGAGGAAGAAGAAGAAGAAGAAGAGGGAGAAGGTGAAGAATAAAAGAAGAAAATAAGTT
>Ga0209636_10003392_pt1 | contig 16262 bp, 12 predicted proteins | sample DeeMarSWOR152_54_FD_187464 | JGI IMG/M metagenome (GOLD analysis project Ga0209636, IMG submission 187464) | Marine sediment microbial communities from White Oak River estuary, North Carolina - WOR-1-52-54 (SPAdes) (version 2) | ecosystem: Environmental > Aquatic > Marine > Intertidal zone >...
CATTGTATGCCGTAGGTCGTGGAAGTTGAGATCACTGGGGAGGTCCTGCTCTTTTCTTATTTTGGGCAAGTAATACGTGCTCCATGTTTCCGGAGATATGGGCCTTTTATTCATGTCCGTGAATATCCAGGTAGAGGATCCACACTATAATTTCCATTCTTTTAACATCTTCGTTAATCTGGTTCATATCGGAATCTCTGCCTTGCTCTTCTTTGTTTTTAATGGATGAACCTCATCCAAGTAAAATTGATGTTTAATATTGCTGGATAACGCTGGACCGTCTTAAAGAGGGAAGAGCATAATCATTAAGGTATTGGATGATGAATTCTTCCAAGTTAATCTTAAATTAAATTTTTACGGTAACTTATTTATTATTCCTTTGTACTCTTCAATTGTATATGCTTTAAGTGTTGTTGTTCTAACATTTCCTTTAGATCCTAAAGCTAATAAGAAAGCTGATGCAGCTTCATCATTTGGCCATTCAGCAATTCCAACATAATCATATTCCCCCATTGTTGGATAGAAACCAATGACCTTTCCACCCATAGCTTCTGCTGCTTTAATTCCTTCTTCAATTCGATTTGGGGCATTCTTGATATTCTTAATTCCCTCTTCAGTAAGTTTAAACAAACTAATATACAATCCCATTTTGTCCTCCTGTTTTTGTATTTTAATGGCATTTCCCGGTGTAACCGAAGGCCCGAGCCGGTTATGCCGTATTTTAAGCTGTTTCGGCCCGTTTTTTTAAACGCCCTTCATCACTGAACAGGTCAATGTAACTATAAGCCAGTACAAAATAGAGAGAAATATATCTACGATTCTATTCGGTACTTGAGTAACTCCCATCTTGATCAAAGAATTCCTTTTGCTCGTTCTTGACCCCACCAGAGAAGGCCGGATAACACCAACAGAAGAACAGTTGGCATCACAAGGAACATGGTAGATCCAGAATATTCCTTCATTATCAAGCAGTACAGCTTCCCCAAACCAGCGAGCAGGGTACTTAAAGCACATATAAACACGAAGATATTCTGTTTTTCAGGTTTACGAACAACCAGTAAGGCACCGATCCCAAGGGCGATGATAACTCCTCCAGGCCATCGGAGCCATTCAAAATCCACAGGATTAGCTCCTTATAAGGTTATCATTTTTCCAGGAACGATCAAATATCCAAACCCATAGATTATTGATACGACAGCGAAGATCACCAAGACAACTTTCAACAATGCTACTTTATTACCTTTGGCCATAACATGTTACCTCCTTTCTTCTTTTCAGTATATACGGGACGAAATTGCGTATAACGTTGATATAAACGTCAAAGGTTCGATTATACTACTTATATAATACACTTTATAATTATGGATTAATCCATAACACTAAATAAATGACATTATTTACATACAAATCATTTATATTTAAAATAATTGACTATTCATCCAAAAAAAATATAGTGCAATCATCTTCATCTATTAATTCTTTGAAAATTGGATCGAATAAATCTATTACAGAACAATCAAGGGCTCTTATTACAATAGGTAAAATTTTTAAATTTATCCAATCTATACGCTAATCGAACCGAAATAAATGAAATTGCTTTACCTCAGCTCCCAACCGTGCTCCCTTATTTTTTGAGCGATCTCCTCGTGTACTGTATTCGCTTCCTTCTCAGTGAGTGTTCTGTCACTTCTTCTGTAATGTACATCAAAGGCCAAACTCTTCTTTCCCCGGGAAAGAGGCTTTCCCCTGTAAATGTCAAATAGATCGACACTTTCTATGATTGAAGGATCTGAACAAGTACCGGGGAGCTTATGAGAAAGAATGAATTGGTAAACCTCATGAACTGTAACCGATTCATCTACCACAATCGCAAGTGCGAGAACGACCTGGGGATATCTCGGCAGTCTGTTATACTTTAATCTGCTTTCTTCTTTGATCACATTTTCCATTAAAAGCTGAACATCCATACTAAATACAGCTACCCGATAATCATTAAAATCAATACCTGCCTCCTTTAAAAGTTTGGGATTTAGCTCAGCGATCATCCCAAAGGCAGTAGTTTCATTCGAAAGAAGAGCCCTCCTCCCAGGATGGTACAGGCTCAATTCACCGAGGTTTGATAGGTCAATACATTGAGTAAACTGCCCTATTGAATTAAAATTTACCAATTGGGCTTCCTTCAGATGAAATCGCTCAAAAAGCATCTCTATTTTTCCCTTCATCAAGGAAAAGACAGAAAATTCCCCTGCTCTCTTAAGAACAAGACCTGCGGCCATCTGCCGTTCATCAGGCAGATTATTGGATGAATCACGGGGTATATACACAGAACCGATCTCGAAAATGGAAAAATCATCTTTATAGGTAATATTTTTCCCTATCAGTGCAAAAAGACCAGGAATCAGGCTTCTGCGCAACCTGGACATGTTTCTACTCACAGGGTTTTTTAAAGAAAGGAAAGGAAAACTGTGAGGGTAGAAATAACCCAGATCTGTATCTTCCTGAAAGGAATAGGTATACACTTCGGTGAGTGCGAGCTCGTTTGCAAGGAGGAGCTTCAGTCTTCGTATAAAATGCACGATATCCTCCCTGCGGGGAGGGTTGTTATAGATTTTTGGCAAGCTCGGCTCTATATTACCGTAACCGTAGATTCTTCCCACTTCTTCTACGAGATCCTGAGGTATAGAGATATCCTTAGTCGCCCGAAAGGATGGAATGGTAACTTTCAGGTTTTTTTCATCGATTTCTACAACTCCAAATTGGAGTGAGCTCAGGATATCCACTACCCTCTTTTTCGAAACCTGTACTCCAAGCAATTTTGAAACCCAGTCGACATTGAGCGGGATCTCTATCTTCCTTGTCTTTACGCGGTTTGCATCAATGAAGGGAGATAGTATCTCAGCATCCAAGAGCTCCCGGCGTATCCTGTAAACAGAGCCAACAATTCCAATAGCCGTGAGCTCCGGATCTATGCTCTTTTCAAATCTGTTGGATGCCTCAGTACGTAAGCCAATGCGAACTGCCGTTCTCCTTATGCTCACTGAGTTGAAGTTCGCGGCCTCTATGATTATTCTTTCAGTTACATCACTGATCTCCGAATTCAAACCTCCCATCACCCCCGCAATAGCAACGGCCTTTTCAGGATCTGTTATGAGAAGAGTTTCTGACGTGAGCGTTCGCTGCATACCATCAAGAGTAGTGAGATTTTCACCCTCCCTGGCCCTGCGTACGATAATCTTTTTCTGAACGATCAATGAAGCATCAAAGGCATGGAGTGGCTGGCCTATCTCCAGCATGACGTAGTTCGTTATGTCAACGATGTTACATATGGGCCTGACTCCTAGGCTGAACAGACGTCTTCTCAACATATATGAAGACTTTTTTATCTGAATACCCCCGACTACTATTGCCGAATACCTAGGGCATAGGTCTTCATCCTCTATTTCGACTTTGATATGCTCCGGCCCCTTTGCGTGGAGCACCTCATCTATCACAGCCGGGGGATACACGGGCTTAAGCCTCCTTCCGTATACTGCCGCAAGCTCTCTGGCAAACCCGTAATGTCCCCACAAATCCGGCCTGTTCGTGAGGCTCTTGTTATCAATTTCGATTATATAGTCTTGTGTTGGAAACAGTGAAGCAACCGGCATACCAGGGCTGAGAGCATCCACACCTTCATCATCTAAAATCCATAACCCTGAATGATCGTCACTTACTCCGAGCTCCTTTTCAGAGCACACAACACCATAGGACTCAACACCTCTTAATTTGGCCTTTCTGACTTTCATCCCTCCAGGCAGCACCGCTCCGATCAATGCAACAGGAACATGGGTATCTTTTTTTGTATTCGGTGCCCCGCTCACAATATCTAACACAGCGTCTCCTACATCGATTCTGGTTAAAAAGAGGTGATCTGCGTTCGGATGTGGGTTCACTTCGACTATCCTGCCCACTACCACATGTTTCAGCTCGTTTCCCACTTCCTCAACGCCTTCTATTTCTGATGTCGACATGGTGAGCTGGAGACCAACCTGGTATGGATCAATATCATTGATCTTTACATATTCAGAAAGCCAGTTGTAGGAAAGCTTCATACTCCCGCTACCTTGTTCTTTTTTAGGTTCAAATCTATAAAAATTGATGGGTACAATCAAGGAATTTAGCGCCGGTATCGAGCATAACAGCAAAGAACCATCAACTGAGTATCGTATGATTTACTGGACTCACAGAAATCAAACGACATTTCCAGGGTTCAATATGTGATGGGGATCAAGGGCGTTCTTTATTGCTCTCATCTCATCGATATATTTCCTTGGGTATTGAATGTGAAGATATTCCTTTTTCAGCTTTCCTATTCCATGCTCAGCTGAAACAGATCCACCGAGGGAAACAGCCTTCTCGGCAAACTTTCTATAAAGATTTTTTGCACTCGCAAGTTCCCCATCGGAGCTCGGAAGGATATTCACATGCAGATGGTTGTTCCCGATATGTCCGAAGATCACCGTTTTTAGCCGATCCTTGGCGAGAAGCGCTCGGTAGTAGCTCATGATCTGCTTCAGAGCCCTATCAGGCACTGCCATATCAGTCCCGACCTTGTGGATCCCCGGGCTGTGTAGTTTGTTTTGTGCGATGATCTTGTTTACCATCTCCGGCACCGCATGTCGAAAGGTTTTTAGCCTCATGAGGTCCCGTTTGTTTATTGCCCCCCAAGCAATAGAAGGATCTCCTCCAAAGCGCAGGATCAGTTCTTTCCACTTTGTGAACAAAGACTTTGTCACCAGGGATTGGACATCACTGTGCGCACCATGCCCTATACCGGATTCAAAGTACACTGCAGCGCCGAACTCAGATATTTCAGGTATTTCCGATGTAGGCCCCTGATCCTTTCTCACCTCCTCGAGAAGTTCAAGGGAATCTCTGTCAAAATACTCAAGTGCGAGGGGGCGCACAGAGCTCTCACGTGCACCCTGTACGAAGTTTACTGCATCTTCCTCACTGCTAAAAAATGCCACACCGCTGGCAAATCCCAATGGCTCTTCTATGAGACGTACCGTCACAGTGGCGATTACTCCAAGAATCCCTTCACTCCCGATGAAAAGATCGATCAAATCCATTGAGCTGCAGGAATACAATCCTGCTGAGTGCTTCGTCTTCGGAATCGCATAGGTAGGTGCCGGAATAATAAGGGGTGAGCCCTTCTGGCGACGCACCTTGAATACACCATCCTTCTCAAATATTTCACCTCGTTTTATTCTCAGAAGATCACCGCCTGGCAGAACTACCTCAACTCCAACGACATACTTTCTTGTTGGTCCGTAGAAAAGGGCCCTGGCACCGGAAGCATTTGTCGCAACAGTTCCCCCCAGTGTTGCGGTTGTTTCAGTGGGATCTGGAGGATAAAAGAATGACCTATCACTCTCTTTTAACACCTTAAGCGCACCTTCATCAACATCAAAAACATCGATATCCTTAGATTTTATACTCGCGGTAAGCTCGCTAAAACGTATACCGCATTCTGCAGTGAGCCTGAACTCACCGAACAACTGCCGCAGGGTAAGTATCCTGTTCATCTTCTCTAGTGACACCAAAAACCCCCTGTCCTCCGGAACAGCACCAGCGCATATTCCAGTTCTCCCCCCTGAAACTGTGAGTGGTATTCTGTTGTCATGAGCTTCTTTCATCACATAGGAGATATGCTCTATGGACCGCGGAAAAAAGAGAGCATCAACGTTACTACCGTGTACATTTGATTCGTCCTTTAAATAATCGGGGTATTCCTTTGATATGATATCACTTCCACGTACGACCTTCATGCCTTCAGCAGTCGGTGTAACCTGGTATATTCCTGTACTAATGCTCTTCACTGACAGCGATCTCCTTGAGTATAGCAGGGACTATGTCGTATAAATCACCTATGAGTCCATAATCGGCGATTTCAAAAATAGGCGCCTCTGGATCTTCGTTAATCGCAACTATAACCTCAGAACCTTTCATTCCCGCAATATGCTGAACAGCACCGGAAATACCGCACGCTATGTAGAGTCTCGGGTTTACCGTATGACCTGTCTGTCCCACCTGATGTACCGGGCTGATCCATCCAAGGTCAACAGCGCCTCTTGATGCTCCTGTCATGCCTCCCAGTGTATCGGAAAGCTGTTTTAGCAGGTCAAAACCTTCGGCTTTTCCCAAGCCCCTTCCCCCTGAAACTATAATATCTGCCTGAGTAATATCCACCTGGACATCCTGGATCACTCTTTCAAGCACCTCTGTTACCCGCTTTACCACAGGATTGTACCTACTGGATCTTCTCACTGCACGTACAGGTCGGGAGGCTTTCATCATTTTGAATACATGGGGCCTCACCGTAGCCATCTGCGGTGAAGAACTCGAACATTCAATGACGGCCAGGATATTTCCTCCAAAGGCAGGTCGGGTCTGCAAGAGTATCTTTCGGTCCGAGTCAATTTTCAGCTCTGTGCAGTCTGCGGTGAGCCCGGTATTAAGCTGAACAGCAATGAGCGGCATGAGCGTTCGTCCGAAAGCAGTCGCACCAGCAAGAATAATAGAAGGGTGTTCCTCTGAGGCAGCCATGCAGAGAATCTCAGCCATGACTTCGGGGCATTGTATCGTCCCCTCTTGAGATTGGATCTCCAGGACCTCTTCGGCACCGTACAGCCCGAGAAACGATGAGTCCCGTTCCGTCGCTTTCCCTATCATGACGGCAACAAGTGTCCCCTGAAGGGACTTATTCAGATCCCTTGCTTTTGTCAACAGCTCAAGAGTAACCGGATGAATAGCATCATTTCTTTTCTCAACGAGCACCCATAGGCTCTCTTCTTTCAAATAATCCCTCCTATCCAATTCAAGTGAATCCTACGATAGAATTCCCTCTCCATGCAGGATATCAACAAATCCTTTTGCTTTTTCCTCAATGCTCCCCCGAATTAACATTACCCTTGAGCGCTGCTTCGGAGTAAAAATTTTCTTCACCCGTGTGGGCGACCCCTTAAGGCCGCACCGCTGGATATCAGCTCCAATATCGGAAACTCCGAGCTTCTGAACTCTCAAGTCAAAGGAGGTGAGGAGGCCGTCAAGTGTGGGCATACGCAACCTTCGTTCTGCCTTTACAACTGTAATGAGCACAGGATATCCCGAGCGTACGATCTCCTTTCCATTGTCAAGCATTCTCTCCACCACTATGCTGTTCTCCGTCACCTCCTGGGCTCCCATAACAAAGGTGATCACCGGAATGTCGAGGTGACCCGCTACCTCAGGTCCAACCTGTGCGGTGTCTCCATCAATTGCCTGCTTTCCGAAAATGAGAAGTTCAAAATTCCCGATTGTCTCAATGGCCCTGCTCAGCGCATAGGAGGTGGCAAGGGTATCGGCTCCGGCAAATCCCGCATCCGTGAGCAGTATTCCGCAATCAGCGCCGAGAGCCAGCGCATCCCTCAGCATGCATTCAGAATCTGGTATGCCCATGGTCAACACCGTGATCTTTGCTCCAAGTTTTTCCTTTATCTCCAGTGCGAGCTCCAAAGCACTCTCATCAAAGGGGTTGGTTACAGCCGGCACACCTTTCCTGATAAGAGTGCCTTTTTCAGGATCAATTTTCACGTGCTGGGTATCGGGAACCTGTTTCATACACACCAGGATGTTCATTGACCTCTCTTATTCATAAACCACGAAAGCAGCCCCCGGGGTAAAATATACGGGTTCGTATTAAAATAATTAATTTATCTCTCAAAGGAAAAATATATATTTTTTCACAATACTACAGTCGGTGGGGGATTGAAATGAATACAGGAGAAGTTGAAAAAGTTAAGAAGCTTATTCAGGAGAAAGATATGCTCATTGGTCTTTTTTGTATGCACATAGACGACCTGAGGGAGGGAGATGCCACCGTGAGTATGAGGGTGCAAAAAAAGCACTTGAACGCAGCTGGGTACTGTCACGGAGGAGTCATATTCTCGCTGGCCGATGTTTCCTTTGCGCTTGCCTGCAACAGCCATGGAACTCTTGCACTTGCTCTCGACATGAGTATTAGCTTCTTGAAGGCAGTTCAACCGGGGGAAAAGATCACTGCACGGTGCACTGAGAGGCACAGGGGCAGAAGCACCGGAAGCTACTCAATCGAGGTAAATGACGGAGAAAATAACCTGGTTGCCCTTTTAAAAGCAACCGCTTTCCGAAAGAACACTCCCCTTATCTGAGCGTACACATTTCCTAATGTCCTTGCAAGGATGGTTCGATATTTGGAGTGAGGTGTAGTAGCATGCAAAAAACCATTTTAATCATCGGTGCAGGAATTCTTCAGACTCCAGCCATACGGATGGCGAGGGACCTGGGCCTCTGCACGGTGGTGACCGATTACAACCCCAACGCCTATGGAATGAAGTTTGCGGACTTTCCAATCGTTATGAGCACAAGGGATGTAGACGGAACCGTGAGGGTGGCAAAGGAGTTTACCTCAAAACGCGCCAAGTTAGATGGTGTAATCACTGTCGGGACAGACGCTTCGCTTACCGTTGCTGCTGTTCAACACGCTCTGGACCTGCCCGGCAACCGGATAGATGTGGCTGAGGCAACAACGAACAAGATCAAGATGAGAAGACGGCTCGAGGAAGGAGGGATACCGCAGCCGAAGTTTTTTCCCTGCTGGTCCTACGATGATGTTGTGGATGCTTCAAGAAAGCTGGGATTTCCCTTTGTAATAAAACCGGCAGATAACATGGGGGCACGGGGGGTAATGAAAGTAAAAGGTCCGGAGGTCACCCGTTTTGCCTATGAACGGGCAAAAAACGCGTCTCCTCGTGGTGAGATAATCTGTGAAGGTTTCATGGATGGTCCTGAACTCAGTATAGATGCGCTCGTGTGGGACGGGCAAATATTCATCACGGGTGTGGCCGATAGAATCATCGAGTTTCCTCCTTACTTTGTAGAAACAGGTCACATTATGCCCACCACTCTTCCCAAGGAAAAGGTAAATGATGCATTAGAGGTATTCAAACAGGGAATTCGCGTGCTGGGAATAGAGGTCGGGGCGGCAAAGGGTGACATAAAGATAACAGAGAGTGGTGCAATGGTCGGAGAAATCGCTTCCCGTCTTTCGGGGGGCTTCATGTCAGCCTATACATACCCCTATTCAACGGGTGTAAATCTTATACAATCCGCAATTAACATTGCCATGGGCGACCCACCGGGCGACCTCACCGAGAAATTGCACAGGGTTTCAGTCGAAAGGGCCATTATCCCGGGAAGCGGTGTGGTAAGAACGATTGAGGGAATTGAAGAGGCAGTATCAATAAAGGGGGTGAAGAATGTGTTCGTCACCTGTGAGGTGGGCGATACAGTGCACATCCCCACAAGCAACGTTGAAAAGTGCGGGAATGTTATTGCAATGGGAAGCACAAGGGAGGAGGCACTAAGCGCTGCAAATCTCGGCGTAAAAACGGTCAGAATCGTACTCGGGACTGAGGGTGAAATCAATGAAGGATTGATACGGAAAAATGCCCTTGAGAAACTGGCGGGAGTATGTTCAGTCTGCAGAATCTGCGATGGGGTTGAATGTGCCGGATGGCTCCCTGGAATCGGCTCCCGTGGAATGGGAACAGGATTTCAGAGAAGTGTCTATTTTTTAAGGAACTACGTGATCGTTCCAGATACACTCGGAAGTATGGACAATCTGAACACAGGAAGCACTTTATTCGGAATTCCCCTGGACCTTCCCGTGCTCACTGCCCCGATTTCGAATATAAAAGCAAACCTTCACGGCATTTTCAAGGAGGAAGAATACAATAAAGTTCTCCTGAGAGGGGCGAAAAAAGCGGGCACAATCGGATGTATCGCACAGAGGGAAATGGAAAGTAGCGGCGATGAAATAGAATATATTATTGAACCCATAAACGATATATACGGGCACGGAATTCCTTTTTTCAATCCCTACTATGGTGAAACAGAAACCTTGAACAATATTCAGAATGCTTTTGCAGCAGGAATAAAAGTGTGCGGACTCTCCCTTGATATGAAAGACGGCAGGGGGGCAACTCTTATAAATGAAAGATGGCTGTCTGACATAATAGAAAAATCTCCAGTGCCGGTACTCGTGAAAGGCGTTCTTACCGAAGCGAATGCCATACAGGCAGTAAATGCAGGGGCAAAGGGAATTGTCCTCTCCAACAGAGGCGGTAGGGTTCTCGAATACCTTCCTTCAGGGCTTGAGGTCCTGGAGAAGGTGAAGAAAAGGGTTAATGAAAGTGCATTGATCATCGTTGATGGTGGGATAAGGAACGGTGAGGATGTATTCAAAGCTCTTGGCCTAGGGGCAGATCTCGTTTTTATCGGAAGGCCTCTGATTATATCCCTTGCAGGGGCACAGGAAGATGGAGTGGCATATTATCTTAATAAAATAAAGGAAGAGCTAAAGGAGGCAATGCTCACTGCAGGTGCTAAGACAGTGAAAGACATTGAAAGCCGTATGATCGAGTACCTCCCCCTGCAATAAATCCATCCCGAAGACCTTTTTTAGGCTACCCACAGCTTACCCTTTATCATCTTTGTCAAATTATCTATTGGGCGCCAATTTAACACACCTCTATTGCCCTTTATACTCGATAGAATGTATTTTATTGTATTACATGCTTTTATATAAAGGGCCTTGCCATGAGAAAAATACTTTTTCTTTTCGTACTTATGAGTATGTTTGCATTTACCACGGGTATGTCTTAGCCTGCCTTTTCTCAGTTGAAATCTGTCAAAATCCTCGTGCCGAAATTCACTGCCTCTATACCTTTTTCATACTCGCTGAAAAAGATCCCGTAGAGTATCATAATTTTCACTTCTGGAAAAATATATACAATTCCTTATTATTTTAAAATTTCAATTATTTGAAATGTATAATATTTGTACTATACTTAAATAATAAATTATTTATTAAATGAAATAATTTCAATAATGTTTCTTTAATATTTCTATTTTTATTACATTCACGGGTAAGCTATCTATCAACATAGGCGATTATGTAATTATTGCAGCCAAGATAAAGAAATATTTATAGAATGCGATAAATTTTTATTATAGAAAAAGGTGATTGAATATGAATGGGAAGAAAAGAGCATATCATTTTATCGTTTTTATCGTTTCAGTAGGTCTATTTTCATTTTACGCTGTTCACTCACTGGTCGGCAGTGACTTCGACTATGGATATGGAAATACCATTTCATCCTCTTCTATTATAAAATACCAGGGTCCTGGAAGCGAGCACACTGATGCTGAAAAAGCTGATCAGAACGCAAGATCGCAGGGGGGTATTAAGGCATTTCTTAATAAACATCAGGTGCGTGCAGGGCTCCTCCCTGGAATGAGCTTCCCGGTTGGTGAGCTGGGAGGTTTAATCAAAGTTGGATTTGCCGGAAACATATTTGGTGATCTTGCGGTTCCTATTTCATTTTTAAACAGCAGGGGATTATACTTTCGCAGCGGGCTATCAATCGGTTATGCTCCTTTCAGCTCCGCTGTTTCCGAATATGAGGCAAAAATCAGCCTTCTTCATATACTTGCCTATGCCGAGCTCTCGTATCCCCTGCAGGTAGGAATTAAACCCTTTATACGCTTTGAAACGGGAGGTACGTTCTCCTCCCTGAAGGATAAATCAGAGAATCCTGGGGCATCTGACGAATCATCCTTCGATTATACTCTCGCCATCGGAGCGGGTGCGAGCTATCAGCACAGAGCAATCCCCAGAGTCGAGTTTCTTCTTAATCTAGGCTACATAATTCTGTTCGAAGAGGTAAACGGAAATTTTATCAATATATCAATAGGTGCTTGTTATCAGCTTTACAGATGAGGTGGAAATAATGAGAGAGAAAAAATACGTGAAATTCTTTATTTTATTTATACTGTTGTTCGCAGTTGGATGTAATGGTATAGTATTCAAAACTCTCGTAGATAATAGCTCTGATAGCACTCCTCCCAGCGTTGTCTCTGTATATTCCACTGCTATTGACAGTGTGCGGGTGGAGTTCTCTGAGGATATAGATACGACGGAGGGCTCAAATGCATCTAACTACACGATTAATGGGTTGAACATATTCAGTGCTGCCGTCACAGCAAACCCGAAGGTGGTGCGGCTCACTACCGATCCACAATTTTACCAACTCTACGATATAACGATTTCTACAAACATAACGGACCTCAAAGGCAATAAGATGGCATCTACATATAACGGTACTTTTCAAGGTGCGGTCGAGGAACCACGCATTGCGAATATCACCACAACAAGCGTTACAGGTGTCCTTGTAGAGTTTTCTGAAGAAGTCAACATCACTGCAGATGACCCCGCAAGCTACCTGCTTTCTCCTTCTATATCCATATCAGATGTCGACTTTCCATACGGTGGGGATTCCACATTTGCATTGCTCACACTGGGTAACGAAATGCAGAACACAAGTTATACACTGGAAATTGTGGGTGATATTCAGGATACAGGAGGCTTTTCGATCCATCCACTGTATTCAGAATTCAGTTTCATGGGCGATGCGAGGCCAAAAGTCGCAATGATTAATTCGGGTTCAATAAAAACGATCAGAGTCACGTTTACTGAGGGTGTTGACCAGGCAACTGCAGAAGATGAAACCAATTATTCCATTACACAGGTTGGGGGCGGTTCTCTCACTATTCCTTTTGGAGGAGTAACGCGCGATACTACAGATTATTCCATCGTTATAATTACCCATAATGAAAATCAGGTTCAGGATGCAAGCTATAAAGTTGTTATTAGTAATGTTCAGGATCTCAATGGCAATGCTGTTGTTGCAGGCACTTCAGGTTATTTCCTGGGAAACGGCCCTCCAGCGGTTGCGAAAGCCGGTGCGGACGGGCCTTATAAGGTTGTTGTTACTTTCTCCGAGCCGATATATGATGCTGATGATTCTGAAACTATTAATGCAAATAACTATACAATTGCTGGCGTTTCTATAACAGGTGCAGATTGGCCTTCCGGTGGCGCAGGTGATCGGACCGTTGTGGAGTTAACTACCTCTAAACAGCTTCAACAGATATATACGGTGGTACTTGCGACGAATACACTTCGTGCTGCAGATGATCAAACATACATTGCAACGGGCTATAATACTGTGAGCTTTCAGGGTGACGGTATACCACAGGTATCATCGGCCATGTCCCTTGATCCAAACCAGGTAAAAGTTGTATTTTCTGAGCCTGTAGACCTTACCACAGCACAAAACATCTCTAAATATTCTATTACTTCGGTTGGATATCCATCACTTTCCATAACAGGCGCTGACCGTAGGCCCGATCCATATACAAACGAGGTTATCCTCACAACATCGACGCAGCTCTATGTGAACTATACAGTAACTGTGACAGGCGTCAACGATACTACGGGAAATACCATCGCCGGTTATAATACGGCTGATTTTGCAGGTGAGGGCACAGATAATACACCGCCGGATCTCCTGAGTATCAGTGCATCTGGTACCAATGTGCGGGTATACTTCAACGAAGCGGTGGAGAAAACCTCTGCTGAGACTGCATTATATTACACCCTCAGCGATTTGAGCACAGCAACACTTACAGTGAACGGCTCACCCATAGAGAATGAGCAATTGACCATCCAAGTTACTAGCAGCGTTACTGGCCTGGATTCTGTTACTATAACTGCCAAAACTACTGAAAATTTGAGTCTCAACGAATTTAAACTGGATGGATCGACAAATGAAGTCATCGCATATTCAATAGTCAGCGCAATTAACACTGATCCTCAGTCTCCTGTGAGAGCATATGTAAATGGACAACAGGTAGAGCTTGTATCCCGCACTTTCGGATCTGACGGGGATATCACCATAACAGGGAGCCTGACAAATGTGACTATCACAGGTCCAACTGCTTCAACCGAGATAAATCCGGATTCTGCAACACGCTCCGCAGGCAATTTTGCACAGGTTGACCTTACATTCACAGGACTGACAAGCGGCATTTATGAACTTGAGGTCGTAAATGTGACGGATACTACACTACCACCCAATGCAATTGTTTCAGCCACCGCGACAGTCGTAATCCGCGGAAGTGACAGTGTACCGCCTCTGCTCAAGGGCACATATGCACCCGACTCAACCCACATAAAGCTGCTCTTTGATGAACCTGTTGATTTTATGACATCAATTAAAGCATCGAATTTTGCCATTGAGAGGGAGATTGCATCCTTCGAGATAGTCGGTGGAACTGGAAATGGTGATATACTCACATTTGATTATAATTCCGGTTCAACGTACCAACTTCAAGGTGCAGGAAGCGAAGATCCTTATTCAACTCCAAATACATGGGACACCGCGGGTAATACTGATTCAGAAGCGGCAAGCATGTCAAATGTAATAAATATGAGCAGTACTTCTCCCTTTACTGCCCATGCAATTGCTTCTACTGTTTATATTGCACATAGAGATAAAATTACTTCAGGAAACATAGGAAACATTGACAACATTTCAACCTTGGATTTTACCATACAGAATGTGACAATCATTGATGCTGATTATAACAATAACCTCGATATCATCACTTCAGCGAGGAACGAGACGTTCCCGCGTGAGGTTCTCATTACTCTTGACAAGTTCACTCCTCTTGATAATTCAACTACCCATCTATATGGTATTACAGCAACAGGAATTGCGGATATCACTGCTGAGATGAATACCTGTAATGGAGGAACCAGGGTCGTACTGCCAATAAGTGATGAGCTCACCGCTCCATCCGGTGATCTGGATCCTCCTGAGATTGTGTCCGCCCAGGCACTGTCCGACAGTCTTGTGCGTGTGATCTTCAACGAACCCGTTGATGAAACAAGCGCCGAAACTGTATCAAACTACTCCATATCTCCGACTCTCAATATAACCTCGGTTGTGAGGGATGATACAAATCACAATATTGTGCTCGTATATACAGAGCTTCAGGGAGCCCTAACCTATACATTGACGGTCAATGCTGTGCAGGATCAATCCGGTAATTCCGCATCAGGCGAAACAGCAACCTTTACAGGCATGGCAGCTGTTACAGTGGATAACGGTCCTGTCGGAAATACAATTAACGGCATAGGGAATCTGAATAACGAATCAATAACAGCAATGATCCCATTTAGTAATCGTTTGTATATTGCAACACTTAATAAAGGATCCGGGGAGTTCATCACTGAAGTGTATGCTTCAGATCTGACAGGGGTATACTTCACCCAGGCAAACTACTCAGGATTTAATCCTCCCACAACATATCATAAACAGCGGCAAACAACCTCCTTTGCAATTTACGATGACGGATCAGGGACCAAGCTCTGGGCAAGCACATCCGATACGCCAAGTGAAAAATCAAATGTGCTTTATACTTCCGGAGGAACTACTTTTCCTCACACCTGGACGCAGGATACTTCTACCACAAACTGGGGAAATACCGACACTAAACTGCTGAACTACGGTATTTCAACTCCCCATCTGTATGTAATTGAAAAATCAAATCTGAGATATAGGTTCAGTGATGATTCATACACTCCTGTAAGTGCTTCTTGGGATACCGGAACACCGACTAGGATGATAGCCTTTGGTGGCAGAATGTATGTCGGCTGCAGCGAAGATCCAGGGATTTCGGGGATGAAGGTGTACAGAAGCAAGGGAGCCAACGCAGATTTCCCACGGGGCTCGGCTGACTTCGAGCAGGTACTCGATGCGGATGCGGTCGGCAGCATCGGTATGGATGGATATGACGACGATGATCCGATTGTTGATCCGACTGAAAATCACTATCCTGATAGTAACAACTCATCCGTTACAGCAATTGCAGTTTTTAAAGGGTATATCTATATAGGTACGGAGAATACATACGGAGCTCAAATATGGAGAAGCCAGGACGGCCTTACCTGGGAAAGGGTTCTTGATTTCGGGGATGGTGCTGAATTCGGAGGCATCAATGATCCAAACAACGTCCGAATAACATCCCTTCAAACCAATGGTAACTATCTCTATGCCGGTACAAGAAATACAACCAGCGGTGCGGAGGTCTGGCGCACACCGGATGGTGTTATCTGGGAGCAGTTTGGAAGTAACGGATTCGGTTCAGCAAGCTATACCGATGTTTCATCAATGACCTCCTTCCTTGGCCTAATTTACATCGGTATGGAAGATACCACTTCAGGAGGTGCCATCTTTAGAGCTAGCAACTAATGTGAGTGAAATGAGCTTCCGGAATTATCCAAGTAATCCCGG